>Ga0208701_100139_pt1 | contig 34678 bp, 52 predicted proteins | sample DeeseametaMP1482_FD_184188 | JGI IMG/M metagenome (GOLD analysis project Ga0208701, IMG submission 184188) | Marine microbial communities from the Deep Pacific Ocean - MP1482 (SPAdes) | ecosystem: Environmental > Aquatic > Marine > Oceanic | place: South of Fiji, South Pacific Ocean | collected... | reverse complement strand
CGCCCCTTCCCCCAACTCCGATTCGATCTCAAGCTATTGAAACTCCGATGGATGACGGAAATGGGCGAGGAAAGCCTGGTCAAACTCAACGCTGACAAGCTGTTGAAGAGGCCGGAATGCAGAGAGTCCCATCGCCGCCAGATCATCGAGCTTGTAGAGACGTTCACAGTTCGTTAACGTCTTTTATTGAGGACCCTCTCCGCGAAGCTTTATTTGACGGGCTTCGCGGCCGGGACGCCAGAGAGGCTCAGGGTAGGTGATCCACTCCTGATCCACTCCGGCGCCGGTTCAGATTTCGGCCGCCTTCCCCAGACAGAGCATCCTTGAAAGCTTTTCAGTGGCCCCTGCCTGCATCGTCGGCAGAACGTGGGAGTACGTGTCCATGGTCTGTTTGATGGTCGAGTGCCCCATTCGCTCCGCGACGATCTTCGGGTTCTCTCCGGCCAGGAGAAGAAGAGTCGCGCAGGTGTGACGCAAGCTATAGGGAGAGAAACCCTTGAGCCCGGCCTTCTTCTGGACCTTGCTGAAGGTGTACCGTCGGAAGGACTGCTCGCACCAGATTTCCCCGTTGGCCGCGGGGAAGACCAGGTTCAGTTCCCTGTTCCAGGCCGGGCCGGCCCTCATCATGTCAGCCAGCTGGTTCTGTCGGTGCTCTTTCAGTTTATCGATGGTCGATTCGTCGAGCGGGATGGAGCGACGGGAAGCCTTCGTCTTTGGCTCTCCGATATATCCGGGGGCGCCCTTCGGGAAGATGGCCGACTGGAAGACTGCCAGCCTCCCCCGTTCCCAGTCGATCGCCGTCCAGGGCAGGCCAAGATATTCACCTGGTCTTAGTCCGGTGGCCAGAGCGAGCTCAAACAGAGCGGCCCAGTCCGTCTCCCCCGCCGCATCGAGGAAGAGGTTTGCCTCTTCAGGGGTCATCGGTTTGGGTGGCCGGCGCTTCACTTTCTTCTTGAGCCCCGGGACCTTGCACCCCTGAGCAGGGTTATAGGGTATCTTCTTCCACCTGACAGCCTGATTGAACGCCTTGCTCAGGATGGCGTGGAGCGTCTGGACGGAAGTCGGCCCGGTCCCCTTGGCCACCAGGGTGACGTAAAGGTCCTGGATATCGTTGTATCTGATCATGGTCAGGGGGATTCGGCCGATGGTGTCTTTGACGAACCGGTCCAGGTCGTAGGTGTACCGATTGAAGGTCACGTCCTCCACATCGGCCCGGAGGATTTCTTTCCATTCCTCAAGGAATTGATTGAAAGTGGCCTTGCGGTTAGTGACCACCTTCCCCTGTTCGTAGTCCGAGACCCATTCCCTGAGAGCGGCCTCGGCCTCTTTCCGGGTGCCATGAACCGTCCGGCAGGGTCGGTGCTCCTTGCCGGACACCGGGTCTCGACCCAGGAAGATCCGGATCAGGTAGCGCTGTTTGCCTCGTTTTAAGATAGAGCCTTTCATCTGGGGTCCTTTCTGCGCCGGCGCGAATTCCCATGTTGATAGCGATTCAATTGCAGGCCCTCACCAATCCCCGGGGCCTAAACGGGATAACCGAACCCCCGAAATATCTCCGGCGCAGAGCGCTGGTCGCGAGTCCAGGGGTACACCAGAAGTGTTCGGCCAGGTCCCTGATCGCTTGCCGGCGGTTCAGCCCTGCTCCCCCGTGAATCCAATCCCAGTGCAGAGCCCTGAAAATCTGGTGCTTCTCGAGCCGGTCCTGCGGGAGCAGAAAAGACTCTGTCCACCGTTCGACAAAGTCGGCCGTGGTCGGCTCCGGGGGTCGTCCGGACTTCTCGTGAATTCGGTACCGAATCCATTCGCGGACCAGAGCTTCCGTCTCCTCTGATCGACTCAGACCCATTCGCACAAAGATTGTGCGATTAGCTAGGCAGTGTTTTGAGACTTCTCGGATTCGTTCCGTCGCGACCGTGATCGGCCAGTCGTAGAGTATCTCCCTGAGGACCCGGCCGGGTATCACCCTCCGTTTCCATCGCTGGAAAATACGATCGACGTCCTGTTCTACTGTAAGCGTTTGCATGTTGGCATCCCCACCTCTTTTTTTGTTTTTACGTTACAATTACCCGAGGTTAGTTTCTCATAGGAAACGGGAGACATGAAGGTACACCAAGTTAAATCATGTTTGCTATTCGGTGACAGAAGTGTTGAATCGGACTGAAAAAGGGCTTAAACTGAGGGGGCAAACATTTCTGCCTACCATCGCAGACAAAAAATCCACCTCGGTTCGCCGGGGTGGATTTTTTTGCGTTACAGGTGCGCCTCAAGTATCTCCCGCACCCGAGCCGGGCCAGCCGCTAAGCAGGCTTCCTTGAGACTCTTGGGCATCTTGATATTATAGCCTACCGTCGGTTCGTCGCTGAGCTTCTCGGGGAGCGCGTCTCCTCGAGAAGCGGGGTTACAGCGGACGCAATCGCAGTCGGTGCCGTGTTGAGGCTTTGTCATCTCAAAATTTCTTTCTGCCCGGATTACCCGCCGGGCGCGGGATGGGGGTTAGGCGAAGGTTGCGGAGAGTACAGATTCCCAGTTGCGGGCAACCCACTCCTCGACCTCGGGTCGCTTCTCGGTCTGCCACTCGTAATCAACACCGCTCAAGGGGTTGTAGTCGACCTTCAGGCCAGGGAACTCAGACTCAATCGCCTCGATCAATGCGGCGGCGTAGGTGTCGCGCTCCTCGTCGGTAGCGTCTCCGATGTGCTGTTCTCCGATAATCACGTCCATTTTCGTATTCCTCTTTCGTTTTGTTAGCCGGTTTCGCCTCGGCCACACTCACAATATAGACCAGTATTACCAGTCTGTCAAGAGGCAAAATAAAAACCCGGCCGGGTTGCGAAACTGGGCCGGGTCAATGGGGCCTGGCCGAAGCCAGGAATCAAACGCCGAAGCGTTTGAGGAATACGGCCCCGCAGAGGCGGGGACTTAATTAGGATACCATGAAGGCTAATCCCCCAGCAACTTCTGTTTCTGGCTCTCGAACTCTTCAGGGGTAAGAACGCCCTCGTCTAGCAGTTCCTTCAGCTTCCGCAGCTCGTCGGCGACGGACAGGGCGGGGGTCGGTTCGCTCTCTGCTTGCTCCGCCAGGGCGGCCGCATAGTCTTTGTCTATATCTTCTCGTGCATATCCCGTATCTTTGGGCGGCATTTCATAGCCTTTTTTGCCGAGCTTCTTGCCGTCCTTGTAGTCTTCTCTGACGGACTCTTGATTGATCAGGGTCTCAGGGTATCGGCAACATAAAGCGATCGCTGTCCCGAATTCTCGAAGCGGGTTTCGCATCTCCCGGGTCGACTGGTCCGCCCATCCGTGCCTGGAGTCTTTCTGAGTCTGAAGACGGCCAGAAAGGATGAGGGATGTTTTCTTGGGGCCCTGGTTCACGAGCCTCGCTTCCATCTTTATCCTGGCCTGGTCGATGCCGGAAATAAAGTTGGCGGCCCCATCGACGGAACGAACCTTCCATCGAGAGGTAACATAGGCTTGCTCGTCGCTGTCCTCCCCCTCGTAGCTCTCGAGCCCGAACTGAGAGACCTCGAAGAGTCGCTTCGTCTTGTATCGCACCAGCCAGTAAGGATAGTTCAACTCGAAGGTCATCTCCATGTCGGAATTGTCGGTCACGTCTCCGACATCACCCTGCTTCTGGAGGTCTTCTAACAAAGGGTAGTGATACGGCTTCGCCAGAGCCGGCAGGGCGAGTAGCAGCAAAAGGCCGGCTAAAATTATTCGGTTCATTTTAGTAACCTCTTCTTCTGAGCCTCGAACTCTTCAGGGGTTAGGACACCCTCGTCAAGGAGGTTCTTAAGCTTCCGGAGTTCATCAGCTACGGACAGGGCGGGGGAAGGTTCGGCTTCGGCTTCCTGTTCCGCAGCATCTTTGGTAGGGGCGCCAGCAAGGGTCGAAGGGAAGGGGATCTCCACAAAACTCGATTCATTATAGGCTCCAGACTCCTTTAGGCTTTCCAGGGCAAACCTCGTCTTATGCATAAGGACCCAAAGCTCAGGGAAGTTTTCGTTGGGGATACTTATCGAACTAACGACCCCGTACTTCACGGAAGTTATGAGAATCGAATCACTCGAGGCAGATATGGACAAGCGCGGATTCCCAGGATTGTCCGAGGACAAATTCACTGACCCGACATCCTTGATTCGGCCAGGTTCTAATTCAGTTACTCTCTGCATGGCAGACTCTATATTCTTCACATAAGACTGCCAGGAAGAAGAAGACATAGTAAAAACCCTTGGGCCGTAAGTCGCCCCTACAAAGTACTTCCGGCCCGACTTAAAGATGCCGGTCTGATGGGCATCATTCCCTTTTAAATCCTGTACTGACCCCACAACCCAGACGTCAGCGTTCACTGGTGAACCAAGCGCAAAAAGCAACAGGAAGACTAAAATCTTCTTCACAAATCCCCTCCGAGAACGGCCGACTCCTGACTGTCAGCCTTGTTATTGTTTTGCTTCCCAATTAGGCGCCCAAGGTGCTCCTCGGCTTCCTCTAAAGCGATCCGCGCATTGCGGACCTTCAAATAGGCTTCGTGAATTGATTCTGGCGGGGAGTTATCCGTTGCTAGCAAAGATTGGGGCATGATCTGGAAAAGCTCAGAGACCTTTTCCAGATCGGCCAAGCTTGGGACCGCTCTTCCCGATTCCCAATTTTTTACAGTTTGCTCAGACTTCTCTATAAAGTCAGCAACCGCCCTTTGAGTAAGGCTTAGTTCCTCTCTGCGAGCTCGGAACTTCTGGCGGAATATAAATTTTAGTGCTCCCACCTCTTGACAGGCAAATCTAATTTAACTAGATTGGTTAAAGTGAGTTTAACCCGACGAACATGGCTTGTGATACTTCGAAAGAAGCACAGGTATAGTCAGAGTTCTCTTGCCAAGGCTATTGGTGTGAGCACTCAGTCTATCAAGCTATGGGAAGCCGGTTCTGGATTCCCCAGTCAGCTCAATAAGCTGGAACTCGCCAAGGTGTTGGGCCGAGAAGTTCTGGACCAGTTCTACAAAGAAGAATGCGAACTGCTTTCCTCTTATTTGTCTGCCTAATTCCCCTCTCCTTAAAAATCAATTACGAAGGACATTCTACACTATGACCCCTGGAATAGAGAAATTTTCAAGCGGAAATATTTCCATCTCGGACCCTCCCAAGACGAAGCTCGACCCTCGCACGGTCTTCCACTACTTGAAGACTTCAGAAAAGGGGATAGGAGCGGTCGAGATGTCTTTCGGGGGAAAGCTGGTCCCGATTGGATACTTCCGTAGGACCACCGACGGGGGTTTTGAGGCTTGGGATTTCTCTGAATGCCCGAATCGATTCAAGGCCAGAAGGAAGCGCGAGGTCAGTCTCCTTTTGGGAAATGCCTGGCTCGAGAGTGAAATCCGCGAAGCGATGAACCGCCGGTGAACTGCGGAAAAAATTTTTTCTAGGGGGATGAATGTTTTTCGAACAACTGTTTGCAAGCTTTCAAGTTTTTAAAAGTTCGGTGGGTGAAGACTCCGAACCCGCGACCGGCCGAAAGCTGGCGCGGCATTATGGGACGGCATGCGATGATGGCGAATCGCGGAGGGTGAATCCTCTCCGGTCGTGGCAGGGCGCCCTGCCCCCGGTCCGTTTGGTTCGAATCCAGACCCGGCCCACCAGCCTCATAGTGAGGCACCTCACAAACCCCAACCCCCTGGAGGTCTACGGATTGTCCAACCCCCTCCCCCCATAGGCTGAAGTAGACCCCAAAACCTGGACCCTAGAAGGCGGGCAGGGCTTAAATCAAAGCCGCCTTCGACTTGTCGGAGTGGTGCAAAGAGATAACACGCCAGGGCGGATGTCCCTGGTTCCTCCCGGTTTGAATCCGGGCTCCGGCTTCAATACGCACAGACAGAAGTCAACCAAATCAATTACAAAGGAGGCTTAGCTTTTGCTATGCACGAGTTACTAGTTTCGATTTTTCAAGACAACAACGACGAAATCATTCGCTCCCTCAAGGATGGACTCAACCGGGAGGACCTGACCTTTACCCAGTTGGGCAACCTTTGCGGTCTCATTCTCGAACTTTTTCGTATGGACCACCTCTCGGTGCTGTCCCGCGCCCGCCTGGCCAATCTGCTCCGACTTGCCCAACGTCGCCGGCGCTTGGCCGGAAACTCAGGGGAGGTTGGCAGTTATGTTTAAGGCTCAGGTTGTCGTCGAGACTCTCTCTTTTGAAGAGGGTGCCGAAGAAGTCAAGGTCCCCTTCCTTAAGATAGAGGCCCCGAGCGGGAGCATCATGGAGCCTCTGACTCAGAGCTTGGTAGATGTTTTGTCGAACGTCGGCGAAGAGTCCAAGAGTCACTGGGTCCGGCATCGGGACAATGTCGGAGCAAAAGCGATCGCCATGATGGTGGCGGCCGCCCAGAGCTCTCCTCGCGAACCCCTGGTGTCGGCGAAGGTCGACTCCGACTATAAAGATTTCGCAGACTACGTGGAGCGAACGAAGGAAGAGCCGGTCTCGGCCGTAGGCCCGGAAGACTTCGGCGGTTCAGATTATGATGCGGAGTTGATGTTCTAATGAATCAGATCACCTCCACCTCCAAGAAAGTCAACACCACTCTTCCTGCCGAAACCGTTATGCGGATTGAGGCGCACCCTCGCTACAACGAATGCACATGGGCCGACGGACGCAAGTGTGGAATGTCGGACTTCATTCGCCAGTGCGTCAACTTCTCTCTAGACCACGATGAAAGTTTTCAACGATGGGGCCGAAAGCACAACATTCTTGAGCGCCTGTCCATCATTAAAAAAGAATCCGCCGTCCTCTACGAGGAACTTCGTCAGATCGAGGGGCGGGAAATCGTGGAGGTAGAACAGATATGACTTTTCCCCCTATTACAAACATCGAGCCGCCCTATGAGGGAAAGCCTCAGGTTACCCGGTGCCAGAAAGCTGAATGGCTTGCCGAGATTCTCGATATGACCCGGCAACAGGTCTACAACGCGGTCGGCGACGGGCAGATCCCCGCGTCGTGCATCGTTAGGGTCGGCCGTCGGCTCCGGTTCAAAGAAGCCGAAACGTTGGCTTGGATTAAGAACGGGGGTATGGCGTGAACCTCTCTCCCGAAACCATAAGCAAAGCGATCGGCCTCTCGGAGGAACTGAGCAAGGCGCTCTCCGACCTCCGCTACCGTCTCAACGCGGTCCAGTGCAACCCTACCCCTGAAACGGCCGACCAGGTTTTCAACGCCGGCGGCATCGTCGGCCAGGTCGCCGAGGAACTTCAGGAGACCTGTGAATTCTTTGGGTCGGTCTCGATTGCAGACCCTGAGCCGGCCGGGGATGCGGTCATCTTTCGACAGACCCGAGGCCAGGTCTATGAACTCCGGCGATTCGGAGCCGTTGAACATAAGGTCTACATCGACGGTGAGAAGGTCGGTACCGTCTGCAAGGAATCGCGAGACAGCTTTCAAGCTTGGAGGCTTATCCCTAAGTGCGAAATGATCGAAAGCGATCTTCCGTGCCGGAACTGGCCGTCATTGGAGGTTGCTGCGGATGAGATCGTTCGGGCAGTGCTGGCGGTGGTGTCATGAAACCCATCCCTGTACACACCGCCAAAAAAATAGCCCAAGACTTTGGGTACGACCAGGTGATCGTGGTGGCTCGTCGGGTCGGAGGTCCGCCAGAAGACCAGGGGGAGCACGTCACCACCTACGGAGTGGATAAAGACAACTGCCAAGCGGCGGCCAGGATCGGAGACTTCTTGAAGTTCAAAGTGATGGGTTGGCATCGAGAGAATACGGTCGACCATCACAAAGACGAACTCGATCACGCCCTCGACGTCTATCGAACCACCGATGCCAGGTCGGTAGGCCTGAGCTTTGAGGATTGCCTTGAATTCGTTCGGGCCGTTGACCTTGAGGCCGACAAACGCCGACTAAAAGACTGGCTAGAACACCCACGATTCACTAAGGAGGGCCCGTCCGATGATTCTTGAGCACGTCCAAATCAAAAACTTCCGAGGGATTGGCTACCTCGAAGTTAACATCCCAACCGACCGACCCCTGATCGTCACCGGCGACAACGGCAAAGGGAAGTCCTCCCTGCTCGGGGGCATCGAGTGGTGTCTCACTGGCAACATTCCCACAGACCAGAAGGTTCAGCGTTCCCTGCTCAAATCTGGCAGCAAGAAGGGGCACGTGACCCTGAAGATTGCCGACTGGGGCGCCGTCCGTCGTGACATCGACCCGCACAAGCTGACCGTTCCCGGGCTCAAGAAGCCGGGCATCACGGAAGCCCAGTACGAGATTTGCACCTGGCTCAAGGCGCGAAAGAAAGACATCGAGCTTTGCCTTCGCCCTGACCTCTTCATTGCGGAGCGGGATAAGGACCAGCGGGCCAAGTTGTTCGAGGTTCTTCAGATTCGTATCACGGAAGACGTCGTTCAGCAGTATCTGAAAGACAACGGTCTTTTGATGGCCTACTGCCGAGAGATCGGGGCCGAGATGGAGCAGCAAGAGCGGGAGACTGATGACCAGTACCTTTCCAGGATGCTCGGAGAAGTCACCGACGACCTCGACAGTTCTCACGCCATTTTCTTCGAAGCCCGCCGGGTCGCGAAGAAAGACCTCAAGAACTTTCAGCGAGACAAGGAGACCCACCTTACCCAGGATGAGCCGATCAAGCCGGCGCCGGTGGAGGCTCTCACCCCTGAGCAAGCCTTTGCTCTTCAGGACCGGATTGAACATCTGGCCCGCAGAATCGGCAGGGCCCAGGGTGATGCGAAGGCTCGAGACCGTCGGCACGATGAGATCCGCCGTCTCAAGGAAGAACTGAAGGACGCCTTCACCGACGAAGAGCGGACGAAGGCCGAGCAGATTTTCAATGACTGCAAAGCCAAGCTTGCGGAGTCGGAAAAGGCTCTTGAGGGCCTGACCCCTATCAATAAGATACAGGGGTCTATCCGCGACGTGGAGGCGGCGACTTGCTTCAACTGCGGACAGCCTTACCCAGACCAGGAGTCCCGGGCCAAGCGAAAGGCCGAACTGGAAAAGGAACTGGAACAGGCTCGAGCCGTTCACGAACAGGCTTCTGAACTGCGGAAAAGAGTCTGGAAGGGCGAAGCTTGGTTCAGAACGGCCGACGCTCAACAAGCCAAGCGCAAGCAGCTGGCCGAGCTTCTCTCTGACGAACAGGAAGAACCGATCGAAAACATCGGTGAACTCGAAGCCGAACTCGAGGAAGCGAAAAAAGAACTGGGTTCCTATCAGGAGTACCGGGACGCGGCAACAGCCTGGGAACGCTACCATGAGCGAACCAAGGCTCTGACCGCCGAAATCGAAACCCTGGTTTCCCGAGTGGCCGAACTTGAACGACTGGTAGACCTCTTCGGGGATAACGGCATCAAGTTCCGGATTTTCTCAGAGGCCTGCAAGGACATCGCGGCCGCGGTGAACTCTGTCCTTAACCCCTGGGGAATCGTTCTCCGCTTCGGCCAGGTCCTTGAGATGGAGATCAACAGGGGTGAGGGTTGGCGTGAACTCGCTGGCTCCTCCGCCGGTGAAAAGCTCCTCGTCGCTCTCGGCCTCCAGGTCTGGCTCTCTGATCTGACCGGTCTCAAATTTGTCTGTTTGGACCGTATCGAGGAACTCGACAGACCCAACCAGGCCATCCTCTTTAAAGAACTTGAGAACCTACTCAAGGCCAACCGAATCAATCACGCCATCTGCTGCGGTGTCCGGGTCGACCGGTTCCCCGCGGAAGATTCACACTGCGAAATCCTCGAACTGGATTTCGACCTCTAAACAAACCCCCTGAAAGGAATTCACTCAATATGAGTAACTTAGTACCTGCTGACTTCCAGTTTGAAATGGATTCAAGCCAAGAAGTGACCGGCCTCGTGATGGCCAAAGAAGACGACAACGCCCTGGATGATATCTATCCCGGGCTCCGACACCTGAACTTTTCCGGAAAGGAAGGCGGATGGTGGGAGGATGACAAGAAGCTTTTCGGATCCTGCTGGTGCGTTATCCTCGACAAGTCGAACCCTCGAGTGGCCTGGAAGCCTCGCAACGAAAACGACGACTACTTCCAAGAACTCAAAGAGGCGCCGGCAAACACTCCACTTTGCAAGAACGATCACTTCGTGAAGGGCAAGCCTGAGCAGTCTGAACAGGCTTTCCTCAACCGCGACATCCCGAACTCTGTCCAGGAGTTCCTGAAGAAACACGGAGCCGGAGACTGCAACGGCTGCGAACTGACCAAGAGCATCTGCCGAGGCGGCCGGAAACTTCTGGTTCAAATCGTTCGTCACGATGGTGACAAGGCTCTGCAATTCGATGAGCCGATCGCCTTCCAGGTTAGCGGAACCTCGATCGGGGTCATCAACAACCTGTTCCGGAAAAGCTTCCGCACCAAGGACGGCTCTGCCGACATCTCCTCCAGATGGGTCCAGTTCGGATCGAATCGTGAGAAGCGCGACGACGGCGGGACCTATTACACCATCACGGCCGAAGCCGGGAAGCCTCTCACCAGTGAGCAAGTAACCTTCTGGCGCGAGATGCGCGAAGACTACCACCTCAGGCCCCGACACGGTGTCACCGCTCGGGTGGTCGACAACGGAACCCCCTCCTCTAACCCTGTCTCTTCGTCTTCGGCTCCGGCTGAAGAGGTCGCAGAGGACGGCTCTGGCCGGCTGTTCTAATGAAGTACACCAAGGCAGACATAGGCCGCCTTGAGGGTGCTTTGTCCGGGGCTCAGCTACGGGGGATTCGTTTTGATGAGGCGTCGGAAACGCACGTTGAGACGGTCATTCGACTGGGGCTTCAGCAGAAGGTCAGTATCGAGAAGGGCTACCAGTCTCGAAGCCTTCAGGGTGCTCAGCACTACCGAACCCATAAGCCGGTGATGTCCGAAGAGACGGCCGTCCGAATGGAGCGGGTCGCGAAGAAGCACGAACGCAAGGCTAAGACCTACGAGAAGCTCCTTCGCAAGATAGACAAGCTCGGGGTTCCTCCTCACCTGGTGAAGTCTGGGGTGGCCAAATGAACGCCCACGACAAACGCAAGATGAACGAGGCCCCCCGGCCGCTCCCCGAGGTTGCCATGCGGTGCTTTGGTGGTCCGATCCGGCCGTGCCCCGTCAGTCCGAAAACGTTCCCGTCTATGCGGGAGCTTCTTGGGCCGACGGGGCCCCTGGCGGCCGCTATCCCTGGTTACCAAGAAAGGTCTTCTCAGATTGCCCTGGCCGAAACCATTTACAAGGGCCTGAGCACGGGCCGTCACGTGGTGGCCGAGGCTGGTACGGGAACAGGGAAGAGCGTCGGGGCTCTCGTCCCTGCCATAGTCCGAACCATGGAACAGGGCGGAGCCCGGGCCAACCATCGGATTCTGATCTCGACGGCGATGCTGATCCTTCAAGACCAGTACGTCAAGAAAGACCTCCCTATGCTGACGGCCAACCTGGGAATAGATTTCCAGTGGACCGTTCGCAAAGGCCGCTCGAACTACGCCTGCTTTCTCCGTCGCGACAAAGTCGAGGATGGAAAGATCGATGTCCGACCCGAGGATATCCAACTTCTGAATCAGTTCGATGATTGGCTGATGGAGACGGACTCGGGGGATGTCGCTGAACTGCCCTGGGATATGTCGAAGACGCCGGCGTTTCGTCGGGCCGTCACTTCGAACTCGAATCAGTGCCGGGGCCGCAAGTGCGCTCATTATGATGATTGCTTCTACTACGTGTCCAAAGACCGGGCCACGAACTGCGATATCATCGTAGTGAATCACGCCCTGCTGGTGCTGAACGAGATTTGCGGCGGTCAGATTCTCCCAGAATATGACGCCTTGATAATCGACGAGGCTCACAAGCTGGAAGACATCGTCCGGAGCAACCTTCAGAAGGAAGTGACTCCCCGGGCGTTCGGGCAGCTGCTCGACATGGCGGCCGAGCTCAACCTCTTCTTTGAGGACAAGATCAAAGAGTGGCGGAGCGAGGGAGAGCAGCTTCTCGATTCTATCGAGTACGAACTTCACGAGGTCTGCACTAAGTATGGGCAGCACCGATTCGACCCTATCGGCCGATCGGAAGCGTTCATCGAGGCCCTGAAAAGACTCCAAGAGATTCTCTCTATCGTTCACGTGGCCGCCCGTCAGGCTGCCCTGATGGAAGAGGGGATGTCGGCCGACGACAGCCAGGCCCGCAAGCTCGAGGCTGAGTCTGAATCTTTCGTCGACGGAATGACCAGCTTTCTCGACCCGCACAAAAACGGAGTCATCTGGGCGGAGCGTTCCAAACATAAAGACCGAGACCGGCTCTCTATGCACGTGGCGCCTATCCGGGTCGGACCCTGGATGAAGTGGACGCTCCTCAAGAAACCCTGTGTCTTTATGTCGGCGACGTTGGCCACTGGCCGCGGGGAAGGTTGCTTCGACCCATTCAAGGAGCGACTAGGGATAGAGAACTCGATTGACCTTCAGGTTGAATCGCCGTTCGACTACATCAAGAACACGATTTATTCGGTGGGCTACTACCCCGGGGGTCTGGATAAGCCACCAGGCCAAGAGGACTGGTCCGAACTCATCTACCCCAGAATCAAAGCCATCGTCGAGATGACCGGGGGCGGTGCGCTCTTGCTCTTCACCAGCTGGAAAGTCTGTGAAGAGATTTACTGGAGACTGGCTCAGGACAACGACGCCGGAACCTTCTACGACCCGACTTCAACCCAGTTCGGAGAGAGCCCATGGAACCTGCTCCGTCAGGGTGACCTTTCGAAGGCCGACACTATCGAGAATTTCAAGGCCCAGAATAACAGCATTCTCTGCGCAACCGGCTCCTTTTTTGAGGGTGTCGACATCCCCGGGTCTGCCCTGCGGTGCGTGGTCATCGACAAGATTCCGTTTCCGATTTTTACCGACCCGATTCAATCGGCGATATCCGACAGCTACGGGCGAGGATGGTTCAATAAGCATCACATCCCGTTCGCTATCACCCACCTGAAACAGGGGGTCGGCCGTGGGCTCCGGTGCGAGACCGACCGATGTGCCTTCTTTCTGCTAGACCCCCGCTTTCGAAGTAAGGGCTATGGAGCCCGCATTCTTGAGACCCTGCCAGGCTTCAGCCACATGGCCACCTTCGACCAAGTTCGAGAATTTATGAAAGGAATTGCTTGAAATGACTGTAGAGACGCAGCAAACCCGAGATATAAAAGAGAGGCTTCGGCAGAAGTTCGTTAAGGCTCTCAAACGATGGCAACACCAGACAACCCCAAAGAGGCCGAAGGTTGAACTGGCTAGACAGCTAGGATGCGACCCTTCCCTGATCAGTTGTTGGGTGAACGGTGTCAGCTTCCCGTCCTGGAGCAAGATTGAGAAGGTCTCCGATCTTCTCGGGGTTCCTCTTTCCTGGTGGCTGGAGGACACCATGGTTTTGCCAGAGCCGGAAGTCGGAGCAGTCTTCAATGACGAGCAGAAGTCTTCCATCGCGAGGCAAACCCTTGAGGCCAAAGGTAAGCTAGATCTCACGTGGGCCGGACTAGGCGACCTGGTCGGATATTCGACGTCAGCCCTCACTCAGTTCTGCGATGGACGAGCGCGACGGGATACTGTGGCCGAGGCTCTCTATTTCTGGCTAAAGAACGACGTCCCCAGGCTCCTCGAAGATAGCAAGTTCGTAGACCCTAACCAGGGGGAACTTCTCTGATGTTTTTCACGTGCGACGTTCGCGACCTGAACAGGGCGATCAAAGTTGTCCGCCGGCATTGCTCCTCCCGGGCCGTCATTCCGATCACCCAGTGCATTCGGTTCGAGGCGATGAGAGAGAAAGTCTCCCTGGCCACCACCGACATGACGACTTCGGCCGTCTATACCATGGAAGTGGAAGACGTGATGAAGACTGGTACCCTGGCCATTCCCCTGAAAGAGCTCTCCGCTCTGTGTAGCAAGCTCAGGGGCAGGGTGTCTCTCTGCGCTGATGTGGATAGCCTGAGCGTCGACATCATCAACGGAGATGACAAGTATCGCCTTTCGTGCTTCCCCGGTGAAGAGTTCCCCGAGGTCATCTTTAATGATGAGTACGAAACGGTAACTCTCCCGCTCAATGTCATAGAGAAAGCTCTCAGGCAGGTTCGTCCGACGGTGGCCAGCACGAATGAGGAATCCCGGCAGATTATGACCGGAGTTCTGGTCGAGGTCGATTCCGGGAAGCTCACCATGGTCGGCACCGACGGCCGACGAATCGGAGTCTTTCAGACCGACATCTCAGGGGAGCATAGTGCTTCGGTCATCGTTCGGCCTGAGAGTCTTTCGTCGTGCCTCGAAGCCGGCGAGAAGGTCGACGACATTGAGATCGGGATGTCCCGGGCCCGGCTTCGGATGTCCGTTCCAGGTTATCGGGTCTTCACTCAGAGGCTCGAGGGCCGGTATGTGGACTATCGGAAGGTTGTGCCTGAGCATTTCAGTGGGTCTTTCCGGGTGAGTCGAGAGGCTCTGATCGACATCGTCGAACGGTCCCTCATCTTTGCCCAGGACAAAGACAAGCCTGGAATCATTCGCTGCAACTTCTATAGCGGCCCCCAGTGCCTGAAGGTGGAGAGCTTCACGGCCGGGCTCGGTCAGGCTTCCGGTTCTATCCCCGGGATATTCGAGGGAGATGACCTCTATGTAGGATGGAACGGGAACTACATTCTAGACGCCCTGAACGTGCTGGACTGCGATGAAGTCCTTTGGCAGACGCAGGGACCGACCAAGTCCGCCCAACTTTCCGACCCGCAGAACCCCCTTCAGTTTCGGTATGTCGTGATGCCGGTCAAGCTTCGCGATGTGATGGAGGAAACGGCATGAAAATGAACCCTATCAACGACCGAATCTATGCCCGTAAGAATGCCAACTCTTTTGAGGAAATCTGGGGTCGGGAACTCTTCTTTGCCCTGGCCGAGAGAGCTATTCGAGACGGCTGGACCGATTCAATGGAGTCAAAGCGTCGGCTAGATCTCCTCCAGGACCTTCTGAAGAAGGAAGCTCGAGAGAGAGTGGAGGTTCTTATGCCCTACGAGCAATGCTCCGAGGGAAAGAAAGACTTCTGTCAGTTCGACGGGGAAAGAATTCTGTTTCTCGTCGACGGTCTAGAGCCCGATGAGGTTATGAGATTCATCTTCTCCGTTTTCCTGGCCGGCCAAATGGCTTCCAAGATGGTAACCCTACGCGAGGCCGACCCCGATGCCTGACCTCCTCACCATGAAGGCCCTTCAGTCCTTCCCTGAATCCACCGTCCTACCCCAGGAACGGAAGGTCACCTTCGGTCAGTGGTGGGTCGACATCAAGAGCCGACTCGAGACCATTATGATTCTCTGGCCCGAAGCTGTGGTGACTTGTCCGATCTGTCACGGTGGTGGGTGCTACTCTTGCAAAGAACAGGGCCGGGTCAAACTGGGCCCGGAGCCTATCTACTCCTGTTGCTACGGCAAGCGGGCCCCGTGCTCTCAGTGCCAGGTCGACCGGGACTATCGGGAGGCCCAGAAGTGCGAACTGGTCTGCCGGCTCCTGATGAACGCCCGATACCAGATCCAGAACCCCGATGTCCTCCCCTGGGTAGACCGCGCCATCGATGCCGTCTGCGCACGATGGAAAACACTTTTCGAACTATACAAACCCCCATTTTGATTGGAGAAGATTATGAAAGAAAAATTGCCTTTGATACTGACCGTCTCAGAGCAGCGGTCCTTCAGGGTTCAGACCCTTTTGGAAAAGACTATCCTGAAGATCGATAAGTCAAACTGTGAAAGACCGAGAACCGGTCCCCCTTATTCTAGAGTGCATGGTGAGGGCTGGAATATTGTTTTCACGGAGGGAACAAAGCCTAGAATAGACGCCTCCCTTCCTCTAGGCCACCTTAATGATCTCGTTGTGGCCGTCAATCAGGCCTGTCTCGAATTTCCTGATCCAACTGCAGACTTTGAAGACAAGGTGGTGTCCACCAATGAGTAACACCATCCCCTGCCCCGGCTGCAAGAAAGAAATCCCCCTAGACAAAGACGGTCTCCCCACGACCAAGGTCAGTGTCCGTCAACGTAGCGACAAGAGCCACCAGATCTTTTGCTCCTCGCTCTGTGAGGCTACCGACTGGACCAAGCGGAAGATTGATCTGCAGAGAATGACGAGGGGAATGCCCCTTTGGCACTCCCCTGACTGTCGGCCTCCGATGGCCAGGGCGGGGGTTTCGAAATGAGCTTCGCCGAGGATTTAACTTGCAAGAACTGCGGACAATTCATCTGCGTTCTGGACATTGTCACCGAGGCCTATAACGAGATCGTTCAGTGCCTCCAGCGGGGGGACTTCGAAGATATCGAGTTTGCTACTCACAACCTTATGGAAGTGCAGTGCGATGACTGCAACCATTCGGTAAACCCTGAAGAATTCGCCGAGTGGGTCGCTTCCAATATCAAGATAGGCTCGAAAGTCGGCTTCGACATACTCGGGCAGAAGCCCATGATTATGAACGTCTGGGAAGAGTCCGACGGCCGCTACAGGTCTCGGCGTATCGGGCGAGTCGTGGACGAAAACTTTGAAAACGTCGCTTATGAGTATCTCCGACTGAAAGCCACCAAAGAATTCGATGGAGCGATGATGGTGACCAGCGACAGCAAGGAGTTTTACCTTGAGGTCCTGACCGGGGAGCCGGCTCGGGAGTTCTATGAAGGTCAGAGCAAAAAAGAAGAAGCGGGGGTGAAACCCTCATGAAACTCATCACCTACACCCCTGACAAAGAAGGCGCGGAAATCTTCTATGCCTGCGGTTGCTGCGGAACCATTTACACCTCTCTAACCTGGCGCCCCCCGGTAGCTAATGACCCTCGGGCAGCTGCCGAAAGGTGCTGCTGTTGTCAAAAATGCGGAGAGAAGAAACCCGGAAAAGACCCTAATAAGAGGGGGGCCTCCTTGAGAGGTCTCACGTGGTGTCCCTATTCTAGCCGGTACCTTTGCCCTGACTGCCTTGAAGAGTCCCAGAAAGCGGGTCGCTGGGAACGCGACAGAAAACGCCTTGAAAGTCGCCTCGAATCTGTCGAACAGACCATTCCGATGAGCGATGAGCGGGCTCACTACATGATCCTTTGGGATGACGACCGCTTCCGGACGGAAGAGGATCTGGCGGATTATTTCCTGGAGATGATGCACGACAACCCCGAAGACATCGACCAGGGCCCTCCCTATGTCTTTGCTACCCGAATGACCCCCATCGAAATCAATATCGACGATGCTATCTCAGACGCCATCGAGAGAGCAGAAGTCTGCGATGAGTATGACTGGGAATTCAGCAACGTCGAAGAACTGAAAGCCTTCGTTGACCAATGGAATTCGGACAACGGAATTCCCGCATGGTACGAAGACCCGAAGACCCTGGTGGACGTGTCGGAACTCTGGGAAGAGTGCCGGCGAGAGTTTGAAGCTCAGCACCCTCAGAGAGGGGTGGGGCGATGAATAAGCCACGAAAAGGAGACTGGTTCCAGACCTTTACTGGACAGCAGTTCTGGCCACTGGACCCCAGGCCCGGAGATTTCAACATTCTCGACATCGCCAACGGATTGGCGAACACTTGCAGATTCAATGGACACGTCAAAAACTTTTACAGCGTGGCTCAGCATTCGGTTCTAGTCAGTCTTGTCGTTCCTGAAGAGCTCGCTCTTGAAGGCTTGATGCACGATGCAGCAGAGGCCTACTTGGGTGACGTCATCCGACCCCTCAAGGCTGCTCTTCCCGAATACAAAAAGATTGAAGAACGGGCGGAAAGAGCGCTTGCTCAGCAGTATGGACTTCGGTTTCCTTGGCCCTCGAAAGTTAAAGAGGCCGACAACTGCCTTCTGATGACAGAGCGGAGAGACGTTCTCCCTGCATTCCGAGAGTGGACATGGCGGGCAAACCCGCTGCCAGAAGAGATCATAGCGTGGGCTCCCTGGAGAGCTAAGGAAGAGTTCCTGTCTCGCTTCAATGCTTTGGTAAAGGGGCGAACCTATGCTTGAACTAGTCATCGACAACTTCGCTGGCGGTGGTGGTGCATCGGTCGGGATAGAGTCGGCCCTTGGTCGTGTCGATGCCGCCATCAACCACGACCCCCGGGCCATGGCTATCCACGAGATAAACCATCCGCTGACCCGACACTTCTGCAAGTCTATTTATGACGTCCACCCCCGGGAAGTCACCGGTGGTCGCCCTGTCGGCCTGGCGTGGTTCAGTCCGGACTGCAAACATTTTTCCAAAGCCAAGGGCGGGAAGCCGGTTCAGCAGACCATTCGCGACCTGGCTTGGGTGGTGGTGCATTGGGCCAAAGAGGTCCGGCCGCGCGTCATCATCTTGGAGAACGTGGAAGAGTTCACGACCTGGGGCCCGCTTGACCCGACCACGGGCAGACCCTGCAAGGTTCAAAGTGGTCTCACGTTCCGCCGATGGGTGAAAGAACTCGAAAAGCTCGGGTACCGGGTAGAGTGGAGAGAGCTCAGGGCCTGCGACTACGGAGCACCAACCACGAGGAAGCGGCTATTTCTGGTGGCCAGATGTGACGGGATGCCGATCGTTTGGCCGGAGCCCACGCACGGACCCGGCCGACCCCTCCCCTATCGCACGGCGGCCGAGTGCATCGACTGGACGATTCCGGCTCTCTCTATCTTTGAAAGAGAAGAGAACGGCCGTCCCCCTCTGGCAGAAGCTACCAAGCGAAGAATCGCCAAGGGCGTTCACGTTCACGTCATCGAGGAAAAGAACCCTTTCATCATTCCTCTGACCCACCATGGAGCGGATAGAACCTATGATATCAGGGACCCGTTCCGAACCATAACCTGCGCGAACCGCGGGGAAATGGCTTATGTGGCGCCCACGATTTGCGGGGTTGGCGGAAGAGCAGGACAGAGCCGACCAAGGACCGGGGGAGAACCTTTGGCCACCATCACCACGAAGGCCGATGCGGCGGTGTGCTTCTCCCATCTGATGGCCCCATGGTTCATCCCGAGGTACGGCGAACGCCCTGGGCAGGACCCCCGGACCCGGTCCATTCAAAGACCTCATCCGACCATCGTGCCGACCCAAAACGGGGCCCAACTATGTGCGGCCTTCATGGCTCAGCACAATACAGGGGTCACTGGCCGAGGTCTCGGAAGGCCGCTCTCGACGATCTGCACCACCGGTTCCCATCAACAGCTGGTGACCTCTCACCTCATGGTGCAACGGAACAACGCTTACGGGCAGTCTTTGGGTGAACCTCTCCGGACTGTCTGCGCCGGCACGAATCACTTTGCCGAGGTCCGGACTTTCTTGACCAAATACTACGGTTCCGGGGGGAGTCAATCGGTGGGAGACCCTCTCCATTCGGTGACGACCCGAGACCGTTTCGGCCTGGTCAACGTCGCCGGTCACGGAGACTTTCAGATCGTCGACATCCTGATGAGAATGCTGGTCCCCCGGGAGCTTTTCCGGGCCCAGGGGTTTCCGGACTGGTATATCCTGGACCCTATCTATAAAGGGCGGCCGTTGGCAAAGACCCACCAGGTGAGAGCCTGCGGGAATTCGGTCTGCCCTCCCCTGGCTGAAGCGATGGTCCGCGCGAACGTTCAATTGCGACACGTCTTCGATATAGAAGATCCGATGGTTGGGGGGTTGTTTGGATGATCAAGTCCGCCGAAATATCACCGTGCGGTCTATACCGCTATTCCCTCACCCGAAAGTGGGAAGCCTGGAAGGGGACCGTCAACTTCATCATGTTGAATCCCAGCACGGCCGACGCCCAAGAGGATGACCCGACGATCAGAAGGTGCATCGGTTTCGCCAAGGCCTGGGGCTACGGTGGGATCGTTGTCACGAACCTCTTTGCCTACCGGGCGACCAACCCGAAGGAATTGAAGAAAGTTGATAAGCCATTCGGAGAACATAACCACCTATACCAACTTGAAGCCGCAGTCATATCGTCAGAGCTTACCGTTTGCGCGTGGGGTGCTCACGGGTTACACAGGAAGGCTGACGTCCTGGGCCGACAACTTGGGTACTTTACCGACCTTTACTGTCTCGGACTGACCAAGGACGGGCACCCTAAACACCCTCTTTACCTACCGAAGAGCACCACCCCGATCCTGTGGATTTCTTCGAACGGGGAGGCCTCCCAATGAAACTTCCACCTCTACCCGACTTTGTCTTTGAAATCATCAAGGACAGCGATGGATACCACAACATTGACGACTGTCTCTTTAGGTGTGAAGAGCTTTATAAACACATCTCAGAAGTCGACATTCTCACGGAGTGGCTCTTCCCCGAAGGCTTTGAAGAACTCGAAGGAGATGGTCCTTGGTATGTTGCTGCTGCCTTTCTAGAAGTCAGATATGAACACGACGTAATCTTCCCATATAGCGAGCTTGATTGTGAAGTCTGGCTAGTCGAACATCCTGGGATAGGGCCGTTCAAGAACCCGAAAAAGAGAGCCAACTTCTCAGAGGCTTCTGGGGGTAACTGGGACTTTGTCGTGGCCTTCGAAGACCCCGACAAAGGGATCGCTGTCTTTGACAATGAGCCCGAGGCTCGAGCCTATTTTGAACGCGCCCGAGATTCTTGGAACTGTCATCTGTATCGGCGGGTGGCGTCATGATAACCCAACCCCTGAAAGCTCCCTTCCCCTGGTTCGGCGGCAAGTCTCGAGTGGCTCACCTGGTATGGGAACGATTCGGATCCGTCAAAAACTACGTGGAACCGTTCTTCGGCTCCGGCGCCGTTCTTCTCGGCCGGCCCGACTGGGAACCGGGGATGACGGAAACGGTGAATGACCGGGACTCCCTGCTGTGTAACTTCTGGCGGTCCGTCAAGCGCTTACCTCTGACCACGGCCTACTATGCCGACGCTCCTCCGATCGAGAGCGACCTTCACGCGAAGAACATCCAGCTGGCTCTCCGGCGCGGCGATGTCCGAGAGTTCTTGGAGGGAGATGAAGAGTGGTGCGATCCCAAACTCGCTGGATGGTGGGTCTGGGGAATCAGTCTTTGGATAGGCGCCGAGTGGGCTACCCTATGCGGACCCTGGACCATCGAAAATGGTCGACTCATCAAGAGGTCAGGGGAAGGGGTCAAGAGGACCCGTCCGGACTGCTCCTTTCCCCGCGGGGTTCACGCCGGCACGAAGCGACAACTTCCAGACAACCGGGATAAGGGAGTCTGGAGAAAGCGTCCTGAGCTCGGGTCCTGGTCGGGGAGGGGTGTCCATGGTCAGGGTGTCTCCCGCAAGCTTCCAAACCTGGGTTCGTGGAGCGATGGAATAGACCGTCAAAGGCCTGCCCTGGGGAATTCCGGCGTTGGAGTTCAGAAGCGAATGCCACACCTCTCTTCCCGCGGGCAGGGCATTCACCGAATCGGAAGACTGGAAAGCCTGGTCGGATGGTTTGGCGACCTGTCCCACCGGTTTGAAAGAGTTCGGGTCTGCTCAGGGGATTGGACCAGGGTCATCGGTGATTCGGTTACCATCAAGCACGGTCTCACCGGAGAATTCTACGACTCTCCTTATCCCCCTGAAGGCCGGGATTCACGATGCTACAACCATGACGGCGGAGTCTGGCACGACGTTTGGCCGGCCGCCATCGAACGAGGCTACGACCCTTTAAGGCGCATCGCCGTCTGTGGCTACGAAGGCGAACCCCACGGCAGTGCCTTCCGGGAAGCCGGATGGGATGAAGTGGCCTGGACTGCCCAGGGTGGCTACGGTGCCGGTCTCGGTGGACGGGGTGAAGAGAACCGACATCGAGAGCGCATCTGGTTTAGTCCGCATTGTCTGAAGCCTGCTCAGCAGTTGGACCTGTTCGGGGGTGAGGTGTGACCATGAACCCCATCGCCTCCCGCTTCCTCGATCGCCATGGCCTCCACCAGACCCGGCACACCTATGAGGATATCGCGACCCCGAAGCACAAAAAGCAAGAGGTTTGGATATCCGCCGGACGCGTCGAGTGGAGCACCGAAGAGGACGAATACCCGACGGCCGTCCTGGAGTTCTTTCAGTACCCGACCTATATCCACTATTCGGCCCGCTTCCTCAATGAAAACGAAGTATTTGAACACGACTGGAACGACGCCATCCCGGCCAGTTCCGACTATTTCGCACAACTGATCACAACATACTTCAGCGACCAACTGGCGCTGTTTTAGGAGACCACCATGAAAGAAGAAGAGCAAGTCTTCTACGGCCGACGATGGTCGTTCGAAGAGGACAAATTTATTCAGGACTTTGCTATCCGGCCCGGCGTGGAGTTTGAAACTCCCCACAACAAAGCCGTGACATGCGACCGCGTGACCGACCAGCGTATCTACTATGGGACTCATCGTTTTGTAGACAAGACCAACACTGCCCAAGAGCCAGGAACGAGGAAAATCATGAACGATCTAAACCAATATCAAAAAGGAGAGAAGCACCTTCAAAACCTTGAGAAGGCCAAGGAGGTTTTCGGTTCTTGGGAGGAGTTCAAGCGCTTCGAATCTTGTGTAAGAAAACCCATGACATACCGAGAAGAGTTTAACCTTTCTGTTCTTGATGCAATCTTCAAAGAATATGAGGACGAAACTCCCCCGGAAGTTGTGGCTCAACTGCTTAAGGCCAGACCCGTCCACCTCTCCGGAAGATGGAATCCTATCTCTGAAATCCTCAAGGCTTGCAACAATGAAGGGTACAACTGCGACTGTGACTCTCCCTATATCCAGCTGACCGAGGAAGCCTTCCGGATGGTCTGCGACAAGATGATGAGGCCCTATCGCAAGCTCAAAGAAGAGCGGAACGGGGTGCCAGCGTGAATGATCTGATCCTCATCACTTCGGGAACCAGAAGCCTCACCTTAGAGAAGGAGGTCTATCAAGAGTTCTCCGCCATCGTCGGCGAAACCATCGAAGAGACGATAACCAAATACGAGTCGACCAATCCCCTGATCTTGCACGGAGATGCTAAGGGCGTCGATATGGTCGTGAATCAGTGGTGCGAAGAGCATTGCTATGACGTGATAAAGATGCCTTATCTTCATCGGTACCAAAAGAAGGGCGGGCCCGTGCGGAATCTCTGCCTGATTCAGTTCGCCCTGGGGATGAAGAGGCAGACCCCCGACGTTCCCCTTCGGCTTCTTGCCTTCCCGAAGACCCAGGATAACAAGAAAGGCGGAACCTGGGACATGATACGTCAGGCAGCCACCCACGGAATCAGAGAAGGGAGTCGACGCATCATCGAACTTGATTTCTCCGGGCAGGAGGTCCTGTTCTGATGGACATAACCAAGACTATCCACCTTAACAAAGGGGTCATCGCTGACATTTGGCCTCAAGGAGGTGGTTCCGTGCACCTCTTCAAGGATGGAGAACTAGCTGAGCCTCTCGCATGGTTCCCGTGGGAATCTGCCGAACAGCTCGCCCTCCAAATCCTTCGCTATTTCGACTTCAACTCTCTCAAGGTAGCCCTGTGGGCGATGGAGTCCCTCACAGAGTCCGTCGGACGCAAAGAAGTTCTGGACATCGAGAGCGGATACATCAATCTCGAAACGGCCGGAGATTTTACCTATGACCTGTCTGGACACGAGAACGCTCCTCCTTTCAGGGGTTGGTTCCGGCCGACCAGAGAGGACGGATCGCCGTGTGAAGATGAGTGGGCTATCGATACTGACCGACTAGATCAGCAATGGAGAAGGGCTCTCAAAACTCTCCGCTTCCTAGTCGGTCCAGCGGAGAGCAAGCTTCCCAGCCACCTTCCCAAGCGTGATGAGGCACTAGAAGAAAACGAGAGGCTCAAATCGCTACTGCGACACCTGGCATTCGGAAATGAAAACAAGATGCACGGGAACGATATCCACGGGTACTGGCTGAATTGCCAAGTTTGCGGCGGGATACTCTCCACCCGTAGCACCCTGTATTCTCCTGGCGACATTGGCCACTTTGAAGACTGCCCCGTATCCGAGCTATTTGACGACTATCGGGGTGCTAAGTTGGGCGAGATGGAGACTTGGAGCGCAACTGAATGAGCACCACCTTCTTAGTCCGCTTCGACTGCAACACCGAAGGGTGCGACTATCACACCGTTCTGGCAGGCCTCGGCCGTGTCGAGGCCACCGAACGCCTCCAGAAGATGGGCTGGCTGCTCCTTCAGTATGGCACATTCACCCCTAGCAACGATCGGCACCTCTGCCCTGGGTGTGCGGAAAGGTCCAAGCACGACAAGGATGAGAACCCTCTCTGCGCCCGGATCGTCGCCTTCGCTGGCCCCCTCATGGCCGGGAAGACTACGGCGGCAAGACATCTCGTTGAAAATTACGAGTATGAACTCCTCTCCGCCTTGGACTACTGCCGGGTGTGGCAGTCCCAAGAGTATCTCCGCAAGAAGATAGTTCTCGATGATGTCAATTTTGATGTTCTCCGAAGACTGAAGCATCGAGGTCAAGACGCTATCCTTGTTTGGGTCGACAGAGACAAGCCCAACACGGAAAACCCCTTCTACAAAAAGGCTGAAGTTCAAATCTCAAACTCTGGAACTCTAGAAGCCTTCAAAGGAACTCTGGATACTATATTGAGGAGGGCGGACTGATGAACCTCCACGATGAAATCAAAGCCCTCATCGCTCTCAACACCCCCGGCCAGGTCTCCGAAACGAACCGGCGACTGGGCATCATCCTCGAACTGATTCCCCCGAAGCTCTGTCTGGGCCCGAGGCCGGCGCCGGTTAAGAAGCTGTTCTCTTGCGAACACGGAGAGAATGACTTCTTCGTTGCCTACACCCTCGAAGAATGCCGGCGATACTTTGACACCTATGTCTTCGAGAACTACGGGATAAACCGGATGGAGCAAGTCGAGAACGGCTTCGACCCTGAAATCATCATCATGGATGAAGCCGAAGACTTTACCTTCTACGACTACGGCGGACTAGAAACCCCTGAGTATATCGACGTCACCAAGACCGTGGCCGAGTGGCTTGCCGATGACCCTCCTTGTGGGTTCTTCGCGTCGAGCATTTTCTAGAGAAAGGATTGATATGACCACCAAAAACGGAATCGAAATCCAAAAGAACACGATGACGGAAAGGATAGTTTTGAACCTGCCCTTCCCGTGTTCATTCACCTACCAAGAGGCCGAAGACCTCTGCTCCTACTTTGAGGCCCCTCGGTGCGGAGTCTGGAACACTAGCAAGCCGCCCTACCCTTTCAAATTTAAGGCAAGTCTCGAGTTAGATGGAGACGTCACCCTTGAAGCCTGGCGAGAAGACGACAAGCGCGGTGGATGGGTGACAGTCAAGAAGAAAGAACTGAAAGAACTCAGCGACAAGATCCGCATGTTCCTCTTCGTCCCCCAGTCGAAGACTTACTATCTGGCCGTCTCCAAATACGGAAAAGAGCTCAGCGGGGTGGCCACCATCGAGAACCGGTCCCTTCAGGTTGTCGAGACTTGGCAAACAGACAGTCTTCACCACCTTTCCTTTCTGGTCAAAGAATGGATGTCGAGCCTGGGGACTACTGTCCCGAAGATTCTTCATAACGGGGGAATAGCTCACGCTCTCGCTGATATGCTTCGGACCCTGGTCGATTTCCATCTGCCAAACGGCCCGCGTCTCTATCAAGCAGAGAGGACCGACGCTTCGATTTGCACGACCGTTGAGATGATTCTCGATGCGGAGATGAAAGATTCGAAACGAATCCCAATCACCTATGACGGGAGGCCTCTATGACCCCCGAAGAACGCTTCTCGGAAGCCTTCCCTAACCACGTCTTAACCATCGAGAAAGATGACGGACTATATCGATCCCTTCTTTTCAAGAAGCCGGGGTGTAGTATGTTCTGGTGCCGGGTGGTAACCTGGCCGAACGGTCTTGCCCTGACGGGGGACTGTGGATCCTTTATGGTGGGTCACCCTGCGGTTTCCGACATCCTCAGATGGTTCCCCGCTGACCGGGATTATCTGGCCGGGAAAATTACAGGACACGGCGCCCATAACTCACTCTACGAATACAGTAAAGAGATGGCTCTGAAAGCGGTCGACGCCTTCAGGGGATACATCCTCGACGCTTACCCCGGGCCCGACGAAGACGAGGATGAGCCTGAAGAGATGCTCCCTATGCACGTCCAAAAGTTGGCTGACCTAGACGAACTGAAAGCTGACATCAAGAGAGGTGGTGTCTTTGAGTCCGAACTTCGAGAGCGGCTCCTTGAGATAGATTCCGATTCCTGGGAGTGGTCCTTTCAGGCTCTGTCCTGGCAGTTCCGGTTTCAGTGTCTGGCGGTGGATGCGATCAGGGACACCTACCTCAAAAACTCCACCGAAGACCTTTTACAAGTCAGCTTGAATTGCTAGTATAGTAAGCCTGAATCCCTTTCAGACTTTTGCACACCCTCAACACCTTTTCCACAACCCCGAAAGCGAGGCCCGCCCATGAAATCTGACGACCCCTTTACTTTGGATTTGACTGAGTACATCACGAAGGGGTGCTTCACGGCCGAGGCCTTCAAAGCGTTCTGTGAGATAGCGCTCTCGATGAACAAAGAGGGATTCTCTCTTCATGAGATGGGGTATTGGCTCGAGAAAGGGCGGCGAGGGGCTATCTACATAAGGAACCTTCACTACCACCAGGCGGTGGGGGTGAACGAGATCGAAACCCTTGTCTATGAGGCTTGTGAGAAGGTTCTCGAGCCCAAAGATTTTCAAAAGCTAGTCGACAAGCTTCAGGGCGAGGGAATGATCAAGTTCGTTAAGCCGACCGCTGAAAAATTCCTAGAAAGCCACAAGGAAGAGAACGGACCAGCCCTATGACGACGCCAGAAGGCAACAAGCTCTTTAAGTTTGTCGAGACCAACAGCGAGGGTTATTTCGTTCTCAAAGAATCTCACTACGAGAAACTGAAAGAAGCGGGGTGGTCTATCAATTTCCATCTGCGATGTGCCTTCGGGAACTTTAACTCCGAAGAGGAGGCTGAGAAATCCTGGGAAGAGGCCACAGGACTAGACCTCTGGGACTATGGTCCTTGCCCGTGCTGTGGACCCAGGTTCGACTTTAAGGAGTTCGAGGGAGACCAAACCGTCAAGATCCCTCCGCATATCCGAGACGGACAGTTCGGGGGCATCTGTGGGTAAACTCTCTCAACGCGCCGGCAACGAATTTAACAGAGAGATGGAACGCCTCTTCCATCACATATCCCCGAGCGTCAACAGCTGGGACGACCACCAGATCCCCGCTACCCTCCGACCCGCCGATGTCCAAACCTGTATCGATGGTCTCTCGGTCCGCTGCGAGTGCAAAACCTTCGCCAACAAGAAGACCCTGGACTTCAACGTCATCGGCGACAAGAAATACTATGACCCTGAGCTCGGAGAGCGCAAAGGCGAGAACCGGCAACGCTTCTCCCTGATGAGTCACGCCCTAGCCGGCGGGCTCTCCCTCATCGCCATCAAGCGACGCCAGAGAGGCAAGCCTCCACGATACTGGTTGATATCCTGGCAACACTGGGAAGCCGAACGCCGGCGCCTATACCCACAGCTAAAGTCCCTCCCCCTGGACGACAAGCGACGGGCCACCTCACTCCACGAGGTGGCCCGTTTTTACTTTGATGAACCAATTTCACGAATTACTGGAACACAAATCCAGGAACTGAAAAATCTAGTGCTGGCCATCCACGAGGAAGCTAAGGGTCTGCCGATCTGGGACTATCGCTTCGACAAGTGGGCTAAGCAGTAAGGAAGAGAAATGAAGACAAAAAAAAGTCGGCCCCCCACAAAGGGACAGGGCCAACCAAATCAATTACTCGGTGAGTGTAGCATGGCGAACGGTTGTTTGGCAAGTCTCCCGGGTTCGACGGCCGCCAAGAGCGGTGAGAGGGGGGCTGAGTAGTGGGTTATGTCTACCTTTTAACCCTGGAATCTGGCGAGACGAAGATTGGGTGCTCTAAAAGTCCGGTTGGGAGACTGAGAAAGGCGACAACGTTACTCCCCTCCCCTATAAAGAGTGTTTTTATCCACAATGTCGGGCCTCTTTTTAAGGAGTGTGAGGCTTCTTTACATCGATCTTTTGAGAATAGTCGAGTTCGCGGAGAGTGGTTCCGTCTGGACGATATTGAATCTGCCCAAAGCCTTCTCTCTCCATGGACGGTCGATTCCATCGCAAGCATTATCCGTCATGAAATCGACGAAGACCCAGAGCAGTTAACCCCACCTCCTAACCCTAAGTTTGGATTGATCGGAAGCTATCCCTTTTTGTCTCGTCTCTTAGGCTTCGATGTAGGCGAGAAATTAATCCTTGAACTTACCCCTTCTCTTAATGATCGCGGAATCTTCGTCGAGGTCTTGGATGGAGACACTATGTGGAGTGAGGCAGAGGATGGGTCGACCGTCTTAGGGGGAGTTGTGTTTCAGTTGGAGGGACAGCGAAATGGCTAACTACAGACACCAGTTTCCGCAAGAAATTCAACGCTATGCAGAAGACCACTTGGAGTCTTTTAGGATGTCACCCAAAGGCGACTTCGGAAATTTCAAATGTGTTGCCCATGATGACGGATCAGCTTCCTGCTCGATCAGTGTGACCAGCGGAAAAGTTAAATGTCACGCAGACTCTTGCGGATGGGAAGGCTTTATTGATGACTACGCCTCTGAATTTGGACTCCCAGAGCCTCCGCCAAAAACGGACTTCAAAGAGTCCTCAAAAAGTACTCAGAGCCCCTCAAAATCCAAGCGAGATAAGCCCCTGAAAGCTCCAAACCTAAGGGTTCAGTCCAAGATTAAGAACCTTGTGGAAAGCTATATCTATCAGGACAAGCAAGAGCAAAACGTTCTACTGGTCGACAAAAAGAGGTGGACAGAAAACGGGGAAACCAAGAAAGGATTTTCGCAATCTCACTGGAGAGACGGTGCCTGGTATTTCGGGACAGAATTAGCCGACGGCTCACGTCTTGTTCCGATCCTGTACCGAATTCCCCAGATGTCCAAGGAGAACCAGGACACGGTTCTCGTCTTGGAGGGTGAGAAGGACGTTGAAACAGCCCTCAAACACGGTTTCTCCGCGACCTGCACGCCAATGGGAGCCGGCAAGGCTGACCACGTCAAAGACTGGACCCCACTCCGTGGCAAACATGTCGTAGTCATCTCTGACAACGACGACCCTGGTTATCTACACGCCCGAGAAGTTTCAAGGCTTGCTTCAAGAGTGGCCAAGTCCGTCAAGATTATAGACTTCCCTTGGCTCCCGGAAGGCGGCGACTTCACCGACTGGATCGAGCAAGGCGGCTCCCGAGAAGAGCTCCTCGAAATCATCAAAGAGATCGAGCCCATCGAGAAGCGCAAGAAAAAGCCTGAAGTGGTCGTCAATAATCGAGACATTCAGCACGTTGCGGAAGACATTCTCGAAGTTATCGGTCGAAAGACTCCTATCTTCTCCGCCTCGTCCCGTCTGGTCTACATCAAACACAAGCCCGGAGGCGGAGCAATTATGCAGACCCTTAAGGCGAAATCTCTCCTGGCCATCTTTCAGCGATACATCACCTTCGTGGAAAAGAAAGAGAGGAAGACGGGCACCATCACAGAGATCGTCAATCCTCCCCGCCAGGTGGCCGACTATCTGATGACCTTCGGCGGGGAGTACTTCCCGCGGCTCGACCAGCTGGTTCAAGTTCCCGTTCTCACAGAGCAGGGCACAATCATTCGAACCCCCGGATATGACCACCGTTCAAAGACCTTCTATGCTCCCATCTACAAGAACCTGAACTTCTCAAAGACACCCAACAAAGAAAGCGTCCTGAGCGCCCTGAATTTTATCTTTGAGAACGTCATGGGAGACTTTCCTTTTGATGGTCCATCTAGCCGTGTTCACGCATTGATGGCCGTCTTCCAACCGTTCCTTCGCCCCTTCATCCAGGGGCCGACCCCTGTTCACCTCTTCACCGCGGCGACCCCCGGCTCTGGAAAGTCAAAGCTGGCCCGAGCCATCGCTCTGGTGTCGTCTAAGGTCGGAGCCAAAGAGATATTTGAAGGCAAGAACGGGGACGAATTCAAGAAGTCAATCGGTTCAGCTCTCCTCGAAGGGCCGACCTCTATACTTCTCGACAACGTGATCGGAAAGCTGAAATTCCCCTGGCTCCCCGGCTTACTCACGTCGGAATACTGGTCTTACCGAATCCTGGGGACCAACAACGCTCCCGACCTTCCAAACCAAGCCCTTTGGTGTATCACGGCCAACAACCCCAGGCTGTTCCGAGATGTCGTCAGGAGATGCGTCGAGGTTCGAATCGATGCCAGAATGAAGAATCCGGAGCTACGACCAAAGACCACCTTCCGACACCAAAAGCTTGAGGTCTGGATTAAGCGAAACCGAAAGAAGCTCATTGAAGCCGCTCTCACGGTTGTCCAGGGGTGGGTGAACGCCGGCCTTCCGATGTCTAATCACTGCCTTGGCAGCTTTGAGCACTGGTCTGAAGTGATGGGCGGCCTGGCCGAATGGCTGGGGATGGAAGGCTTCCTCGACGGCCGAGAAGAGTTCCTGGCCGATGCCGACTATGAAGCCGACGCCTGGAACGAGTGTATCTTCCATTGGAAAGACAGGATGATGACCGAAATGAAGGCTTCTGACTGGCTCTCAATGTGCGACCAACACTCCCTTTTCGGGGATGAGCTTGAGGGCAAATCGCTATCCAAAAGGACCCAGTTGGCCTCCACGATGCTCCGCAGAAACCTGGGGATGATATACGGCGACGACGAGATCGGATACTGGAAAATCACCTCCAAAAAGACCCGTTCGAGAACAACAGTCTATAACATCTCAAGACAACTTCCACCCGACTGGGAACCGAACAAGTTGTTAACTCAAGAGACTGAAAACGATGGTGAAGGGTGGGGTAAGGACCCTTCACCAATCAATGTTAAAGTATCTTCGAGATCGCAAAAATCTGGTGAAGGTGGTGAAGGTGGTGAAGGGTCATCGGGTAGTGTTTTCCAAAAAACAGACTCTTCAACATTGATTGGTGAAGGGTCTGGTGAAGGGGCTTCACCACTTTTAGGGTACCCTTCACCACCCCCTTCACCACTTAGCGAGCCCAGTAAAGACAAAGGTTCTAGAGATACTTCAAGTTTGTCTGGTGAAGGTGGTGAAGGTCCCTTAAAGGATATTTCGGAAAAAAAATACCCTTTACCCCATGAAAGCTCTCTGGGAGAAACACGTAGGGGCAACCCTCACCCCCTTCACCAAAGCACCCCTGATCGGTCCTCTTCTGAAAATCGAACACTGAGCCACCCCGAAGTTCAGAAGAAACTCAAAATGGCCGACCGCTGGGAGCGAGTTGGAAACCACGAAGCGGCCGCCCGTCTCCGAGCCGAAGTCGAGAAGATGATCGGGAGCTCTCCTCCCCCACCGCGGACGTCGCCACCGACCCCCGAACCTGACCCTGAACCGCCGAAGGCCAACCTGGTCAATCCGGACGAAGGCAAATCTGGTCAAGAGATCCTCGAAGAGGCTTTTGACGGATCGGAGCCTTTGTTTTGATGGAGTGGTCCTGGAATGACGCAGAAACAGAGCAGCACACTATGTCCTTTGACTGCAGCGGGTATGTCTCTCACGGGTGCTGCGGGGCTTCCATGAAGAGGCACGAGAGAGTGAACACTCTCGGCCAGAGAGAGATCTTTCTCTACGAGTGCCTTGAGTGCGGCCAGACCCTGGAGCCGATAGGCCGATATGTCTGGTCTGACGAGGAGCGGCCAAAGCCTTTCCGTCCTAGTCGGCGCAAGCGGCCCCGAAAGCTGAGGTGTCCGTTTTGATGCGGCCCTATAGCCCCGCTGGAGAGATGCTAAAGAAGCTCTTGCCCCAAAAAGAAGCCGGCGAGGAAGTCGAAGTCATTTACCCCGTCCCTGACCAGTTCGAGGAGGAGTTCCTCGCGCACCAGCTTTGGATCAAACGCGAAATATACCGATGCACCTTCTACCCTCACCTTCCCCCGACTCCCTACCCTCAGCCTGAACGACCTTTCCCCCGACCGACCACCAAAACCGAAGGAGAATAAATTGCCCCTCTTAGACTTCCACGGCCAGCCCGTGACACGCCACCGTCACCAAGAGATAGATCCCACCGACCCGAAGCACTGGAGTTTTATCCCGAATCACTGGAAGAACCGGGCTGCTGTTCAGCAGTATGGAGAGAGTCCAAATCGATCGCTTGTGCTGCCCCCGGAGCCGGAGCCAGATCGGCCCTGGTGGTACGACTATGCTTCGCACCTCCGAAGAAACCAGAAGATAGACCCTCTGAAAGCCGCTCGAATTAGGGTTGACTCAGAGGCCAAGGAGAACTTTCATCCCCGTAGATATTGCGGAACCTGCATCTGGGACGACAAGCAGAGGACCGAGGAAACCTCTCATCGTCCTCCTGGTGCTTCGCGAGACGCTTGCCATGGTTGCATTTTCTCAAACTACGATGTGGAGATCGAAGATCTCCGTGACAAGCGAGACAAGGCCTATTTCCAATGGGCTTCAGCTAAGAACCGGATTATGGACCTTGAGTCTGAGAAGAAAAACGCTCAGGACCCGGCAGATAAGAAGCGATGGGTGAAGAGCAAGAAAGCGGCCGTGAAGTCCCTCCGAGAAGCTGCCGAGGCCTGCAAGCGGGTGGGGATCAATCCTGGACGCCGGCTCCGCAGGGAAACTCTCCATGGCAAAGAGACCGAGAATGGCAAAGTTCTCGCGGACCAGCCGACCAGACCCCTGGAAGACAAGGTCGTGACCTACGTTTTCAAGCGGAAATGACAGAACTTTTTAACCCCTTGCTCTTAAAACCCCGTAACCACGGGGCTGGCGTGAAAAGGCGGTTTTAAGTGAGGAGAACTTTTGCCGAGAGTAGCCCAACCAAGAAAGCCAAAATGGACCGATAATCTGACTGATGAAGATCGCGGATATTTCGGACACGTCAAGCGAAGCCCTCAAGAGTTCTACGACAGGAACGGAATTCGCGAGGCTTACTCTTTCTTCGTTGTTCGGCGTAAGAGCACTAAGTTTAAGCCGAATCGCGGGAAGGTTATTGGCCGCCAGTACCTGGCGAAGGGAAAACCAGTAAGGTCTTCCAGGAATGCGACTCACGTTCAATATGAGGTCAGGATAAACCCTCGTCAGGAATTGATGCGCATAGCGAGTAAGTCGATTGGGATTCGTCCCGGCTTTACTCCTCCGGGGTTTCGGACATCTCCCCCGAGGCAAGAGATTCTCGGCTTTCAGGGCCTGGAAGATTTGCCTCAGACATACGAAGAGGGTGACATTCCGGACGACCATTTTGAGCAGATGGAGAAGGCTCTTGCCTACGCCGAAGCTCAGATGCCCCGCCCTGAACTCATCCACCCGATTGGAGATTGATATGCCAACGATGACCCCACCCGAAGAGAAGTGCCCGAAATGCGGCACCACCATGGTGAAGTGCGCTCCTGTGCGTGACCCCAGAGCGACCCAGATCGCTCCCGGCTACACTTGTCCTAAGTGTTCGACCCCGCTCCGCGTCAAGAGCGGATATCCAATCTAATTCCAAGGAGACCCAATCCAATGAGAGCAACAACCCTCGCTAAAATAGTATCCCTGATTCTGCTGGCCCTGGTGCTGGTGGCAGCCACCCCCCTGACCATTGACCAGAAGATGCGCGTGACGATGCGCGAATGGAGCGCGACCGAGGCTGTTGCTTCTGATGTGGATGCGGTGATGGCCGCCCTGACCGATGACGGTGAAGAAGCTGTCGTGACGACGGGCCTGACCAATCCCCCGTGTCCAAGGAATATCACTGTGACAGCTGGCGGAACAGCCGGCGATATCAAAGCTATCTCTGTTACTGTAGCAGGTACCCGTCAAGGTGTCGCTGTTTCTGAAGTCATCGGGCCCTTCACCGTGAACACGGCCGGAACGGTTGCAGGCTCTAAGGTATTCGACAAGGTCACCAGCGTGACTGTCCCTGCCCACGATGGAACCGGCGCCACTACATCGGTAGGCTTTGGCGAACTGCTCGGCCTGCCTTACGCCCCTGAGTATCCGGCTCTCATCGGAGCCTACGAGGATGGCGCAGTCGACGCTTCGGCAACCCTGTCTGTCGGTGCGACCTTGTCGGACTGCTATGTGGACATGGCCAACAATATGGACGGCGACCCCATCACGGTGATTTATGTCCGCGAGTAGTGGAAACTTTGAACAGGATGAAGCAGCCTTCCAGGAAGCGGCGAGACGTGCGGCTATAGAGATGGCCTCTCAACCATTGCTGATCCTAGAAGAGGAGGAGTCCTCTCCTTCTGAGTGGCCCGGAGTCGTGCGAGACTGCGTCATCATTGTCTGCGTGGCTGTCACCTTCTGGCTCTGGAAAGGCTGGCTCTGATGGAGATGGACTGGCCAAGCTTCAGCCTTGGGTTCTTTGCTGGCGCCACCTTCATTGTTCTCTTGCTGGGTTGGCTCTCGCGATCTAGGGCCGAGGTTTTACGCCGAGGCCTTCCTTATTTGGTGGCCCACCTCGAAGCTCTGGCGGCGAATGACCCGGCCGCATTCGAAAAGGCGATGCTCGGAGATGAGATCACCCTGGAATGGAAGCGCGAAATTCTTGAAGCCGTTGGTGAGGGCAAGAGCCTAGCCAAGGCGGCCAGGGCAGAGAAGAGGAGGAGTCCTCTCCTTCTGAGTGGCCCGGAGTCGTGCGAGACTGCGTCATCATTGTCTGCGTGGCTGTCACCTTCTGGCTCTGGAAAGGCTGGCTCTGATGGAGATGGACTGGCCAAGCT
>Ga0208701_100137_pt1 | contig 35540 bp, 39 predicted proteins | sample DeeseametaMP1482_FD_184188 | JGI IMG/M metagenome (GOLD analysis project Ga0208701, IMG submission 184188) | Marine microbial communities from the Deep Pacific Ocean - MP1482 (SPAdes) | ecosystem: Environmental > Aquatic > Marine > Oceanic | place: South of Fiji, South Pacific Ocean | collected... | reverse complement strand
CGATGCCGAGCTCGCCGAGCTGGAAGCCGACGAAGAAGAGCTCGACGAGGAGTCCGAGGATGAAGACCTCGATGCTGAACTCGCCGCACTCGAAGTTGACGAAGAAGAGCTCGACGAGGATTCCGAGGATGAAGACCTCGATGCTGAACTTGCCGAACTGGAAGCCGACGAGGAAGAGCCCGACGAGGAGTCCGGTGATGAAGACCTCGATGCCGAGCTCGAGGCCGACGAAGAAGACCTCGACGACGAGGACTTGGAAGACGACGATCTCGAAGACGCCGAACTCGCCGAGCTTGAGGACGACGACGAGGACCTCGAAGATGAGGACTTGGAAGACGACGACTTCGAGGACGCCGAACTCGCCGAACTCGAGGCCGACGACGAAGACCTCGAAGATGAGGACTTGGAAGACGACGGCCTTGAGGACGCCGAACTCGCCGAGCTTGAGGACGACGACGAAGACCTCGACGATGAAAACTTGGAAGACGACGACCTCGAGGATGCCGAACTCGCCGAGCTTGAGGACGACGACGAAGACCCCGACGATGAGGACTTGGAAGACGACGACCTTGAGGATGCCGAACTCGCCGAGCTTGAGGACGACGACGAAGACCTCGACGATGAAGACTTGGAAGACGACGACCTCGAGGACGCCGAACTCGCCGAGCTTGAGGACGACGACGAAGACCTCGACGATGAGGACTTGGAAGACGACGACCTCGAGGACGCCGAAGAGAGCCTCGAAGACGAGGATATTGACGACAAAGAACTCGCCGAGCTTAACGCCGAGGAGTTGGAAGCCGAACTCGCGGAACTCGACGACGAGGAACTCGGTGAGCTTGAGATTGACGAAAAAGAACTCGAGGCGCTGAGCGCGGACGAACTGGAAGCTGAACTCGCCGACCTGGACGACAACCTCGGCGTGGAGGACGAACTGCTTGCCGGTGTAGACAAATTGACGGCAGACAGCCAGCTTGGCCCTCCTATGGCCGAACTGACCGCTCCCACTGACGAAGGTACCGGCGAACTACTCGGAGCGCCCGCTCTGGCCGATGACGCCGACGTTCTTTTTTCCGGCCCGGCCACCGAGTCACCCATCGACGAAGACTTTTTCAGCGGGCCCGCCGATGCTCCGGCACTAGACGACTCCGAATTCGCCAGTCAGGACTTCGACGAAGACCTGGATGACGAAGAGTTCGACGAAGACGACGACTTCATCGACGATCTCGATCCCATGGACGAGATCGATGAGGAACCGGCCCTGGAAGCTCCGACCAAGGAATACCGCTCCTCGATTCTTGAGGCGCTCCGCAAGGTTCAGCGAGGCGACGAAGCCCAGACGAGAGCAGACGTCCTTTCCGTTCTTGAGGCCGCCGTTCCGGCCGAAATGCGCAAAGTTGTCTCAGAAAGACGACGCCTGGTCCGGCTGAGTTGCGAATACGATGTCAACTGCTATCAGGGAAATCAGATCTTTCACGCCACCATTCAAGACATCTCCCTCGGCGGTATGAAGATCGAGGTCTCCCGCCAGCTGGAACAAGGCAGCCAACTGGAAGTCAGCAACCCCAACCGGACCGAAGGCCAGGAAGACCAGCGGGTCACCGCTCAGGTCAGATGGTTCCGGGTCAATAACGCAGGAAAGGCCGAGGCCGGCCTGCAGTTCGTGGACCCGCCGGAAGTGCTCGGTCGCTCCTGGGTCGTCTCTTTGCTCAACCGTGTCGGAATGCAAAGCCAGGTCTTCAACCAACGCAAATACACCCGGGCCGTCGCAGACTTCCCCGTGGACATCGTCACCGAGGAAGAAGACGTCTACGAGGGCCGCTGCGTCGATCTCGGACTGGGCGGAGCCCTGGTAGATACGGCTCCCGGCTTTGAGATAGGTGAAATCGTGACTTTCCGATGCCTCTCCTTCGGTATCCACGGACGTTTGGAAGCAGAGTCCAAAATCGTTAAAATCAAAGAGATGAATGAAGACTACGGCACCTATGCTCTGGAATTCCAAAACCTGGATGCCGCGACCACAAAACTCCTTGGACGCTATGTCGTCGACCTTTTGAAATTGGGCCGTTCCCCGAGGAAACGCTAATTTTTTTCGCCGCCTACAGTCGGAATCTCTGGATGACCGCACTCCTTTTGTTGCTAACGGTCGCCTGTTCGTCCCCCCCCGAGCAAGGACAGAAAACTCCGAAGTATCCCCAACGCATCATCAGCCTGGTGCCGAGCGCCACCGAGATGATTCACGCTGTGGGTGCCTCCGACCGCCTCGTGGGTGTCACTCTGAACGACGACTTTCCGCCGTCGGTCGCTCAACTCCCAAAGGTCGGCGACCAGACCATCGACCTGGAAAAAGTGATGTCCCTCGAGCCTGACCTGGTGGTTCTCGATTCCGCCTTCAAACAGAACAAGCAATCCCTACAGGAACTCGACATTCAGGTCCTGGAACTGCAATGCGAAAGACTTCAAGACGTGCCGCAGTCTCTTCTCAAGCTAGGCGAGACGCTCGGAGTCCAAGAAGCCGCGCGCGCCGAGGCCGAGGCTTTCGAAAAAGAAGTCGCCGCCATCCAAGCCCTCGACGGAGAACAAAAGATCTTTATCGAGGTCTGGGGAAGCCCCCTCATGACCGTAGGTTCCGACACCCTGGTCAACGATATGATCTCCGTCCTTGGACTCAAGAACTGCTACGCCGACCAAAAAGACTATTTCCAGGTGGACCCCGAGGATGTCTTGTCGCGAAAACCGGATATCGTTCTCTGTCCAGTCCAAGAAGTCGACGCTGCCGCGAATTCCAGAGCCTTTCAAATGCTCAAGGAGACGGGACAATCACCGCGATTTGTAGCTATCGACGCGGATCTTTTCTTCCGTCCCGGACCTCGCCTCATCGAAGGCCTGAAAGAGCTCAGAAGGCAACTTGAAAAACCTTATTGATCTCTGTTTACAAATCTGTTACATTCTCTTTAACAAAAAAGTTGCCAATGGCCGCCAAGTGCGAGCCTTTGGTAGCGGTGAAAGTGAAGCACTTTTTCCGCAAACCGACGATTATCGCGGTGGGAAGGAGGTGGGTGTTATTTGTAGTCACTCATCGCCCATCCTCGGAGGGATGGGCTCGTAAAAACGAATCCTCCGAAAGACGAGTGGTCCAAGGGCCGCTCGTTTTTAATTTACCCTCGACCGGAAAAGAACAATGGCCAGACTCTCTCCAGAAGAAATCAAAGAAATCCTGAATAAGAAAGAGCGCTGGGTGGCGTTGACCACAAGCTCTCCCAACGGCTACCCCCACACCGTGCCGATCGGCTACTTTCTGGTCGGAGAGGCTCTTGTCATGGGTTGCCGAGACGGCACCCAGAAGGTCAAGAATATTGAGCGGGACCCACGGGTCTCCGTGCTTTGGGAAAATGGTCGCGGCAAGGACTCCATCAAAGGCATCCTCTTTCAAGGCGACGCTCAGATCGTCCGCGATCCGAAGGAGCGGATGAAGCTCAAGATCGAAGCCTGCCGCCAGCGTGGCGAAGAGCCACCCGCTCAGCTCTCCGAGGGAGCCGTCTACATAAAAGTCACCCCCGTGAAGACCATCACTTGGAACAGGCCTACCCGAGGGCGACGATAGAGAGCTTTTCGGTTTTAAGGCCGCTACTTAATCTTCAAACGTCGTCAACTGGCCTTCCTGCTGCTCGAAGATGACTCCGTAGGCGGAGTTGCCGGCGGGTGTAATTTTTGCTGTCAGGCCACTGCCCGGCTTATCGTCCAAGACCATGTAGGTCGTGGACCAGGGGCCCAAAGCCGGCGATCTATTGGTCGTATTATTGCTCATCGGGAAGGTTTTCACGCCCAGGAGCGTGCCCGCCGGATAGGTGCCGTCCGTTCGCAATCCGGAAGGATACTTGTAGATACCCGGTACGTTTCCGCCAAGGTTAGTCGCGTAGTTGGCGATAGTCCAACGGCGAAAGGTCTCGGCGAATCCGACCGGGAGGTGTTCGTTGAGGTTGGCGATTCCGGTGTCCGGGTCGGTCGAAAGCGCCCGCACAGTCGAATCCCCGAAGTGCTCACGCACGTAGCGGAAGAAGAGGTAGCCCTGGCCATAGCCCAAGCCGGCGGCAAAGAAGTTGAAGAACTCATGTTGTTCAGGCTTTTGCAGATAGTTGTTCGTGACCAACACAAGAAGATCGTTGCCGGATTCGAAGGTGTATCCGCAGACCTCTTCGGCCAAACCCGACAGCCCTTCGTTGATAGACACGTTCTCCTGTTGAGCGCCGGCAGGATTGAGACCCTGCTGGTTTACCTTTTGGTTCTGGTTGATGACGTGCTGGAATTCGTGGCTGATAGTAGCAAGAGTCTGGTAGTTCGACTTGCCGGCGTTGACGTAAATGATCTCGCCTCGGTTGGAGTTCGTTCCGCCGTCGGGGTTTCCGTCGGCCGGAGAGACGTATCCAAACAGCCCCTCACCAAGCGTCTTCGGCGAGAAGAAGAACAGCACGATCTTCTGGTCTCCGTCGTTGCCGCCGGGAGGGTTCTGGTTCCACTCGCTGCCGAAAACCGCTCTGACCTGGTCGTAAATACCGCTGCCCGGACGCTGAGGATTGTCGGTGTCGAACGCCTCGGCGACGAGCAGCGCCTTAGTGCGACTGACGACGGGTTGGTCGTCGACGACTTCGGCGAAAATGGTGCAGTGTTCCGTTTCCGAGGGCTCCAGAATCTTCTCACCGGTGACCGACTTGAAAGCCGGGATCAGAAAGAAATCCCTCCGGGCTCCCTCCGGAAGCTCTTGATATCGAGCCCGCACGGCTGAGACCGACTGCTCCCGAACCTCATCCTCCCCCATCACACTCGTCATAACGCTGACATCGGCAAACCCACACGGGCTAGCCTCTTCCGATGGCACGGAGGGGTCGTATCGGTTCACAATCTCTCGGGGCAAGGCTCCGGCCGCAGTGCCAAGCTCGGCCGAGAGGGTGCCTGTTTCGTTATTGGTCGCGGTCATCGTCTGAAAATTTGCGACGATAGCCAGCCGAGAGTCAACCGAGAAAGCTGGGAAATTGAAAGTCTGCGCCTGACCGGGAACGATCGGCACGATGGGGCTGTTCGTAGTGTTTGTGGGAGTGGTTGCAGTGACGGCCGTACCGGCGGCTTGAGCCGAAACACCGTCGTCTCCTCCTCCACCTCCACACCCGAAAGTGAAGGAGGCCAGGAGCGACATAATAAGCCATTTTTTCATGCCCTTAAGTTTAAGGGCGAAAGGAAACTTATCCTTTCTTCTTCCAAGGGTTGGCGATCCCGAACAAGAGATCGCCGACCTTCTGACCGGTATCGCTTTGCGACCAATCCTTCACGGACTGGGTCACACCTTTGGACTTCTCTTCCAATTTATCAGTGGCTTCCTTGAGTGAGTCTCCGGCGTCCTTCAGCACGCTCTGACCGGTCTCTTTGGCCTTATCCGCACTCTGGCTGACGGATTGCCCAAAGGGCGCCATGAAGCCAGGCGCTTTGGGTGGAGTGGACGCTTCCACGGGGGCGTCCTTCGAAGAGGGAGTCTCTTCGGTTTTTTGAGCTGACTCGGCCGTCCCGCGACCGGCCAGGGTGCTCGGGCCGGTTGCTTGCTGACCGGAAGCCAGGTCTCTCAAAGTCTCGGCAAAGGTCTTCGGGGCGGCGTCTTGCTTGGCTACGGCAGCGCTTTCAGTCGTCGGAGCGGGATTCGAGGCAGTCTTCCAGGAGGAGGCATCCCAGTAGGCCTCGTCGGCCGGCTTATCGGAGGTCATCATCATGAGAGTGCCGTCTTTGTTCTCCCGGACCACCGCGTATCCGTCTTTGGTCGGACCGTGATAAATCTCGGAGCCGTCGTCAAGCTTGCGGTATTGGAACGTCTGTTCTTTGCCTTCAGGAGACTCGGTCTTCACATTGACCGCTTGCAGTTCACCCTCTTTGAGTGAGGTCATCCCCGAGGCTTTGGCTTTGTCCTCTTCGGGAGCCAGGACTCCGACTGCCAGGCGGGCGAGCTTATTGCCCATACTCTGCGGAAGATCGGTCTTATTCGACTCCCCCACCATGACAACATCGTTTTTCAACTTGTCCGAATCGGCGCCGGTGCCATCCAGGGCACGAAAGCGTTTGGCCGTCTTCTGGACATTTTGCTTAACCTCTCTAGCCGTAGCGAGTTGAGCCCGCTGGGTCTGGTTGAGGGGTCCTTTGGTGTTGATGTTGTTGATAGACAAGTCTCTCTCTCCTGCTCTGTCTCGTTTACGAAGGAACGCGACTACCATATTAAACCATAGGTGTTGCCGTCATGTGAATTCCAGGAAAAACCCGAACATCACTCCCGTTGAATGTTAAAAAAGCGGCATCCCAGAAGGAATGCCGCTTTTTCAGACTGTTCGATGCTCTGGATTAGGCGAAGCTCAGCTTGGGAACTTTTTTCCAGTCGGCACAGGCTTCGTTGCCTTTGCCTTTCTTCGCTTTTTCGATCAGGAACTCGGCCATGTGGTCGACGGCCCAACCGAAGTGAGCGTCTTTGAGAGAGTTGTAGTCCATGTCGCAAACGTAGTTGGTGATATCGATCGCGTACACGGTGTCGCCCTTGACGGCGAACTCCAGCGCGTTCATATCGTATCCCAGAGCTTTGTTGAACTGGATGCTGTACTCCTCGGCGCGTTTGGCGTGAGCGGGGTTCAGAACGCTGAGGTCCTGAACGTATTCGCCCATACCCATGGGACGAGGGATGTAGCGGATGGAGCGAGCGTGCTTGCGTCCGATGCAGAGGCAGCGGATGTAGTCGTCCCACTCGATGAACTCTTGCAGAGTCATAGTCAGCTCGCCGGAGGCCTGATAGGTCTCGATGGCGTGCTCGATGGAAGTGATCTTGGTGACGTTCTTCCAACCACCGCCGAAAGCGGGCTTCATGATACAAGGCAGTCCGACTTCTTCCAGACGCAGTTTCCAGTCGATGGGCCACAGGTTGCGCAGCGACTTGGCGTTGATGTCGGCGATGTAGTCTTTATTGGGCAGAACGACGGTTTTCGGTACCGGGATGCCCATACGGTGGGCCAGGCTGTATCCGAAGAACTTGTCGTCGACGTTCATCCAGAAGGGGTTGTTGACGACGTAGGTGCCCTGCATGGACGCCTGTTTCAAATAGACCTGATAGTAAGGCACCTCGTGTGAGATACGGTCCATAATGGCGGCGTAAGGGCAAGGCTCGCCGAGCGAAGTGCCACCGAGCTGAATGAACTCAGCGTGACATCCTTTGTCCTTTTCATTGATGGCCGCAACCACGGCATCGGGGAACGACTCTTCACGACCCCTCATAACTCCGATTCTTAACATGATATCCTCCGATTAATTCTTATGACTTTGTTTTTATCAGTTATCGGGGTTTTCTAAACCATGATCGGTGGGATTTTCGGGGTTTTCTATTCGCTCTGTCAAAAATCCGAGCAACTGCTCGAAGGCTTCGTCGGATAATCCCTTTCCCGGTATCAAATGGTCGCGATCCACATTGACGACCAGGCCCACATCTTGCTTGGGATGGTCGGTCGCCTGTCGACGTCTCTTCAGGGCTTCGGCAAGACGTTGAACGACTCGCTCCCTCTCCTCTTCTCCCATAACTTGAGATCGGGGGTCTCGAGCCAGCCAGAGGCGAGCGAGCGCGTGAAAATTAGGTTCATTTTCTTCAGACATAAGAAGGCTGTTTGGAACGGAGTCGCCGGAGACCTCTGAAAGCTCGAACACGAAAAAAGACCGCCTCCCAACGAAGCGATCCTTTACGCAGACGTGTTTTGAGGGTGTACCAAGCCCTCGTAACAATTTATTTAGCCGAGGAAACCTCGGATACTGGCGCCCATATTGATGTTGATTCCAGGGCCCTGGAATCCACCCCCAAAACCGGCTCCAAAGTTCGGATGAGATTGGCGGCACGCGCATCCGCCGTTTTGATGACCGCCGCCCATCATTCGGGACATGAGCTGCATCATCATCTGCATCATGCGCATCATCTGGCCTTGCGGGCCTCTAGGACCTCGGGGGCCGCCGTAACAACCACCGGGTGCGATGCCCTGGTTGCCAAAATTGATGTTGATGTTATTTCCGCCGTAGTGCATTGAGTGAGTCTCGCTTTCTAAGCTGTGTTATTACCTCAATTATAAAAAGCGCATGTTGCGAGAATTTTGTTGAAATGTTGAATTTATGTGAATTTTATAGAAATCCACCCGGAAAATGTAAACACGGCAGTTACAACCGGCCGATCCATTCAAGATCTGGTCCACCCCCGAAGAGAGTTCGATTTACCCGAGGAAACCTTTGAGGTGGAGCTTGCCTGCACGACTCGAGCGCGAGCCGAACTGAGGGTTGGCGATGGAGAGTGCGGCACCGTTGCTACCGTTGCCGTTCAACTGACCAAGAAAGCTCAGTCTTGCTTGAGTAGGGCGCTTTGGTCTTTTGACGGGTTGAGGGGAAGGGGATACTTGCGAGTTTTGATTAAGGCTTAATGATGACATAGTTGTGAGTCTCCTGCTAACCTCATAGTAGGTCAACGAGTCATCCGCTTTGTTTCAAATCTGTAAACGGAAATCCAAGGACTTGATCCTTCACTCAGCTCTTCTCGAGCGCCCACACCTTGCTGGCGATCTCTCGACTCAACGGTAGCGAGTCTCCGCCTATCTCCACCAGGAGTGGCCCCTCGAAAGGAGCGACCTTGGTGATTCGGATCTCTTCTCCGGGAAAGACTTTCTGCTGTTCCAGATACCTCAAGACTTCGGGAGACTCTTCGCTCACGCGCTCCACGATCACCACGCTGCCCTCCGGGAAGTCCGACAACGGCGGTGCATCTACAAGCTCCACATTGCCTTCCTTGTCGGGGATGGGGTGCCCGTGAGGACACGTCTTCGGGTAGCCGAGGAACTCTTCCAGAGAATCGACCACGGTGTCGCTGAGGATATGCTCGAGGCGACAAGACTGTTCGTGGGCGTGATCCCACGGTATTTTCAGATGGTCGGTCAACAGGCGCTCGGCCAGCCTATGTTTTCGGATGACTTTGAGAGCGATGGAGCGCCCCTCCGGCAAAAGTCTGAGCTTTCGGCCCTTGCGCTCTACCAAACCTTTGTCGGCCAGCTTCTTCACCATCTCCGTGATAGAAGCCGTGCTGACTCCCAGCCAATTTGCCAGCTGGGTATTTCCCGCCGATCCATGCTGCTGATTCAGCTTGTAGATGGTCAACAGGTACATTTCCGTAGACTCGGACATAAGAAAATCTACCTTCGAATTTTCGCTGAGGTTTACCTGTCCCCGTTAAACCCACTTGATGCGTGGGTCAGAGAGTGCGTAACGGCACACACCACGGCTTGGCCGGAGTCGTACCGGGGAAGATTAGAGGAGTGACCCCGAACAACTCCTCGACATTCTCTTCGGTGAAGATATCAGCAGGACGTCCTTCCCTAAGGAGAGTGCCCCCCGAAAGACAGACCACGTTCTGGGCGTACTGCGAAGCGTGGTTCGGGTCGTGAACCACCATGACGATGGTCTTCCGGTTCTCCTCATTGAGCTTGGCCAAAAGCTCCAGAACCTCGAGTTGGTGGGCGATGTCCAGATGGGTGGTCGGCTCGTCCAGCAACAGATACTCCGTGTCCTGGGCCAGCGCCATGGCGATCCAAGCGCGCTGTCGCTGGCCTCCGGAGAGAGAATCCAGGGCCCGGTCGGCAAGCTCGACCAAAGACGTCTGCTGCAAGGCCCAGTCGACTACTTCCCGGTCCTTCGATGAAGCACGACCCAGAAATCCGCGATACGGATGGCGCCCGAATTCTACAAGTTCTTTCACGGACAAACCCGCGGGTGCGGTGGGAGACTGAGTCAGATGGGCCATGGTTTGGGCTAATTCCTTAGCTCCGTACCCGCCCAGGTCACGCCCCTCAAGAAAGACTTGCCCGCCACCCGGCTCAAGTAGGCGATTCAACAAGCGGAGGAGAGTCGACTTGCCGCAGCCGTTTCGTCCGATAAGGGCCGTGATCTGTCCCTTGGGGATGACGACCGAAAGACCCCTCAGAATAGGCTCGTTCTCGTTGTAGGAAAACTGAAGTCCCCTCGCTTCCAAACTCATAAGTCCGTCTTGCCTTTCACCAGCAAATATCCAAAGTAAGGCGCTCCCAGAAAAGCGCAGATGAGACCCGCGGGAATCTCCAGCGGCGGGGCGATAACCCTGCCCGCCGTATCTGCCAGCAGCACAAAAAGCCCACCCAAGAGCCCCGAAAACGGCACCGTAAAGCGGAGATCCGGTCCGCAAAGGCGGCGGGCCACGTGAGGAACGATCAACCCCACGAATCCGATGGTGCCGGCTACCGCCACGGCGGCCGCGGCCGAAGCCACACTCAGCAACCAAAGACACGGCCGTAACACGGAAAGCCTGATTCCCAGCGTGGTCGCGATTGTGGGACCAAGCACGAGCGGATTGGCCTGATGAGCCACCACGATCCCTCCGACCACGGCAAAGCACGCCCAAGGCAAGAGATGTTTCACGTGAACCCATCCCCTCCCGAAGAGCGAACCCTTCAGCCAGATCATAGCCTCGGCTGCACTGGGTGCGTAGGTCACCAGAAGCAGCGTGATGATGGCGTGGGTGAAGGCGCTGAGGGCGACGCCGGTGAGGATGAAGCGTTGAGCGGACGCCCCCCTACCCAAAAACCAGATGACGGCCGCCACCATCGAGGCACCGACAAAGGCGACCCAGGTGATGTAGGGGCCAATCGCCGCGGGGGCCACCAAAATCGCGATGACGGTGGCCAATCCGCCCCCCGAGGTCACTCCGAGAAGGTCGGGAGAAGCCAGGGGGTTGCGGGTCAAACTCTGTAAGACCGTCCCGGAGATGGCGAAGCAGAGCCCCACCAACACGGCCGCTAGCGCCCTGGGAAGGCGGAACAGATAGACCACGCCGTTGCCGGCCACGATCTCGTTCACCACGGCGCCGGGTGTAAGACTGTCAGTGGCCCCGAAAGAAAGAGACAGAACGATGACCACCGCGAGCATCACCAAAAGAACGACAAACTTTGCCATCAGTTGCCTTTTCATAACTTCTGAGCCCTATAAAGAAAGTAAGGGGCTCCGACCAGAGCAGTCAGAATGCCTACGGGAATCTCCGCGGGGTGGAGCACTGTTCGAGCCAGGAGATCGGACAGTGCGACCAGGGCTCCCCCCATCAATAAAAGGAGTGGTGTTCTTCGGCGGTAGTCCAACCCCGCCATCGCGTTCGCCAGATGAGGCACGATGATCCCCACAAAGCCGATAGGCCCGGCGACCGCCACCGAGACCGCGCAAAGGAGCACGGCGAGGGAAACGATCTCCACTCGGCGGTTGACCGGGTCAATCCCCAGTCCCCGGGCTGTATCGTCTCCCAGCAAGAGAGCGTTCCATTGAGTAGCCCGGGCCACCGAGACGATCACCGCCACCACCAGGCAGCCTCCTACCAGACCGGCATCCAGCCAGTTCGCTCCGGAGAGCTTGCCGGCTGTCCAGTGCAACAGCTCAAAAAGATCAGTCTCGTTGAGCAAGAGAAGCCCACTGCTCGCTGAGCCGAAAAAGAAAGCCATGGTGAGCCCGGCCAGGATCAGTCGTTCCCTGGGGAAGGCGCCCGAGGCCGACATCAAAAGAATAGCCGTGCCCGTGACAGCTCCGCCGAGCAGAGCGACCGACAGCATGGCCAGCGGATGGGCCCTCTCCCCCAGAACGAGCAAGAGCAGGACGACGGCAAAAACGGCGCTCTGGTTGACACCGAGCAATTCCGGTTCGCTCAGAGGGTTGCGAGTGGCTAACTGAAGTAGAGAGCCGGCCAACCCGAGCGCTGCTCCCACCAGGACCGCCGTCACAAAACGCGGCAATCGTATCTGGTAGAGGGTGTAGGCCGGATCGGCGCTGGTCGGCCCCAAAGACAACGAGAGATAGCCACCCAGGGCAATCAGCAGAACCGTTGAGAAGACGGAAGGCCAGAAGCCGGCAACCGGCCTCATGGGCCCTCGGCTGTCGCCACCTGATTGTTCAAGAAGTCCACATACATCTGGAGAATCTTCTGAGCCGCAACGGGTCCTCGGGCCCGCGACCACAGATCGCGATCGACTGGGAGAATGTGGCTTTCCTGGAAAGCCGTCAACTGTTGGTAGATAGGGTTGCCGTCCCAGCGCTGGGCGTCCCCGTAGACGAAAAGCAGATCAGGGTTCAGTTCGACCAGGCTCTCTATCGTGATTTTGGCGACTTCGGTTTGGCTCTCCGAGGCGGAAGGCTGCCCTTTAAAGAGATAATCGGCGCCCACTTCGGTAAAGAGAGACCCGATAAACGAGTCCACGGTCCAGGTCGAAAACTCATCTTCGAAGGCCCCCACGACCAGCACTCCCGGCTGACCTTTCTGCTTCTCTCGAGCCCCGGCCAGCGCCTCGTCCAAGGACGTTTCTAAAGCCTGGAGTTGGTCGCTGCGCTCGGTGATTCGGGCAAAGGTCCGGGTCATCTCTCTGACCTCATCGAGCGAATCGTCGGTCAAGGCAATGGTCGGCGCCAGAGCCTCGAGTTGTTGGCGGATCATTTTGTGGCGGTCAGGATTGGCCACAATCAAATCGGGCTGGAGGGAGAGAATCACTTCCAGATTAGGCTGCTTTCGCTCCCCCACGAAGACCGGCGCCTGGTTTTCCGGAAGAGAGGCAGCAAGGTAGGCGGGAACTTCTTTGTCGTTGGTCCCGGCGAAACCGGCCACCGGCTGACCGAGTGCCGACATCGCATCCAGAAACGGAAGGTCCAGCACCACGATCTTCGCCGGCCGAAGCGGCACGTCGGTCCTGCCCCAAGCGTGCTCGACCAGAACGGTCGGCCCTTCGGGTGCGGCAGCCTGAGTGCCGGAGTTGCCCTGGCATCCGGTCAGGAGCAAGGCAACAGTGACCAGAAACCCGGCCAAACCCACCGCACTCACCGGGCGGCGCCAACTCGAAACCGGATAGAACAAGAGCACCGACAAGAAGCAACCCGCGCCCATCAGCACCACACCCGCGCCGGGAGCAACTTTTTCAGCCACGGCGCCGACCAGCAAACCACCAACCGGGATGATTCCGCGATCCATCAGGGCGACCCCTAAGAGTTGGCCGGCCTTTTCACGAGGCACGATCTCCTGAAAGAGCATTCGTGAACAAGAGCGGTACGCCTGACCGTAGTATCCGACCGCGAACAAGACTAATCCGGCGGAGTAGAACCCTTTCGCCAGACAGAGGCCCAGCAGAGAAAGCCCGAACAAAAGAGCGTACTTCCTGGTGTTATTCCAGGTCGAGACACCCGGTTTGAGAGAGAGACCGGAAGATGCTACCAGAGCTCCCGCCGCGGAGATAGCCAACAAGGTCCCAAAGGCTTCCGAGCCCAGTCCAAGCATGTCTTCGGTGATCATCGGCAGCATGGCCGTGAATGGGAACCCGAAAAACATGACGGGAACGGCTAGAAGAAGCAACTTCTTAAGATCGGGATATTCCGCCATAGTCTCCCAGAAGCTCATATCACTTGGAACTTTCGTCTTGGAGCAACCGACGCCCAAGTCTTCTCCGGGCATGGTCTGCAGAGCCAGCGTGTAGAAAGCGGAGACCAGTGCAGCCACCAAAAACGTCGTCAGACTTCCTGCGGAAGCGAGCAACACGCCCCCCATCACCGGCCCAATGATTCGGCCGAGATTCATCACCGAAGCGTTCTGCGCCACGGCGGACTTCAGGCGCTCACCCGTGAAAATATGGCAGAGCAGCGCGTTTCGCCACGGGCCCTCGGCCGCGGTAACCACAGCTCTGACCAGCACCAGAAGAGCGACCCCCCAGAAAGGCAGGCGAAGAAACAGAGCAAAGCCGACGAGGGCGATGAGCCCGGCATTTGCCACCGAATTCCAAAAATTGAGAGCCCGACGGTCCAGGCGGTCCGCCATGACGCCGGCCGGAACAGAGAGAAAGAGGTTGGGCAGCAACCGACAAGCGTTGATCACCGCCAGTAGCAAGGGCGACTCGGTCTCCACGAAAATAGCCCAGTTCAACGCAACGGTGAAGAGCCACTCGCCGATGCGGGCGGACAAGAAACCGGCGTTAAACCGAAATAAGGCGTTCTTAACGGAAAAGTTAGGCAAACCTAGCGGAGTATATTCGGGCACCTTAGGGCTGTCAATTTACCACGGGAAAAATCTTGGAATTCGGGAGTTTTGAAACATTTCACCACGATTCAGAAACATCTGCAGAGCATGGACGCTTATGTGGTATAAGGAGAACCATGACCAAGCAAGCTTTGATAGCCGCCTTGATATTGGCCGTAATGGCGACGGCCACCGCCAAGAACTCCACCATTTCGGTCGGCGAGGAGGTCCCCAATTTCACACTCATCGACCAGTCTAACCAGAAAGTGTCCCTCTCCCAGTTCAAGGGGAAGGGCGTCATAATCAGTTTTCTCTTCACTCGTTGCCCGTACCCCGACAAGTGTCCGATGATCGGCAAGAAGCTGACCGATCTTGCTGAGCTGAGCAAGAAGATCGGAAAAGACGATCAGATCCAGGTCCTTGCCATTACGCTGGACCCGGCTTACGACCGGCCCGAGGTATTGAAGGCCTACGCTCGGGGCTTCGACGAGAAGCACGCGAACTGGCGATTTCTCACCGGGACGGAGACTGAAATCGCAAGAGTCGCCGGCGCCTTCGGTGTGATCTACTGGACTGAGAATGGGGTCGTGGAGCACAACATGCGCACCGCCTTCATCGATCCGTCCGGCACTCTGCGAATTCTAAAGAGCGGCAGCGACTGGAGAGCCGGACAATTGGCAGCTGAGATCGAGCCGTACCTGCGGTAGCAGGATGACGAGGCGAGGCTGGGAAGTTTAACCCATGAACGAAAGTTTAGAAGTGGGACCGCGGGACATGGCGGGAGCCGGATGCCTACTCTCGGTGCCCGTGGTCATCATGGTCGGTTTCCGCTACGCCCTCAAATACGCTCAGGGAAAACAACACGAGTTTTCCCATCAAGTCGAAGACGTGGAGCTTGAAGGAGACGCCGCCGCTCTTGCCGAGGAACGGTTGAGCAGCAAGGAAGCTCTTCAGAAGTTCGTGAAAAAGCTTGAGCGCGTCACCGAACAGTTTGCCAAGATGGGCGGCCGGTTCAGTCCCACCGACTACGAGAGGGAAATGACCCATCTGGAGCACCTGAAAGAGCGCCTCGCAGGCGAGCCCAACGCCGATCCGGAGTGCCAAACTCTCCTCACCAAGGCCAAACAGTGTCTCATGCAATATCAGCCGCAAGGCTAATCCTTCTCACTCTCCTTCTCTGCACGCTCGGACTGGCCGACGACGAATTCCGCTACGAGTCGAGTGATGGGAAACTCTTCTTTCAGCCCCTTGAGGAGTACCAAAGGACCGTCAACCCCCATGCCGTTCTTTCTCTCCAGAGCAAGGACGACGTCGTCGTGCTGGTGACCACCGAGAAAGAGAAGTTCACGATCACACAACTTTACGACGGGATGCCCGCGACCTTCGACGATGGCGCGCAATGCGTGGGTCGAGTGCTTCTCTCGGTAGATGGAGAGGACGCAGCGACTTTTCTGGTGGAGGGGATGTTCCCACCCGACCAGGAGGCCACCCACAACACGGTCTATGCAGTGACCAACCACCAGCAAAAGCAGTACACCATCATGATCCACTATCCGGCGGAGCGAGGAGATGAGGGGCTGGAATGGGCAACTGACCTCCTTCACAGCTTTTCGTGGAAGCTTAAAAAGATTTGAACTCAACGGTACATGTGTGCTATAGTTTAAATCCTTCGGCAGCCAAGCCGCGCTGCCGTCAACCCAGACCGGAGGTCTCCATGACTGGTAAGAGCTTGTCTCATCCCTTGGGCTCACACATTATCGCCCAGACGTCGACATCAGTCGGCAAACGACCGACACCCGAAACAAAGCTACCATCTCATAAGGCCTCTGAAAATCGAATCGACGACCTGCTGCGAGCATTCAGCGAAGTCGCTTACTCCCCGGAAGAAAACGACCTACCCTGGGAATCCTGGAATTACTCTCGCATTTCCGCCTTCTGACCCACTCAACCCTCCGGCAGGAGACACTCCGAATTTAGCTCAAACCTTCTCCCATGAGAGAACTGATCACTATTGAGCAAACAATTGCGTTTATTGAAGGCAACCAGTTTGAGCCCGCTGCATACCGCGATCTAGACCTTCGCTCTTTGGCCTCTCTGATGGAAGCCAAAGACTTCGGTGCCAGCCTTTTCCTGGGCTGCGATCTGGAATCGTCAACGACTTGCCACCTCGCTGCGGGAGGCGCCTACATCATCCCCGACATCAAAGACTTCTCCTTTCCCGTCCATCGCTCCCGACTCTACACCGCCGACGAACTTTTCCTGGGGTTCGACCCCGATGTCCCCGACTCTCATCTCGGCACCTTCGACCACAGAGTCTATCTGGAGTACGTGGCTGCGGGGCGCCAATTCTCCGAGTCGATTCAAGTCACCCTGGCCCGCAGACTGCACGATCACAGCATCACCGAAGCCCTAGAATATATGCTGCAGGGCCGTAAGGTCGTTGCCATTATGGGGGGGCACGGAATGGAGCGCCGGGATCCCCGTTATCTTGAAGTAGCGAGGTTGGCCAGACGCCTCACACAAGACGGATATCTTCTGGTGAGTGGGGGTGGCCCGGGGGCGATGGAGGCGACTCACGTGGGAGCATTCTTCGCCACCCGAGGTGAGGAGGAGATGACGCGTGCGGTGATGTCGATGTCGGTCCGGCCCGCGGAGGCCAAGCCAAACACAGAGTATGCCGATGCAGACTGGCTTGAACGGGCCTGGAGAATGAGAGCGGAATACCCTATTCCCGAGGGTGATGAGAAGAAGTGCGAAAGCATCGGCATACCCACCTGGACGTACGGGCACGAACCTCCGGCTCTGTTCGCGAGCCATATCGCCAAGTATTTTGCCAACAGCGTTCGAGAAGACGGTTTGCTCACGATCGCGACTCACGGAGTCGTTTTCGCTCCCGGGAGCGCAGGTACGATCCAAGAGATCTTCCAAGAGGCCTGTCAGAACCACTACTTTGTTGTTGAGGACAGGTGCTCGCCGATGATTCTCATGGGCAAGGAGTACTGGACCGTGGACAAGCCCGTATGGCCACTTTTATTTCAGCTTGCCGAAAACCAGATGTACGGAGAACTGCTCTACTTGACCGATTGCATCGAGGCCGTTATTCGCAAGCTCAGCAGCTATCAGCCGGACCTGTACGTCAAAGGCCGTTAGAACTCGTCTCCCCTGATAGCTTGCCAGACAAATCCGACCAGATTGCAGAGTTGCCAGACAAGGAGCAGAAACAACGTCGGCAGGACCGGCAGTGTTCGGTCTTCAGAGAGCCCCCTCCAAACGGCTGCCGGAAGATGAGCGTGAAAACTCACTTCGCCTAGGAAGGTTCCTGCCGTTCTCGATTTTTGAAAGGTATAAGCTCCGCGACCGTAGCGGAAATACATTTTACAAAACGTCCGGAATGTCAATTCGGGTCGATGAAAAATGATGGCCTCGCGATTCCAAACGAGCCGTCCTCCCCTGCTCAACGCCAGGTTGCAAAGTGAGCGGTCTTCGGCGGCATTCTTGGTATGGCAGGTCGGAAATCCCCCAAGTTCGAGGAAAAGCTCCCGACAGATTGCCAGGTTGTTGCTGGCAAAGAATTTCGAGCGCTCCGGCCGGCGGTTGTAGTGTCGATAGACAATGGATGTGATGAACTGAGAAGCGCGGTCGTAGAAGCTCGTGTCAGGATGGGGCGGAGTTGAGCCTCCGACGAGCGCGCTAGAGTATACCTGGAAGGTGTTGGACAACTCTTTCAGCCAGTCGGGGTGGAGGTAGCAGTCGTCATCCGTGAAGGCGATATACCTTCCGGAGGCTTGCTGGACCGCCACGTTTCGAGCGATGCCGGGGCCGCCGTTCTGCACATTAACCCAACGAACGTCGGGGAAAAGCTCTTGGACGGCCTCATAAGAAACCGAGGATCCGTCGTTCACGACAATGACCTCATACTTCTCTGTCGGGTAGTGGATGTCCCGAACGGTGGCCAAACAGGCTGCTAGGGCCTGAGGGCGGTTGTAGGTCGGAATTACTATGGAGAAGTCGATGTCTGGAGCCACGCGAAGTGAGTGTTGGTTGCGGTCTCTACAGCTCCTCCCAGTTCGTTCACTTGGGCTTAGGCGGCCTGCTGCAAGTCGCCGGCGGAGCGATGCACAAGGTCGACGAGAGCTTTCATTTCTCCGACCCGACTACAGCGGATGCAATCTGCGATAGCTTCGATCAGCTCGACGTCCATGCTGTTCATTTCCTTCGAGTGGTGGCTAGCCAGAACTTCGAGCGCTACAGCGAGCACCGGCGCATTCAGGGTGTCGGTGGCCTCGGTTACGCACGCCCACTCGGGACTTTTTCTAACGATGTCCGGAATCTGGAATTCGCCTATCGTACGAATCGTCTCCTTTACCAGGCTCGTGTTCGTCTTCTCTGTTTTCCAAAATGTCATTGTATCTTACCTTCCTGCCTACAGACTAGTGGTCCCTGCGCCTCTGCAAGTCGATCTCTTGTACCGCTGCCCCCAATCCGTTTGGTACCTATCCACCCCCGAATTCATAAGAAGCATGGATAGGATCCCTTCGTATAGCAAGGTCAACCACTTCTCGGTGCTGCTCGACACGTGCCCCGAACGGTACATTGAGAGCACAAAGAAATTTGAAGGAGAATTTAAGTTATGAAACTCAGAAGTAAAATGATTGCAACAGGACTTGGACTTGCTATGGCCCTCACCCTTACCGGATGTAGCGTGGATCAGACGAAGGAAGCACGCGTCCCGGACGTCGATGTGAAAGCCGACGCCGGTGAAGTCCCCAACTATAAAGTCGTGAAGACGAAAGACGGCGAGATGCCCGACGTCGACGTACAAGCCAAAGACGGTCAGATGCCTGAGTTCGACGTGGACACGGCAGAAGTAGATGTCTCCACCGAGAAAGAAACCGTGAAAGTACCCAAAGCCAAAGTCGTGGTAGAGGAAGAAACGGTCGAAGTGCCTGACGTCGACGTCAAAATGCCCAACGACAAATAATTTTTTGACTAACGCGGAGAAGTTTGGCACAGCGCCAAGCTTCTCTTTTTTTGCCCCCTCGAAAGGAGACAACCCATGACAGTGTCCCCAAAAAAGAAGGTCTTGCTCGTCATCATCGATGCTCTTAACAGTCACACATTTTTCCCGGCTGTAGAGTCAGGCAAGCTCCCCACCTTTCAAAAACTATTGAAAATCGGGACAAGCAGCCGGAAAAGCATCTCGATCTTTCCGTCGCTCACGCCTGCCGCCACCTCGACCATCGTTACCGGCGACGCCCCTCAGGACCATCGTGTTTTCGGGTTTCACTGGTACGACCGGTCCGCAGACGAGATCGCCTACTACGGCGACGATTTCTGGACTGTGGCGAAGCTAGGGTTTGCCAAATTCATCCACAACTGTTTGTGGTCCCTCAATCAGGACCGACTTTCATCCAAGACCATCTTTTCCAAGGTTCAGGAGGCCGGCCTGGAGGCCGCCTGCCTCAATTTTCTCATCTATCAGGGAGACACCGAACATGAGGCCAGGGTCCCTCTGTGGTTCAGCTGGCATCCTCAGGTTCCATCCACACAAGTGCTCAGGGGGCCGCAAACCCTGTTCTTCGGTGATTTTGTCAGCGACTCCGAAACTTTGGACGAAGAGCCGCCGGATCGCAAGAGTGGCATTTTTGGACGGATGGGGTTCAACGACGACAATACCGCGAACCTCCTGCTTGCACTCGCGAAGAGCGCGGAATTCCCCGATTTTACTCTGGCCTACTTTCCCGATCACGACTACGAGTGTCACTCCGAAGGACCAGAGGCGGGCATTTCGGTTGTCAAGGAGATCGACAGTGTCTTGGCTTCTTTTATCGAAGAGTACGGCGGGCTTGAGAAACTCTTGTCCGAGGTAACTCTGATCGTCACGGGTGACCATTCCCAGAGCGACATACTCGACGACGGAAAAGAGGCAACCATCGAAGCCGCCGATTTCCTGTCAGAGTTCAACTTCACCAACGCCCAAGAGTGGCAGGAGGAGGAAACACTCAAGCTCTTTCCCGATATGCGTTGCGCTCAGGTCTACTTTCGGCGCCCCAACTACGCACTTGAGAAAAAAGTGATCGCTGCCGCCCTGGCCGAGCCTCGCATCGATCAGGTGATGTGGAAAGAAAACGGGAACTTCTGGGTCAAGAGCGCCGAACGAGGCAGCCTCGAGTTCTGGCCTTGCGCCGAAGGAGAGGGTAAAGCTACCGACCAGTTCGGTTCGGAGTGGGACTGGTCCGGCGACCTCTCGGTTGTGGACGGGGTCGTGGAAGAGGGTGAAATCCGCTTTGGCGACTACCCCAACGCCTTTGAGCGAATTATCGGCGCGGTGGATCACCCCGACTCCGGCGACCTGTGGCTGACCTCCAAGCTGGGCTACGAATTCGCCAATCGCGAGTCCGAGGTCCACGTAGGGGGCGGCTCCCACGGCTCACTCCGACGGGAGGACTCTACCTCCCCGCTCATCGTGGTGGGCTCTGATATCAAACTTCCCGAGTCTACCCGTCTCACCGACGTGGAGCCACTCTGCCTGGCCATTATGGGCCTTGGAGACCTTCCCAGAGTCTTCCGAGCCCCCGCGCATACACGATAGAGGGGACCTCCTCTATACCGTTTCCCGTGGGCCTGCGGAAACAGATTTTTTACCATATAAACAACGAAAATAGTAAAGGAGAAAATATGAGTAAACACTTACAAACTCTCGTCGAACTTTTAGATGACTTCGACACCGGGATGTTGGCAACCCGAACCCCGTATGGGCACATCAGCACCCGTCCGATGAAACTACAGCCCCCGCGTGAGGACCGGGCGCTCTGGATGGTCAGCAGCAAAGACACCTCGTCCGTGCAGAACATCAAGGACAGTTCCCACGTGAATCTGTCCTTCCGCCGCGGCTCCGACCAGGCCTGGCTATCTATAGCCGCCACAGCGAAGCTGAACTTCAACACGGAGAAGATCAAAGCTTTATGGGACGATTCTTGGGAGATCTGGATGGACAGCCCAGAAGAGGCTGTTTTGATCGAGTTGGAGCCGTTCAATATCGACTTCTGGGAGCCTGAGATGGGCAAGCTCGGTCGACTACTGGAGCTAGCCAAGGCTCATGTGACCGACAGCACACCGAACCTGTCACCCGTGAGGTCGCTGCATATCAGCGACGGCCTTCTCGCCTCGGCAATGGTTGGAGGTGAGCAATGAGTTTGAATTTAGTGAGAAATATGGAACTCAAAGACCTGGCCGTATTGGACAGCGACGACCTCACCCTGGCTGTCTATCTACCACTTCGCTCCGACAACTCGGAAGTGAACCGTATCCGCCTGAAGAACACTCTCTCGGAGGCTCGGGCTCTTCTGTCCGAAAGGCTGGACGACAACCACCGGATTAATGCGGTGATGGGAGAGCTCGAAAAACTCTCGGAACACGAAGTTTTTCAGAAGGCTCTCTATCCAGGATTGGCGCTCTTGATGTCCCCTTCGGAGCCCGAGGAAGTCAACATCTTCCCACTCTGGACCAAGCCGGAAGCTCGAGTCAGTCTGGGCAGCGAGCCGTTCGTGACGCCTCTTATCAGAGATTCCGGTCACCAGCTCGTGACTCTTCTCTGCCTTGCCGACAACGGCCTGAGGCTCTTTCGAGGCCGGCTGGGCGAGCTGGGGGAGGAAACACCTCCGGAAGTCTTTCCCAAAAACTTGGCTGAAGTGATTCGTTGGGAAGAGAGCGCGGGTCTGGACGGCAACGAGCACTATCGCAACCGCATTAACTCCCCCGGGGCGGGCAGCCAACACGGCGAAGGCCCGGTGAGCAAAGTCAAAGGCGAGTTCGAACGACGATACTTTCGAGAGATCGGGAGTGCCGTGAACGAGTACTTGCAAGAAGGCGAGATGCTCTTTTTGGCCGGTGTTCACGAGAAGCTCGCTCTGTTTCGAGAAGAGAACTCGAGCCTGCCGATCTTGGAGGCCGAGTTGGCCGGAAACTTTGAAGGGGTGAACGCCGACGTTCTGGTGACAAAGGCCAATGAAAAGCTGGCCGCTCTCGCCAAAGAGAGGTCGGTGTCCGACCTGAAAAGGGCGCAGGAGCTTGCTCCGGAGCGACGCTCGAATGACCCGGAAGCGCTAGCCGAAGCCGCTGCTCAGGGACGCGTGGAGACACTGTTTCTGAAAGACGACAACGAGTTGAGCGATTCTGAAAGACTCGCGATGTCCGTAATGCGTCAAGGCGGCAAAGTTCAAATCCTGGATGTGCCGCATTGGAGCGACAGTCTGCTCGGTGTTTATCGCTGGTAGCAAGAGATAGACCGTTCTTGAAAGAGGAACCCCACGGGGTTCCTCTTTTTTGAGTCGGCGTCTATAGTGAAGCTATGAATAGGCGTACGGTTGAGTTTTTTCTCGTTCTTGTGGTAGCGGCGGTTTTAGCGGCTGCCTTGTTGAGAGAGAAGGCTGAAGAGACGTATGAGTTGGTGGAGTCGCCACTACCATCTCCCGTGAATAGCCTCCCGACGGCCTCTTCGAGCGTTCCAAATGTGAGCCCCTCGCCGATCAGGGCAACCGTTTTGTATACGCCGGTTGTTCGGGAGGACTATGAACTGGCCGTTTATCGTACCGCGAGGTACGGGGTCGACGGAACCGGGATGGTCCCTTGGGACGGCATCCTCTCCGACGAAGAACTCTGGTGCATCACTCACTACGTGATGTTCTTGCAAGAAGAGAGCTAGCGAATCTCCTGCGCTTCCTGAGTGACCACCGAATCGGTCTCGTGATCGTAGAAGCAAACCCCGCGAAAAGTCCCCTTCAAGTGCTCCCCCTCGGTCGTGATCAGGAAAATCCGCATCACGTAGTTCGGAAACTGCCGAAACCGCCCCAGGTCTTCTTCCAAGCCGAAGAGACCTCCGTCGAACAGGTCTTCCAAACTCTGGGTCGGCCCCTCGGTATTTTCGTAGTGCAGCCTGATAAGCTGCCCGTCGGGTGAAAGCCGGATCTCGTTGATCCGGTGATGCGGCTTACTCCCCAGCCTGGAGACGAGATGCTTGGTACCGTCGGTGCCGAAAAAACAGTGGGTCTCCATCTTGCCGTCCTGCTTGTAGCCCGGCTCGGCATCGGTCACTTTCTCTCGAGTAACTTCGTAGACTCGGACGTACTCCGCGGCCAGATTGGGGTTATCCCACTCTTCCAAGGTGTCGGTCACTGCCGGAAGTGCCATCAAGTTCCGTTGAAACTGGGGCCAGGCCTTCAGCTGGCGGCGGCGCTCCTGCAGAGCCCCGCTCATCTCGTAGCCGTCGGCCGGAGGCGGGGGCGCGCTCTTCTTGGCGGGCTTCTTTTTCTTGGACCCGCCGCCTTGGGTGAGATCTATTTGAAATGAAAACCGGCGCACTCTTTCTCATTTCGTTGGCCGCGCAGTGCCTCCCTTCGGTAGGGCTTTTGCCCCGGCTCTCGCAAGGTCCGGTTATATGACAAACTTCCTCGAAACAGCCAAAGAAATAGCTCTGGAGGCCGGAGCTTTGCTACGAAAAGGTCAGGAAGACGGCTTCTCCCTGGACCGCAAATCCACCAGCATCGATCTGGTGACCGAGTACGACCAGATGGCCGAGGAGTTGGTGGTGGGCGGGCTGACCAAAGCTTTCCCCGACCACGGTATCGTGGCTGAAGAAGGCAGTTCCGTGGCTTGCCGCCACCCGGACGGCTACCGATGGTACATCGACCCTCTGGACGGCACCAACAACTTCGCCCATCATATTCCCCAATTCTCCGTCTCGATCGCCCTCTACAAAGAGGACGAACCCATCGTCGGCGTCGTTTGCGACCCCATGAGAAACGAGCTCTTCTGGGCCCAAAAGGGAGAGGGCGCCTATCTCAACGGGCGTCGACTGTCCGTCTCGGACGCCCCCACGGTGGAGCACTCGATCCTGGCCTCCGGCTTTCCCTACGACCGTCATCACGACTCGGTGGACAACCTCACCCAGATGGGAGTCTTTCTGAAGAAATGTCAGGGTTTCCGCCGATTCGGCTCCTGCGCCCTGGACCTGTCGTTCGTGGCCTCCGCCCGTTACGACGGCTTTTGGGAGTTCAAGCTGTCCTCTTGGGATCTGGCCGCCGGCCTTCTCCTGGTGACGGAGGCGGGTGGGAAAGTCACCCGCATCGACGGCTCTCCCATGGGCTATCTGACCGAGAAAAACCACGTCGTCGTGAGCAACGGGCTCATCCATCAGGAGATGCTGGACCTGCTCAAACCAACTCTGACCGAGGCTCACCTGCGTACTGGTGAGCGAGTGCTTTAAAGGAGAACTCGATGAAATTTGGAGCTTTCACTCCCCAGGGATGGCGCCTTGACCTTCAAGGCTTCGAGAACGGATTCGCCGAGTATCAGGCCATGCGCGACGGCGCCCTCCGGCTGGAAAAACTAGGCTACGACAGCGCCTGGCTCTATGACCATTTCCACACCGTGCCGGAAGCCCGCTTGGAGCCGACCTTCGAGGTCTGGACCGCCACCGCTGCCCTGGCCGAAGCCACCAGCGCGATCCGCCTCGGCCAGATGTGCGGCTGCAATATCTACCGCCCCCCAGCTCTGTTGGCCAAAATGACCTCCGTGATCGACTGCGTCTCCAATGGCCGACTGGAGTTCGGTCTCGGAGCAGGCTGGTACGAGCACGAGACTGTGGCCTACGGCTACGACTTCGAACGTCCCGCGTTGAGGATCGGCAAACTCGACGAGGCCGTGCAGATCATCAAAGGTATGTGGACCCAGAACCACTTCCAGTTCCAGGGCAAGCACTACACCGTCGGTCATGGCGAAGTAAAAGACTACGGCGGGAATAAAGTGGAACTCCAGGGTGCCATCAACCATCCTAAACCGATTCAGTCGCCTCATCCTCCGATGTGGATCGCCGGTGGCGGAGAGCAACTGACCCTGAAAACCGTCGCCCGCTACGCCGACTATTCCAATTTCGGAGGATCGTTGGAGCAGGTACAGCACAAGAACAGAGTACTCGACGAGCACTGCGACAAACAGGGACGGGACCCGGCCGACATCACCCGCACGATGAACATCAACGTGATGCTCGGGACCGACCAGCAGATCGAGAAGCTCCTGCGAGAGAGCGGCCGAAGCGACCAGCACATCGCCGCCATGAAAGGCATGCTCTTCCCCACCGATCCCCAGGCTCTGGTAGACAAGATCGCCGAATACCGGGATAAGGCTCGAATCGAGTACGTCATCGTCTACTTCCCGGATTTTTTGATCGGCGATTCAGCGGAACGGTTCGCCGAAGAAGTGGCTTCGAAGCTAAGGTGAAATCCACTCTCCAATCGGACGATTGCTCGGTCTACCTGGTCTCCGAATCGGGGCCTCGGGTCTACCTGGTCTCCACCCCGGAAACCCGCGCGATTTGCAACGATCCGCTGCTCTATGGGGTTGATTACACCCGTGCCCTGCAGCAAGCTTGTGCACGAGCCCTGCCGCACGTTTCAGAAGCTCTGGAAGAGAATCAGACCACAGTCGTCCATCTCCTCAGGGGCGGGCTGAATTTCGGTCTGCGAGAGGCTTTGGCGGACGCGTTCGGGTGGAACGCCCACTCCTCCACCTTCCTCTCAGCTCAGCGAAAGAGAAAGGCCGACGACCCTGAAGAATGGGAAATCGGCGAGTGCGAGTACAAGAAACTCGCTCTGGCCGATACGGTGAGCCTGGTTCTCGGCGACGTGGTGGCAAGCGGAGCCAGTCTTCAGTACGGCTTGGAGTCAATGTTAGAGGCGGTGAAGGGACGCAGACTCCGCAGCATTCTGTTCTTCACCATCGGTGGCCCTCGCTCCGAGGAGGTCTTTCAGAGTCTCGACAGCCGCATCAAAGCGACTCACCCCGACTATGAAGGTTCCACAGTCGTCTATTTCGAGGGACGTTTTCCGGTGGCCGACCCCGCAACTCCGCTGCAAATCAAGATCACCGGAACGGATCTACTCCGCCACGGGCCCTATCTCACCCCGGAATTCGTGGAATCCCAGTACGAGTCCCCGATGTTTCCCGTGGAACGTTGCACGATTTACGACGCCGGGTCCCGAGCTTTCGAAGTCCGTGCCTACCTCGAAGACGTTTTGGAGTACTGGGAGGCCGTCGAGGCGCTTGAGAACGTGAGCTTTGGAGACTATCTACGGGAACGTTGCCCGGCACTCGACGCTTCCAAGTTGCAAGTCGGCTCGCTGCGGGCGTTGGCCCGACAGCAGTGTGAGCGGCTGAGGCGCGCTCTCCCCGTCTAGGCTGACTTTCGGATCCTCCAAGCTCCCCGCCTTTCTCGCTCCGCAGGAGGCGTAGTCTACTTGAGATAGGCTTCCGTGATTCCAACGACCATCTGCTCCGCATCGTGAAAAGAAGGTTCGGCGGGTAGTTCGGAGCGGCTTTCCGAATCGGCTAGCCGTTGCTCCATCTCCTTCACCCAATCGAGCAAGTCCCGGTAGGACAGAGCGCCCTCTCTGACCCGGCGAAGCCAGTCGGCATCGGGTCTAAAGACGTGGACCTCCCCGTCCTCCAGGATCTCGCAGCCCATTTTGAGGAGACGACAGAGATGCATAGCGTGCTTGGTATCGTAGCCGTATTTTTCTTCCAATGCGGCTCTGTTGGGATTGCGATTCTTGCGCCAAGCCTTGTAAGCTCGGTGGTGCTTCGCCGCGGCCCTAAACGCTTTCTCTGAAGCCGTATCCGGAAACTTGGGACTGTTCTCTCCCAAGACCGCCCCGAACTCTTCCGGCTTCGGAACGTTCGGAGGGTCGGTCGTCAGCCAACGATGGTGCCGTTCAATCTTTTGGAGTTGATGGATAGCGTATCGACCAAATTTGAAGCCGACTTTTTGAGACAAGAACATCTCTCTTCGTTGCAGTAACTCCTTGGCCAGAGGGTGGACGAAAAGCTGGTCCTCGGCTCGGGTGAAAAGCGTCTCGATGATGTTTGGGTTGCCGTCCAGGGCAAGTCTGACAAACTTTTGCAAGCTGAAAATGACGTGGTCGCCGCCTTCAGACTCCCACTGTTCGAAGCTGGACAGGCCGAATAGAAACTCTTTAGGAGGCACACAAACTCCGCGACTGTCTTCATCCGAAGCAGGAGTAGCAAGACCGTGAGCCTGGCTCCCGGATCGCACTTTTAGGAGAAGTCGGCGATGAGCCCAATGATTCTCTTCTTCAGGCACCCAGGGTCTTGCGCGCTCTGACCAAATAGTCCGAGAGAGCGTCCCGATTGTCCACGGCTTCCGGGAGGTCGCTCTTCTCGAAAGCTCCGTCCAGACGCTCCTCCAGCGAATTGAGCCGCGCCAGGTGGGTCTGCAGAAGCTCCGGATCCAGTTCTTGCTTCTCGGTCCCCTCTACCTTGAGACTTATCAACTCGCTCACGCCTTCCGGCGAGTAGAGCTCGATGAGATTAGGCAGATTTGCCTCGATGGTACCCGTCTCCAGTACGTGGACGCCCGTCAGCAGAACTCGGTACGCGTACAGCACCGATTTCGCGGTAGCACCCGCTTTCGCCATCATCTTGCATTCGTTGTTGTAAAAGCCGCGATAGTGATGGTAGAGGTAACGCACGATACATCGCTGTCCCAAATCGCGGAGCTCGTCCAGCCACTCCCCGCCATAAACGACCAACGGCGAGTAAAGTTGTTCGAGAACGTAGCCGTTCTTCTTCATCATCATGGTGATGAACTTCGCCACGTCATGGGCCACCCAGTCGACTTCCAGGCCGTCTATCACTTTGGAAATTTGCCAGGTTTCCTCCGCCGACTCCAGTCCGATGACCGTATCGATGGGCAAGACGAAGGAGCCGCGGATATCCACGTCGCTGTCGGCGGACGCAAAGCCGTACAAGTGGGCTCCGCTGATGGTGGCAAAGAGGGGCGTAGGACCATCGGTGATGATCGGCTGGAGAGAACTCACATCGAGTTCGCGACTATCTTTCATCCGGGAAGGTTGGCAGGTGGTGCTTGCTCCTCCTGCTGAAGGTGATCCTCGGGCTCATCGGTAACCTCTGAATATGGTTTCGAGTCGCATTGAACAGTACTTAGATTTTATGCTCTACATTCTTCGTGCCGACGGAGTGGTGGACAGGCAAGAGAAAGTCCACATGCTAAGTCTGATGGTGGACGGCCTGAAACTGAATCCGGAGCTTATCGAGAAATATCAGTCGGAGCTTGAAAAAGACGAATGGGAGCCGGTGAGCGACGACCAACTCCGGTCCGTCACGGCCGGGCTCGACCCGAGTTCGTTGGCCCATTTGGTGAGAGACGGGTACAGTCTGGCCGCTTCCGACGGCGAAATTCACGAAGCTGAAATCAACCTCATCAAACGCTGTCTCAGCGTCAGTGGGATTCCAGAGGAGAGGTTTGACGATGTGGATCTGTGGGCCAGACAATCCCTAGCCCTCGCTCACAAAGGTACTCTCCTCCTCACTCCAGTCTCCGCCGACTGATTCCGCCTCTTCCCGCGCGGAGGGCAGACTCACTCCCAACATCCCCATGGCTTGGGGGCTCAGCGAGAGTTGGTCCTCTACACCCGTGACCGCGTCGGCATAGCGACCTGTCCCGCCCATCTGAGCGTTCATCTCGAAAGAGGCGAGAGAAAAGGCCGACAGTTTGTTCCAACTCATGGTATCCCTTTTCGGTTCAAGAGGTTCATGACCTTGGAACTGCTACGCAGTGACTCGGCTATGAAATCGGGTGCGGATCCATCCCCGATCACTGCGTAGCAGTTCTGCCGCGAGGAGCCTTGAAAAAGATTACGAATCGCGTTATCGGGTATTAGGCTAGAAGAACGATGAGAATTCCGCAGCCGATAATGGATCAGCTCGAAAAGTGGTTTAACGCCGGTTACGGTATGTTGCCGCGTTTGCAGCGCCGGGCGGCGGTAGAGCCCGTGATTGTCGGCCATAGGGGCGTCTGCGGACACCCCGAACTCAAAGAAAATACGTTGGAAGCTTTTGATCTGGCCGTCAGCCTTGGTGGTGGCATCGAACTGGATCTCCGCCTGACCTCGGACGATGTCCCAGTGGTCTCCCACGATCCGGACTTGGAGCGAATTCACGGGGTTCAAGGCGTCTTAGCGGATATGACGATGAAAGAGATGAGGGCGGTCTGTCCAGGCGTCCCGACTCTCAAAGAAGTCTTCGAACGCTACGGCTCGGACTGCCCCCACTACTTCCTCGAGTCGAAGATTTATCAGCCGTCCGAACAGGCCGCCAAGCTGATCGCCGAGATACGCTCGCTGGTTCAGCGTTACGGACTCGTGCAGCACGTCACCCTGATCTCCTTGGACGCTCGTCCTCTCGACCAGGCGCGCCTGGTGTTCCCCGAACTGCCCAAGGCGTACGTGTTTTCCATTGACCCGAAGGACGCTGTCAACTACGCTCTTTCTCATCAAGACACCGGCATCGCCGGATGGTATTTCAGCTACCCGGGCCGCATCCGAAAGTTTTTAGCCGAAAACAACCTCCACGAAGGTGTCGGCCATATCGACTACAAGAACACTATGACCGCCTGTACAAATCGCGGTTTCCGGTATCAGTTCACCAACCGGATCGACCGAGTAGCTCGGGGCTAGCAGCCTGTGTGAGTAATTGGACCAGGGATTCGTCGAAATCGGACGGAAGTCTTGACATGCCATGCTCAAAAAGCTGTTTCAGGGCCTGAAAGCGTTACGCAAAGGGGACCAGGACCCCGATTGGGAGTTCGACGAACGTCGAGAACTCGTGCGCCTGCGCTGCCACTACGACGTGGAGTACCGCTTCAAAGATAAGCGGCACAAAGGAATCATCGTGGACATGAGCCTGGGGGGGATGAAGCTCCGTTGCTTCCAACCGCCCGCTATCGGCGACACGGTGGAGATCACCTACGAAGTGCCGGCCGTCAATATTCAAAATCAAACCGTGCCCTGCAAGGTCCAGTGGGTGAGAGCACGCGACCGAGATTTCGTGCAGTTCGTGGGGCTCGCCTACGACGCTAGCGACGAGGTCTTGCGCAACTCCTGGGTCAAGATGCTGCTCAAGCAACTCGGCTTTCGCCCGGACAAGATTTTTCAGCGCCGCAAGTACGTGCGGGCGGAGTGCTTTGTGCCGGTGCGCGTGGTCTACGAGCGGGTGAAATCGTTCGAAGGCAGGCTTTACAACCTGGGCGCCCGCGGTGCGCTGATCGAAGGACAGACTGCGGTGGAGAAGGGCGAGTTTGTGGAGTTGCACATCGGCCCTTTCGAAGAATTGCCCCTGTTTGAGGTGAGCGGGACCGTCGTTCAGCGGACCAATCAGCACAAGAATGTGCTCCTGGGAGTGGAGTTCGGAGAACTGTCCGACCGAGCCACTCAAAAGCTGGGCCAGTATATGCGCCATCTCTTGTTGAATCATTGGGAGGCCTGACGGGTTGGAAGAAGAGTTCTTCACCTGTCCCCACTGCTGGGAACGAGTCTCGATCCTGGTCGACGTGAGTAGAAACGGCAACCATAGGTTCGTGGAGGATTGTGAAGTTTGCTGTAACCCTTTGGAATTTTACGTTGTGGTCGAAGCCCACGTGGTGGAATCTTTGGAGGCCGAGGCCGCTCAATGATGCTTCAAACCGGCCTGGTGCTGGACAACCGATACGAGCTGTTGGAGCTCTTAGGGGAAGGCGGAATGGGGCAAGTCTTCAAGGCTCGCCACAACCGTCTGGGTAAGATCTTCGCCCTCAAATCGCTGCGCAACCTCTCACCCGACCCCCGGGAGCAAGCCAAATTTCTCGATGCCTTCGAAATTGAAGCCCGTATGCTGGCCGAACTCGACCATCCCGCCCTGGCCAAGGTCACTGACTTCTTCGAGATGCAAGGGACCCATTTTCTGGTGATGGAGTTCATCGACGGCCGAACTCTGGCTCGAGTCATTGAACTGGCGCCGCGCAACCTCTCTCAACGCCGCGTCCTTCAGTGGGCCGATGAACTCTGCCGGGTCTTGAGCTATCTGCACTCTCAAAAGCCTCCGGTGATAGTGCGCGACCTCAAGCCTGAGAACATCATGATCGATAGCAAGCGGCGTCTGCGGTTAATTGACTTCGGGATCTCCAAGCGATTGCGTCCCGGTGAAGGTACCCACGAAATCGTGAAAGGGATGGGGACGGCAGAGTACGCCCCTCTGGAACAGTACGGCTCCAGCACCACGGACCAACGATCCGACATCTACGCCCTTGGTGCCACTCTCTACTTTCTTCTCACCGAAATCGCCCCGCCGCCCGCCTGGAAGAGGGCTTCCGAAGGAGTCGAGCCGATACCGCCTACCCAGGTTAATCCGACCGTGAGCCCCGCTTTCGAGCGACTTCTGTTGGACATGATGGCTCTCAGGAAGGAAGACAGACCGGGGAGCGTTGAGGCCGTCTTGCAGGCAGTCTCGGCCATTCCCGAGGTCAAAAAGGCTCCGACTCCCCCGCTGAAGCAGGTGGCTCCGGCGCGAACACCGGCGGTGGCGGTCTCCTCCCATCCCGATGCGGGCAAGGTACCGCGACCACCGACATACGGAAGCGAACCCGCTCAGTCTCAGCGATACGGGATGCCGGGTTCGGCCGTTCCCAAGGCGAAAACCGTCATCAATCAATCCTCCACCACCGGTCGGATTCCCCAGATCAAAGTGGTGAGCTGCAAGAGTCTGCGAAGGTACGCGACTACCCCCCAGGCGGTTCGTGCCTGTCCGGGCAAGCCGCTCTTGGCCGTGGCCGGGAAGTATCTTCAGATCTGGAGTCTTCAGACCGACCAAATGGCTTCCAAGTTTTGGTCCGGCGAGCAGCAGTTGGTCACGCTGGAATTCAGCCAGGATGGAAGGCACCTCTTCGCAGCCGAAACCGAAGGCAAGATCCGACAATATGAAGTGGACAGCGGAAAGAAGCTGAACACCCTGGGACGGCGGAGCTGGGGCCTCTTTCCGGATCGAGTTCGGGATATCTGTAGTTTACACGCGAGGGATCGGGTGGCCGTGGCTTCCGACACCAGCAATATCCGGATTTTCGACACCAATAGCGGCGAGGTAAGCCAGACTCTGGATTGGCACCAGTCCGGCTTGCTCTCTAAACTGGGGAGAAAGTCGCTCAGCCTGGCTTCCTCCAAGAGCGGATTGCTGGCTTCCGGGGGCGCCGACGGGTCGCTCACCGTCTACGAAAAGGCCGACTTCCAACAGCTCTATCACGGGCACATCGGCACCGGCGACATTTTGAGCCTCCATTTTAGCCCGGACGGAGAGTTTCTGGCAGCGGCCGACAGTCGCGGGGCGGTCTATCTTCTCAAAGCGCCGACATTCAAGGCGATCCACAAGATGGACCATCCCGCCAGCCCTCGAGCGGTCTGCTTTTCCCACGATCTGCGAGTCATCGCCACGGGTGCGTCAGACTGCAAGATACGACTGTTTCACTTCAACACCGGCAAAGAGTTGCTCTCTTTATCAAACCACACGGCGGCCATTCTCGATTTGGACTTTTTCGACTTCGAACCGACTCTGGTGTCGGTCGGCAACGACCGGCGGCTCTTCGTCACCAGACTGGCCTGGTGAGTTCAACTGCCGTGCGCTGACTCGGCAGTTTAGAGTTCGAGTCTCTCACCGAAGTCGTAACGCACCTTGCGTCCACTCTGGTCGAAGACGTAAACCCCGTCATCCTTGCCGGTGGACCGAGCGCACAGCTCTTCGTTCTGGTCCAGAAGCAGAAAACTGCCTTCGTTCAGACCCACGCACTTTCGCTCTCCGAAACGATGAGCCAGATAAGCCAGGTTGTTCTGGTCGTCCACCTGGATTCGGTCGTCGCAATGAGGAAAGATCTGCAAGCTTCGTACCATCCCGAAGCCCCGGTCGAAGAGCTGAAACTCTCTACCGTTGGCGAAATCGTCGTAGATGATGATCCGTTCGCACATCAAAAGCGAACCGGCCGAGACGGTGATAAAGGTCGTGCCTCGACGAAGCGCCTCCACGAAGGCCGCGCGCAGGTCGAAGAAATTCAGACTACGATGCAGCGCCTCCAGGTGACCGCCGAAAATAATGACGGTGCTCGAGTTGAGGAGGGTCTTTTCCAGTCGAGCCCTCAACTCGAGCCACAGCGGGTGATAGTTCAGCCCGACCCCTTCTCGAAACTGTCTGTCCAGATCCGTGATCAGTCGCGTGAGCCGATGGTCGTTCTCCACCAGTCTATTGACCGTATCTTCCAGATCCTCGGCCAGAAAGTCCCGGAGCAACTCCATCCCTCGGAAACGACCGGGGATACGATGCCCCTTCTGTGGAGCCTGCTTCAGGATGCCGGCCAACGACGCGTCCGGCTGAAACTTTCGAATATGCTCGAAGGCACGCCGCATCTGCTGGGTGTAGAACCCGTTTTTCTCCAGATAGATTTTCCGGGTGTCGGCGATCAACTCGTCTCGCTCGGCGTAGGCCTGAGCCAAGCCCCGATCCTTCTTCTGGAAATCGGTGAGAGCGTGATAGACCGAGAGATTGACTACTCTTTGGTCGTACTTCCCCTGGAAGCGGGGTTCGATCCCGATCTTATAGAGAGCCTTTTTGATGTGCTCTTCGCTATGCTCGTTCTCTCCCCAGGCAGCCGTGACCAGAGTGACGGTGCGCTCCTTTCGGATGTGGGGATCGATGTGGTTGGAACTCAGAATCTGATCTCGAGTAGCGTAAATCAGGTCGGCCTCGGCTCGGGCGTTTCCGTTGATGATGATCTTTCCGCTCATGGAGGCCGCGTTCTGGCCGGGAGGGGTGGCTTCCTCGAGTTGGGAGGGTAGTGGCGGCTGGGGTGGGGGGGCTCTGCTTAGCCGGTCTGGTGGAGGACGCTGCTTTCGGACCGACCATGCCGTCCCGTCCGGCATGGTCATGCCGCCGGGCATCGCATGACCCGGTTTGCCGGTGAGGCGCTGCCAGGAGAACCCGACCATGCCGTCCCGACCTGCATGGTGATGCCGCCGGGCATCGCATGACCCGGTTTGCCGGTGAGGCACTGCCATGAGAACCCGACCATGCCGTCCCGGCCGGCACGGCCATGCCGCCGGACACCGCATGACCCGGTTCACCGGTGAGGCGCTGCCATGAGAACCCGACCATGCCGTCCCGGCCAGCATGGCCATGCCGCCGGACACCGCATGACCCGGTTCACCGGTGAGGCGCTGCCAAGAAAACCCGGCCATGCCGTCCCGACCGGCATGGTCATGCCGCCGGACACCGCATGACCCGGTTCACCGGTGAGGCGCTGCCAAAAGAACCCGACCATGCTGTCCCATTTTGCATGCCCTCTGGCCGCCGCCCGTTAATAATTAGTTCACTTTCTCGAAACGATTTTGAAATCAAATCGCAACGACGGAGAAACAAGAGCGACCTACGCTGGTGCTATGTTCAAAGTACCTTTCCATATCAGACTCAAAGATCGTCGCACTCATCTTGGCTATACGCAAAGGAAGCTAGCAGATTCCTGCGGCCTTTCTCCTGGCCGAATCTCTAACCTCGAGCGAGGTCTCAGAAATCCCACGGTCGACGAATGCCGACTTCTCGATAAGTTCCTATCTCTAGGCACATACTTTGTAGCCCCCAGAGAATGGTATCGCCAAATGAGAGACAATGCCGCTAGTCATTCCCCTCGCATCCGCGCGTTTGCACCGACGCAAGACCGACCGACATTTATCAGGTATCGTGCCTGCTGCAACGCCTACCCTTTCCTCACCAAAAATCTGCTTGAGTCCATTACCGCAAGGCAAGACTTCGTACTCTGTGAGTGTATCTGTCATCAAATTCCATGTGAATCTGCATTGGAGGCGCTCTTTCTGCTGTACCTTCTAGCCAGGAATGCTAAGCCAGGCTTTCTTCAGCCCTCATCGCTTGGAAGGACTCCTCATCCGATTGTTGATGACAGAGGACGCGAGGAGATCGACACAAAGGCGCGGTCCTGTCTGATATTGGATTCGCGTTACTATTTCTTTCAAGTCAGCTTCGCCGTCGGCAAGACTGTCAGAGTTGATGTGCTTCGTTGGGATGAAGGATGGTCGGTGATCGAGCTCAACGGACCAGGACACGACGAGCGACAGGATCCGTGGAAAGGGTCTTCTCTCGAACTCCCGGTGCACTACGTTTCAGAATCAGAGTTGGTCTTCCGGTGTCAAAGGCTGGAGATGGAGCGGGCAGCATGACGGCAAAGCGGGCCACGTAGGCTCGCAACCGCAGGAACGAGGCTGCTCGAAATTTCAGACGTGTAAGGGACAAGCCACAAGGTTATGCCGTCCCACCTGGCATGCCCCGCTACCTGGTCGCCTCTCGACTGGCATGCTGCGCTAACCAGCATGGTCACGCCGTCCCACCTGGCACCCCGCTGCTAGCTGGTCCGATGCTCCCCTGGCATGCCGTGCCAACCGGCATGGTCATGCTATCCCACCCGGCATGCCACACAATCCGCTCCGGTTCTCGACTACCGTGCCGTGTCAACCGGCATGCCCCGACCATTTCGCGCTGC
>Ga0208701_100136_pt1 | contig 35576 bp, 26 predicted proteins | sample DeeseametaMP1482_FD_184188 | JGI IMG/M metagenome (GOLD analysis project Ga0208701, IMG submission 184188) | Marine microbial communities from the Deep Pacific Ocean - MP1482 (SPAdes) | ecosystem: Environmental > Aquatic > Marine > Oceanic | place: South of Fiji, South Pacific Ocean | collected... | reverse complement strand
TCGCCTCTTTTCCTTGGATGAGATTCACTTGGTAGGTGATCTCGATGTCTTCGGAATTTGAGGCTCTTTTCTTTGTCAAATCATGGATTGAGCGTGGAGCTAAAAAAAGTCACGCATCAAGTGGGTTTAACTGCGACGACTCGAATTGTTATCTCCTGTTAACATTCTCGAGCCTCAATCCCCCCTGACGAACAGTCGGATGTAATAAGATCATCATAACAAATCAAGGAGAACCCAAAATGGCAATAAGCGGACTCAGCTCCATGGGTAGTGGAGCAGCACTACAGGGAGCGCAAGCAGCTCAATCAGCGGCCTCGACATCCAACCAGGTTGCGACCATCGGCGCTCAAATGCAAGCGGAAAAAATGAAGACGGACGCCCAGATCCACCAGATCAAAATGGAGACCCAAACGAAGGTCGCCGAAATGTTCCGAGAAGCCCATCTCAACAGGGTGAAATCGGCGTCAAAGATCCACGGCAAATGGGTTCAACAAATGATGGCTTAAGGCTCCGACCTCACCCAGAAACGTTCATTGAAAGGGCGCCGAAAACGGCGCCTTTTCTACATTCAAGAGCCATCGAGGCATGTGTTATCAAGGTGTGAATTACCCCCCTTTCATGTTATCTCTTGGTCGAATCCTGGACACTCGGCGCCACCCCTCTTACGCTATCAGTAATACTCTATTATTAAGGAGACCCTCCATGGCTACGACACCCCCCATCGGCTGGCCCCGAAACACCAACGCGCCGGAAATTCAGGAGCAACTAGGTTTCAATCCCCTGGCCGCTCCGAACCAACCGCCCCCCGTACAGGACCCCCAGCCGAACCAGGGACAACAAGGACAGCCTCCCGCTCCCATAGGGGACCAGATCTCTCTGGACCCGGAGCAAGGAGCGCCGGTCAACTCGGTGCCCGCCCTCGACTCCTGGGACGACCCCTCGGGCAACGCCGGTGGAGTGGATGCGCGCAACCTCAACTTCGCCCAGCAGCAACCCACCAACGGTCAGTCCAACGGCAATCCGCAAGGACCCCAGGCATCCCAACCTTTCCATCGCGTGCCCGCATCCGGGTCTCCCTTCGGTGGAGCCAACCGAGGAATGCTGAACGGCACCGGGCTACCAGGAGGGGCGACAAACTTGAACACCAACAGCAGTGCTCCCCTATCAAGCCCCTTCGCTGCCTCTCCCGGCGCCACGCCTATGTCAGGAAACAGCGCCTCCCCTTTTCAACCGCAATCGAATGAAACCGAGTTTTCAGTCCGAAGAGACGACGACGGGAGGCAAAGACTGCAAGACTCCGACCGCAATCAACGTAAAGCCCAGGAGCAGTTCCAAAAGAACGCCGCTTCCAGCCTCGAGTTCGGTCGCAACATGGGCGAGCAAGCGAGCCAGCACGGCCAGGCTCAGCAGGGCTTTCAAGACTCCGCTTTACAGAATATGAACAGCGGCAACCAGAACCTCCAGCTGGCTGGACAGAACACCCAAGCCGGCCAGCAGTCCAACCAGCAAGGCCTACTCCAGCAACTCTTGGCTCAAGCCCAGAAGAAAGTTCAGGAAATGGAGAAAGCCAAAGAGGCCAAGGGGAAAGCCGTGGAGCAAAAAGGGGTCGCCATCGAAGGTCAGGGCCAGGGCATCGAAAGCTCAGGCCACAGCCTTGAAGGCACGGGTCATACCACCGAAGGCACAGGGCACACGACCGAGGGGACCGGGGTCGGGATGCAAACCGCCGGAGAGGGACTTATCGCCGCGGGCGCTGCCTTGATCGGCGGTCTGTTTACCGCACCGGCCGGAGCCGCTCTGGTGGCTCAAGGCGGATTGATGACAGCAGGCGGAATCGGTCTGCAAGTCGTGGGGAAAGGGCTCCAAGCTACCGGCAAGGGTATGCAAGCCCAGGGGAAAGGCCTTCAAAGTGTTGGAAAGCAGACCCAACAAACTGGGAAACAAACCCAGCAGTCCGGCAAGCAACAACAAGCCCAGGCCAAAGAGAATCAACAGAAAGCCAAAGAGAAGGAAAACAAACATAACGACCTCTTCAAGAAATTGATCGAAGAAGCTAAGAAGTTTATGGAAGCGGCCACCAAGAACAAACAAGACGCCGGCAAAAACTTCAAGGACGCCGACAAGGATAAGGAAAAATCGAAGGAAGAGGGCAAGAATAGAGACCAATCGGTCGACAAAGCCAACGACGCCAATAAACAGGCTACTCAAAACCAAAAACGGGCTGACAAAGCCAAAGACAACCAACGTGTCCTAGATGAAGCCATCAAGAAGGCCTGGGGTCCGAGGCAAGAGCAAAGTCGGCGAGGTGAGGGCCAACAAGAACTCGACTCTAACGGGGCTACCGCCGACCGACCGGGTTCGGCCAACAGTCCCAATTCCTCCCAGTCAGGCTCCTCTGGAAATTCAGCGCGCAAGACGGATAGGGATGAAAACGCCCAGCGGTTCGGCCCCGTGGCCAACTCAAGGGGTCCGAACCGTCGACACGCTGTGCACCGACCAGGCGAATCTCAGGGCAAGGCCGATTCTCGACGCGAAGGCGACGAGCGGGTCAACCCCATGGCCCATAGCCAGGGGCAGGACCACGACCAGCAGGGCGGGCAGCATCAAAATGGTCAGGGTGCCCCACACTCTACAGACGCGGTCTCAGGTGCGAACCCCCGGGATTCTCAGCAGCCTTCAATCCAATCCCCGGCTCAACCTCAACCTCAACCTCAACCTCAGCAATCAGCTCCCGCTCCAAGCTCCGGACCGGGGAGAGAGCCCCAACCGCAAGGAACCGACCAACTGCCTGCCGCGGGCGCTCAACCCGGCCAGACGGGACAACAACCGCAACAGACTCAAGCCACGGCTCCGGAACGAGAGACGAACCCCGTCCCTCAAGCCGCTTCCACGACTCCGGGCTCCGAGGAAAGGTCCGGACCAAATCAGACCGCTCCAGGGAGAGGCCGGACCGCATCCGTTGTGGCAAATCAGGGTCGGTCTCGGAACAACGGGCTGGGGGGAGAGGACAGTTCAAGGCAGGGGGGGCAGCAGTCGCCGGCCCGTGGCGCCGCTCCCGACCAGGCGGGCTCGACCAACGACGGCGGTAGCGACAAACAGATCGAACCGGCCGCGAAACCTGAATCGGAAAAAGGAACGGCCTCGTTCGAAACCACTGACGAAAATGTGTCGGTGAAGCTCAACGATCTGAACTCCGATGGAGAGGGAAGCGGAGGCGAGCCGAGAGCAGCTGAAGGTTTAATAACTTCGTAACATCCCTCGGGCCGATACACAGCTCGAGAATAAAGTGGCTGGATATAGTGGAATCAACACATCAGCAGTGCTGAAACAACGCCAAACGGAGGAACAAAATATGACTTACGGACCCATCAAGACCGCCACCAAAAGTCTGGAGGCTCTGTCCGCCGAACACCTGGAAACCAGAGCTCTCTGCGCTTCGGTCACAGCTAAGATTGCACTCGTCGAACTCTTCTCCCTCATCTCCGAGCTCTCGCCCGACGAGCAAAGAGAGCTACGTCTCTCGATGAAGGCCGGGCTAAAGAAAGCTTCAGGCGGACGCGGAGAAGACGCACGAGTCGAAAACTGGGCCATCCAAAACCCCATCGAATCGCAAATGGCCATGGCTTGGGAAGCCACCGAATGGTCCGCTGCGCACCTCAAGTGCGAAGAGCCCGAGTCCCGCCGCAAACAGCTTCTGCAAATCGCTCAGACCGCTCATAAAGTCTGGAAGTCCCATTGCTCGGCGACCGACTGTGTCGCAGAGCTCCTCTCTCGACGCGCAGCCGTTACGGCCACTCTTTGGTCCAACTTGAACACCTAAACCTATTCGCAACAGACAAAGGAAGGAACTGAGAGATGAGTGCAGGAGTCGGAAACTCGGTTGGCAAGTCCTATGCCCCCCAACGTGTCCCCAAAACAGATGTTCAGAAACCGAACAGCAACAACAATACAACCTCGAGTGGGAGCGCCTCAACCGGAAACGCGAACGCTTCAAGCAACGCCGCTACGCGAGACACCCGAGCCGACGATCAGGTCGATATTTCCCGCGATGCCTCAAGTCGACAACAGGCCGCACCGACCCAGGAACAGCAGCGGCTCACTCACCTTCGAGCGCTAGAAGAGAACTACGCCGTCTTCGACGATACCGAGGGTAACGAAACCGACGGGATTACCGGATTGGGAGACATCGAACGGATCGCCGACGGCGACTTGGACGAGGACCAGGTACGGGATAAGCTCAGACAGCAAGGCGTGGAAGAAGACCAACTCGACGACCGGCTCGATAGCATCAGAAACACCGCCTCCTTTCTTCTGGAAGACGAAGAGTTTCGAGAGAGCATCGATACCGCCAACGACAACAATGGAGAAGGCGATCCGGACGGCAAGATAGGTCGCGGAGATCTGGACAAGTCGCTCCTCAATGCCGAAGCTGAGGAGCGAGAACGGAAACTGGAAGCTCAGCAGCAAGCGGGCGCTCAACCCCCCTCAGAGGAGGAGGTCCGAGCCTCCAAGGACGCCTTCAATCGATGGAGCGACCCGGGTGCTTTGGAGCAAGACTTGAAAGAGCGACCGCTGTCAGAGTTTAGTGGAGCCGAGTTGGACGCCCTGGTGGCCATGAACGAGAGCAACCCCGAAGCTCAGCAGAAGATCGAGCAGGCCGTCTTAGACTCGGTCAACTCTTCTGACGCACTGGACGGCCTGCCCAAGAGTGAATCCTACAGCTACCTTCTGGATAGGTACGTCACCGGTCGCGAGATCCCCGAAGATCAAGCCGATCGCGAAAACGACCCGACCGTCAAAGCCCAAGAACACCTCGATGGAATGGTCAAAAGCGCGGTCGACGGAAGCCTGGACCGCCATCTCGAAGGACGAAGTGGGGATGAGGACCTGGCCCTCGCGCAAGAGCGAGTGTCCGGCGATCTGGAGGGGATGGTCATGGACAACCCCGCTTTGGCGAAGATCTTCGAGAGTCAAACCGAGGCCTCTTTCAACGACTACTCCGATAAGTTCACGGATGTCGCTCGAAGCGACGACAACCTCTTTCAAAGGATCAACCACACCGTGACCGGTGGAATTCAGGACGCGGTCGGAGGCATCACAGAGAAGTATCGCGACGTGGTGGAACAGTTCACCGAGAAGACATCGGGAATAGCCAAGCAAGGCTTCTCTCTCATAGATGACGGCTGGGACCTGGCCGGCAAGATCGGTGAGAAGGGCTTCGACCTGGTGGGCGCGGAGGGAGTGGGAGACAACTTTCGCAACGCCACCGACCAGATTGGTGACACCGTCGAAGGAGCGGGCAGTTTTGCCGCCGACCAGTACAAGAACTTCTATCGTGGCGTCCACGAATCCATCGCTGGAGCGGCTGAAGGCATCGCCTTCGCCGTGACCGACCCGGTTGCCACTGCCAAAGGGCTGGTCGAAACAATCAAAGATCCCAGTCTCCTGATCGAGGGCTACAAGGAAACGCTCAACGAACATGGCGTAGCCGGCCTTGCCGGTCAGATCACCGGCGACCTCGGTAGCGCCGTGCTCACCGGAGGAGCGGGCGCTGCTGCCAAGGGTACTTCTATAGCCGGGAGAATTGGTCGATTGAGCAACGGACGCAGGGGGCCCTCTGTCGAACCGAGCAACATTTCCCAAAGAATTAGCGGTCAGGCAGACACTCCCGACGCAGCATCACCCCGGAGCGATGTAGCCGAAGCCGACGGGAGCGCCCCGCGTGTCGACAGTCCGGACGGAGAGTCTCCGACCTCCAGAGGTCCGGACAGCGGCAACGCCGGCACCATTACATCCAACATGCTGGACTTCAACAACGGGGCGGATGTCGTCTCCGGGGCCCAGAAGTTCATTCTACCGGTGCCGAAGTTTAAAGACGGCGGCGAACCGCTAGTCTACCCCAAAGGCGCCACCGACGCCAACGGAGGAAGCCTGGCCGGCCGCCCGATCACCGACTGGGAAGGCAAACCGATCGGCGACAGGGGCGTGGTCTTCTACAACCACAAAGACCAGTCTTGGCAAGCGGCACCCGCCGACGGAAACGGCGTCGTCATCATGAACCAGGTCGACGAGGCCCAGGGACGCGCACTCCAAGACCTGGTAGGTGACAACCCCAACGATCTGACCATCGACCAGTTTAAGGAAGTCCTGGAAAAGGCCGGAAGGTCCGGCGACGAGGGCGGTCTCGGCCTGGGCGATATGTACAACTCGGATCGGGACTTCATCCAGAGTAAAATGAACAAGCTCGAAACCGCCGACACCGGTGTAGACGACTACGGGTTGCACCGAAGAGACGACCGCGATCTCTCTCAAGCCGTCTACGTCGACGGGGCGGGTGAGTTTCAGGGCCCGGCTGCTACCCCTCAAAAGTTTGAAGATGGGGCGGTCATCATTCGCCAGCCCGACGCGAAGGCCGATGACGGATTCTCTTATCGCCTGGTTCAGCCTGAGACCTTCAAGGAGACGTATCGAAACAAAGACGGAAGCCCCATCGATCTGGCCGGACTTCCGGCCGGTTCGGCCCGGACCGCGAGTCAAATAGAAAACCGCCTCGCCAACATCCCCCAGGCGGTGCAGACTCTCAACCAGGTCGACGCCGCCCCACCCAAACCCGGACGGCGCCAACTCGGCGAAGACGAACTGGCGGTGCAGTCCCGGGCCGATCAACTGGTGGACGAAGACCTGAATGGTGTGCTTCAACGCTATCAAGAGAAGTACGGAACCAACTTCGATCTCGACGACGCCCGAGAGATGTTCGCCGACTACAATCAAAGTCCGGAGACTCGGTCTCGCTACGGCTCGGCGGTCCACAATCCGTCGGGTCGAATCATAGACGAACTGTTTGAGCGAAAGCTGGCCGAGCCGGTACTACCTGGAACAAATCCCCGAGCAGTCTTCACCGCCGGGGGATCCGGGTCGGGCAAATCGAGTGCGAGGGGTCTCTCCCGAGCCATGGATGACGCGGACTTCGTCTTCGATTCCACCATGGCCAACCACGAGTTCAGTCGCGAGGCTATCCAGAGAACTTTGGATTCGGGACGTGATGTCAACGTCAGCTATGTCTACCGCGACCCCGTCGACGCCTTCATCAACGGCGTGATCCCCCGGGCAGCTGAAAGCGGGCGCATCGTGCCGATTGAGGTTTTCACCAACATTCACCAGAAGGTCGGGCCGAGCGTTCGAAAAATCGCCGATGAGTTCGGCGACGACCCGCGTTTCAGCATGGATGTCGTCGACAACAGTCGGGGAAAAGACAACGCCGCCCTGACAACGCTGGACCAGCTCCCTCAACCGAGCTTCGACAACCTTACGGAGACCCTCTATAGTAGTCTTCACGAAGCCTACAACCGGGGCGATGTTCCCCAACACGTCTACGACGCATTTCTCAGGGAGAAACCCTGATGATGAAGGAAGCCTGCACCATGACTGAGCATGAAACCGCAAGAGAAAGCATCCGCCGACAATTGCTGGAGAATTTGAATCGGGAGTCGGCCAAAGCAGCCCCGCACAGCGTGCCTCCGGCCCACAAGCAACAAGCTGCCCAGGATGCAGCCGCGCTACTCGAATTCGGCGCCATCCTGGTGGCCCTACCGGAGCATCCCGACCAGGCTCAAGCCCTGACTCAATCAGCCCGAGCCCGGGTCGAAGACCTCACCCTTCACCGTCTGATGGACGCCGTCACCGAACTACGTGAACTCTCCAAGCTAGAACACGAGCCGCAGCCGTCGGAGGATGCTCCTCGGACTGCGGAATCGTTCTTGGAATGGTTGACTCGGCTCGACCTGCAGCGCGCTTTTCAAATGGAGAACGCCGAAGCCGAGAAACTGATGGAGAACCGACGTCGTTGGCGCGCTTTAGACCAAGCCTTTGGACCCGCCGCAAACTTCTGGTCTGTCTTCGAGCAGCTTCGGAGAGCAAATTGAGAGAGGATTCTTCAACCTTCGTCGAAGAGATTAAAAGGAGGCTCATCTTGCGTTCACGTCTGTCAAAAGGATTGATTATCCCCACCGCCATGTTCGTGGCCATGTTCGTTCTTCTGCTCGTGACTTGCATTATGGCAAGCGTGTCTCACAACTTCGATATGTCGCTCCGTTCCGTGGAGAATACGGAATTCCGATACATCAGCTTTGCCACGGCCAACGAGCTTATCAGCAACCTTAACGGCACAGCCAAGGTTACCGGCGACTATCAGTCCCCACCGGTTCGCGATGGAGAACTCGAGTACGACACTTTCACCAAAGACGACCCTTGGGTCATTAATAACGACGGTCGCATCACCGAGACCTGGGTAGAGCCGCTGGACGATGAAGGCAAGACGGTCGTCGTCGTTTCCCAAACCTACCGCGGCGGCCCCAGCACCGCTCAAGTCGTCAAACGGGTGGCCAGGTTCAAGTCCAACACCATCGGACGAGTCTACACCAACGCCCCGGATGAAAATAAGAACTCCCCCGATCCGATCTACTACAGCGACCTTTCCGACTCAGGCGCCTGGAGTGAACTGCCGCCGGTCCCCCGCATGAGATACAAGAGCGACGGCACACTGGAGTACAAAGAAGGTGAACACGCCGGCTCCCTTCCCTACCTTTCGGGCTCACCCGACGGTTCTCTGTACTCCGGCTACTCGCCCGCTATGGACGGGTGGGGCGATCCACCGAGCCCCGTTTTCTTCATCCCTATTCTGCAAGGCGATCTCTGCCTCAAGACAGTCATCAGAGGTGCCGAACAGGGGAAAACGGTGGGCGACCTTCAGCCGATTCTTCAGGTTTTGATCGACGTGACACCCGAAGTGACACTCAGCAAAGGCTCGGTGCCCTTGAAGTTCGATCACGACAGCGGCTCCTGGGAGGCCATGCCGCTTCCAAACGACGTGCGGATGGTCGACGGGAAGTTTGAGTTTAAAGAGGGCGACTACGTCATCAACGGTGTGCCCGGACCCCCCGCGGCTTTCAACGGAGGAGCGGTCTCGGCCATGTATCTCAAGGGCCAGGATGCCGTCTATCGCTACGATGAGGGCTCCGGTTATACGGTGTTGACGCCCCCCGGGCAAGACGTCATGCTGCTCGCCGCCGACGAATCCGGGACCACCTACGTCCAGACAGGGAAGCTTCAACCTGTCGGTATCGGTTATCTCCTGAATATTATCGCCGGCAATCTCGACAGTATCTACGCCAACACAAACACTTCCGCGCTCTCCAAGTATGAAGAGGGTCAATGGCACTCCATACCCGATCCACCGGCTGAGTTTTACGACAAAGACGGAAATCTGGTCGCCGACTCCTATCCCCGAGGTCGAGGTCCGACTCTAGGAGGCATGGTTGGTGGAGAGCAGGGAGAGTTCACGGTCATCAACAGGCCCGACGACCCTAATCTGGTCGACACCATCTACCGATACAAAGACGGACAGTGGGAAGCGGTCCCATCCCCACCGAATCAATATTTCGACGACGCCGGCAACGAAGTCACCGAGCCCGGTCTCCCTTCCCGCCTGGAGGTCGGCATGGGGTCGAAGGGGAAGCTCATGCTCCGAATCCCTTCCACGAAGGGCGGCGACGCGATCTTTGAAGAGTCGGACACCGAGGGGGAGTTCAATCTCCTCCCTGCCGTGATGTCCGGCAGCGGCTCCTTCGTGCCCTATCTTTTTCAGATGACGGGCGGGGAAAAGAGAGACGGAAGCGGCAAAGGCACTTTCCACGTCACCGCGACCTACTTATAGAAGTAACGATTTTGTAACATCAATCTCGCGCGGACACAGCGGCCGAACAAAACCCTCCTCTATACTCATAAAAACACGGCAAATCGAAGATTTGCTCCACCTTGGAGGGTGCCACGATGACTTTTGGACAACTCGACTTATTGACCACCGACCAACTGGAGAAGCTCCTGAGAGCAGCCTCCGATGCGGCGGCCCAGGCCATGCGGGAAATGCTGGGACAGATCGACCAACTTGGCTTGGAGGAGCAGCAACAAGTGAGGCTATGTATGAACACGACTCTCACCACTGCCTCCGGCTTCCTGAGCGAAACCCCCAACTTCAAAACCTGGGCCCTCGACCATCCCACGGAATGTCAAATGGCCATGGCTCGAGGAGCGATGCTCTGGTCCGCTCAGAGGCTGCTGGAGGAGGTTGGACCGCACCAAAGTGCTCAATCGATCTCAGCCACGGCAAGAAAAGCACTGGACGCTCACAACTGCGTCCAGACCTGTCGAACCGAGCTCCAAATCCGAGCGGGCTACCAACAAGGCGGCTGGTCGGCTGTCGTCTGCCACCGACCCGCTCCCCGGACGCAAGCCCGACCCGCCCGTCTGGCCTCTTAAGCTCTCTTAAGCTGCCGTGCGCTGAGTCAGCCACAAATTTAGCAAACCACTCCGACAAAGAGCCCCGCCTTGGATAAAAGCGGGGCTCCTTACGTTTGACAGAATGTCAATCAGCTCTCAAGACGGGGCTCAAATGTTATCTCACGTTAACATTCTGCTGCTCGATACCCAACTGCATAACAACGCTCTGTAATACACTCTTCATAACAGATAAAACGACCAAGAAGGAAAGAGAAATGCTGCAAGAAATCGAGTTAACTCATCAAGTCGAACAACAAGAATCGGTGGAGGAAGCTCCCCGCTTACCCTCCTCGACCATCGTCCCTGAGTTGGAATCCAGGCTGAGAGAAACCGGTCTTCTAACCGCTATCGTCACGTTGCAGACCCCGCGTTTCAAACACTACCTTAAGAAGCCCGCGAATCTCCTCCACGACAGGTGGGTCTACCTGGAAAGAGGTGCCGACCGGAGCGTCTTGTACAGGCTGGGCACTCAGAGGGGCCTGCACCAGGACCTTGTCATTAAGCCGACGGAAGGTCGAGCGGTCCTCGAAACGTGCGACCCCAGGACAGGCCGTTCCCAAGCCATCGAGTTCGATATGAAGAAAAGGGAAGTCGTCTCCAACGTCGTGACCTTCGACTACGAAGAGGGTTCGGCGAACTATAACTACTTCTTCCTCAACCGTCGCAAGGGCATTCTTGAAGAAGTCCCGATGGAGCCTGTAGCCTCATGACCTGTGGGCCCCCGACAGAGGTTGAGGAGGAAAACTTCGACTCTCCGATCCTTCGGAGACTGGTGGAAACCTGGGACGACTACGAGCATGACGAACTCGACGAAGAAGACGTCCTCGACGTTCTCGATAGAATCGAAGACCTGGCGATGGAGCAGGTCGAAAGCATGGAACAGAGCGCCAAGCTGCCCGATGTCGACATCCTCGATCCGAATCGGATCGCCATCTTTCAAGCGTTTGTGGATCACCTGACAGCACTGGACAAAATGCGAGACTTCTTCAGGGAAAATCGTCCCGGTTTGATCGACGAGGCTTTCGACATCATCCAACAGGCTACCAACCGGATGATGAGAGGCATGGATGGCCTCCTCACCGACGCCGATCTTCCGCGCAAGCTCTGTCTTCAGTGTCAGAGTCCGAACTTGAGAGACGCCAAGTTTTGCGAGAGCTGTCGAGCCATCTTGCCCGTCATCGAGAAGCCGGTCGAGAACCGGCTGCTGGCCATCGCCGGTCCGGAGTCGGAAACCGACGGTTCGGGGAAGAGCACACCGAACTATATCGAAATGGCCAACGCCTATGACGATTGGGCGTACGAGGAGATCTCCCACGAAGATTTCTTCGCAATCGCCAAAAAGGTTCGAAAGAAATACCAGGACGAGTATAACCGACGACTGGAGTCTTTAGAGATGTCGCGAGGCGCTGCTTCGGAGCAATATCTCGTGGCGAAGGTTCGCCTCATCGGTGAGCACATCGACGTCATGGATGGCCTGATTCTCTGTTTTGAGCGAATCGACTACCAGGGAGTGGAAAGGGCCATGCATCGGCTCGACCAGGTCACCCAGGAACTAGTAGAGTTCGAAGAGCTGAACCTCGAAAAAATCCGAAGCTAACCGGTCGTTCATCCTACATGGACATCCGAGCCCGATGGAAATACTCGATCATCACCGTTTCCGGCTCGGTGCCGTAGGTCTGCTTCAGCAGCTTTTCGCACTCGTGATACTGATCGATCGCTGCCTCCGGTCGACCGCCCTTCATAAGCGCCTTCATCACCATGAGATGGGCTTCTTGGCGAGTCGGTTCGAATTTCAAACTCTCCCGGGCCGCTTCCACAGACTCTCGATAGTCTTCGGCTTCGTAATGAAGGGTGGCGAGTTGCAGCGCACCGTCTGCCGTCTGTCTCTCCAGCTCCTGACGCCGTCTCAAGGCCCATTCCATGAAACAGCCCTCGAGATAAGGACCTCGATAGATCTCCAAAGCCGCCTGGAGCTCCGCTCGAGCCCGGTCGTTGTCCCCAGCGTCGATCGCCTGCTGAGCAGTGGCGAAATGCTCCTCTAAAACGTTCACGTCGTGCCAGACCGAGACATCAGGATTGGCCCGCAAAGTCTCGCCGATACGCTCCACCACGTCCAGCTTGAAGCCCACTCCTTTGAAGATCCGACGAATAGCCGAGGTGCTCCAGTATAGGCCCCTCTTGTCCGCCGTGTCGGAATCGCCCCACACAGCTTCCATGAGCACTTCTTCGTGCACCTGCCGCCCCCACTCATATCCCAGATAGGCAAGCAACAAGCGGGTCCGGTGAGTCCTCCAGATTCGATCGGGAATGACCTCTCCGTCCACGTGGACTTCCAGAGGACCCATGGAGTAAAGACGAATCAGCGAAGGCGAAGCCACCGCTTCGACCCGAACGTCGAGCTTCTTGGCCGACTTTCTTACCTCCTGATCGGTGTCTTGCCTCAAGAGCTTCCAGACCGATTCGGGCACTTTGGAGTCTTCGTTCTTCAGCAGCGACACCAGCAGTTGACGAGTCTGCGGCGTCAGCAACTCTTCTTCCAGCATCTTTGTAAAGAGACGAGGCATATGGTTGATGAACTGGGTCAGAAAGCTCGGAATCGGATGTCTCTCCAGCGTTTCTAGAAGCGCCGGTACGAACCAGACCGAATGCTTGGAAATGTCCCGACTGAGCGAAGGGGAGAGAAGCCGTCGGCTGATCGCCTTCCAGCGCTCGGCCTCCACCTTCTCTCCATCGGCGATCAACGCCACCGCGGAAAGCGCCACCGCATCCGCGAAACCAAACTTGAGCAGAGAAGGCACGGCACGCCGCAACAGCCTCTTGGCCCCTTCGTCGCCCATCTGACGAAGCAAGAGCCCGCCGTAGTAGTCGGTGAGACAGGAGCGAAAACGGCCCACCGAAGCCGCCAGCTGTGTGGCCTTATCCACCGCTTCGCGAACCTTTGCCGGCTCTTTTCTCAGAACTGCCAGGCGAGCCAAACCGAGTTGAGCATCGATCACGGCTTCGTTGCCCGGTTCGCTCTGCAAAAGCTCCTTGTAGGCGTTGGTCGCACCGTTGATATCTCCGGCTCTCTCCAGCGTCTGGGCGATCGCAAGAAAGCTCTCGCTCTGCATGGGCCGGCCTTCCTTGCCGGGGGCGGCCGCTTGAGGGTGCCCTCGCTCCGAGCGATAGAGAGCGACCAGCTCTTTGTCCAACCCGCTGTCTTCCAGGTCGGATTCATCCAGCACGGCTTTCACCACTCGAACGATTCGTGCTTCCAAAGGGGGCCTGGGATCGTGATCGTTGGGACGCTCGTAATAAAGCAGGGCTTCCGATAGAGAATCCACGTAGGGAGCTACGTCGACCAGAGACTTGTTAAGATCGCCGACCAGCTTCGGCGGCATCACCGTCAGAGCCGACGCCACGGCCACTTGGTGCAGCACCTGACCTTCCAGCCCAGAAGCGACCCCCAGCTTCATGGCCATCTCACGGGCCCGGTTCACCTTCTCGAAGCGGCCCGCTTCGGGAGCCGTCCCATAGGCCTGGAAGAGCGTATTCAAGGTGGTCATCAAGACGCTGACAACCTCTTGTTCGAGGTTGCGCTCCTTCTGTTTCTTGCGTCTCTTATGGAGCTGCTGCTGGACGAGTTCTAGAAAGCGCTGAGTCTCGAAAGGTTTGCGCAAAAACCCGCCGATACCCACCTTCTCGGCACGAGCATCGTCCTCCAGCGAAGAGTATCCGGAAACGGCCAAAGTCCCCACCTCGGGGCGATCCTTCTTGGCCTCACTCAAGACCTCGATGCCGTCCGGTCCGTCGACCCGAACATCGGCCACTATCAGGTCGAAATGCTCTTTCTTGCAGACCTCGATCGCTTCGAAGCCCGTCTCCACCGATGTGACGTCATAGTCCTGGTAGCTTAATATTCGCTCCAGGAGCGAACGCATATCGGGATCGTCTTCCAGGAGAAGAATTCTGGGTTTGGCCTCCATGGTGCCCCCTTCAAAACTTTATGCCACAGGCAACTTCAGTACGAAGGTCGCACCCCCTCCCGGGGTGTCCAGGAATTCGATGTCGCCTCCCCACCTCATCAGGTTCGTCCGACTAAGAGAAAGACCCAATCCGTTGCCCTGGCCCAGCTTTTTGGTAGTAAAAAACGGCTCGAACAGCTTCGGCTTCACTTCCTCCGGCACGCCCGGCCCGTTGTCCGTTATCCTCACTTCCACCAGTTGGCCGACTTGCTGGACCCGCAATTCGATCGTCTTGTCGGAAAACGGGCCTTCGTTGAGGGCGTCGATTCCGTTCTTGATGACGTTGACGACGGCCCAGTAGAGGTCTTGAAGCACCACGGACACCATCTGGTCGGGAGGCGGATCCGGCTCCACAAACTTGATCTTGGAGGCCCGTAAATAAGGGCGAACAGAGGCCACGGCATCTTTCACGATCGGCGCAAGCTTCTGGCCACTGGGTCTGGACGGACTAGAGCCTCTGTCCACGGGACGGCTGGTAATCAGGAGCCGATCGGTCACTCCTCGGCAGCGATGCACCGAGTTCATCAGACTGACCATGCTCTCTTTGGCGGGCTCCGGGTTGCCCCCCCGCTCCAGAAACATAGAGATATGGTCGGCGGCGATATGAATCGCTCCGAGAGGCGTGTTGAGCTCGTGGGCGGCGTTGGCGGCCAATCGACCCGCCGCGGCCCACTGGCTGGTCACGACCATCTCTTGTTGAAGGTTGCTGTTCTCCATGGTTTTATCCAGGAAATCGAGAAGCAGCGCACACCACTCCAACTGGCTTTCCGAGAGAGTCCCTTTGGTCTTGCTCAAAAGCAGAACGTTACCGGACGACCCTCCGCCCGGACAGTAGAGATATCCCGGCCATAGCTCCGCATCGACCTTCAGGCCTCCCGCCCCCGGGCGATACTCCCCGATCGGCTGGGCTCGGAAGACGACCCGGTCGGCTCCGGTCAGATGGGTCAGCGCCTGAGAAGCCTTCTCGATCAACTCCTGCTCCGAGGTGAAGTTGCCGTCGGCCACACTATCGAAACTCTCCAATAACAACCTCAGATTGCGGTTTTGCTCGGCCACCTTTTCTTTCTCCCTGGCCACGTTCTGCTTCTCGCGAGCCTCCCGCAGAGCCACCTCCCTCACTTCGGAAAGCCGGCGCAAAGCCAGGATCGCACTTCCCGCGTGTCTTCCGACGGCGGAGAAGAACTCGGCCAAGAACTGAGGAAAGGCGTCGGACTCCGCTTTGCCCATGAAAAGCCAACCTTCCAGGCCGAGTCTGCAGGTGATGAAAGATCTTTTCTGCTGCCATAGAGACGCTTGCCAGGGGGGCTTGGCCGATATGCCGGGTCGGATGGTCTCAGGCACGCTTTCTCCCTCTTTGAGTCCCCAGTGATGCTGAGGATAGTCACAGAGAATTCTGACGATCCGACCGCTCCCAGGATCGCAGAGCAAAAGTAGGGCCGTTTCAGCACCGGTCAACCGTACACTCTCCTTGAGCAAGAAGCGGCCCAGGTCGACGCTCTTCTCCGAGGCGTCCATTTCGCGGCCCAGACCGTTCAAGAGCGAGAGTTGCTGCTCTTTGCGCATGAGCAAGATGCCCTTGCGTTTGGCTTCCATCTCCGTTTGCCGTTGAGCTCGCCTGCTCTCCCGGATCTCGGTCTGGCTATCGTCCAGCTTCTGTTTGAGCTGAAAATAGCCGGGCAGATAAGTCGCGTTCACGGTGGTCAACATGAAGAGGAGAGGTACCGCCAAAAGCACATAGGTCAGGTTGAGACCGATCAGATATCGAAGCAACAGAGCCACCGCGGGATAAGACACGATGAGAAAAACATCCGTTCGAAAAGGCGGGGTCTTGGCCCGGAAAAGGAGAGCGACCACGATAAAGATCCAACAGGCAAAAAAGTAGGTTTCCGGCGTCAACTCCTCTCTGGTGTGAAGATAGAACGCCGTGAGGCTTGCCGGAAAAAGCGCCTTGCCCGATTGGGCCAGGACGGAAGAAGTCAGCGGGGAGGTGGCCGCTACGGAAAGAGTGGCCACCAGATCCACCACCAGAACCAGCGCCGGTGGAATGCCCGGGGTCAGCAGTAAGCCCAGCACGACAGCCGGCGATATGCGCTGGAGCGTCACTTCCTGAGAACGGTTGGAACCGACGAAAAGGTCCAAGCCCAGAACGGCCAAGAGATAGACGACGATCGGTGCCAGCGAGATCTCAAGACCGCTGAGCGGCACCGTAAGGAAGAAGGCGAAGTTGAGCCCCAACCCCGCCACCAGCCACGCTAAAGCCACCGCTTGCTGCGGGTGACGGTCGTCTGTCGGCCTTTTTCGCTCTCGGTGCTGTCTCACGGAGGTCTACTTCCGCTGATGGGTTCTCATTGAGCGGGGAGCCCTCCCCCCGGTTTAGAAGTAGGTCGCCTTGACGATGTAGGTCCCCCGACCACTTTGGTCAGGCTTTCCCCCACCGGAAATCTGGTAGATCGTCTTCTCCACACTACCGCCGCCGGCTTGGACGGGCGGAAGAATCTCGTACTCACCGTCTTCGGAACGGAGGAATATCGGGTCGGCCCCGACTTCGGTGGGAATACGGACACTGATCTCACCGTCGGCCGCCAGGGCCAGGTCCAGTCTCTCCGGCAAGCCTTCATTCTCCACCTCCGAACCGCCGCTAAAATGCTTGTTCGGGGGCGAGGGCACCGCTTCCCATTCACCGTCGCTGTACTTATAGATAGTGTCCACCAAACCGGGGCGCTGGGGGCGACTGACCAGGTACAGTTCTCCGCGCTCTCCCCCCACCATGCTTCCGATGAGAGGCCCTCGAGAGCCGGGGTAGGCGCTCGACTGCAGCTCACCGTCCTTGTTGTAGTATTCTGCCGGAGGATCGGGAATCTTGGTCCAGCTGCCGTCGGCGTTTCGTTTGTGCATGGCCGACGTCTGCGTCTTCGGGGTGACGCCCTTGAAATTTCCGGCCAGGATTTCCAGCAGACCACCGATGTCGGTATTCTCAAGAACACCAGTCTGAACATAGGTGGTACCTCCCTGGTCGGCAGCGAGCAAGATGACGTCCTTACCCGGTGGAGTCACGACTTCCCACTTCTCTTCCCCGGCATCCCAGTGGTAAATAGAGTCGCGGCCTTTTCTGCTCAGGGCGGCCGTCATCCCACCCTCGTGGGCCGACATCGTCCCCGGCACTCCTTGCACCCAGAAATCTCCAGGCTTCTCCACAAACTTCTCTCCGTCGAAAGTCGCCTCGGGCGCCGGGGGAAGAGGCTTCCACTCGTTGCTATCGTGGGAATACTGCATGATCACCGAACCACGACTCAAAGTTAGCTTGGAGTTGGGGTTCCTCACTTCGTGAATGATCGGGGTTACGGCGGTGAGATCGCTCTGAGTCTGACTTTGCCCGGACCCCGTGACCAGATTACCGAGAACGAAATCTCCCCAGTTGAAGCGAAGCACGGGTATCGGGATTCCGTTGTAGAAAGCTCGCTCCGATGGATCGTTCCAGCCGTCGAGAGTCGGAGCATAGATGGCATAAACCGAGTCGTCGCGAGCCCCCACATAAAACGGGGTGGACCCGGCAAACTCACCATCCACTTCTTCCAGCGCACCGCTGTCTGAGTAGCGGCACTTCGGTATCGGCGGCATCACGGTCCAGCTACCCTTATCGCTGTAGTAGATCGGATCGGGCGAGGTCTTGACGGTATCCGCCACGCTGGCGTAGATCTTGGCGTTGATCTTCGGGCGGAACACGGCAAACCGTCTCACTTCTTCGGCCAGGCCGCCACTCTCACGGTAAGTTCGCGCTATCACGAAAAAGAAGTCTTCGTCAATCTCTACTCTCTCCACCCAGGACTCCGTGATTCGACCGCCGTCTTTGGTGAGGCGCGGCTTTTCCTTGGTGAAGGCGTCGACTTCGAGTCCCGAATTCAAATCGGAAAGATGCTGATTGGCCACGGCCAGGCTGGTATACTTAAACTCGGTCCGCTCCAACGCGCTCAAGGAGATACCAAAATCCATAGAAATGCGAGAGACCAGCAGAGTGACCAGCATCAACACGACCATGGCTACAAAAAGGGCGGTCGGTACGATGACACCTGTCGGCCTTTTCAGTAGAGAGTCCGTCATTTGGAGTGAGACCTGCTTTCAGGAATACCTTAGCAGAGCGTTTGATGACACAACTGTGCTTTCGGTTCTCTCATATTACCAAAAGATGAACAGAGCTCCCAGGGCCTCCTCCATCGAGGTCTCTACAGTTGCGATAGTTCGAGAGCCGGCCGCAACGAGGTCTGCCAAAAGTTCAAGAATCCCGACTGGTCGGGGCCGATCTGGTGAAGCGCCACCGCATCGAACCCGGCCTCAAAGCAACCACGTATCTCACGCAGATACGGCTCGGGCTCGGGCCCGCAAACAATGGAGGCCGCCACGTCGGCGGGGGCCACATCTCGGGCGGCCTCTTCGTACTCCCGAGGAGTCCCGAGCTTGGAGAAAAGCACGCCGGGTAAGGCCACCTCAGGGAAAACACGGTGAGCTGTTCGCACCGCTTCCTCGTGGTCTTCGGCCCAACAGACGGAAAGTTGCGTCATCTTCGGCTTGCCGGACAGGCCGGCTCCCTCAAAAACCTGAGCGAGTTCCTCCCGAGCCCCCAGGCAGATCAACCCATCGGCAAACGCTCCGGCGCTCGCCGCTGTGCGGCGCCCGGAGGCGGCGATAAAGAGCGGCAACCCCGGCACCGAATCGTAGAGCGTAGCTCTTTCGACCGAGTAGAACTTACCCTGTCGGGTGACTTCGTTCCCTGTTAAGAGCGCTCTCAAGAGAGACACGACCTCTTCCAGCCTTTCCAGCCGCTCCGGATAGTCGGGCCAGCTCTGTCCGACCACCATTTCGTTGAGGAACTCCCCCGTCCCCAATCCGAGCACAAATCGACCTTCCGAGAGATGATGCACCGTACAGCCGGCCTGGGCCAAGGCGGTGGGGTGCATGCGAAAGAGGGGACAAGTCACGGCACTTACCAGGCAAAGCTTTTGCGTTTGCACGGCCAGGGCACCCAACAAGGGCCAGATGTTGGAACTGTGTCCCTGTTGAGAGTTCCACGGGTGGAAGTGATCGGACACAAAAGCAAAGCCGAGACCCGCGGTCTCGGCTTGCTGTGCGGTGCGAAGAATTTTAGCCGGCGTTTGCTCCTCGGTGGCTAGTACGATGCCGTACTTGCCGTAGGGCCAATCCGAGGATTGGTGGAGCGGCACCTACTTTTTCTTTTTGCTGCTCTTGGAAGACGGCTTTTTCTTAGAGCTCTTCTTGGATTCGTTGCCGTCCTTAGATTTTTTCTTCGCCTTTTTGTCCTTCTTCGGTTCCTCAGCGACTTCTGCTTCTTCGGATTCCTCGTCGGAGGCTTCATCATCTTCCTCGCTCGAGTCGTTCTCCTCTAGCGGCTCCGACTCGCCGGCTTCTTCCTCGGCCTCCTCGTCTTCAGACTCGACTTCGACCTCGGCTACTTCAACCTCGGCGTCCGCGGGCGCGGGAGCAACCTCCACCGCCTCGTCCTCGTCATCTTCTTGAGAGGTCAGAAACTCGACATCGCTCGACTCGAATCCAAATCTCACCACCGAGTAGCAAAACGGATGCTGGGAATCGTTGGTCAGGGCCAGGACGTCGCCCGGCTCGCGCTGGAAGACTTGACCCGCGATCGGCCTGAAGATGCGATCCCCGATCTGCAGCTGGGCGCCCGCCGAGGACAGGATGGTAATGAACTCCGTACGAGAGCTGTGCCGGTGGGGTGGAATGTATCCACCCGCCGGCACTTCGATCATGTCGATTCGAGTCTCGTCGGAGCCGTGAATCGCGCTGTATATCTCCGCCTCGCGAACGCCCCGTTTGCGAGCCTTCCAGGAAACGTTTTCAGAATGAATGGGTTGCATGAACGCCAACTTCTGTCGGCCCGGGTTATCCCCTTTTGGAATGAAGGGTTACGGCTTGAGGGCGGCCTTCTGTCGTACCGGCGTTCCGGTCCAGAAGCCGATCAACAGCCCCATGGAAGAGAAGAAGAAGATCATAGCCATAAAGCTAAACTCTAGAGGTAACCCCGGTACGGTGAGGCTGTCTCTCATCAGAAACCACATCACGCAAGCGAGGGTGGCACCGACCACGGTTCCGTAGAGTATTCCTTGTGCGGCGTGCCAGTGGTGCGCTCTAGGAGGTCCGACAAGACCTCTATTCTGGACCATACCGAACGATAGCGCTCCGGCTTTTTCATACAGTCCGATCATGGTGAAACCGTAGACGGCGTGCAGCACGAGCGAACCTAAGCCGGGAAGGAGACCTGCTCCGTACTCCATCCCGAAAAATCCACCGCCGGTGAGGGGGAAGAGGAGAAATACCGATGCGAGAAACGGCGGAGTCAAAAAGATAAAACCTGCTGTGAGCGTGTCTTTCGGCAAAGACGGTCTCATTTTCATGTAGAGGTAGCTCAGTCCGATACCGACGATAAAGTGCAATCCAATCGCCAGATACAGGTTCGATGCGGCTAGCACCGTGAGGTTGTTGTCGATGAGGGCTCCGAAGACAGAGCCGTTGGTACCCTGATAGATGATTTTCGCCAGAATGTGGGCGAAAAGCAGTACGAGTGCTGATGCAGCTGATGCACAAAAGCCCGCCACGATGGCTCGGTTGGGTCGAGGGCGTACGACCGCAGTGGAATGATTCATATTGCCTCCTTATTGCATACGTCCCCCTCAAGCATGAGTCAGCAGGCCCCGAAAACTGATATCCCTGCGATTATGGGACCCCTATCCGAGAGGCTAAAGGCCGCCACCGGGGAAGGCTCCGAGGTGCGGATCTGGTTGATCAAAGACGGAGAGCAGCTCCCGGTTCTGCCGGGGAGCCGAAAACACCGAATGTCCAACCTGGCCGGCGTCCTAGCAGAAAGGGGTCACGAGGTGGTCTGGTGGTGTAGCACTCACTCCCACCAGGACAAGACCTTTCTCTTCAAAGAAGATCGAACGGTCGACCTGGAGCAAGGATTTCGGCTCCGACTCCTCCACTCCGGAGGTTACCCTCGAAACCTCTCCTGGCAGCGCCTGGTGCATCACAACCGCTTTGCCTGGAAATTAAACCGAGAGATGCGCCGTTCGCCCACACCGGACGCGATCGTGTGCTGCCTCCCTATCGTGGAGGCTGTGCTGGCCTGCTTGATCTACACCAGGCAGCACGGGATCCCCCTGGTGATCGATATCCGAGACCCATGGCCCGATATCTGGCTGGACCGGCTCCCTCGCTTGCTCCGCCCACCGGCTATGCTTATGCTGAGTCCCTATTACGCCATTACCAGATTCGCCTTCGCTCGTGCCGAAGTGCTCACGTCCATTTCCAACCGTTGGCTCCGTTGGGCGCAGGAAGCGGTTGGGCGCTCCAAAGGCGACTTGGATGCCGTGGTGGTCCACGGAGTGCACTCGTTGGAGCCGGTCGAACTCTCCCAGGCACCTCGAATCAAATCCACTCTCGATGCTCTATCGGGAAAACTGCTGTTAGCCTTCTCCGGGTCGTTCAACAACCACTACGACTTGGAAACCGTATGCGAAGCCGCCATCCTCCTCGAAGAAGAGAGCGATCTGCACTTTCTCCTGGCCGGAGACGGCCCGAGCTATCCGAGGCTCCTCGAGCAGTACGGGAACCTGCCGAATTTGACTTTTCTGGGCTGGCTCGAGCGGCTTGAACTGGATGCTCTCCTTCAGAGTTCCGAGGTGGCTCTCATACCTTACAAAGGCGATATGCTGGGCAGCAAGGTATACGAGTACATGGCCGCCGGACTGCCGGTGCTCGTTTCGGCCTTCGGCGACGTCAACGAACTGATAGGGCGCACCCGGACCGGGCTGGCCTACCAGGTCGGCAACCCTCGTGACTTCGCTGACAAGACGCTCGAACTGACCCGCGATGCAGAGCTGCGGGAGGTGTTCTCCGAACGAGCCCTGGACACGTTTCTGAATGAGTTCTCGGCGGACCGTGTTTACGGCGCTTTTGCCGATATTATCGAAACGGTCGCGAACAGGCACGGCCGAGGGGACGCTCGAAAAGAGTCGCGATGAAAACTCGCCTGAACATCTTCATCATACTCTATCTGGTGTTCACCGTTCTCATCGGATATAGCCCTCGCGGCACCGACCACGACCTGGGAGTCTATCCCTTCACCCAGACCCCGATGTACTCTCACCTCTGGCTGCCGCCACCTCACTCCGATCAACCGTGGTGGAAAGAAACCTACAAAATCGTACCCGAAACCTCGGGAGGAGAACTGCAACTCGAGCTCCCCGAGCGTCCGAGCATTTTTCCCAAGCTTTCCTACTTCTACGCCGAGCGAGATAGCTCGTTGCTGCCCAAATATCTCGGCCACTACTATCGAGACGTGGGCCGAGTCGACGATCCCGATCTGACCCGCCGAGATCTCGAACGGGTCAGGAGAGACCTGGAACTCAATTGGGGGGCCAAGAACCTCACCGGAATCGCTGTCTACAACATCACCTACGTTTCGCCGGCCTATCCGGAGAACCCCGAGCCTCGACCCGCCGTGGGAGGACTGTTGGCCGTCTTGGAAGGCGACACGCTCTACTACGTTGACTCCAAACTGGATGGAAACAAGCTCATCTTCTCCCTCCACGGCTACGAGAGACCCGGCGTTCGGTTTTTGATGATGTCGAACTTCTCCGGCCAACTGGTAGAACTTCCTGGTCAACTCGGGCCGGACGGCTTCGTGCTCGGCAAGCTCCCGCCCGGGGCGGTGACTCTCTTTATCGAGGTGCGCGCGGGCGAGAAAGCCCGTGCCTACAGGGGACCCTCATTTTTGGTGGGGGCGGACGGTTTGCCCCCGACAAAGTAGTCCCAATCCACGAAGACCGTGAACATCGGGAAATAGGGCAAGAACCAGATCCCCATGATGATTCCCAAGCCCAACAGTTCGGCAAGAAAGACGCAGCCGAACAGAATTCGAAGTCGAGGACGTCTAGAGAAGAGCGCCGCTCCCAAAGGAAGCGTCTGAAAGACTATGTTGGCTGCTGCCATGGTGCGGTACAACCAGCGGTTCTGCATGATTATCTCGTGCCACCAGTACGGCCCGCTGTGCACGAAGTACCATTGATCGGCGAGAATCAACCGAAGATTGTCGGAGAAGGCCCACGGGATCCAGGCGCTATGCTGGGCGACTTTCCAGTAGGCCGCGTTGAAAAAGAACAGACCCGCCGTCAACTGCACCAGTAGAACAGCCCATGCGTAAGGATAATCCTTGCTCTGGAGGGCCTCGAAACGGTCCGGAAACCAGCGCTTGAGAATGAGCCGGTCCAACGACAACGCATCTCCACAGGGAGCGAGACACAGAATACCCAGAGACAGAAGGGGCAGGTTGTAGTGGTGGGACCACGGTAAGCCGAAGCTGTAGAGCAATGAGGCCGGTAAAAGGCTCGACAGCAACGCCACGGGTAGGACGAGACGAGTACCGAGACCCACCAGTCCGAGCAAGATTGCGATCAACGAGATCGGCTTGAGAGCTTCGAAAAAGGCCGCGGACGGTGGCGTCGGGCCTAGCAGCGCCAGGAGGCTGATGGGATGATACTTCTCCGTGTCCACAATCTGGAAGAAGATGTCGTAATCGGGAATAGCGAAAATAAACCAGCCGAACAACAGCCCCAAACAGGTGCCGATACGCAACATGGCGAGACTGAGAAGTCCGCCCTCGCGGAACCAGTACTCGTTCCACTTCATCGCTGAGGTTTTCCCATACCCGAGGACCCGGTCCTGCCGGGGTGTGGGAAGGGAAGCGGATCCGGCCGTGCGAAGTTCGCTTCATGAAGTTGATCAGACGGATTCTGCGACTTCTCCCGTCCTGGCTCAGGATCTGGTTGAGGACTCGATGGGCTCTCTACCGGTATCCGGAGTATCGTCGAATTCCGGAGTTCGACCTGGAATACAGCGGAATCGCCGAAGACGGAACTCCTTACGTCAAACTCCGAGACGGCTTCTCGTTTTACAGCCATCCACCCACACCGTTGCAAAAAAGCGTCGTGAAGGCCGTCTTCGGCGGATATCCACCTCACCTTGATCCGCGCTGCTACGGCGTGGTTTGCGATATGGCGTACCGTTATTTCGGACCCAGGGACCCCAGAGATCATCTGGCAGCCGGCAAATACTTTGATTTCAAGCCAGGACAGGTGGTGGTGGAGGTGGGTGCTTTCATCGGCCACTTCACACTCAGAGCCGCTGAGTTGGTGGGGGAAAGCGGACGTGTGGTGGCGGTCGAAGCCATCGAAGAGAACTATCGTCTGGTTCAACGCAACGTCACCGAAAACAACCTTTCCCACGTGACGGTCTTTCATTGCGCTGCCTGGAAAGAAAAAGGCACCATCACTTTGGTGCGGGAGTCGGAACAGAAGGCGAGCATCGTCAAGGAGTTGATCCACGGTGATACGCCCCATGAAGTTCCGTGCAACAGTATCGACAACCTGATGGAAGAGTTAGACCTGATTCCTGATTTTGTCCGAATCCAGGTTAACGGCGCGGAGATGGAAGTCTTAGAAGGGATGGAGCGCCTCCTGGCTCATCGCCCTAAAATACTGATCGCCGCGATCTACCAAGTAGACGGTCTTCCATCTTGGAAGCGAGTCGTGCCCTGGCTCGAGCAGCGAGGCTACAAAACAAAGATGGACGGCAACGGCATGGTCCTGGCCGAATGAGCCTCGGCCTCATTCTTCCCGACTCGCTGCCCGCAAGACACAGGCGACGTCTGGAATTCGCCTTCCGGGTGGCTTGTGGTTGGTACGGTCAGGAGGCGGTCTTTCTGACTGACGAGAACGCTGACTTTCCGTTTTTGCGCTACGGCGAAGACCTGCCCGCGCTGTACGCTCCCCTGACCCGGCCTCCCGATTCGGTCCCTGTTCACGGCACCGACGAGGCCGGCCGGGTCGATCATCTAGGGGAGCTCTTTAGCTGGATCAGCGGAGAAGTCGAACAGTCTCAGAGCCCGGACCAGTGGGGCCGCAAACTCTTTGCAACGAGTTTCCAAAAGAAGCTCGGGCTCGACCCACTCCGAGCACCGGCCGTGGAGGCGGCGATCGCCCTTTTTCCTCAGACCGCTTTCCCCCGGGTGCGCATGGTGGCGCCCACCCACGATGTCGACTTTCTCCCCGTGACCCTCCCTCAAGTTCTAGTCCGCGGGAGTAAGAACTCTCTCATCTTGTTGCGGGCTCGCGACCCGGCGGGATCACTCGCGGTCCTGGGACGGACTTTGAGCGCGCTCCTGGGTCAAACACCTTTCCGCCCTTTGAGTGAATGGGCGAAAGCAGAGGCCCGAGCAGGCTTTCGCGGCAGCTACTACTTCCTCTTCGAACGCGGCCATAAGAAAGACGGAAACTACTCACCGGAGCAGGCTCTTAAAGCGGCTCGCTTCCTAAGCAGCCTCGGCGCGGAAGTCGGAGTGCATGGAAGCTGGCATAGCCTGGATGGGGAGCAGGGACTTGCCGAGGAGTATCTTCGCTGCCCTGATCCGCTCGGGGGCCGCCAGCACTACCTCCGCCACGGGCCGGAAAACCGGCTTCTGCAATCACTAGAGAACGCCGGTGCCGAATACGACTCCACTCTCGCCTGGCCCGACCACCCGGGCTTCCGATTAGGGAGCAGCCTGCCGTTCCCGCTCTACCACCTCGATGAGGACCGCGCCGGCTCCGTTGTCCAGATCCCCCTGGCCGTCATGGACGTCAGCCTGACCGGAGACAATCCGGAGCTTGCAAAGAAGCTTTTTTCGAGAGACGACTCGGGCGCGTTCGCCATTCTCTGGCACGACACGGTCATGTCGGGTATGCAACATCCTCGCCGGGCCGCCTCTCTTTTCTGGGAACTCCAAGAGCTTTCCGACCACTCCTGGCTGCCGGCTTGCGAAATCGCCGAGCAATTTCGGCGGGAGTTTGAACGGGCCGGAATATGGTGAGCGCCAAACTACGAAGAACAACTGTACTGTGATATTCCACCGGCATCGAAGTACTCTCGTGGTTTGAGCTGATAGTACTTCCGCTCGGTTTCTTCAGATTGCTCTTCATAGGGATGGTTGAGCACCTCTTGCAGCTCCCGAATCAAAGCGTAGTCCCGATTCTCTGCGTGTTGGTAGGCCGGTGCGACGAGCCATTCTCGCCAGGTGTATTTCGGGTTCACCAATTTCATTTTGGCTGAAATCGCGCTTACTCCCGGGTCCTTGGATGCGAGGACTTGAGCTCGCCACTGGTCTAGCCACGACTGCCATTTGCTTTCGAGCTCCCCGGAAAGTTCGTCGTAAAAGCTCTTCTTCAAGTTCGAAATGTGCTGCGGGACCCCAGAGAGCTCCCGAAAGAAGATCGTGTAATCAACTTTTGTTTGCACCATCAGTTGCATCAGAGAGCCAAAGATCTCGGCGTGAAAGACCTCCAGCCCAAGTTTTGAAGCCCACACACTTTCCAGTTCCGTTTGCATCGCATCGGCAAAGCCTTGGCGAACTTTCTCGAATTCGTCAATCTCGTTCGGAGCCTTCAGGAGTGGACGCAAAGCAAGGCAAAACATTTCAAAATTGGCGTAAGCCGCGTTGGGTTGGTTGAAGAAGGAAAAATGCCGACCGCCTCCGGTCCACGGTTGAAACTCAGGGTCAAAAACCTCGCAAAAACCGAAGGGACCGTAATCCAGGGTAAACCCTCCAGCAGCGCAATTATCGCTATTGAAGTTCCCCTGACAGTAGCCAACCCGAATCCAGTTGGCGACCAGACGAGTCAGGCGACCCCGAAAAAGTTTGGCCAACTGAATGACTTGCTTCTCAAAGCTCTGATTCAGATCGATTTCCGCCTCGTACTCGCGCTCGATCAAGTGCTCGACGATCATCCGCAATTCCTCGGCTGCGTCGGGGTGGGCGCCATTGCGGACGCGTCGAGAGAAAAGCTCCAACTGACCGACACGGAGAAACGAGGGTGCCACTCGAGTCGCGATCGCCACCGGATTGATCGTCATAATGTCGGGGTCAAACGATTTCGACCCCTCCGAATACCAAGGTCGCGGCACTGTTTCTGACTTAGAAACATAGAGGGTCAAAGAGCGCGAAGTTGGGATGCCCAGGGCGTGCATAAAATCTTGAGCGAGGAACTCGCGTACACTTGATCTCAGCACCGCCCGGCCATCTGCTCCCCGGCAGTAAGGTGTGGGTCCGCCGCCTTTCAACTGCATTTCCCAACGCCGTCCATAGAGCACGCCTTCAAAAACCGAAATCGCCCGACCGTCGCCGTAGCCGTTTCCGGTTTGAAAAGGGCATTGTCGAATATACTCTGTACCGTAGATGGAGAGCGCATAGCCTGTGGCCCAGCCAAAAATCTTCATGGGCGAGGGGACGTCGGAAAGGTCGCCGGAAAACACCTTCTTAAACGACTCGTCGTGGACCAACTCATCGCCCAGACCTGACTCTTCGAAAAACGATTTGCTGTGACTCACATACTCCGGGTCTCTTATCGGCGTGGGCCTTACCGGAACAAAATGACCGGAGCGCACCTGGCGGGGGGAGTGATCAACCCCGTCCTTGGTGGCTTCCGGATCCTTCTTTAAGCTCTCCGTGAAAGAGAAATCGGCAAGCTGGGCAAAGTCTTCGAAGTGAGTCACGAGACTTGCCTTTTTCAGGTTCTCTGGGGATTGGGTTGGATTTGTCATGGGCTACTCCTGAAAATGGACATCCCGATAGATGTCATCCAGAGTCAAGCGCGTTCCCAAGGAAACAAGCTCGAATTCTCCCTCGGTAAACTGAGTGGAAAGCCACTGACCCGGACGCTGTTGGCTATGGACTTCAATCTTTTTCATGTCTTGACCTCCGGACACAGCATAGATTTCGCCCTGATAGAACTCACTCTTGGCATCGGCTCGCTCTTCGAGTGTCAAATACTCCGCGTGGGTGAACCGTCGGCGTTCTCGGTAGGCTAAAGCGTTCACCTTTTGGTTATGCATCCGGGATTTTTGCTCCAGCGTCGTCGTGGCGAAGAGCGACGATTGATAGTATCGGGCATACTTGAATGAGGAGCGATGAAGCCACGGCGCCGCTGGAGCAAAAATCACGTGCATAATCAGAAGGTGGACGCTTTCGCATGCTCTGAGTCTATCAACGGGAATCCAGCTCGTCCACCTAGGAGCGATTCGCCAGCTCCCAAACTTTCCAAAAGGTGAGCCCCCCCAAAACCAGCTGCCCGACCAGGTGCCCCTGCAGAGCCGGTTGAGGCCATCCAAGCCCGTAAGCCAGCAACGCCCAGAGGCCGAACGCCGCCAGCGAAAGCAACGAAAACCGAGTATTGAGAGCACTCTTGAAAGCTCCATCCACGATCCCGCGGAAACAACGAAAGAAGGCATAAGGTAAACAGGCCGGCAAAAGCCACAAGATGATCCCGGCGTGGCTCGCCAGCTCGGGATTGAGAAAAGCCGAGATGAGAGGCTTGATAAACAGCCCCACTACCATCAGAAAAGGGGTCAGGACCAAAATCATGCCCGCACTGAATCGCAGGATCGGCTTTCTCAACTCGTTCCCCCGTCCGGCCGCCACCAGGGCGCTCGACTGAGGGAGAAGGACCCGGGAAAACGGGTCCACGGCAACTCCCACCAGAGTGAGGATCGTGCCACCCAAGGAAAGCACACCCGCTACCGCCAGGTCTTCGGTTTGGTGGGCGGCGAGAGTGACGGGCAGTGCAAGCAAGGCGGTCACGGCGAACGCCCCGGGCACTCGGGGAAGTCCGTAAGCGAGAAACTTCCCAGCGGCACTGCGCCAAACCGAGCGGCTGGAGACTCGTTGAGCGACTAGCGGTTTCAAGAAAAGTAAGTAAGAGATCATCGCGACAACCACCGCTCCGATCCCCTGCCAAAGAAAGATGGCCGCCGCCGATGTCTCTACCAAAAGCACCACCGCCAACGGCAGGAGTCCACCGCCCACCACGATCACCCAGGCCGATTTGGTGAACTCCATCTTCCCAAAGAGAAAGCTGTTGCAGACATTGAGGGCGGAGCTTCCCAAGAGCGCGACCGCCAACGGCAGAGCAAGCTCTTGTCTGGCTCCGTTGCCGTAGAAAAGGAAAGCCACCTGTTGCGGAAAGAGCGCAACCAGGAGAAACAGGGGCGCCATCGAGGCCAACATCAAAGCCGTTCCGGTGAGTAGGTAGGCTCCGTCACCCTCCTCCTCCCCCGCACGACAACTAGCCACATGATGACTCATGGTGTAGCCGATCCCCGTGGTCATGAAAGTCAGCCCGTAGGAGAGAGTTCGCTTGCCGACCGCGTACTCGTTGAACGCCTGATCCCCGAGACCCTGGGCACACAGCCTGTAGATCATAATGTTGGCCACCAGGGTGATGAAGGCGGCCGCGTGGTTGGTCAGGTAGCGTCCACGACCAGGGCGAACGAACTTCTCCGCGATCTCATCATCCGGAATCGGAGATGTGTCCTCAGCGCTCAACCAGCGTTCCAGCTTTCGGGCAGCTCAAGCCCCCACTCCCGTTTCAACAGCCTCAATTCTTCTTGCAGCAACTCTGCCTGCTCCGCGGTGAAGAGATCTAGGAATTGAATACGTGGGATGTCTGGCTTTGATTTCTTGAAGGCGTCCGCCACAAGGCGGCGGACGGGGAAAAGACGATGCAGCCGCTCTAGTAGGTAGCTGAGAGCCCGATGCCTCTTGAAGAAAGCGGAGACCCCTCTCAGCCACTTGAAAAGCCTTGGAAAGCGAATCTCTTTTGCCTTATTCACGACCTTCGAGGCACCGACGAACTCGAACCCCGGGTCCGCTCCGACCGCTTCGTAGAGCGCTGCCTGAAACGTCTCGGGAGAAGTGTTCAGATGATCGTAGAACAGGACTCGGATCTTGTCCTTTCCAAACAGCCCCCGGTAAGTGGAAAGCGCCGTGTAGTAGCGGCTTCGTTCGATCATTTCTTCCGTGGCGTAGTTTCGCAGAAGCCCGGGTTCCGCCGCCACTCCATCAGCCCTGGCGCGAAACAACACGTGAGACACGGCTCGCTCCAGGGGCTCACGAAGGATGACCACAAGTCTCGCCTCCGGGTACAGCTTCGCCATACGCTCGGCAGCTTGCGGGCAATGGAAATAGCCCGGATTCACCTCCCCGCATAGGCGACGGCCCAGGTAGAAAAAGTGACTCAAAAACCAGGACTCTCCTCGCTCGAAATGGGATGTAAAAAAGTCCGTCTCCTTAGGCTGAGTCACCTCCACATCGGGATGGTGACGCAAGCATTCCCAAGCCCAGGTCGTGCCTGAGCGAGCGGCTCCGATGCAAAAAAACGTTGGACCTTCGGGCATCTCCGGTAGTTGAACAAGCCAGGATGCGAAACCTCTAGCAGGCTGATGTGGGTCTAGTCACCGTTCTCGTGGGGCATGAACTCCACCGTTCAACGTCGATAACGTTCGGAAAGCACATCCAGGGCAGCCAGGGCCCCACCCACGGCGGCACACAGATGGTGCAGCGCCAGAAGCAAGATACTCACCGGTCCGACCCCTCGAGAATTCATATACTGGTAAATCGGGAAGTTCATGGAAAGGTACGCCCCCCAGACCGTGGCCGGGGCCCAATTGGGAAGAAGGCTTCCCTGCCAACCTAGGGTCAGCACGAGCCCTAGGATCATCAACAAGATAGGATAGCGAAAACGCCCGCCGAGGTTCAGGGGAGTTCGAGGGGCTCGACCTTCGAGGATCATCCGAGCCCACGGTCGGGCTCGATTGAAGACATCGGTCTTCACAAAATCTCGGAGAGTCCAATGCTTCCAATGCTTGACCTGGAATCGAGGTTCGAGATAGATGCGGAAACCCGCAGTGGTCAAACGGGCCCCCAGGTCGATGTCCTCCACGGAAGGCATCGGATAGCGCTCGGCATCAAACCCGCCGACCGATTCGAAGACGTCCTTTCGAACAGCTCCAAACCCCGACCAAAACGACGGTACCGGACCCTCCGAAGCGCAATGGACATAGTGGTGCAAGAGATTTCGAAACCGACTAATCTTCGTGGCGACCGCGGGCCGATCGTCGTAGGCTCCGAAAACGGCCGCAAACTCCGAGTGCTCATCCAGAAATGAGACCAGCCCTTCGAGCGCCTCGCTGGGAGCCTCCACATCGGAATCCACAAACACCACGATCTCGGCGGAACAGTGAGCCACACCTCTGTTTCGCGCCTTAGCCGGACCGCTCGCCATGTCGTTTCGCAAGATGGTGGCCGTGGGCAACATCCTCTCCGCGATTTCGGCGCTCCCATCTGTCGAGCCGTCGTCCACTAAGACAATCTCCCACCAGTCGCTCAGACGTTGGAGATCGGACAGCACCGTGGTGAGGTGACGGGAGGCGTTATGAAGCGGCATGACCAGTCCATACTTCGGCATCTTCGCTCGTTCTCAGCCGCGTCGAGTTGCCCCTGCATGCGGGGATGAAGCGAGCAGACGGCAAATACGGTAAGGATGCGTATCAAATATCTAGGCTTAGTCCTGATTTTACTCAGCGGAGCGGTTGCGGCCGAACCGGTGGGCCGAGTGGAGTCGCTCCAGGGAGACAAGAAACTCTTCCGACAGGAGAAGGCTTCAGCTCCTTTCTACCGGTCCCATATCGAGCAAGACGCTGGAATCGGTCATCATTTCCGTACCGACGCCAGGTCGATGGCCAGCATCCGCTTTTTCCTCGGAGGCAACGTGGGCCTCGGAAAAGACTGCGAGATCGAAGTCGTGAACGAGCGCGACGCCAAGATCCTCAGCCAGGGCAACTACTGGATGAAGTTCGATCAGCAAGACCCCAACAACCCTATTCGAATTCAGACAGCCGGAGGGGTGATGGGTATACGGGGCACCGAACTGGTGGTCAAAGTCGATGAAGATGGAACCACCGAACTCTCCCTGCTTGAGGGGAAGGTTTCGGTCGATGCGGCCAACGGAGACGCTCTGATGGCCGAGCCCGGTATGCGAGTAACCTTCGGCGGAGGGAGAGAGCTTCGGTATACACTCTACAAAGTCGAAAAGCTATTTGAGAAGGTAGAGGAAGACTTCGGGCCCGAGTTTCTCCAGCTGAGACGGAGCTTGCTGGAGACCAGACAAGCGATTCGAGACGCCAACCTTCGAACACGGACGGCCGACCTCGACCGTATCTCTTCGAACCTGGACCTCAGAATGCAGGAAAAGGAAGGCCGGCGTCCCTCCAGGGCCGGAGGTGATGGTGGGAGTTTCGATTCCGCCAACGAGAAGATGAGCCGCTTGGACGCCCTGTTTGAACGGTTGGACTCTAAAGAGGCTTCCGATAGCAAGGTCGACCAAAATCCAACCATCGGCGTAGAAGACCAGAGCGGTGAAAATCCCCAAAGGCCAGACCGAATTCGCTGCGATATCCACCCTTCGATGCAGTGGCCGGGCGCACCGGAGGATAAGTTCGCCGTCCTCTTCCTCGACCCCCAAGACGACTCCAACATACTCTGGATCGCTGAAACCATCGGCTCAAGCTACTCCCATCCCGAGGACGCCGAGCCACTCGCGCCGGGACCATATACCTTTCGGGTGGTACCGATAGACGACGAGGGCGTGTATCAAGAAGCTACCGACTATCCGATCCAGGTGGAGGAGCCCCGCTAGCCGATCATGCTCGGCCATCTGAAACCGGGCAGCCGAGTGCTCCTGATCGTAGGAGCCGTCCTCTGGCTGCTCCTGACCCTGATAGGTCAAACCCCGCTAGAACGAAGGCTCTACGACTTTCAGTACGTACTGGCCGGTCAGCGCCAGGGCCCACTGGCCCCATCTTTGGTGGCGGTGGCCATCGACCGAGACGCTTTTAGGGCCGGCTTTCGCACCTCACAACTCCCGGATATCGTGGGCCGCATACCGGGCACCGCCGTCGATATCGCCCACCAGGAGCTAGAACCGTATTTCCAAGCCGACCCCGACGGTACGCTCCGCAGTGTCAGGCTTTTTCTCAAGCAAGACTCCAAGACAGTCCTAGCCCCTCCGTTGGAGGTCTACCTTCGATTCAAGGGGCTCGACTCCAATGAGATCGAAATCACCCCAGACGGTATTCGAGCCGGAGACGAGTTCATTCCCACCGACTCCAAGGGTCGTTACTTCCCGCTTCTCCAATCCACCAACCGCCTCGGTGCGGGCTTCATGGCCTTCTTTAGCTCCGAGACGCTGTTCAAGCTTCTCTATCCGCACACTCAGGAACTCGCTTTCGTCGACCATCTGCGACCGGTCTCCCTCCTCCATCTGATGCAGGGAGAGGCCGACCTCACCGATAGACTCGTTTTGGTAGGCGTTCAGCTCAACGAAGCCGATACCATCGAGTTTGAAACTCCGGGCGGCCATCTAGCACGACTCGAACTCTACACTTCTCTGATCGACAGCCTCTTCAAGGGCCATCATCTCAAACCGCTCGGCCTCGCCTGGAGCACGGTCCTCTCGCTCCTTTTTCTCTGTCTTCTGACCTTCTTCTTACGTGGCCGCCAAACCCTCAACTCAGTAGGATGGTGGCTGCTGTGGACGACGGGCTGGCTGGCGACTCACCAACTCCTCTTCAGAAATCATGTCTTCGCCCTCCAGAGTCCGGTCTTGCTGGCCGGCGCCGGGATGCTCCTGGTCCATCTGTTGCGACGCTCCTGGCGAGTTCGATCTCTTCTTCAAAGCCTCGGCGGCACCGCCCCTCTCGAGCGAACCGGCGAAGAGGTGGAAGCCACCATCATGTTCACCAACCTTCCCGACATGATCAAAGACCTGGAAGACACCGACCCTGAGCGGGCTCAAGCGGCCCGAGCCGCCCATTCTCGCTGCGTTGGTTATCTGATGAATCAGTACGGGGGTCGATTGGTCGACCTTCAGGGCGACGCCCAAATGCTGGCCTTCGGCCTGGAGGGGGTCGGAGACCACCGGCAGCAGGCGGTGGGCTGCGCGCTTGAGATCGTTCGTAGGGTAAGCGCTCTGCTCGACGCCGAAGAAGCTGACTGCGTCCACTGCGGGATCGTCACCGGACCCGTGGCGGTGGGCCTGGTGGGTGGAGGCCAGTATCACGGGGTCGCCGCCATCGGAGACACCACCAACAGCGCCGCCCGACTCATGGGTAAGGCGAAAAAGCTGGGAGTTCCCGTTCTCGCTTCCGAAGAAACGGTCGAGCCGCTGGGGCCGCGGGCCACCGTGGAGAAGGTCGGCGAGCTCTCGGTGAAGGGTCGAGAGAAGCCTCTGGAAGCTTGGCGGGTGAACGATTTCAGTTTTCCGCCAAGCCCGCAGGTTGCCGATGTCGCCGGCTCTCACAGGCTTCCGGTCGTCGCCTTCATTGTGTGTCTTTTCTTGGAAGCAGCGCTTACCGTGTTTCTCAACCAGACGTTGCCGTTGGAAGCCGTCCTCCTGGACAACCTGACCAAAACTCCAACGCCGGCCCCGATCTTGTTTGCTGGATTGGACGAGGAGAGTCTGGCCGCGCGGCCCTGGCCGTGGCCCCGAAGTCTGCACGCTCAGATCGCAGAGAACTGTCTCCAGGCCGGGGCGAAGGTCGTCTTCCTGGATTTCCTGTTCGAAGATTCGTCGACAGCCGAGGAGGACCAGGCGCTGGCCGATTACCTGAAGTCCGAAACGAGACTCATCGTGGCGGCCGCCGCCATCGCCGACGACCTCCATCAACCGCAACAGCCGGAGATCCTTCCCCAGCTGCTCGCTTCCAATCAGTGGGGCCTCATCAACCATTCGCCTCTCAACGAAGGCAACCGAATGCGCTACGCCGTGTGGGAGATGAAGCTTACTAACGGCATATCGGCTCCGGGCGTGGCCAAAAGGATTGTCGAGGCCTTCGGAGAGAGCGAGCCGCTCTTAGAAAAGAGGACAGACTATTTGATCCGATGGGGACCCCTCCCCGAGGAGGTCTCTTACCACCGACTGCTCGACCCCGAAGACCCCGTCTTTGAAACGATGCAGGACAAAATCGTGCTGGCCGGAGCCAACCTCCAGGGATCCATGGACGCTTTCGAGACGCCGCTCGGTCAGCTACAAGGTGCGCAGATTCACGCCCTGAGCGTGGCCACGATTCTGAACAAAGAAGTCTTGCTAGAGGTCCAGAACGCCGGATTTTCCTTCCTTCTCGCCTTTCTCTTCGGAGCCACTCTTCTCTATATTTCGTGGCGGGCCGAAGGAGCGGGAAGCCAATTTGCCCTCCTTGTCGGAGGCTCGGTCTTGGCCGTCGTCATCATCCGATTCGCAGCCAAGGTCGGATACTTTCTGGGAGCCAAGATGTTGTGGGCGG
>Ga0208701_100134_pt1 | contig 35833 bp, 27 predicted proteins | sample DeeseametaMP1482_FD_184188 | JGI IMG/M metagenome (GOLD analysis project Ga0208701, IMG submission 184188) | Marine microbial communities from the Deep Pacific Ocean - MP1482 (SPAdes) | ecosystem: Environmental > Aquatic > Marine > Oceanic | place: South of Fiji, South Pacific Ocean | collected... | reverse complement strand
CCCCCCCCGGCGGGCCCCAGCCAGGCGGCGGTGCCGGAGATGCCGGAAGCGATACCCATCCCTGCTCCCACGCCGGTGGCGATGTTGAGCCCGCCTCGCACGTAGTCGCCGTCGACCATTTGCTGCACTCCGACATAGCCGGTGTAGGCGGCTCCGGCGAATCCCAACATCCTGGCTGCGCCGGATACGGCACCGGTTCCGTTGCGCATCAGCGCTCCCACATCCATAGCGGCTCCCGCCCCCGAGAGGGCTGCCCCTTCCAGGTTACCCGCGTTGAAGTGCTGGAAGGCGGCGATGGCGTTGATACCCATTCCCAGGCCGTCCATTCCTTTTCCGTACCGGTCCATCAGGTTGGCCCCGGAGCCGTTGTCGATTGAACTCAAAAGATCTCCGATACGGCCCATTCGAGAACCCAGAGTACGGGCGAGCCTCGAACCACGCTGGACGGAGTCCGCCCCCGTTTCCAAGACTCGAGCGTCGGTGCGGAGTTGGGTGATATCTCCATTGGCGGCTCTCAATTGAGTGGACTGAGGGTCAAACTCAATAGCGCTGTTGTCGTCGCCAATGATACGGCCGCGCTCGCCCTCCCCGTCCGTGTAGGCGAACGACCAGCGACCCGTCTCCTCGTTTCGACTCAAAATAGCGTCGCGGCCTTCGGCCTGCAGGGAGAGCATTTCGTTGAACTCGGTCCGCTCGCCCTCTTCGCCTTCGAATGTCGAAGCGTTGCGGCTGTAGGCCATCTCGAACGGATTCTCACCAAACCCCTCCAGGAGGTGCTGGAAATCTTCGTTCTGGCTCAATTCAGCCATCGCTTCCGGCCCCAGGTAGCGCTCCAGGTCGGCGAGCCGGGCGGTGTCGGAGGAAGCCAACACCCGCTCCACCTCCACCGGTAACTCCCCACCGTCTTCTCTCACTTGCTCGGAGATATCGTGAAGGCTCTCATCCAGGGTTTCGACCTGGAAGCCGTGTTCATCCGTGAATTCGCGGTGGACTGAAGTGTCCATGCTCCCTTGAACGAATCGCTGGGTGGCGATGCCGGTCCGACCGTCCTCGTCAATCGGTCGCTCCAACTCCCACTCCAGGGCGGTGCCAGGGCCGTTGTCGATGCGAGAAAGGGTCGTGCCGTCCTCATCCCAGTTCCAGCTGCGACGCTCCTCGGCTGAGGCAAGGAGAGTGCCGTCTTCTCCCACCGTTTCAGTGAGTGTCTGAATATCGGTGACGGTAGGGTCGCCCATTTCCCGTAGTTCATTCAGGAGTCCCTGAGGGTTGTCTTGAACGCCGGAGAGAAATCCCAGGCCTTCGACATCGTTGATGTTTCCTTCGGCAACTTCGGTGATGGTGCTCTGGCGGCCGGTGAGGGCACCGTCGGTCCCGAGGATATCGGCCTCCGTGATGGTGGCGCCGGATTCGTCGGTGAAGGTTCTTTCAACTCGACTGCCGCCTTCGGGGAGATCGACGGCGGATTCTTCCCACTGATAGTCGCGCACCGCGTCTACTCTGGACTGGATCTGCTCTTCAAGCGTGCGCTCGCCACGAAGTTCGTGGCCCCCCATGATGTGTTCGGGTGGTCTGCCGAAACGGTTTTCCACCTTTTGAGAGTAGCGGGATTCGATTTCCGGGTCGTCGGCGGCGGCGATCAGTCCGGTCAGTTGCTGTCCGGTGAAGTCGGGAACCTGTCCGGAAAGAATGTCATTCATACTGAAGTCGGCCATGGCTCCGCCCTCGGCGGCGGCTCTGCCGGCGGCTTGTTGGGCCAATGGATCGGGGTTTTGTTCGCGAACGGTGTCGAGGAAGTTGTAGGCTCGCCCGATCTCCTCGGGTACCAGGGCGTCTCCGGTGACCGTTCCAGCCTGTTCTACCTGAGCGGGCGTCAGCATACCAGCGAACGGTTCTAGCACGTCGAGATGGCCGCCGACCGACCGGTCGTCTTCTTCCAGGCGGGTCTGCATGTGCTCGGAGAGTGCTCCGAGCGCGCCTTGCTGTTCGAGCACTCTCATCCGATCATCGAGGGATAGCCCTTCCAGTTGTTCGGCCACCGCGGCAGCCGCGGCTCGAGCTTCCTCGGGGCCGGCGTTCCAACTGCCTTCCGCCATGAGGTCTTGGATGGCGCTGACCCGGTCGGAGAGTTCGGGGCCTATTTCTCCCGCGACTTCTTCGGTAGGAGTGGCTTCGCCGCTCGGAGAGGCCTCCTCTGTGGGAGTCGCTTCGCCGGCCTCGTCGGTAGGAGAGGCCTCACCGGTGGGAGAGGTCTCCTCGGTAGGAGACGATTCGTCGGCGGGCGCGGCTTCCTCGCCGGCGCTGCCGCCGACTTCCTCTGTCTCATCGTTGGCGGGGTCGAGCGCTCCTAGATTGGGAAGCGAACGAGCAGCCGTGTCTTCAGCTTCATCGGAAAGCGTGACCCGGTCGTCGGGAGTGGATGTTTCGCTGCCGCCGCTGGGCCGAGGGGAGGTGTCCGTACCACCTGTCTGGTTGTTTGCTGCTGCTTGGTTAGTTGCTCCCGACTCGTTGGCGGACGGAGTACTGTTGTTTTTCGGAGTACTACTTCCACCACTATTCCCGCTTGGACCAGATGTTGCTGAGATTCCCATAGACTCAATCTAGTATGAGAGTTGAGAACTCTTTTTGGAGAACGCGCTCCAGGTGTTAAGAAGTTGTAAACGTCAGTCGAAGAAAATCCATAACTTTCGACAAACGTTCACTTTTCTATCAGAGGTCCACTCGGCGGTAAACCTTGCCGTCGTATTCGATGTACTCATCCACATCGGCCGTGTCGACGTCTAGAAAGTACACGCTCTCGGCATTGGAGTCGTCCTCGCTGTGGTAGTACCGCTGGAATCCGTAGACGGGGGTGTAGTCTACCAAGACATTCTGTCCGCGTCGAAGGGAGTTCCAAAGCGTTCTTTCCCCGTTGACGTAGAAGTAGGCCGTTTCCGCCGGCACTCTGGCCACGGTATGGTTCGGCATCTCGATGTAGACGTCGCCCTGGGTGACCTGATATACCTCGCCTCGAAGGGTGTCGGCCGCGGCTGTGCCGACCAGTATGAATCCGGCAGCTAAGGCTGCCGGTATGGTGTGCTTGAGTTTCATGGTGTTCGCTCCTTACAAAGATAGGGTACGCCTAGTTTGCAAGCACCGTTAGATAACAAAGTCTGCGGGGGGACTATCCGAAAGGCTCCAAAAGCTCTTTTTCAAGTTGGGTCGCTACCCGGTCGACCGTAAACCTGAGCGTGCCGAAACTCAAGGATTCGTTCGTCACCACCATCAGCACATAGTCGGCCGCCGCCACCTCCAGGAGAACAACACCTTTCTTGCATTCCAGGACCCAGGTTTTGGGCTTGTCCGGATAGTCGTCCAGAAAGTCCAGGGCCTCCCTGATCCACGCCCGCATCGTATCGGCGGTGACCGTCGTCTGTCCGGAATGCTCTATCAATTCGCCTGTCCGCGAAAGCAGTGTCAAGCTTTCCACTCCCTTGAGTTGAATGAGCGGGAGTAGATGAGAGGCCAGGCGTGGGCGCACCTGCTGCCTGTCTTCCAAGCTATCTAGCCGGGTCAGGCGTTCTTGGACACGAAACAGTCGTTTCTCGGCTTCCGCGGCGTAGAAGGAGAGGGCCGGTTGGCCAGGCACCATGGCAGCTTGCTCTTTTAGCGACTCCACTTCCACCCGCAGCAGACTTTGCTGAATAGAGAGTCGTTCACGAGCCGCGCTGACAGCCTTCTTGTCAGGAGCAGGGCTTAAAAGTGTCAGGACTTCATTTGGAAGCTTTCCTCTACTCCCGAGTTCTTCCAAAATGAGACGTGCCTCGACACTATTCGGCTCCAAAGCCAGGAGCTTCTCGAGCTCCGATAAGGCCTGCCGAAAATGGCCGTGCTCTGCATAAATCTGGGCCATGGCCAGATGCACGTCGGCCACCCGGCAGCGACTGGCTATCTCTTGATAGATGACAAGAGCTTCCAGGTGCTGTCCTTGACGGAGGTGAGCTTCTCCCAGTGCCAGGGCGGTCATGGTGTCGTCGGGAGTGGCCTCCAACAGGCGTCTCAGTCGTTCGATCTTTTTGGCAGAATCTGTCGTTGCTCTAAATGCCAAGGCACTATCTCTCTTTCCATGGCCCAATTGCCCGTTCCCAATCATGAATATTCGTGGCCGGGAGTGGGGGCCCTTCACCCACAGGCTGCGAAGGTTCGTCCTATGAAAGACTTGCTTGAGAGATTCTGCCGCTACGTGCGAATAGAAACCACCGCCGACGAAGAAGCCGACACCTACCCAAGCAGCTCAGGACAAACCGAGTTAGGTCGACTGCTAGTCCGCGAGCTGAAGGAGTTGGGCCTGGAGGCGACCATAGACGAGCATTCCATCGTGACCGCCACGTTGCCATCGACGGTGGAACACTCTCCGACCATCTGTTGGCTGGCCCACCTGGACACCTCTCCCGAAGCTTCGGGCAAGGACGTCGACCCGCAGGTCGTCCGGGGCTACCGGGGAGGAGATATCGTGCTAAAGTCCGGTCTCGCGATTCCGGCACAGGACCTGACCGGGTTCGAGGGTAAGACTCTGGTGACCACCGACGGCACCACTTTGCTGGGGGCCGACGATAAAGCCGGTATCGCGGTGATCATGACGGCGCTGGACCGCCTTCTGAAGCAACCGGATCGCCCTCGCTGTCAGGTGCGGGTCGTCTTCACTTGCGACGAGGAGATAGGCCGGGGCACCGACCGACTGGACCTGGAGAAGATTGATGCCGTCTGCGCTTACACTCTGGATGGTGAAAGCGCGGGGCTGATCGAAAACGAGACTTTCTCCGCCGACGTGGCCGAGGTCGAGATCGAAGGACAAAATATCCATCCAGGCCTGGCCTATCAGAAGATGGTGAATGCGATCAGGGTGGCGGGAGCTTTTCTGGAACAACTTCCCCCCGAAATCTCACCGGAGCAGACACAAGGTAAGGAGCCGTTTGTTCATCCCTACGTCCTAAAGGGTGGAGTGGATAAGGTCACGCTCCGAATTCTTCTGCGAAGCTTTATCACTTCGGACCTCGCCGAGCAGGCCGCGCTTCTCAAGGCCGCGGCCCGAGCCACGGAAAATGACTGGCCCGGTTCTAGCATCAAGGTTGGGGTGAAAGAACAGTACCGCAATATGGCCGAGTTTCTGGCCAAAGAGCCCCGTGCCGTCGCGCTGGCCACGGAGGCCTACCGACAGCTTGGAATCGAGCCGACCTTCAAGGCGATCCGCGGGGGTACGGACGGAAGTCGACTGAGTGAACTGGGACTGCCCACTCCCAACCTTTCCACCGGGATGCACAACTTTCACTCGCCTAAAGAGTTCTGCTGCTTGGAAGAGATGGAGACCGCCGTTCAGGTGCTACAAGAGTTGGCCACACTCTGGAGTAAGGAGAGTTAGTGGAGATCGAGTCGTATCAACTTGAGAGCCTGCGGGGGGCTGCCATCGCGCCATGCATCCAAGAAGTGGCTGCGCTCCGTATCGCGGTCTTCCGAGAATATCCGTATCTCTACGACGGAGACCACGGTTATGAGGAACACTATCTGAAGACGTTGGCGGAGTCTGACAAAAGCCTGGTCGTGCTGGCCCGAAGCGACGGTCGGGTCGTGGGAGCGTCCACCGCACTACCTCTGGTCGACGCCGACCCTCTGTTTCGGGAGCCGTTCACCGATCCGGGGCGTTACTTTTACTACGGTGAATCCGTTTTGCTCCCCGAACATCGAGGTTACGGGATCGGGAAAGCGTTTTTTTTCTTTAGAGAGGAAGTGGCTCGGGGTGAAGGCTACGAGAGAGCTTGTTTCTGCGCCGTGCGACGACCGGATGACCACCCCCGGCGTCCTCAAGGTTATGGCGATCTAACTCCTCTCTGGAACAAGCAAGGTTTCTCCAAGACGAGTCTGACCACAACCTATCCATGGAAAGATCTGGATGAGGCCGAGGAGACCAGCAAAGTTATGGAGTTTTGGGAAAAGAGATTCTGAGCTAGGACATCTAGGACCCTGAGTCAGGATTCGCTGGAGGGATCGCCACAGATCTTTCTCAGAACCGAGGAGAGACTCTCGGGATTAAGGGGCTTGGCCAGGATCTGGATGTCCTCGGTGATAGCCGGGTCTTCGCGAGCAGCTTCCGGCGACCCGGAGTAGACCACGATCGGTATCTCAGCCAACTCCGCTTCCGACCTGATAGCGGTCACGATCTCTCCACCGTTGGTGTCGGTGAGGTAGTAGTCGAGAAGGATGACGTCAGGCTTGAGTTCACGTGCTTTGGAGACGGCGGTCGGTCCGTCGGACGCCTGATATACCTCAAAGTTGCCAAAAAGCCTCAGGCTTATGGAGGCCAGTTCGAGGCATTCTCTCTCATCATCTACTACTAAAACATATCTAGAGCGTGTCATCAAATGACCTCCGGTCGCCAGTCTTGTTCATTTTCCGTCTCCCTGAGCGAAAATTTCCTCAAATAGTCCACTATTCCGCACAAATTTTCACTCAGGGAGACGAAAAATGCCCGGCGACTGACTCGGGATGCCATTTGATCACACGCTCTAGCCATTTTATTACCTTCTAGCAATCTTGGAAGAATTGTCGGAAAACCCTGTGCGAAGCGGAAGTTCGAGCACCATACCATCGGCATCGCTCAGAGCCACGCTGCCGCCGAAGTGCCGAACGAGCTTAGCTGCGATCCAGTTTCCCAGGGTCTTCGGAGTCGCTTTTTCGGCATCGCTGAGCAGGCCGCTGAAAGAACCGGCCATGTCGTCCCAACCGCTCAGAGTCAGACGAAATCGTTGCTCGTCGGCCGACAATTTGACGGCGACCGTGGAACCTTCGGGTGCCGATTGCACCGCCTGAGCGACAATCGTCTCCAGAACTTGGGTCAACTTATCGAGGTCGTGATAGGCTTCGGCAACCTCTCCCAGTTCGGCTTGAATCTCGATCCCTCGACTATGGGCTCGATGACGCCACAACTCCAGATATTTCTTGAGCAGGGCTTTGACGGAAATCGGTTCCGGATTGAGGGTGACGCTTCCGGTCTCCAAGTCGTGGACTTCCAACACGTCGTTCAACACGTGGTTCATCCGTTCGGAAGCGCCCGCGATCGTGTTTACCAGCGTTTCGCGGCCTTGCTCTCCCAGGTGTCCGGAGCGAAGAAGCCCAATCAAACCACGAATCTGGAGCAGCGGATGGCGCAGTCCGTGGGCGGCCAGGTCGAGGAAACGGTCTTTTTCACGGACTAACTCTTCCAGTTCTCTATTCCGCTCCTCGAGTTGCGAACGAAGTCGGTGCAGCTCGAGTTGCGTGCTGACTCGAGCCAAGACTTCGCCGGGTTCGAACGGCTTGGAAATATAGTCGACGCCCCCGCCGGTGAGGCCCTTCATTCGGTTCTCAAGATCACCCAAAGCTGAGACAAACAAAATCGTGATATCTCGGGTGTCCGGATTGTCCCGCAACTGTCGACAGACCTCGAATCCACTGATTCCGGGCATGTTGACGTCGAGCAGCATGAGGGCCGGTTTGGTCTGGTGCACTTTGGTGAGAGCTTCTTCACCGGACTGTGCTTCGATGATTCGCGCTTCCAACGGGGCCAGCAGAATGGACAATATTTCGCGATTCTCATCGCAATCGTCCACCAGTAATATCAACGGTTCCTGATTGGACCGAGATACTGATTTAGCTGACACCGACATAATTCTCCATTCCTCGCCGGGATAAAGGGAACCTGCGGCTTGGACAGGCTCCCTGGCAGAGGGGTACGAATCGTTTCTGATGGCTTCATGGGATAGAGAACATCTGGACCTGCTCTTGCAGGCTAGCGCCCTCCTCAACTCTACCCTCGATCTGGACGAAGTCCTGAGATCGCTCTTACAAGAGGCCTCCCGCATCGTCGGTGCCGAGAACGGCTTTATTCTGTTGCGAGAGGACGAGGATTGGAAGCTTCATCTTTCCATCAACGAGAGTGAACTGTTCAGCCGGTCGGTGGCTACGCACGCGGCCGAGAGCGGCAAAACACTCCTTCTGATCGATGCTCACAACGACGAGAGGTTCCTGAACACCACCAGTGTCCAGATGGGGACATTGCGCTCGATCCTGTGCGCGCCGGTGGTTTGGGGACAAACCGTGAGGGGGGTCATCTACCTTGATAACCGAGTCAAGAAGGGGGTTTTCCGAGGCGAGCATCAGCGCCTGATCGACGCTCTCAGCCAGCAAGCCGCGACAGCGCTCGAGAACGCTGCCCTCCATCAGGAGAGAGAACGCTTGCATGAAAGAGCCATGGCCCAGGCCCGACAGGAATTGGCATACACTCAAGCTCAGCTTCTCACTGCTTCGAAGATGGCGGCCATCGGCGAATTGGCGGCCGGAGTAGCCCACGAAGTGAATAATCCACTCTGCGCTATCGCTCTCAATCTGGACACGGTCTCGAGGCAAGTCCAAGATGACAAACTGACCCGGCGACTCGACATTATGACCCGAGCGGTGGATAGATGTCGCGGGATCATCGACAGATTGCTGAATTTCAGCCATCCCAGCCTGGCCGAGCGAAAGCCGTTCCGTCTGGACGAAGTTATTCTTCAGACCTTGGAACTGATGCACTATCAGTTGCGCGAGTATCTCGTCGATTACGAGTTAGAAGAGTTGACGGTTTACGGGGATGCTTCAGCTCTTATCCAGGTGTTTATCAATTTGCTTTCCAACAGCAAGGACGCCTTGCCGGAAGAGGGTGGTCGCATACAGTTGGGGTGTCGGGCTAGCGGTGTGGTGGAGCTCGAAGACAACGGGTGCGGTATGTCGGAGGAGGTGAGGGAGCGCCTTTTCGAGCCGTTTTTCACGACCAAGTCCGTAGGCGAAGGCACGGGGCTAGGTTGGTCTGTTTCCTATCAGATTCTCAAAGATCACTCGGCCACCATCGAAGTCGAGTCTGAGCCGGGTCGAGGGACCCTTGTTAGGCTTAAGTTCCCTCTCCAGGAGCCAGAGTGAGGGAGCCGGGAGACGTGCATATCCTGGTGGTGGATGACGACGAGTTGGTGAGAGCCAGTCTGGAGTTGGAAGCCGAAGACGCGGGCTTTCGGGTGGCCACCGCGGCCAACGGGCCCGCCGCCCTGGAATTGGCTCGCTACAACCGATTTGACCTCGTCGTTTGCGATATTCGAATGCCGGGGATGGACGGTCTGGAGGTCATCGAGCATCTCAAAAAGAGCCAGCCCCAGGCAGGCTGTATCGTGATCACCGGCTACGCCAGTCCGGACACTCCGGTGCGAGCCCTCAAGATGAGAGTGGACGACTATCTGCTGAAGCCTTTTGACGGTCCGACGTTTCTGGCCAGCGTCCGTCAGGTGTTGAAGTGTCGTGAGAGCGGTGCGGACGAAGGGTCTTCTCATCAGGAGGCCCTCCTGGGTATTCTCAGACACGCCTTGGACAACAGCGTCGAGCGCCTGAATTTGGCCGAGTTTGCCGCTCGGCGAGCCTGCGAGATGGGGCTTTCCTCCCGTCGGGTCAGGACGGTCTATCTTTGTGGACTGATCCATTCCGTGGATCGGGCGTTGTTGAGTCCGTTCAGGGGGCTGCGGTCGGTCACGACGATTTTGGACGGTCTGGAAGAGGACACCGGGATTGGTGAGGCTGCGGTTCTCAGACAGTCGATACAAGACTTTCAAGCCGGTACCGCCGCCGGGGAGTTTACCCTACCGGAAGCGGATTGGATCGGTTTGGAAAACCTTTTACGCCTGGCCAATAAGCACCGAGCTCTGGGTCACTGGCAACAGGCTGAAGACTTGTATGATCGAATGCAGCGATTGGGTCTGCCCGAAGAGACAGAACTGGTGGTCAAGCTTGAGCAGTTTCTTCTCTCTATTCAGAGAGGCCGGCCTCGTCCGGAGTTGGGGCACGAGGTGCGGATAGGGGCGCGGTCGCTCGGTTCGAGCCGTTTGGAGGCCAGGGCAACTCTGCAGCTAGCCAGACTGGGAGCTGTTTCCGGCGATGAGTTGGTGATGGCGCGCGACACCTTTTGGTGTTGGGAGGAGCATCTGGAGGCCGCCTGTTGCGCTCTTCTCCTTCAGCAGATGAGCGACGAGCGAGCGATGGTCACGCGACACGATGCGGAATTGCTGGAGCAAGCCAGGGCGACGCTACCGGAGCTTGAGTCGGTGGACGATGACCACCAAAGCGAGTGTGAGATCAAGCTTTTCGGACCCTTTCGTGTGCTTTTAAAAGGACGGCTTTTCCCCGACGAGGATTGGATCAGCCGCAAGGACCGCCTTCTTTTTGCTTATCTCGGTGCCCAGTCGGGGAAGGTGGTGACCGAGGAGACTCTTTTGGAGCTCCTGTGGAACCACGGGGGTGAGAAGGCACGGCATTCTCTGCACAACAGTGTGAGCCAGGCGCGTCGCGTCCTTTCTCGGTTTAGCGGCTTGAAGGGCAGGGACATGATCGAGCGAGTGTCCGACGGCTATCGGCTGGGTGGCTGCTTCGAGGTCGACCTCGCTCTCTTTGGCGAATTCTTTGAGAATGGGACCAAACAGTCTCTGGCGGGTGATTGGGAGTCGGCCTTGCTTCAGTTGCAGCGCGCCGAGCGTTTGGTGCGGGGGGACTTCATGGAGGGAGACTATCAGGAGTGGACCTTTCCGCTCAGGGCGGATGTTGAAGTTCGTCTGGTCGAGCTCCTCTCTACTCTGGCCGGCTATTTTTCCCATCGAGGCAAGCCTGAGAAAGCGGTTGAGTATTGGCGGCGTGTTCTGGAGCTAGACCGCTGTTCCGAAGAGGCTTACGAGTCGCTCATCGGATTGTACCGAGAGCTCGGGAAGCAAGCCGATGCACACAGGCTCTACTTATTGGCGGAGGCTAGTTTTGAGGAAGAGTTGGGGGTGGCCGTTCCAGATCGTGTCGCCCACGTTTACCGGCTTTTGAGCGTCTAACTAGACCAATATGTTGCAGAAGGGGCCACAAGGATGAAGATTCTACCTATTTTGCCAGAGTTAAGTTGTCGTTGCGTTTTTCCGCCGGAATGGGTCCTGGGAGGTCCACCTGACTTCGGTTCTATCGATCCGGAGAATTCGTCCTTTGAGTCAGCCGGACTACCGAACGGTGTGGCGAATAGTCTGGGCTATTTCGTTGTCTGGACGGAGGTCAAGGGCCCGTTCGAGATCTGGCTCAAACCCGGACGTTCTTCGGCTCTGCTCCGGGTCGGCGAGAGCTGGAATGATCACATCGAGTTTGCAGAAGGGACCCTGCGAGGACTTTCCCAGAATATAGGTTCTAGCGATCGTGATTGGCATATCATCGATCTGGACTTCTCTTCTTACCGAGTCGGGATTGAAAGAATCGAATCAGAGCTAGGTTTGGAGCTCATCCTGAGCTTTGCGACAGTGTGGAGCTATCTCAGCGGGGTGCTTTCGTCTATGGCTCCGGACGCCCACCAAAACGTTCGAGTTCTGGACCAATTGATTGAGTTTCTCACCGATTTCCAGGCGAGCGAACAAGCCGATCGGAGCCGGAGACCGGAAGGTCCCGTCACGGCTCTCTTGTTGGAAGCGACAGCGTTGCTGTCGAAGTTGAGGCTGGGGCAGGCCAGCGTTGCCCAGGTCGTGGCCAGGCTGAGCCAGTTCGATGAAACCGAAGTCGTCAAGCGGTGTGCGGTTGAGGTATTCGAAAGAGCGCCGATTCCTGGCATACAGAACATAGAGCTGCGACCTCTCGGCTCATCGGTAGAGCTTCTGTACGACAAACGATATTATCGCCGGATAGATCTGCAGCCAGAAAAGCTCCTTCAAGAACTGAGACTCTTCGTCGAGTCTCCTCAGCTGATGGGTCGAGTATTAGGCAAGATCGCGCATCTCGTTGCGACTACAGTGCAAACCGAACATGGTGAAGGCCTTTCTTTTACCTTCGTTGACATTCGAACCGCTGTCCGAAATGAACTGGAGTTAATTTCCTCGGCGCCCCCGGACCAACGAGTAGAGGTCCTTGATAGATTTCTGGAGTGGCTCCGGGCTCAAGTCGCTCACCTTCCGCGGGACTCGGGTGAAGGGGCTTCGATGCTGAGCGAGCTAGAGTCTGCCAAGAATCAGATCGACAGGGGAATGGATGTCGAGTTGGCTTTGACTGACTTCCGTTACATCTATTCGTTCGAGTGATAAAGGCTTTTGAGTGAGGTTTGAGTAGAGCGTCGTAGGCTGATTCTCAGAAAACGGGTGCAACGATACCCGAAAAATCGAGGAGTGTTAGCCATGAACCCTACCATCAAACTCTTAGCCCACCGCCCCGTTGTTTTTTGCGACAGACCCAGCGTGCTGCAGCTTTTGGTCAAAGTCATGCCTCCGGTGGTCCGAACGACCGAGCGGCCCCCGATGAACATCGCTCTAGCCATCGACCGATCCGGCTCCATGTCCGGACCGCCGTTGATGAGCGCCAGGGCTGCGGCCAGGATGCTGGTGGACCAGATGGGTCCGGAAGACCAGTTGAGCGTCGTCTCTTTCGACGACGTCGCTAGGGTCGTGGTTCCACGAACGTCGGTGGTCGATAGGGAGAAGATCAAGGCCCGAATCGATACTATCGACGTTGGCGGCGGAACGAATCTGCATCAGGGCTGGCTGGAAGCCTGCTGTCAGTTGGGCAAGGTTGAAAAGAAGACGATTATCTCAAGAGTGATCGTCTTGAGCGACGGCCAGACCAATGTGGGAATCACCTGCCTCGATTCCATATCGGGTCAGGTGGTCGACTGGGAGAGGCGGGGCGTCGGGACCTCCACCATCGGTCTCGGCATTCATTACAACGAGAATCTTCTCTCGAAGATGTCGACCGCCGGTGGAGGAAACTTTTTTCATGCCGCTTCTCCCGAGCAACTGGAGCCGTTCTTTCAAACGGAACTTCACGGGTTGAGTCTGACTTACGGCTCCCAAGCGGGATTGCGACTGGAGACTCTTTCGGGCGCCCAGGCGCTTCGGCTCTACAATCCGCTGGACAACCGCGAGGACGGCAGTCTCAGGCTTACCGATTTGGTTTACGGAATTCCCAAGGATGTTTTGTTCGAGCTGACCGTGCCGGAGATGCCGAATCCTCGCGAGCTGGTCCGGGTAGTGTTGAACTATACCGACCGGGAGACCGGGCGACGCTGCCAGGTGAGCGAGACCTTGCGGCTGCCCTGCATCGAGCATGCCCGATTGGATGAGTTTCCGGTGTGCAACGAGGTGCTGCAGAAGCGAGCGCTTCAACTCGCCGCGCGGGGTCTGAAGACGGCCCAAAAGGCTCTGGCGTCGAGGCAGTACCAGGAAGCCGAGGATGTTCTTAAACAGGCTCTTGCCGAACTAGAGGAGGTCGAACCAAGCTCTCAACTGCAAGGGCAGATGACGGAGATCCGGGGAATGCTGAAAGGACTGGAGCGAAGAGAGTATCAGTCGGTCCAGAAAGCGGCTTCCTGTCGGAGTCTCGCCATCAGCAGCTCCAGCATCACCTTGAGCGAGCTACCGATCAAAGAGTGGATGGCCCTGCCCGAACACGAGCGGACTCAGGAGCGCTTGAAACAGATGATGGAAGACGCGGGGTTCTCTCCTCCGGGTTCATAAAAAAAGAGTGCGGCGGGCGCCGCACTCTTTTTTGGGTCTGAGTCGAGTTAGCTTACTGCTCGTCTCTCACTTGGGTTAGAACTGTTTGGGGAGCTACCGAAGCGGCGACACCATCCTTGGCATCTTTGATGATGCTCTTGGCGCCTTCCACAATAGAGTCTTTATCCCAGGTCTGTCCGATGGTGTTGCCGATAGTGGCAAGACCGGTACGCAGTCCGTAGACCGCGCCGTGAACCGGAGCAGCGATGACACTGGCACCGGCTGCCACGAACTTCTCGGCGATGTTGAGTTTGCTATCGGTGAACGCACCGGCGACACCTTTGGCGCCTTCGGCGGCGGTAGCAGCGATAGCGCTGACCGCACCGGCGATTCCGCCCACGGCGGCACCGATGGCTCCCATGATCAGGGTCTTACCGGCCTTGATGAGAGGAATATCGATCGCCTTTTCACCGGGCTTGAGTTTGTACTCGCCGAGCTCTTGCATCTCTTCTTGGATACCTTTGCCCACGGAGTTCAGTCCGTTTTTCACTTCGGTGTAAGCTTCTTTGGAAGCTTGAGTCACGGTGAACTGACGAGGGACGGCGTTGTCCACTTCGCCCGCACCCTGCCACACACCGGCCAGCAAGCTGACGGGTAGAGCAACCGCTCCACCCACGGCCATAACCGGGACGGCGGCTACCAGAGCCAGGGTTTTCAGGGTAGGACCGATCTTCTCGGTCTTGGCCACGTTCTTGATGATCGAGGCGGTAGACTTCAGGGTTTGAGGTACACCGGTCGTCACCCAGGCGCCGGTTCCGGAGAAGGCACCGGCCAAGCCGGAGGCGGCGTAGTTAGCGGAAAGATACGTGTTGTCCACGATCTTCTCCACCATAGTGTCGCTCTTGGGCGGCTCAGGCTTGGTGTTCTGAGGCGGCTGCTGAGGGGTTTGATTAGGTCTTACTTGTGTTGCTGCGATTCTCATCTTATCTCTCCCACGCTTCCTTGAGTACGCCCGCCGCGAGTTTCACGGAGGCTTTCCCTGTATCGACCACGGGCTTGACCGGCCCGTGTTTCCAGCCGTCCACGAATCCGCGCGGAACGGACTCCTTCAGGCCTTCCTTCACCAGTCCGTAAGGGATGGCGACGGTGTGGAGGGGAGAAGTGGCCAGGCGGCCGATTCGTTTGCCGATGGTCTGGTTCTTACCGAAAACAGCTCCGGCGGCTTCCTTGGTGGTGGTCAGCAATCCGGCCGCCAGTCCGGCGGTCAGTCCGACCACGCCGCTGATGACACCGGAGACGACTCCACCGGCCACCGAGAAGAGGGGGCTCAAAATCGGGACGTCGTAAGGCTTTTCGCCTTCACCAAGCTTCTTGGCACCGAACTCTTCGAGGTCCTGTACAATCTGCTTGGAGAAGGAAGGGTTCTCTGCGGAGAACTTCTTGTCGATGTATCCGGCCATCGCATCTTGCTTCAGCGGGCCTTTCTGCTCGTAGTGTACGTCGGAAACCATTCCGGCGTCGCGGAAGGCTTGGACGAAGGGTGAAGCTACCGCGGAGAGGGCTCCGGCGGGGATAGCTGCGATGGTGCCGAGGACTTTCAGGTTGGGGCCGATGGTCTCGGCTTGAATGACGTTTTCGGCGAATTCGTAGGCCACTTGGGGCGAGCGTACGATACCGGAGACGGCTCCACTTACCGCACCCAGTACGAGTCCGGTGGCGCCGTTGGCGAAACGGCGGCTGTCGTTGTAGCGGTCTGCCACATCATACATGTCTTGTTTGATTTCATATTCGGGGGCCTTTTCTTCAGGCGGCTTCTCCGCCTGGGCCCGCGGTGCTGCTGCTTTGGCGGCACCGATCGAGTGATTCTTTGATATATTCATAAGTTTATAGCAGTCTTTCTGAGCATCAATTTTTGAGTTGGCTCACCAGACGTCGCCCACAAGAAATATTGAGTGAGTGAAGTCTTGTTATATGCAAGGTAAGCCAGATGAACGCCCGATTCACTACAGAAATGTGAACAGCCTGACAAAAAGAATAGGCTTTGAAGCTTTTAAGGGCGTTTTAAGGGTCCGAGAATTCGGGGCTCGCGGCTCTGACGGCTTCTCCTGAGAATTCAGATTCGGCGACGACCAAGTTAACAAGCCTGTAACATGGTCGGGTCCGATTCCGCCTCGAAACCACCTCCCCGTGGCAAACTACAAAAAACATCTCGATTGGAGAGACTTCCTTGAATATCAATATAAATTGCCCAGGATGCCAGCAACAGCAGGGATTCCCCGGAATGGGGATGCCGTCGATGGGTCCGACGGGCTCGATGCAGATGGCCATGATGATGATGATGACGGTCATGAGCGCCTTCATGTCTCAAATGATGAATCCGTTTGGAGGCGGAATGATGGGCGGCTTTCCCGGATTTGGTGGTAGCCAACTTGGTGGTGGCATGCCGTTCGGTGGAGGCGGCGTGCCCGGAGCATCAAGCTTTCTTGGTGGAGCACCGTCGGGCGGCGGCGGAGGAGGAGCACCCGCATCTTCCACCGCCGGTGCGAGCGGTCCCGCAGTCGATCCCGGCTCGATACAGGGCACCGGATGGGGCGCGGCTCTGGCCAAAGATGCCGCAGCCAATGCCAACGGTCCCGGCGGGTACTGCTACAAGTGGGTCGGACAAGCCCTGCGCCGACACGGAGTGAACGTTTCCGGGGCGAGCGCCTATATGGGAGCCGACCAACTGGCCAAGAATCCGAAATTTCGAGAAGTGAAAGTCAATCCCCAGGATTTGGGCAAGCTTCCAGCCGGAGCCGTGGTCGTATGGAACAAGGGCCCCGGTCATCCCCACGGCCACATTTCTATTGCTCTTGGTAACGGGAAAGAAGCGAGCGATAAGATTCGTAATCAGATCACAAACTACGGTACCAGCGTTCGGGTCTTTTTACCCAAGTAGCACGACTGGTTGAAAAAAGGACGGCCCCGGGGCCGTCCTTTTTTCATGGTCTTTTAAGTCTATCGAGCTAAGTTGAGCGGGACAATAAAAAAGAGGTCGGACGTAGACTCCGAGCCTCAAGGAGATACTATGCAAATAAATCGCACGCTCAAGACCCAGCCTATTCAGCAAGCTTCGAAAGCGGCGGCCCCAGTGGTCGCCCAAGCAGCGAAACCATCAGAAAGTTTTACCTTTAGTGAGAGCACGACGCCCCCTTTGGTGAAGGTCGGCAAGTACGCTCTGGCCGCGGCCGCCACCGCGGGAGCGGGTGCTCTCGCCTACTTCGCTTCCAATAATGTCGGTACAGCAGCCACCGTCGCGGGCGTGGCAAGCGGAGCCCTGGCCGGAGGTACCGTGCTTGGTGCCGTGGGGATGATGGGCGACATCGCGGGAGGCATCATGGGCAACTCGAACCACACCCGCACAGGGCTGATCGTCGGCGGAGTGGGTGGTGCCGTCGCCGGTGGAGCGATCGGTGCTCTCGTTGAGAACCCCGCGGTCGGCGTAGCCATGGGTATCGCATCGGGGATTGCCGCCTTGGGCATCACCTCGTCCGCGACCAACATTCTGGCCAAATAAACGGCTTCCGAGACATGTCGTGACTCGGTGGGTTATACTACAGACCATGACATCTCTCAAGTTTAAAGCCGGACTTGCTTCAGCCTTTCTCTCCCTTGCTCTTTCCGCGGCTTCTCAGCCTTCGGACCGTGCACCTCAAAGTCGAGACGAAGTCATCACCAGATCGGAGCTTGTCATCGATCTGGAGAAGGTCTTTTCGCAATGGGAAGGTCAGACTTCCAACTACGTGACGAAAGATGAGCTCTCGGAGCTTCGGGCGCTCGTGCTGCAACTCCGCGAAGAGATGGACGGCTTGGGTGTTCGAGAGAGCAATCTGGAGTCGACGGTCGACGGTCTGGAGCAGAGGACCCGGAATACCGGGCGTCCCGGCTTCTAGAGCATTCGCAGTGTGAGTTGATAAATCACCGTCGCTTAACACTCCTACTCCTCATAACCTCGCTTTTGATAGGCGGGGTTGTTTTGTTCAACCGGCCGACCACCAAACAGAAAGCCATCGTGGCCGGGGCGCGAAGTTGCCTGGGCGACCTCTACGACTCGTCGGAGTATGAAGGCGGGCCGCCACCGGAGGGACGGGGCGCCTGCACCGATGTCGTTTATAACGCTCTTCTAAGCCAGGTGGACCTCCAAAAGGCCGTGGCCGAGGACGTAGCGGAGAACCCCGAACTCTATCCGGATGCCGGGAACGCAGATTTGGATTTCCGCTGGTGTCCCACACTGGTGGTCTGGTTTCGACGCCATGCGGAGTCGCTTCCAACCGACGTCAATTTGCTAACAGTGTGGTCGTTTGAGCCGGGAGACGTAGTGTTCTACGACGACGGTGGGGGAGGCTTCGGGCATGTAGGAGTTGTGTCCGATCGAAGATCTTGGGACGGACTGCCGCTGCTCATTCACAATCCCGCGCCGGTCTGCGTGGAGGAAAACGCCCTCACCAGCAACCGAATCGTCGGTCATTTCAGACTTTGAAGCTTTGAAAGAATCCTTCTTCGAGCCAATCCTGAAACCAGGTGAAGAGCTGCTCTTCAGACACCTCGTGGGCCCGCTGGACTTGATCAAGGCTCGTTCCAAGGGAGTGGCCGTCACAAAGAAGTTGTAGGAAGCCGTATGCCGAGTCGCTCAAGACTTGGCGCCAAACCTTGAGATTGTGTCTCCAGCAAACAAGGTTGATAGGTTCGGGAGAGGGGCCGACCAGCTCTTCTCCATTGCTCCAAGCTTTGAAGACGGAATTCACGTCGTAGCTGAAGCTTTGAGCTGAAAAGGCGGGCACAGGCTTAAACTTAAGCTCCAAGAAGTCTTCTTCAGGTACCTGGCTCAGAGCCTCCAGCGTTACCGTGTCCGCGTCGTGAGCGACCGCCACGACGCAGAGAGTCCACTCCAAGGTGGCCAGCTCCCTCAGACTCTCCCCTTCGTTGCGCCAGTTCTTCTCCGCCAAGAACGGGGCGAAATGACGACCCAGATGGTCTAGAGTATACGACTGGGAAGGGTAGCTTTGAACATACTCGGCGACCAGCGATTTAAAGTTGGCCTCACCCAGATACCAGGCAACCACGGGGAAGTCGATCTCCAAAGCTTCTTCCATCCGTAACAGATACATGCCGCGGTAGATTTGAATCCGTTCTTTGGGAGAAAGAGTGGGAGAGGGCAGGACCAGTTGCTCCGCGGAGCCCTGAGCGAATCCTGCTTTCTCTTCGGCTGCCTGCAAGGCACCAGCCTGATCTCCCGGCTCCACGACGAAGGTGTGAAGCCAGGCCTGGATCTGATGAAGACTAGGCTGACTTGACACGGGAAGAGCTATCTTGCCTGGCTTCGGCCAGGTCGCGGTAGTGCTGAGCTTTCAAGACTTCGTTGTGAACGGTCTCGAAATCAGGAATATCGGCGTCCCATTCCACCATCGTGCTACGGCCCCCGTGGCGCTCGTGCAGTCTGGTGTACATCTCCCAAACTTTGTCCACCACGTGGTCGGAATGAGTATCGACGATGTGGGTCCCCTTGTCGGTATGGCCCGCGACATGGTGATAAAGTACTCGCTCCACCGGCACCTGCTCGATGTATTCGTCGGGGTCGAAGCCGTGATTGTAGGCGCTGACGAATACGTTGTTGACGTCCATCAGCAATCCGCAGTCGGCTTCTTCGGCCAGACGAGTAAGATACTCGATTTCGGACATCTGGGACATCTTAAATTCCAGGTAGTTGGAGGGGTTTTCCAGGGCCACCGGCAGTTCCAAGTAGTCCTGAATCTGCCGCACCCGGCCTGCGACGTGTTGGAGCGTCTCGTCGGTAAGTGGAATCGGCAAAAGGTCGTGCGAGTTGTGACACATATAAGCGTTCCAACAGAGATGGTCGGAAACGAACGGTGCCTTAACTTTCTGGGCCAATTTCTTCAATTTGGCTAAATAGTCGAAGTCGATAGGGTCGGTATTGCCGACGGCCATGGAGACGCCGTGCAGGAGGATGCGGTAGTGGGAGGAGACCTCTTCGAGGATGGCCATAGGCTTACCGCCTTTGTCCAGGAACGTTTCGGAGATCACTTCGAAGAAATCGACCTTGGGTCGATGCTCCAAGACGTGATCATAGTGAACCGAACGAAGGCCCATGCCTAGTCCGAAATCAGGTAATCTCCATCTGTTTGGAACCATTTTTACCTCTCCCGATGTAGTCTAGCAGGCAGCAAAAAGGGGCCGAGCGACCCGACCCCTTTTGCTGAAGTTTTACTTCTTGCCGCCGCAGCCGTCTTTGCCTTTGCAGCCATCCTTGCCGCCGCAGCCGTCTTTGCCTTTGCAGCCGTCCTTGCCGCCGCAGCCATCTTTGCCTTTGCTGCTATCCTTGCCGGGGCAACCGTCCTTGCCGGGACATCCGTCTTTGCCCTTACAGCCGTCTTTTCCGGGGCAGCCATCCTTGCCTTTGCAGCCGTCTTTGCCCTTACAGCCATCCTTCTCGCAGCAATCTTTACCTTTGCAGCCGTCTTTGCCCTTGCAGCCGTCTTTGCCGCAACAGTCCGACTTCTCTTGGTACTTTTTCTTGTTTTTACCGTCGTTCTTGTCCCAGGAATTATGCTGGGCGGAGGCTGCCGTGGTTCCGGCTACCGCTCCTGCTACGGCCGCTGCCATAAGCTTCGTAAACTGTCTTCTGTTCATTTCAAAAACTCCCCTAAGCTATCTAGTGTGTCTTATTAATGTGGTGGCTAGTCGGAGGCGTCCAAGCCTCAAGGACCAGATCCTAAGCGGTGCTTTGACCTGCCTCATAACAAACCTTCCACCAGAGAAACAGGCGCTATCCGGAGAAGTTCCCGAAGGCTCTCATTTTTTTTGCAAGAAGTGACTCACTATGAGTAAGGGAACCGCCGACGATGTGAAAGCCGCTCTTTGGGAACTGGCCAATCCTGAAAAGGCCGAGTTCTTTCCGAAATTCTTCAAGACCGGACCGGGCGAGTACGGGGAAGGCGACAAGTTCATCGGCGTCGTCGTTCCGGACCAACGGAAGACGGCTAGGAAGTTCCGAGAGCTCCCATTCGATGAAGTGGCCGTACTTCTAGATGACGAGCACCACGAATGCCGGCTGACGGCGTTGTTGATTCTCACGGAGAAATACTCTCGGGAGAAGACGGAAAGCGGTCGTGTGGCTATCAACGAGTTTTACTTGAGTCATCTCGACAGGGTGAACAACTGGGACCTGGTGGATTCATCCGCCCACAAGATACTGGGAGCCGAACTGGTCCGGACGGGTCGGTACGAGGAGCTGGACGAATTGGCGGAGTCCGGTCACCTCTGGCGAGAGAGGGTCGCCGTGATAGCCACCCTGGCTCTGATCAAAAAGAAGCAGTTCGGTCCGACTCTGAAGCTCTGCCGTCGATTTCTAGACCACCCTCACGACTTGATCCATAAAGCCACCGGCTGGATGCTCAGGGAGGTCGGCAAGGTCAAGAAGCAGGAGCTAGAGACCTTTCTCGCTCGTCACGCCACCAAGATGCCGCGCACGATGTTGCGCTACTCTATAGAAAAACTGCCCAAGGACGAAAGGCAGCGCTGGATGCAGAAGGGCTAGCGCTTCTCCGCTTCCAGGAGTGCTTTGTGCGCGTTGAGTCTTCCGCCGGTGGCCACCTTGTCCGTGAGTTTGTCGGACGGGTCGACGCTCTGCATCAGTACTTCCTTGATCTCTTGGTTGGAGAGACTCGGATTGAGCGTGACGGCAAGTCCCGCGACCCCGCTCACGTGAGGTGTGGCCATGGAGGTGCCTGACTTGTAGCCGTAGCCACCGCCGGGCACGGTAGAGTAGATAGAGCTGCCCGGAGCAGCGAGATCGACCTCTTCCTTTCCGTAGTTGCTAAAGCTGGAGAGGTCGCCCCATCGGTCGATGGAGGCTACGGCGATGCTGTTATCCATGTCGTAGCTGGCCGGATAGTAGGATTCCTTGTCGTTGTCCTTGGTGTCGTTGCCGGCCGCCATGACGTGGAAGGCGCGAGAAGAAGAAAAGGCTCGCTCTACCGAGCGGCTGCGTCCGCCACCACCCCAGGAGTTACTGGTGATTCGGGCTCCGTTTCGAGTGGCGTAAGAGATTCCACGCAGGATTGCAGAGCGAGATGTTTTCGGCTTGTCCTCGGTGTCGTCGAAGATTTTTACGGGCATGATTCGAGCTTGCCAGTTCACTCCGACAACGCCCTCGTCGTTGTTTCCGACCGCTCCGATGGTACCCGCGCAGTGGGTCCCGTGACCGTTGGCGCTGTCGTCGGGATTGCCGTTTTGGTAGTAGGCGTTGAACCCGTGGACGTCGTCCACGACCCCGTTGTCGTCGTCGTCTTTGCCGTTGCCGGGGATCTCTCGGGTGTTGGTCCAGAGATTGGCTTGAAGATCGGGATGGTCGAGGTCGACGCCGGTGTCGAGTACCGCGATGACCGGACCGGTGCGGCTTCCCACCGTCTTGGCCCAGGCTTCGGGAGCGTCGATGTCGGTGTCCCGGCTGTTATCCAGGCCCCAGAGGCTGGACTTGAGGTCGTTCGGTTCGCGGGTCTCGGCGGCGACGCCGAGTTCAAATTCGGCGTCGGGCTCGGCGTAATCAACCTCGGAGTTTGAGGCCAGCTCTTTGATAGCTTGCTCGGACTGCACTTCGGATTGGGCTTCCACCAGGATCAAGTCGCCGCCAAAACCGGGGAAACTGTCTTCTGGAAACTCGAAAGTTTCGAGGTGTGTAAATCCGGAATCCTTGAGGAAATCCAGGCCGTCCTTTTGAGTTAAACGGTCTTTTAAACCAACCAAAAAACGATTCGTCGGTCTGGCCGTGGGGTGCAAGCTAAGTGAGCCGGTCATGTGTGTGTGAGCCTCCGCGGGCATTGTATTTTGCCGGGAGGTTAGGGATGTTGCGGAATTGTTACTTGTCTTTTGAGTAGGCGAGGTCGGTGAAGATGGTCCAGCATTCCTTCACAAACGTCTCCTCTTCCAGATAGTCGGAGTGACCAGCGCCCTCGACGACTTTGAATTGATGAGGGATCCCGAGGGATTTCAGTGTTTCGCTGAACCTTAGCGTTGTTTTGTAGAGTCCGAATTCATCCTGGTCGCCCGCAATGAGCGCCAGGCGCTCGGAGAAGGTATTTCTGGCTTCGTCCGGATGAGAGCGGGCCCATTCGCCCATGTCGTTTTCTTTCCATAGAGTCCAGATCTCCGGGCGGAGAGCTCCGCTCTGAAGGTCGAAGGGGCTTTCAAATGGGAACGGCCCCTCAGCGTCAGGCCGATAAGGAGAGAAGGGGGCGAGGAAACCCGCGAACTGTCCGAAGGAACGAGAGCGCACCTCCACCTCTACAAACCTCTTCATCGTCAGCCCCACGGCGGGAACGACCTTTCGCTCGGAGCCGTCGCGGTTCGTGTAGAGGTTTTGACTTTCGTCCATCCACCAATCGTCGAGCTCAAGAGGGTCGGGACCGGTGGCCACCGCTCCGTGGATGAGTTCGGGGGCGCGGCGAAGGAGAGAGATAGCGGTCCAGCCGCCGCTACTTTGGCCATAGACGATGCGGGTGCCGTTAGTTCTCCAGCGTTGATCGATAAAAGGCACAATCTCCCGGGTGAAGACGTCGAAACGGGAGCCGTTGGCTTCGGAGTTGAGAAAAAGATGATGCCCGAAGCGGCCAAAGGAATCCATGCTGACGATAATCATCGGCTTTTCTTTCATATAAGTACGCCACATGCGGTACCGCTTATCGTATGTCCGGCGATCGCCGTTGAAGCCGTGGGAGACGAAGAGGACCGGATAGCTCTTACCGGATGTCCAGTAACCGGGAGGGAGAACAACCAGGAGTTTTTGTGTGGCTTGCTCTCTAGAGAAGCCCTCTTTCAAGAGGATGGAGCTGAGGAAAGAACTCTCGCGGGCCCAAGCGGGAGTCTTGGTTGTTCGAGGAGTCCGCTTCGCGTCCACTGTGATGGTAGGGTTGGGAGTCGACAGCTGGACAACCTTGGAGCTGTAGAGCTCCGTCGAGTCCGGTAGGCCTCTCCACATGAAATTCCGATTTTCGTCGAGGTAGGCACCGGCGTACCAGCCCTTTGTCCCCTGGGGTAGTTCGAAGTTCACTGTCTCTCCGGTGGTATATCCCTCGCCCACTAGAATCTTTCCCGCATAGACGTTCATGAGACCGGGGGAGTGGGCTCGAAACTCCCTAGGGGACAGCACCACGATAAGGTTGCCGGTTTTTGTCCTCTCCCCTCGGCTCGCAGTCACCGTCAGAGTCTCGGCCTGCAGCGATGTGGCCAGAAGTCCTAAAAGAAGGAAGGGGAGAAGGCGTTTCATCCGTGGTCGTTCTTGCCGCTCTGCAGGGTCCCTTTGGGCCGTACGGAAAGGGCAAAGGATGCTTATCGAGTTTCCTTGTCCCAAATGTGGTGGTCCGGCCCTGACTCAAGACGGAGAAGTGAGTTGCCCGCTCTGCGGCAATCTGGAGGCCCCGCCGGAAGCGGTTCAGTTTGAAGCCGTGGCTTCAGGTGAGTCGACGGCACCGGTGGCCGAATCGGTGGAGATCCCGAATGTGATCGAGTTCGGGGTCACTGAGGAAGTGGCCGGTAAGGAAGAGTGGTCGGATGTGACCCTGGCCTTCGCGGTGGAGTACTTGCTTGGTTTTGTAGAGGCGTACGATGGGTTGCCGGAGGTTAAGCGGCCCGATTCGGGAGTTCCTCTTCATTTTTCTCCCTCTTCCGGACAAGCAGCGGCACTGGCGGAGCTGTGCAGTCGATATTCGGCGAAACCCGAGGATGTTCTAGGAATGGCCGCGGGTCTTTACTCCCAGAGAGAACGGGACTAGAACCCGCTCATTGTTCAGGCGCATAAAAAAGGGCCCGGTAGGAACCGGGCCCTTTTTGACGTCTTTGACGTCGGGTCGTTAGTTGACAGGATTGTAGACGCTGACGGACTCGGGAGCGACGACTCCGATCGAGCCGTCGTCGGCCACGTCGCCGCTCGGCAGGACGCCCGAAACGTTGTAGCGTCTCACCGCACCGCTGGTGTTGACGTCGTCGCCGGTCTTATCGGCAACATAGAGGAACGTACCGTCGTATTCGATGTCTACAGGTGTTTCCAGGACAGAATTCGTCCCTCCACCCGCTGCTACACCGATCGTGGTGACGTTGCCGTCCGTGGTCGGGTTGACAGTGGTGCCGTCAGTCAGTGCGTTCACGCCTGTAATGACGTAGATGACACCGTCATCCGTTCCAACTGTGTTCACATCGGAGACGAAGAGTCGGTCGTTTGCACTATCGTAAACGATACCGTGAAGTCCGTCGCCGCCGCCACCACCGGTGATGGTGATAGTGCGGGTAGGAGCGCTGCCGAAGCCCCCGGCAACTAGGTTGTCGTAAATGTCCACGGTGCCGTTTTGGTTGGCCACGTAAAGGTCGTCGTTGGCGGCATCGTAGAAGACATCCCAAGGCGATTCACTGAGTACGTCGACGACGAGGGACGTGATGGGAGATCCGCTACTGTATTTGCCGATAACAACGATCGTGTCGTTGTTGTTGTCAGCCAAGAAGGCCAATCCGCCCTCATCCCACAGCTCGAGCCCTTTGAGGTCGCCGTCGTTGTAGAACGTGCGGTCTCGTCTGGGGTCGCCGGTTGCGCCACTGCGGACGCCGGTACCGGCGCGGCCGAGCACGACTGCTAGACTGTCGCTGGTAACGTACACGTCACCCAGGCCATCGACTGCGGCGCTTTCCGAGGTGTTCGTAGGATCGCCGAGCCCGCTAGTCGCGGTTGTCAGAGCGAGATCGACGAGTACCAACTCGTTGTTGGAGCCGTCGTTGCTACTGACTACCAGTCCGGCGGCCGCACCAGGAGTCGGGTCCTGCTGAGGTAAGGCGGTCAGAGACTCGGGAGTAGCGTAGTCCACCGCAACAGTAGGAGCGATGTTGCCGCCCGGCGTGTTGAGGATATCGGTAAAGACCAGAATCTGACCACCACCGTTGGCCTTTTCGGCCACTCGTAGGTCTCCGTTTTGCAGGTCGATATCGACTGGATTGCCGAGAAGGGTATTCGAGCCGCTGATAACGGCGTCCGCAGTCACGGTGCCGTCCGCAGTGGCCGCACCCGAGATGAGGTAGATCTCTCCGTCGGTGTCGAAACCAGGATTTCCGGCCATCGTAAGAGGGCCGACGTCCGAGACGATTAACGTATCACCGCTAATCACGATCCCGTGCGCATTATCCAGTCCGGTAGGGGAGATGGTGCGGTCGGGAGTACCGGAGACGGTGCCGGCGGCTGCGTCGCTGCCGAAGTTGTCGTAGACACCGATGGTGCCGTTCGTGAAGGCCACGTACAGAATGTCGGTCGCATCGTCGTATGCGGCATCCCACGGGCGGTTCGTAGTGTCTACGTTGTCGAAAGTGGTCCCGCTGGTACCGAACACGATAAGGCTTGGACTCGGAGTCATGGAGCCGCTGAAGTTGGCGACCACCATCATGCCCTCGTCCGCCACCAAAGCGGAGCCTTTGGCTGCGACGTTGGCGATGGAGGTGAAGTCGATTTCGTGGTCCAGGTCGCCGTCGAACTCCGTGGTTTGGAATGCGGGAGTGCCGTCTCTGGAGAACAGCCGAGAGATAATGGCGATGTTGTCTCCGCCGTTATGAAAAGCTGTGTTGAGTGCGTCCAGAAGGATTCCCTGGTCGCGAACGTCGGCTCCGGGACTGGAGTCGAACGTCTGGGCCGCGGCTTGAGTGAAGTTTGCCACCGCGGTAAAAATATCTAAGTCGTCCGTATCCGCATTGGACACGATGAGGCTGAGCGCCGGGTTGTTGTTGACCGCAGCGGCGGTGACCGTGACGGGAGTGGAAGCGGTAAAGGTTCCATCGGTCGAAGTTATGGTTGTGCCACCCACCATGACGGCCGTGGCGACTCCGCTGTTTGGATCGATCGACACGACGCCGGGGTCATCCGAGGTGTAAGTTTCTCCCGAGGCCTCAGCCTGAGTGCCGTCATCGAAGGTGATGAACAGCCGATAGGTCGTTTGTTGGCCCAACGTGAGAGTTGTATTCTCCGGCAGAAGGACGGCGCCGGTCGCAACTGCGTTGGGGTTGGGGACAAAGTTCCCCGTAAAGACAAAGTTTTCGCTGTTGCCGCAGCCGATGACGGTCAGCGTCACAAAAGCTACGAGCATAGCTTTAAAAGAAGTAAGTACTATTGGTATTGCTTTTCGCAAATATTCCCTCCAAAAAAGAAATCCCGAAGAATGTCGGGTCCTCTGCCATTCGTTTTCAATCTCAATGTCCTCTTTTCGTACTATTGACACCGGGTAGGTCATCCGTTCTCACGCTGTTTTGAAGTTGAAGGATTTGATCGAGATTGTACAAACTACCGAGCCTCACAAGAAAGGAAGGTTCCTTTGCGAAACCTATTTCAACAAGTCTTCCGCAAGTCTTCAGCTGCGCTGCTGATGGTCGCGTTGGCGTCCATTATGGCAGTAGGCTGTGGCGACAGCGAAAACTTTGTCTTTACAAATCCAGCCCCGGTAGCTAATACCGGAAATCTTACATTTAACTTTATACAAGCTCAGGGTGTGATCGCCGTGCCGATCGGCACCACCACTCTGGAGTTTACCTTTTTCGACGGTCTGAACCAGACCGGCAACGTGACACTGACCGATACCCAGCCTTACGCTGCGCAGGTAACGGTAGTGGGTGTGCCCGTAGTCACGCAATCCTATCGGATTGTGGCTCGCAACGCTAACGGCGCTGCGCTGGCTTCCGCATCAGGCAACGTGACAGTGGTGCCTGGACAAACCATCACCGTGGATGTCACTAATGTGGTCCCTATTCTGACCCCGCCGACTGCCGCCCAACTGGACGTCTTTGTGTCCAATGCAGGCAACGGCGCGAACCTGGGTGACATCGACCTGTTCGACAGCCTTTTTAATCTGGTTCGTACCTTCACCGGAAACAACGATGAAGGCATTTCTGTCGACGGTCTGTGTACCGGTTTTCACAACGACGACGCGACCGTAGATATCATCGCGACGCTGGGTGACCGTACCGGCGCCTTCGATAGCGACCTGGACCGGACCGTTGCAATCAGCGGCGCTACCGGTATCAAGGGTGGAGTCGTCATTCAGGACGAAGGTCTTCTCGTGCTGGCCGACTCCTCCGACGGCGAGATTCACATTTTCGGCACTGCTGCCCTTTCGGGCAGCGTTATCGCCAACCTCGCTGCTCCCGCCAATCCTTGGGACATGACTTACGACAACGCGGGTGACCGACTCTACGTCGCCTTCACCGACGGCACCGTGGGAGTGTACGACACCTTCGCGGCCGATGTCGTGGCAGGCAACGCCAGCGGCACTCCAGACCGTACCATCACAACGAACGGTTTAGATAACGCCCACGGTATCGCTTACGACAGCGCTACCAACCTTCTGATCGTATCGGATGTTGGCGCAGCTACTACTAGTGACCAGGCTAATTTCAACACCGACGGCGAAATCTTCGTGATAGCCAACGGTTCGACCGCTTCCGGCACGATCGACGCACAAGCCGTGATTTCCGGTAGCAACACCCAACTGGGTAACCCTGTTGACATCGATCTCCAGGGCGCCGATCTGCGTGTGGCCGAGAAAGCCAACAACGTCCTCCTCGTCTTCACCAACATCCTGGCCACGACCGGTGGAAACCTCGCGCCCAGCGTGAGTGTAGCCGAGTCCGCTCCCGAGTCTTTGACATCCAAAGTCATTGCCGCTTTCGCGCCGGATAATTCCGACATCGATGGTGGAGTGACGGTTCAGAACATCCTGGTTTCGACCAATACTAGCGATCTGACCGGTGTTGCCGGAAGCGGGGAGAATATGCTGCTCCGCATCAATACTGGGTTGACGAGCATCGCCGACGCATTTGACTCTGACTGGGGCGGGGATGGCGAGAGCGTCGCCGTTGATGGTCAGGGTGATGCCTATTTCACCGCTACTGATGGTGGACCATGGCTGACTCAATACGGCCGTGTTGCAAACGGAACACGAGATACCAACAACACCGATTTCGACCCAGCTTGGGACCGCGATCTGGAGCTGAGTGGGATTACCGCCGCCGGTGAGCTGAAAGGTCTCGACATTGTGGACAGTCGTGGAGTCGTCATTTTGGCAGACTTCGCGGGCGCCGGAACCGCCGGAGCTATTCACGTGGTCGGGAAGTACGGTGATTCCGGAGATGCGATCTTCAGTGTTGCGACTGCCGACAGTAGCCCCTGGGACGTGGACTACGACCCTGCTGCTGACCGTCTGTTCGTAGCCATGACGAACGGTACGGTTCGCGTATACGACAACTTTCTGGACGATGCGAACCCTGGTTCTCAGCTTCCGGATCGTACCATCAGTCTGGGTGCTTCGAACTTGCACGGTATCGTTTACGATGCCGTGAACGACATACTCATCGTGTCGGATGTTGGTGCCGCTACCACCGCTATGCAGGCAGGTTTCAATACCGACGGAGCTATCTTCGTGATCGCTAATGCGTCTACCGCCTCGGGCACCGTGACTCCCGCAGCTTCTAACAGCGGGAATGACACGAATCTCGGGAATCCTGTAGATATCGCCTACGACGGGACAAACCTGTACGTTGCCGAGAAGGCCAACAACGAGATCCAGCGATACGACAACATCCGCTCGCTGACCGGTATGAACAATGTCGCGCCTAGCGCACAGATTACCGTCCAAGCGCCCGAGTCCGTCAGTCTCATCACGGGACTGTAAACTCGACTAACAACCCTATCGAAGAGGCTCCGCTCCGGCGGGGCCTCTTCTCGTTTCACAGGTTCTCTCATAAGTGTTGCGAACCTTGAACAGCATGCTTAAGAAAACCCGAATCATTCTCATCCTCATTTCTTTCTTGTTTCTGATGCCTGCTCTCGCCGACTCCTCGACCCTGATCGGCACCTGGGTCGCCACGCGTGGCGACGGTGCAACGACGACCTGGACGTTCAACGCCGACGGAACGATGAGTGCCGACTTCGACGGAATGGAGGGCTTCAAGGGGACTTACAAGCTCAATACGGACACCACTCCTTTTCAGCTCGACGTCATAGCTGAAGGGGAGACCATGGAAACCATTCTGGAGTTTTCCGAAGATGATGCCTTCCGTCTGGAAATTGGTACTGCCAACCCCGGCGAGCCTAGGCCTACCGAATTCTCCGATATGGCGGCGACTTTCAAGCGGCAGTAGTCCTATAAGGTCGGATTTTCAACTTCGTGTGTCGGTCGAAATCCGATTCACGGGAAGCCTTTTAAGCTTGAGCAAAGCCTGAAAACCCTTGGTTTGACAACGATTTCGTCCCGTTTACAAAAAAAACAAAAATAGGGGTTGACACCCCCGGGCTAGGCGGCTATTATCCACCTCGTGCCTCGGACAACTGGTCCGGCACAAACAGCAGCGACTCAGCTGCCTTGTTCTTTGTCAACTGGATAGTGATGAATTGGATGTACTTCTTTCGGGAAGTATATTCCGCCAATAAATGTGACACTTCGAATCGCTGATTCGAAAGTGACAATGCGGAGCAAATTGACATTCACGCAGATAACGCGTGATTGTATTACCTGTCAAGGTAAAAAGTAATTAAGGTGTTGTCTTGGGCCTACGGGCTGCAAGACACAACTAAGCCAAATCAGACGGAGAGTTTGATCCTGGCTCAGGGCTAACGCTGGCGGCGCGCCTAACACATGCAAGTCGAACGAACCTTCGGGTTAGTGGCAGACGGGTGAGTAACGCGTGAGCAATGTGCCTTCTTTCTGGGGATACCGTTTGGAAACGAACGTTAATACCGAATGTGCTGTGACTGCGGCATCGTAGTTTCAGTAAACTGTTAGGGAGAGAAGAGCAGCTCGCGTTCTATCAGCTAGATGGTGGGGTAACGGCCTACCATGGCTACGACGGATAACTGGTCTGAGAGGATGATCAGTCACACTGGAACTGAGACACGGTCCAGACTCCTACGGGAGGCAGCAGTGAGGAATCTTGCACAATGGGCGAAAGCCTGATGCAGCGACGCCGCGTGAGGGACGACGGCCTTCGGGTTGTAAACCTCTGTCAGTGGGGAAGAAGAATGACGGTACCCACTGAGGAAGCTTCGGCTAACTACGTGCCAGCAGCCGCGGTAAGACGTAGGGAGCAAGCGTTGCCCGGAATTACTGGGCGTAAAGAGCTCGTAGGCGGGGGCGTGCGTCTGAGAGGAAATCTCAAGGCTTAACCTTGGGGCTGTCTCAGATACGGCGCTTCTTGAGGATGTGAGAGGAAAGTGGAATTCCCGGTGTAGCGGTGAAATGCGTAGATATCGGGAGGAACACCAGTGGCGAAGGCGACTTTCTGGCACATTCCTGACGCTGAGGAGCGAAAGCGTGGGTAGCGAACGGGATTAGATACCCCGGTAGTCCACGCCGTAAACGATGGATACTAGGTGTAGGAGGTATCGACCCCTTCTGTGCCGGAGTTAACACATTAAGTATCCCGCCTGGGGAGTACGGTCGCAAGGCTGAAACTCAAAGGAATTGACGGGGGCCCGCACAAGTGGTGGAGCATGTGGTTTAATTCGACGATACGCGAAGAACCTTACCTGGACTTGACATGGACAGGAATGTACTGGAGACAGTGCAGCCCTTTGGGTCTGTTCACAGGTGCTGCATGGCTGTCGTCAGCTCGTGCCGTGAGGTGTTGGGTTAAGTCCCGCAACGAGCGCAACCCTTACTCTTAGTTGCCATCGGGTAATGCCGGGCACTCTAGGGGGACCGCCAGCACAAGCTGGAGGAAGGTGGGGATGACGTCAAGTCAGCATGGCCCTTACGTCCAGGGCTACACACGTGCTACAATGGCCGGTACAGAGAGCAGCCAACCCGCGAGGGGGAGCGAATCTCATAAAGCCGGTCTCAGTTCGGATTGCAGGCTGCAACTCGCCTGCATGAAGCCGGAATCACTAGTAACCGCAGATCAGCTACGCTGCGGTGAATACGTTCCCGGGCCTTGTACACACCGCCCGTCACGTCACGAAAGCTAGTTGCACCCGAAGTCGCTGGGCTAACCGCAAGGAAGCAGGTGCCGAAGGTGTGATTGGTGATTGGGACGAAGTCGTAACAAGGTAGCCGTATCGGAAGGTGCGGCTGGATCACCTCCTTTCTAGGGAGACATGGCCTCAGGTATTTGAGGATCTCATCCTGGCGAATTTCTTAACTGTGAATGACGCGCTGATAAGCTTTCGGGCTTTGATGCCGACGGACTAGTAACGTTTTGAGAAGCTGGATGTGGGAGAATTCGCTGAGGTCGTACTTCTAGGTCGATTTTGCGACTTGCATTGGGCAGGTTTTACCTGCGAGCATTTATTGGTTTGTCATCACTACCCAGTTGACAGGGACACAAGGTCCCGCGGACAGCACGTTCGCGGGGGTTGGTCCTGCTTCTGTGGACTTCGAGTCCCGGATTTGACATCACCATCAGCATTGTTGATGGTGAAGTCGTCTCCAAGGCTCGCCGCCCGCAGGGCTCTTTGACAATTGAAGAGAGATACAGAGAGTGAGAGCAATTTCAAAGGATCTTGTGTAGCACTTCGGTGTTGCACTCAAGATACGCAAGATGTCGCAAGGCATCGGAATTGAGAGATATGTTCGAGCTACTCATATGAGCGTTGGTTTTCGCAAGAGAACTGATGCGGGTATCAGCTTTCGTAAGAGAGTTGATGCAGACGGTTAGATGTCCCACCCCGGGATATCTAGCAAATAAATTACAAGGCATAAGCTAGTAGTTTAGGTATGGGTTCTGGAGGAGGCGAGTTTTTCGAAACTTGCCGGCTGCAGGCCCGGACTGAGACACGAAGTTTAGTTTTTGAAGTAATTAAGGGCACATGGTGGATGCCTAGGTGGAAAGTACGATGAAGGACGTAGAGGACTGCGATAAGCTTCGGTGAGCTGTGATCAAGCTGTGACCCGGAGATCTCCGAATAGGGAAACCACTGTATGAAGAATACAGAGTGCCGGCTGAATAAATAGGCCGGTGCGGACGACCTGGTGAAGTGAAACATCTCAGTAGCCAGAGGAAAAGAAATCAACCGAGATACCCCTAGTAGTGGCGAGCGAACGGGGTACAGCCTAAACCCAGCAGACGTGATAGGTTACAGCCGTTGTCTGTTGGGGGTTGTAGGGCTTACTGTTTCGGCGCTGTAGAGCCGGACGCAAGTAAGAAATCCGTGTTATAGAAGAAGTGGGATGGAAAGCCCCTCCATAGAGCGTGATAGGCGCGTATTTGAAATAGCACGGACTTGTGAGTGAGTACCTGAGTACGGCGGGGCACGTGGAACCCCGTTGGAATCTGGGAGGACCATCTTCCAAGGCTAAATATGACTTTCCGACCGATAGCGCATAGTACCGTGAGGGAAAGGTGAAAAGAACCCCGGTGAGGGGAGTGAAATAGAATCTGAAACCGTGTGCTTACAAACCGTTAAAGGCCTATGGCTTCGGCCAGGCTGATAGCGTGCCTTTTGTAGAATGAACCGGCGACTTACTGTTGCGGGCAAGGTTAAGGGACTGAGGTTCCGGAGCCGTAGCGAAAGCGAGTCTTAATAGGGCGAATTAGTCCGTAGCAGTAGACCCGAAGCCAGGTGACCTATCCATGACCAGGGTGAAGCGCATTTAATCGTGCGTGGAGGCCCGAACCAGGGTCTGTTGCAAAAGACTTGGATGAGTTGTGGATAGAGGTGAAATGCTAATCGAACTTGGTGATAGCTGGTTCTCCCCGAAATAGCTTTAGGGCTAGCGTCGAGGGTTAAACCACGGGGGTAGAGCACTGACAGAGCTAGGGGCCCTGACAGGTTACTGAACTCCATCAAACTCCGAATACCGTGGTGTACTGCTCGGCAGTCAGACAGTGGGGGATAAGCTTCATTGTCAAAAGGGAAACAGCCCAGACCGTCCGCTAAGGTCCCCAAATCTCAGCTAAGTGGTAAAGGAAGTACGACTTCCGAGACAGCCAGGAGGTTGGCTTAGAAGCAGCCACCCTTGAAAGAGTGCGTAATAGCTCACTGGTCGAGTTGTCGTGCGCCGAAAATGTAACGGGGCTCAAGCTGAGTACCGAAGCGACGGACTTGCAGTTTACTGTGAGTGGTAGGGGAGCGTTCCGTAGGTCTGTGAAGCGGCATCGTGAGGAGCCGTGGAGATATCGGAAGTGCGAATGTCGGTATGAGTAGCGTAAAGAGACGTGAGAATCGTCTCCGCCGAAAACCCAAGGTTTCCTGGGCAAGGTTTGTCCTCCCAGGGTAAGGCGGGACCTAAGCCGAGGGCGAAAGCCGTAGGTGATGGACAGCCGGTTAATATTCCGGCCCCGCGCATGCATGTTATGTATGGAGTGACGCAGTAAGGTAGGCTTAGCAGGCGTTGGTTGTCCTGCGCTAAGCGTGTAGAGTTGATAGGGAGGCAAATCCCCTTATCTTTAAGCTTGAGACGTGATAGCAGGTGTCATTGTGACACCGAGTGGTTGATCCTAGACTGCCTAGAAAAGCTTCTGTCTAGTGTATGTGTGCCCGTACCGTAAACCGACACTGGTGGGTAGGTAGAGAATACTAAGGCGGCGGGATAATCTCTCTTAAGGAACTCGGCAAACTAGCCCCGTAACTTCGGGAGAAGGGGTGCCCACATGGTGTAGTAATTTTCTTATGAAGCCTACGTGGGTTGCAGTGAAAGGGTCCATCCGACTGTTTAGCAAAAACACAGGTCTCTGCGAAGCCGCAAGGCGAAGTATAGGGGCTGACTCCTGCCCGGTGCTGGAACGTTAAGAGGAGGGCTTAGAGCAATCGAAGGTCTGAATTGAAGCGCCAGTAAACGGCGGCCGTAACTATAACGGTCCTAAGGTAGCGAAATTCCTTGTCGGGTAAGTTCCGACCCGCACGAATGGAGTAACGAGATGGACGCTGTCTCGAGAGGGATCCCGGCGAAATTGCATTATGAGTGAAGATGCTCATTAGCCGCAGCTAGACGGAAAGACCCCGTGGAGCTTTACTGTAGCTTAATGTTGAGATTTGGTCATGCCTGTACAGGATACGAGGGAGGCTTTGATGGCATCACGCAAGTGGTGTCGGAGCCGTCGTTGGGATACCTCGCTGGCCTGGCTAGATTTCTAACCTGTGATGTTATCCATTTCAGGGACAGCGTTTGGTAGGCAGTTTGACTGGGGCGGTTGCCTCCCAAAGAGTAACGGAGGCGTTCAAAGGTCACCTCAGCCTGGTCGGGAATCAGGCGAAGAGTGCAAGGGCATAAGGTGGCTTGACTGCGAGACGTACATGTCGAGCAGAGTGGAAACACGGACCTAGTGATCCGGCGGTACCGTATGGAAGGGCCGTCGCTTATCGGATAAAAGCTACCCCGGGGATAACAGGCTTATCGCGCCCAAGAGCTCATATCGACGGCGCGGTTTGGCACCTCGATGTCGGCTCATCGCATCCTGGGGCTGAAGTTGGTCCCAAGGGTTGGGCTGTTCGCCCATTAAAGCGGTACGTGAGCTGGGTTCAGAACGTCGTGAGACAGTTCGGTCCCTATCTGCTGTGGCCGTTGGAAGATTGAGAAGCGCTGACCCTAGTACGAGAGGACCGGGTTGGACGAACCTCTTGTGAACCAGTTGTTCTGCCAGGAGCAAAGCTGGGTAGCTATGTTCGGATGAGATAAACGCTGAAAGCATCTAAGCGTGAAACTCACTTCAAGATGAGTCTTCCCGTCACGTAAGTGACTAAGACCCGTCGTAGACCACGACGTTGATAGGTTGGATGTGTAAGTACAGTAATGTATTTAGCAAACCAGCACTAATCGGTCGAGTGACTTCATTTACATTTTCATCTTGGTCGCGCTAATACGCGTGCGGCCCGAGACGTGTGATTGCCTTATCGGAACGGAAGTGAAGATACGGCAAGCGTTTGGAAAGAGTATGAAAGACTTCGTGATTTAGTCTGTGAGCTTGGATTTATCAATCAATTCAGCGCACCTGAGATATTGTTCTCACTCTCTGTGTCACTCTTCACCCGCGGATTCTGCCCGAGTCCTAGCGGAAGTCGAAGAACCAAAAATTAAAAATTAGACGTCGGTCACGGCCCAGAGCCGCTGATGCAGGCGCGACGCTTGAGTCGGTAGGCGAGGTAGCATCTCAATAGAGAGCTGCACCAAACTCGCCCTCCGCAAGAGTTTTCCCGGTGGCGATGGCGGAAGGGTCACACCTGTTCCCATCTCGAACACAGAAGTTAAGCCTTCCAGCGCCGATGGTACTGCCTTGGAGACGAGGTGGGAGAGTAGGACACT
>Ga0208701_100133_pt1 | contig 35937 bp, 33 predicted proteins | sample DeeseametaMP1482_FD_184188 | JGI IMG/M metagenome (GOLD analysis project Ga0208701, IMG submission 184188) | Marine microbial communities from the Deep Pacific Ocean - MP1482 (SPAdes) | ecosystem: Environmental > Aquatic > Marine > Oceanic | place: South of Fiji, South Pacific Ocean | collected... | reverse complement strand
CGATCTCGTGATGGGTATCTACGGAGCAGGTGCCGGAGCCGCTATCTCTTTAGGAACCGGCGCGGTTCAGCATTTTCGGGGCTAGGAGCTTGTCCGGAGTAGTCGGACCAGCTCCCAGACTTCGCTCAAGGCGGATTAAAAAGCCTAAGCTGACATAGAACCGGCAAGATCCGGGTTGACGTGAAAGGCAATGCGAGTGAACCTCCATTGCCTTTCTGACGTATAACAGAGCGATGGGAAGAAAGTCCGAAAAGAAGACCGTCGCTTTTGTCTCAGGCTTGGCAAAGTTTCTTGTCATTCTTTTAGTCTTTCTGGTGGTCCGAGAGATCGTCACTCCGAGACGGAGGTCGAGTGGCAGTACCCTCACCGGATGCCGCTCCAACCTTCAGAACTTAGGAACCGCCGTCGAGATGTACGCTCAAGACTACGGCTGCTATCCCGCCGAGCTTTCCCAGATCACCCCCGGCTATTTTAAGACTCTTCCGGAATGCCCCGAGGCCATGTCGATGACCTACGGCTATAGAATGGATGCAAAGGCCAGGGGTGCGGACTTTCGCTGCTCCGGGCACCCTGAAGGAGAGTCGCGGGAGTATGACGCCAAACTCCAGCACCTGGCCCGACTTCGGTACACGGACCCCTCGAAGATTCCAGAGGAAGAACGAGTGACCGAGCTTGTCTGCCCGTCCGGTACCCCCTACACATTCGTCGGTTACTGGGACACCTACGAGATCTACTGTTCCGGCGAAAACCACGAGTCTAACTCAGCTCTACCCGACTATCCGAGATACAACGGTGTCACCGGAGTGGCTCTGGGAGTACGCTATTGAGACGAAGAATCGGAGAGGCCCTTCTACTACTAGCTCTAGTCGCCGTCACGACATACGCTATTATTCGACCGCGCTACCGAGATATCAACGGCGGATTGACCATGTGCCACTCGAATCTCAAAATTATAGGCGCCGCCATAGAAGCCTACTCCGAAGACCACGGTCGATATCCCACCCATCTCAACCTACTGTCTCCGAACTACCTTGACACCGTACCCACCTGCCAGGAAGCTTGGGATCGAGCCTATAGCTATGAAGTCCAGTTCAGCAAACAGTACTATTGGTTCCAATGCCGCAAGCATCGAGGCTGGGAGCCAGAAGAATGCCGTCGAAAGTTGGCTCGTCTGAACGAAATCGAATCCGCAGCCCCAAGTGATATCGGCCCTGAAAACCAATCTAACAAACTCACTTGCCCATCCGGCGGCGACCCCTACCTCTACGTACCTCACCCCGGCGTTTTCAAGTTATACTGCCAAGGCAAAAATCACCGCGAGGTACCTCGCGACTCCCTCAGTTCGACCTTGTTAATGGACTGGTCCACTTTCGTACATATCCGTAACATCGACACCTCCCCCATCGAACTTTCATCGGAGTTTCGACCCCTAAACTACCTCCAACCAAGGCAAAGCAGGAGGTATTTGGTTGTCCAGATTACGGCCTTTTCTTATAGTTTTATTTCTTCTCGTCGGTTTCGCCGGCTTTTCTCCCACGGTTCACGCAGCGGTAACCTGCTCGGCCTGTTATGGAGGCGGCGCTTGCAACGAATGTGACGGCAGCAGAAAATGCCAACTCTGCGGCGGAGCCGGAGTGGTGGGAGTCAGCGCCAAGACTTGTGAGCTCTGCGGCGGCGGCAAGAGCTGTCACGTTTGCGACGGTTCAGGGAAATGTTTCCCCTGTGGAGGAAGTGGCAATATGTCGTTTTAGCGCATCCGGCGGCAACACGCCGCCGACTGAATCCCGAGGCAAAGAGTCTATGACTCGAAAACCGTCTTCCGAATCTCGTTAGGATGGAGATACTTCGGATTCTTCCACAGCCAGACGAGCGTATTGCCGTCGTCGGAAACAGAAATATCCGTATTGTGACCGGTCGGTTCCACGGAAACGATCTGCTCGTCCTCCCCGTCCTTCTTACGGTGTAGCACACTCACCGGCTGGCCGTTCTCGCCCGGCTCTTGAGTGGTCCAAACAAGCGTACTGCCGTCGCCGGAGAGATCAAGTTGAGCGGCGATCGGCGCCTCGTCGATCTTCTGCTTCACGCCGTTTTCGAGGTCCCATTTCCAGACCTCCGCCGGAGCTACGCCCTCCTTTTGAATCCAGGCCAAGATACTTCCGTCTTGGTTGGCATCGAAATTCTTCTTTTGGATAGCTCCCGCTTCCGGATCGGTTTCATAGACCACCGGCTTCTCTGACCCGTCAGCTTCTCGCATCCATATCTCGTTGGGGATACGGGGAGTGGGAGGGAGTCTCAGATAAAATACACGATTGCCGTCACCGGACACTTCGGGCAAGCCCGCGGGGACGCCCTCGGGGCTAAGCTTCTTCTGCCCTTCTCCCTCTTTCCAGATCTGAACGGAACGACTGCCGTCGCGCATCCACTGGTCGGCCACAATCGTTTTGCCGTCGTCGGAAACATCCGCGTCGGTGTCCATCCAGCCGCCTTTGATTACGGTCTCCGGTTCGGCCTGGTCGGCCGTCTGTCGCACCGTGTCCCACCAGCCGTTACGCTCGCCGGCGTATCGCTCCCAGACCACCACGGATCCGTCGTGATTCAAGATCGGCAGCTGGTCGGCCACATCGTCGTTGGTGAACAACGTCGGCTCCTCGCCCTCACGTTGAATGCCGATTTCGGCAACCCCGGGCTCGGGCAAGTCTCTCCAAGCAATGACTTTACCGTTGCCTGAAACGGTTGGCTGGAATACCTGGCCCTTCTTAATGACCGAAAACATAACGACAATCTCCTCTGTAGTTTGAACTCTTGCGCCGGAAGAGCAAGAAGAGATGAGCCGAGTACAACCTATCCCGCCACCATCATAAAAACGTCAAAACAGGGCAGGCGTGGGGTCGATGGGCTGAGAAAGCCCGTTTGTTATGAGCACAGCCACGAGAGAATTAGAACCCAAAGCCGTCTGGAATTACTTCACCGACCTCAACGCCGTCCCGCGCCCTTCGAAAAAGGAGGAGCGGGTGATCGAATTTATGATGGAGTTCGGTCGAAACCTGGGGTTGCCGACAACTCGAGACGAGATCGGCAATGTTTTGATCAAGAAGCCGGCCACGCCCGGCAAAGAAGACCGTCCTACCATCGCCATTCAGTCCCACCTCGATATGGTTCACCAGAAGAACTCGTCTACCAAGTTCGACTTCCTTTCCGAAGGTATCCGAATGATTGTGGAAGGCGACTGGGTGAAGGCCGAGGGCACGACTCTGGGCGCCGACAACGGAATCGGAGTGGCCTGCGCGATGGCCGTTCTGGCATCGGATTCGCTCGAGCATCCAGCTCTTGAAGCACTTTTTACCATAGACGAAGAGACGGGCATGACCGGTGCCAAAGGCTTGAAAGGCGGACTGCTGAGTGCCCGCTATCTCCTGAATCTCGACACCGAGGAAGACAACGAACTCTGTATCGGCTGTGCCGGCGGAGTCGACGTGGTGGCGACCGGCACCTACGACACCGAACCTCTACCCGAAGGCTATCAACTCGTCGAACTGGCCCTGACCGGCCTCACCGGGGGTCACTCAGGAATGGACATCCACCGAGGCCGAGCAAACGCCAACAAGCTGATGAATCGACTCTTGGAGGTAGCTGCGCGAGACCTCGGCGCCCGCCTGGTGAAAATCGACGGAGGTGGTCTGCGCAACGCTATTCCCAGAGAATCCCACGCCACTCTCGCTGTGGCCAGTGAGAGGATGGAAGGTCTGAGAGCGTTGGAAGAAAGTCTGCAAAACACCATGGCCAACGAGTACGCCACCACCGATCCTTCCCTTGCCCTAGCGGTGACGCCGAGTGGAACGGCCTCCGGAGAGGCGGCTTCTCCCAAGGCGACACTGCAGTTCGTAAGAGCCATCCACAGCGTACCCAACGCGATTTATCGCCTCAGCCCCGACGTGGAAGGCCTGGTCCAGACCTCCAGCAATCTGGCCAGGGTGATCTTTGAAAACGGCTCCTATCAGGTAGCGTGTCTGGTCAGAGGCTCCGTGGATAGTGAAAAATCGGATATGGCCAGAGCGATAGCCTGTGCCATGGAACAGATTGGAGCGGAGGTCCAAACGTCCGGCGACTATCCCGGTTGGGCCCCCAAACCCGAATCCGATGTGGTCAAGGTGATGAGTCGAATCTATCGAGATCTCTTTGACGAAGAGCCCCATGTCCTGGCTTGCCACGCCGGTCTGGAGTGCGGCATCATCGGGAAAAACTATCCCGAGATGGACATGATCTCCTTCGGCCCCAATATCCGCGGAGCCCATTCACCTGATGAGAAAGTCCAGGTCACCTCGGTCCAAAAGACCTGGCGACTGCTCACCGAAACACTGGCCAAGATCTAGCATGAACTTCGCGCTCCTCACCCACCCCCTGTTTCACAAGCACCGCACTCACGATCATCCCGAGAGACCGGAGCGCCTTGAGGCGATCGATGAAGTGTTTGGGAAAGGGGACTTCGGATGCGAACTCACTCCGTTCGAAGCCCGGCCCGCGACGGATGAGGAGCTGCTGAGATGCCACGAGCAGCCGGTACTGGACGTGGTCGCGAGCCTGACCGAAAGCGGCGGGGGCCACATCGACCCGGATACTTATGTCAACCCACACTCGGAGGCGGCCGCCCGACTCGCGATCGGCGGGGGGATCGATCTATGTAAGGCTGTCTTAGAAGGCCGCTTTGAACGAGGCTTCGTGGCCGCTCGACCTCCCGGACATCACGCCACCCCCACTCGATCCATGGGGTTTTGCCTCTTCTCCACCGTAGCCGTGGTGGCAAAGGCCTGTGCGACGGAGGGGAAGAGAGTGCTCGTCTTCGATTGGGACGTTCATCACGGCAACGGTACTCAGGACTGCCTCTACGAGCACGGCGGCACTTGTTTTGTATCGATTCACCAAAGTCCGTTTTATCCCGGTACCGGATATCCCGATGAAAGAGGTGCGGGTGACGGCCGGGGATTAACCTACAACATCCCGCTACCGGCCGGGTGTGGAGACGCGGAGTACCTGCTGGCTTACCAGAAAATCGTACGTCCCGTCATAAAGAAGTATGATCCCCATCTGATTCTCGTTTCGGCTGGATTCGACGCTCACCACAAAGACTTGTTGGGTGCCATGAAAGTGACTCGGCAAGGCTTTGCGCAGCTGGCCCAGGCGGTGGCGGAAGACGCCGATGCGACCTCGGCCAAGGGAAGACTGGTCGGCTTTCTGGAGGGGGGCTACCACCTCGGCGGGCTGGCCGAGTCGGTGGAGTCCACTCTGGCCGCCTGGACCGGCAAGCTGCTCTCCACGACTCAAGGAAACACTCGCCCGGACGACCTCGTGAAGCGACAGATCTTTGAGTTGTCCGATCGCTACGAATTGACTTAGGTCTTCCACTATGTCCCTCAAACCACTCGTGGTCATCGCAGGAGCCGGCCAGACCGGTCGTGAGCTAGCCGGTCGGCTTTCTGAGAACTGGCGGGTGGTGCTGGTCGACCAGATAGAAAAGAAACTTGAGAAGGCGACGGCCGAGGTTCCCCTCACTCTCACTCACCTGGGCGATGCCACCAGTTATCTGGCTCTCCGAGACGCCGGACTCGAAAACGCCCAGCTGGCCATTGCCATGACGGGTCGAGACGAGGCCAACCTGGAGTTTTGCAAGCTGGCTATCCGCCGTTTCGGCGTCACGAACTGCCACTCGATCGTCACCAACCGCAAGTTTCTCGACAAGTTCTCTTCGCTGGGCGTCCAGGTCGTCAGTCGAGCTTTCGCCGTCTCTTCCGTCCTGCAAACCCGAGCCGACCCGGGCCGCCGGACTACCAACGAACTCGGATTGGGGGCGGGCGAGTTGATGGAAGTCACCGTACTGGCCCATTCCCCTGTGATCGGTCGACCCCTGAAGAGCTTCCAAGCACAGGCTTGGCTGGCCGGAGCAATCTATCGCGGGGGTCGTTTGGTGGTACCTCACGGTGATACGGTGGTCGAAAAGGACGACCGCGTCCTGCTGGTCGGCGACCCGGCCGTCTTGCCCGCCGTGGCCAGCTTTTTCCGTAGCGGAGCCTCCGAGTTTCCGCTGCAGTACGGGAGCCATCTGCTGGTCTCGGATCCCGAGGGAAAAGGCGAAGGGTTCTCGCTCTCCGAGGCGCTGTATCTCGTTAAATCAACCTACGCGCGGTCCTTAAAAGTGTTGTGCGCACCGTATCAGGATGACGAAACCGTGGAGACCGTCTGCCAACTGGCGGGAGTTCCGACCAGCATCAAGACCGCTCCCGGCGACTGGCCTTTGGGTGTTGAAGAGATCCTGATCAAGGAGGACTGCGGCTGCCTGGTGTTGCCGGCCCCCAAGGTGGGGCTGTTGGATTGGATGGGACTGGGACACAACGCCCTCTTCAGCCTGCTCGGTAGTGTCCAGAAACCGTGTCTGCTCACTCGAGGCAGCTTCCCCTATCAGCGAGTGCTGCTGGTCGTCTCCTCGGGCCGAGCCTATAGCAAAGCCACGGAACTTGCGATGGACGTGACCCGGCTCTTCGACGCGAGTCTAACTGCGCTAGCGGTCCTGCCGCCCGAATTCGTGAGCGGCGAGGGCCACCAGGATGAACTCAAAGAAGGCCTCGATCACGCCGAGACCGTGGGCTCCTACTACTCGTTGGTGGTAAAGACGAAGCTTTTGCACGGCCATCCGGTTCATAAAGTGGTCGAACAGTCCGCCCATTTTGATCTCGTCGTCATGGGCTTTCCTCACACCGGAATGAGACGTTGGCTTTCCCTCGACGCCGCTCAACATATCCTGATGCGAGCCAAGTGCTCCACTCTGGTTCTGCCCTGTGAATGACGCCCCCGAGTGGCTGAGTCGAGAAGTCCTTCCAGGGGGGTTCGTCAGCGACACTCGACCGGCAGGCGGCAAGATTCGAGATTGGGAGAGACAAGCTTTCGAGAAGTACGGATGCCCGGACCGCGAATCGCTCAACCGATTTTTCCTCGGTAGCACGGGTCGAAAAACTCTTATCGAGCACTATCACCGATGCGCCTTTTCCCTCCGGCAGGCCGAAGAAGGAGCGCTGATGTCGCTGGCGGTTCACTCCCTCCCGGCCGAGACTGCAGAGCTTCTGAAGCCCCATTTCCCCACCATCCGATTCTATCCCCGACTTCTCCAGAAAGGTTTTCCCGAGCCTCCTCCAGGACAGTGCTTCCGCTACAGTTGCGCCGAAGCTCTGAAAGAGTTGGACGCCTACGAACTTCCTCTTGAGGTGCGCCGCAAAAGAGAGAGTCTTCGCCTGTGGCGGCCGTTTTTTCATCGCCTCCTCTCCTTGCTGGAAGAGACTCTAGAAGAGGGTTGGCCTTTTCAGCGCTATCCCGAGGGCTGGAAGAGCAAAGCTCAAGAACTGGCCTTGGAGATCGAAAAAGAAGTGTCCGGCGATGTTATCTGCGCTTATCCGCACCGAGCCGACTCTGATTTTCGGCGCTTGCTCTCGATCACGATCACGGCCGGCGAGGACCCGACAGCGTTGAGCGGACGTGAGGTCGCCTTTTGCAAGACGCTTTGGGAAGATACTTTGAGGAAAAGAGGAAAGCTAAAGACAACCGTCCCCGTCGATCTTCCCGGAGACGAGATCCTTGGGGCCCTAGCCAAAGCTCAGGCCCGTCTGAGGGATTTCCCGCCCCAAACGGGATTCCCCGGACCCTGCGAGTGGGTCTCCGAGCTACCCCGAACGATACGAAGAAAGGCTCTCAAAGCGCGCCAAGCTTCAGTGGAGCAACTGAGAGACTTGGGGTTGATAAACTCGCTGGAGACGCTTGACGAACTGACCCCCCAGGTGGTCTCCGGAGTGCTGGACTGCCCGTTGCTGAGCCGCTCCTACCGTGCCCACGACAAGATGAAGGGCACTCTTACTTTTGAAGCTCTTCCGTGGATTGCGCCGACCTGGCGCCCGCCCGATCCTGAGAGCGTGGGGACAGCGGTTTCCGAACTGCTCGGTTGCTGGTGGTCGGTTTTCGGATATCGCTGCGCCACCCTCACCCTGCACGGTCAACTGCAAACCCTGGCTCGATGGTCAGGGAAAAGCGATTGGCTCGAGTTGGCCCAAGCCTCTCTCTCCACGATGGACCTGCACACCATCATCAAGCAATGCCGGTCTTTCTTAGAGCGGCAACGAAGTCAGGAAAGCTCGCGGCCGTATAAACGTTTGCAGCGAGACAAACGGATAGAAGAAGCTGAGAAACAACTAGCCTTTTTTGAGGCTCACTCAGGTCGGGTCAACGACCCCGCGTCAGAGTCCAGGTTTCGCCGTCATCCAAATCGGTGAGTACCAGCGAGCCCGACTTGTAGTCGGCCTTCACGCTGTGCTTTTCTCCCAGGCTGAAGTCGCCCACCCATTGGTTCCGAAGCCCGGCCGGATTCAGATGGAGCTCCGCCGGCTGCTTGGTCGTGCTCAACCCAACCCAACCGTTGCCCTTGGCCGACAACTCCAGTGCCCTACTGGTGCCCTGACTATCGGTAAACTTCCAGACGCCGGCGAGATCTTGGGACTGAGCGCCGGCCGGCACCAGCATCAAGACTAATATAAAAAGAAGTGCGTATCTCATGACTGTTTAAACTCCTCGACTCAAGATAGGTTGTGACACTACAACAAGAAAAACACAAATAGAGTTAGAACGCCCAGGACCAAGAGCGCCGTATTCACGCCTGCCAGAAACCGGCTCACCTTGGATTCGTCGTCCACCTCTTCGTCCACCACAGCCGGGTAGGTAAGCAGGTTGTTCAAAAGAGCCGCCTTGCCCGCGGCCACCAGCAGAGACGGCTTCTTCCACTCCACGTTCTGAAGCGCCCACAACCGTCCCACCGTTCCCTCGACGGAGTACTCCCACCTCACCACCGCCATATCCTTGAGAGGGCGCGGCAACGGTATGGTTTTCAGTCGAGTCCCTCCACACTCAACTCCTTCGATAAGAAGGAACCTGGCTCGCCTGGCCCTGGTCCAAGCCCACAGGGCGGACAAAAGTCCCGGCACCATGAATAACGCGGCGAAGACGAGCAAAGTGTGCGGCCGGACCGGATAGGCCTGAAACCCGTGCAATGTCGCCGCGCTCGGTTCGTCCTTGGGAACCCATATCTCGACCGGGTCGCCTACCTGAGCCGTCTCGGCGGAAGCCCCGTATCCTTTGGCCTCGATCACCGTCTCGTTCACCTTCACCGGAGCCCAGACGACACTCACTCGGTCCCCCGCGGGCAATGTCTCTATCTCCTTGCGAGTGATCTGAGACTCGACTTTCACAACTTCCGGAGTGGACGAAATCAAAGCGGAAGCCGGAAGTTCGTAGAGTAAGAACAGAAAAAGAGTCGCCACTAACACCAAAGTGATCGTGCCCATCCCGAACACCATCAGCGCCGTCCCCCACCACAATCTCTTACTCAGGCCGGGAGCCAGAGTGCGCGGAGGCGCGGGTAGCAGAGCCTCTTCCTTCATCGGGAATTACCCTTGAAAAGTCGCCGCAGCCTGGGCCCGACTCGTCCGGTGATAAAGCCCAGATAAGGACCACCCGTCAGATAGCCCAAAGCCTGCTCGTAGTTTCGGGGTAGACTGTCGGCCCTGACCCCGATGTTGGCCAGTGAAACCGCCAGCTGCTTCTTGAGCGCCTTGCTCTGGGATTGCAGCTGATCGCAGACCTTTTGGAAAGCCTCGTTTTCAATGACATTCAATCCCGAAAGGTCGTACTGGAGAGTCTGGTCGCTGGTCAGGCAAACGATCCCCCCGCCCGAAATATCGACCTCCACCGGCTCGGCCAGGACACCGTCGTAGACCGGGAAAAGCCAATCGTGTTTACCCGCATCGAGAGAAAGAAAGAGAGCCGACTGAGCTCTGTCCGATTGGCTCAAACTCAAGTTGTGGGTCTGGCCCGGAGCCAGCTTACGACGGTCCGGATCTTGAAAAGAAACGCTCAAAGGGAGTTGTCGTTGGTCGGGTTCGCGGATGAGGTGGAAGATGTCACCTCCCTTCCCACACCGGTAATAATCGAGTTCCGGATAGGGCACGGCGAGCAGATTCTGGTCGGCTTTTCTCACAAAACGCCAGGCCAGTTCCGAGCCATTGATCAGCTTGGCCGCCCAGGGTCGATCGGGAGCCTGCGGCGCCATCGGATAGAGGCGCTCACCGTTGAGGTGGATCGGCTTGGGCGAGTAGCTCAGCCGGTAAGTCAACTCCTCGAGATCGTTGCCGAAGCCTCGCGAGCGGGTCAACTTTTGCCACCAGGTCGGCTCGGCGGTGAGCCTTAAAGTGGTGAATTCGTCGGGCTCCGGCTCGCCCAAGGAGAGATGGCCTTTCTTGAGATAAAAATGGGCCTGAGGCCCCTTCCAGCTCAACCGATAGTGATCGGTTCCGAGGGCGGCCGAAAGACCAAAAAAGAGATGTTGCCCCACACCGTGCCCCACCTGGTCGAACCCGGCCGTAGTGCCCAGATTCAGCAGTTGCTCAAACGCTTCGTTGCCTGGGCACCCGTCCCACTGAAACCGGAACTCCCAGGAATGCTCGTCGGCCCTCTGCCCAAAGATATCGCTCTTGCTGACGCGAATGAGAGCTTGCAGGCAACGCAACAGCGGATAGAGAGACTGCTGTTGGCAGAAGACCGCCACCCGCTCTCTGACCTTAGCGGGATCGAGCGTGAAGGCCGCTTCGCCACCCACCGCCTTGCCACCGACGCGCTCCTTATCTAGAAACTCTTCAACATTGCCGCTCATAATTTTAATCTGCGAAACTTATTTCTTTCGCTTTCTGGCCTTCTTCAATCGAGCCAGGGTAGACTCGACCGCAGGCTCTTCCACGGTTCGCTCCTCCCGAGTCGCTATCTTCGGAGGCTTAGTCTGCCCCGAGGGAGTTTTCTCGAATCGCTCTACCCTGATTTTCTCCGGTGCCTGTGCCTGCTGCGAACGAGACGATTTCTTCACTTCTCGCAACTGCGAAAATCGACTCTGCAACTCTTCCACTCTCTTCTGTTTTTTCACCAGATCAACTTTCCGGCCCTTGGGCTTCGGGAGCCTCCTCACGGCCACTTCTAACAATAGCAGTAAGAAGGCGCCCCGAGCCAGGTCATATTCCAAAGGCGTCCGGATCGGGACCGGCCGGCCCGGCTCGGAAAAAACGTCCTCGGCCCGGGGCTCAAACCGGCCGTCGGGGACCTGCGACCAACGCTCCATCTTCTGGCGGTCGGTGCCTAATTTTGTGAATTCGGGAGCTAGCGGAACGGTGAAGTTGGTCCGACCCAGCATCTCGCCGTCGGCGGTCTGGGCCATCACAAGTCCGCTACCCGGCTCGGTGGCCAGGACGGTCCCGCCGGCGGAGAAAGGCCCGGAGGGTTGCAAGATGACTTCGCTGGATTGTCCGTTCTGTGTCACGGTCACGATCTTGACCGGTCCTTTGATTGGGCGCCTGGTGGAAAGTTTCACTTCCAGGCTCCCCGCATCTCCGGCCGCCGTAGCTCGGACCTCGAGGCGGTTACCGCGAGCCCTGAGCGGCAGGGTCTCCGTGGAGACGACCGAGCGAACCGTCCGGATCAAGATGGTTTCCAAAAGGCTCAACTGAGCGTTTACTCCCGGCACCTGGTCCCAACTCTTGGCCCAGTCGCCCCCGAGGTCGGAGAGCCAGGCCGCGGTTTGACCCAAGCCGGCGCGACCGACGGCGAGAACGGGGTCTTCCTTGGGTGTTGCCAAAAGAGTCTTGGCGGTCCCTCCTTTGGAACTCGCCATATTGTGGGCAGACAGCCGTGGAGGACTGCTCAAGTTCAATCCGGCCAAGATCGGCGAGGATTGTCCTGAGTCGGTGGGCCGAACCTCGGTCGGCTTTTCTTGAATGCCCGATCCCGTGGCCAGGACCGTGTCTCGGATAAACACTTGAGCCAGGGTCGAACCGGCGACGGTCTGGTCGGAGCGAAACAGCCTCCCTTTGCCCTGCTTGGTCAGGTCCTCCAGAAACTTGATGTCCGCTCCCTGTCCGAAAGCGACAGCCGAGACCGTCACTCTTTCATCGTTGGCTCTTTGCAGCAGTTTGTCGTAGTTGCCGGGGGCCACCGCGCCATCCGACAGAACGATGATGTGCTTGAGGGGCGCCTTGGCGCTGGAGAGACTATCCAGCGCTTCCTCGAAGGCTGGGTAGAGGTCGGTACCACCACCGGCACGCAACCTCGAGACCCCGTCTCGTAGATCGTCCCCGTCGCCTTTCGGCTCCAGTGGCACCACCCAACGGGCTGCCGAGTCGAATCCCACCACCCCGATGAAGTCCTTTTCGGAAAGCGTTTCCCCGGCGGCAATGGCCGCTTCCCGAGCCATTCGGATCGGGTCGCCTCCCATGGAGCCCGATTTGTCGATCAGCTGAACCAGAGCAGAGAGAGGCTGGTCCTTGGGACGTCTGATAGCCAGGTTAACGGGAAGGAGAGGTTCGATCGGAGTGCCCTGATAGGCACCCACTCCGAAAGTGGCGTCACTACCGGTCATCAGTAAGCCCATACCGCCCTCCCGCACCAGCAAGTTCACCACCGTTTGCAGACGCTTGTCCCAGTCCAGCGAGTCGACATCCTCAATAATCAACGCCGACACGTCGCGCCAGGCTCCCACTGCCTTGGGCAGCTCGACAGGCTGACGGGCTTCGGCCTTCAGACCGGCTTGGCGCAAAAGCGGAACAAGAGAGCCGGGACCCTCCCCGCTTCTCAGCACGATCACGGTCTGTTCGCCACCGATAAGAGTGAGAGCTTCCCCCTTATTGTTCTCCGGACGGCGGTCCAAGTCGGATACGATTCTCGCCTCGTATCGCACCGCGCCGGGTGTGTTCTTCCGCTGAGGGAGAAGGAAGAGGTTGGCGCCCTCTCTCAGGTTCAGACTCAGGTCCTGACGGGGCACCCCGTTTTCGGTGATGATAAGCTGACAGTTCTCCACTCCGCGGCTCTCCACCACAGCCCTCAAAAGAAACGGCTCGTCGGTCGCGATGTGGGCGGGTGCTTCGAAGCGAGAAAGAAGGACATCGACCTCTTTTTCGTCAGGGAGAGGCACCAGCCAGGTCTCGATCCCGGCGTCGCTCAAGGCTCGGATCTCTTTTTCCGCACCGGACTCGGTACTCTGAGCGTCGGTCAGCACCACCAACCTTCGAGCCGTCTGACCGGGAAAGGCGGTAGCCGCGAAACGAAGGGCGGAGGTGAGCCCCGAGGCCCTCTGATCCACGACCGTCGTTAAGGGTCCGACTTCCGTCCCGTGAGTGCCTGCCGGTAGTTCGACTCCGGTGTCTTTTCCGAAGACCACGACACCGAATTGGTCGCCGCCGGACTTTCCTTGCAAGGCCTCATTGAGGAAAGACCGCTGCCACCCCTGGCTGTTTCCACCGGTGGAGTAGGAACGGTCGAGCAAGAATATTACCGTCAAATCGTTTGAGCTGCTGACGACATTCGCTCCCGCCATGGCCAACCCCAGACAGGTAAGGCCCAGACCTCGGAGCCAGAGAGATGCTCGACTGCGCGAGGGCGTCAGCGAGGTCGGTGTTTTCAACCAGTAGTAGACCAGAGGTAGCAAGCTCAGAAGACTCAACAGCAGAAGCGGACGGGAGAAAAAAAGCTTCACGGTCGGCCTCTCTTCAAGAAGACGAACGCTTCTACGAGGAGTACCAAAAACGCGATGAGAAGGAACGGCAGTCCGACAACTCGGTACTGCACGGTTTCTCCTTGGGCCTGCTCCTGGGCCGGCCCGTCGACCTCGCCGAAGTTCAGGTCCTCGGCATCTCGGGGCAAGCGACTCTCCTGATAAGAGAAAAGATTGACCGCCACCGGCTGGGAGCCGTCGGCGTGGACCAAGGAATAGACGCCTACCTGAGGCGGAGGAAACAGAAGAGTCGCTTCTGCGTCTACAGCGGCAACAGCTTCCTGACCGCTCAAAGGTTCGAATTCGAGGTCGCCTCTCCATGCTTGTCCGTTTGGTCGGGCCACCGTCTGGCTGGTGGAGATCGAGCCCGGAATGGGTACACCCGTGTGACGACTGTAGCCGTCGAGAAAGCGACCCACAATCACGGGTAAGCCGCTACTCAACGGTAGCGATGAATAAGACAAAGGGAACCGCCAGTGGAGTGTGGGAAGACCGGAGTCCAGGCCTCCCAGGGTGAGAGCCGGTCCGGAGGAAGTTTGCAGAAGAGTGGTCTCACCTTCCTTAAGAGGGGTCTTGCCGGTTATCTGCACCTTCTGCCGAGTCCATTCCACTCCGCTATCGCCCACCAGGGGTGTCGCCTCCTCGACTTCTGCCAACCTTTCAACCGGGATCTTCTCATCTTCGGGATTGGGAGACAAGACGAAGAGTGAGCGAGTCTGCAGTCCGGAAGGCACCCGGAACCCCTCGGGCACAATCAAGAGGTTTAAGGGGTCGGGATTGGCCTGCTGCAGGTACTCGGCGAGGGTGACGACTTTCACATCAGAGGATGCGGCGATCGCCCTCAGGAGAAACCCGGCTTCCGCACCTTCGGCCGTCGCCACCTGTATCTTTTCCTCGCGAAACGGCGGCACCACCGTATAAGCCACATCGTCGCTCGAGAGTGCATCGGCGTCCTGGCCCGGGAGCGGCGATAGGGTGAGTCGAAAAAGAGAAGGCCTGTCCACGGCAAATCGCGCCGCGGAGACGGGTTGAACGATGGTTTCGCCCGCCCCCACCGGAAGGAGCAAAGACTGCTCCAGGACCGTCGCTTCCGCCCTCCGAGGATCATCGGCGTAGACCTTTTCCACCTTCAAGAGCCTCTGCTGGGCAACCCCCGAGAAATTCTCCACCCTGGCATAAACAAACGGCCGCTCCTGCCCTCTTTCGGGGTCGGGAGCGCGCACCGAAAAACTGACGATCCCCGCGTTGTCGTCAGCCTCACCGGCCATACTGGAGTATTGGACTCCCGCCACTCTCAACGACTCCGGCAGGTGGTCGCTGAAGACCCACACTTGAGCTCGGTGAGCCTTAACCAGCGAACGGACGAAAGGCCCGAGTTCATCCAGTCCGTCCGGCAGGTCGGTGGCCTCCAAACCTTCTAGCGCCTCGGTCAGAGTCGCCTCGTCCTTGGTGAACGGCACCAGCACCCTGGGCTCGCGGTCCACCGCTATCAGCATCACCTCCGTACTAGAGCCGGAGAACGTCATGCCCAACATCTGTTCCACTGCCTTCAGGGCGGACTCCCGCGCTTTTTCGAAAGCGTCCTCGGCCTGCATGGACGCGCTCCGATCGATCAGGAGAATGACCCGATTGGAGGCCGGCTTCTGACTGATCCACGGTGTGGCTAAGCGGCAAAGAAAGAGGATAATCAAGAGGAGAAACAACAGCTGAAGCCAGAGCAACGGATTGCTCTGCAGACGGTTGGCGAACGTCCCCCCCGCGCTCTCCGGCACGGCTGCCTTCCAAAGAAAGTAGGATGTGCTCTGCTTCCGTCGCGGATCGGGTCTGAAGAGGTAGAGCACGATCAGGAGCGGCAAAAAGAGCAGCCCCAGAAGCGCGAGCGGGTTGAGCATCGTCATGCTAGGAGACCTGCCTTACGGAGGTCTTCGGAGAAAAACTGAATCGGCTCAAGCTCGGAGCTGGCTGTCACAAATACGGCCCCGGCCGAGCGACAGAAGTCTCGCAATCTGGCGTTGTGCTGCTCGAGGAGATCCAGATAGCGACTGAAGCTTCTCTGCCCTATATCCAGCCGAATTCCCGATTCCGCGTCGTCCTCCGGGTCGAACAGCTCCCACTCTCCGGGGGACATGCTGTGCCGAGGGTCTTGCTCGGAGGGGGCCAGGATCTGGATCAGGCTCAGTCGATGGCGTCGATAGCGGAGTTGCGAAAGGCCGCGTAGGCCCGCGTCGGGTCGAAGAAAGTCGGAAAGGATGACCACGTGGCAGCGCTTTCTGAGCTTTCGGGCCGCGACTTCGAAAGCCTCAGAGAGAGGAGTCAGACCGGAAGGGGTCGTGTCCTCCAGAAAACGAGACACTTTGGACAGGGCGCTGCGACCGCGACTCGCAGCGACCCCTTTCAGGTCAGCCACCTCCGGATTTTCCAACGGCAGCACCGCTACCCGGTCCCCCTGCCCCAAAACCACGTTGGCCAGGCCCAGGACCACGGTCTTCATCGACTCCCATTTCTCGTCCATGGAATAGGAGGTGTCGAGAAGAAAACAGACCGTTTCCTCTTGTTCGGGAACGTACAGTTTGGTGTAGAGTCTGTCGGTACGCCCGTAGACCTTCCAGTCCAGGGCTCGCAGGTCGTCGCCCGGCTGATAAGGTCGGTACTCGGAAAAATCCATGGACTGGCCCAAACCCTTGGAGAGATGGGCTCCCGGTCCCGAGCTCCGTCGCTGACGAACCTTTTCCGGCACGACTTTCATCCGCCGCAGCAAGCCCACCAGTTTCCGGTCCAGGTTCACGAAGAGAGTTCCTATCCGCGATTCCGGGCGTGAAATCTTATGTGGAGGACGACTCCCGCGATAAAGAGACCCAGATAGAAGACGATCGCGAGCGCGGGAAACTGCCTCGGAGTGCCGTCGGCATAGGAGATCAGCATCGTAAACGGGCTGAGAGTGGCCGGATGCCACACGTGACTATCCCGGCTGAACTGGTCTACCGCCGTGAAGGCCGGTACCACGTTTAAAAGCAGCCAGGAGGCACCCAGAATTTGCGGATATCTATTCGGCGACTTCAGGGCCAGACCGCGAGCAAACCAGGCCGTACTGAGACCGGCCATCAGCCCGTACAAGCAGATGGCAATCGCCTGGTCGTCCTGACAAATCCCGAGCGGAGCCATCAGTCCCACACTCAAAACAATCATCCAGGTGAGCGGGCGGCTCAGCATGCTCTTGGCGAACCTCTCTCGTTCTACTCTGCGACCAGGCCGCATCGGATTGAGGAGAATACCGAACAGGAAGTAATGCAACGGTCCGGAGACGGCCCAAACGGCGTCGTCGACATCCGGGACATACTCCTGCAGATAGACCGCCAGGCCCAGGAAGAGGATATAGAACAGCAGACCAGTTCCAAGCAAGATCTTGAGGTGGCGGGCTCGCTCCTCGAGATGGTTCACAGCCTTCCAGAACAGAAACAGGCCGAGATAGAGAAAGACTAAAGTGATGAAGACGTAAACCGCGGCAGGCACGTCCGGCGCGTAGCGCAACATCCCCACGACGGCCATGATGAACCAGCAGACGAAGATCAAACCCAGATAGGTCTGTCCGGTGGCGTAAGCCGAGCGAGTCTCCCGAGCACTCATCATCAGGCCAAACAAAGCACACAGAAATCCGAAGGCTGCCAGAATAAGTTTGGAAAGGAAAAAGGAAGTGAGGGACACGCCCCCTAGAAAGAACACGATCGATTCCAGGGGAACGGTCGAACAGAGTGCCAGAAAAATGAAGCTAGCGGCAAATCCGAACTTCCCAAAGATCAGCTCGGGAGGGGAGAGATGGGTCGTCAGCAGCATGTCGAAGCTCTTGCGTTCCCTCTCACCCGAGACGGCGCTGGTGGCCAGGGCGGGAGACAACATAGCCAAAAGCCCAAACTGAACCCAGAACAGAAACTCCATAAAGAAGATACCGGCCTCCGGGAGATTGTCGATCCCTTGGTGGGAATCGAAGGCGCTCAACGAACTCACGGAAGCGACTAAAGCCACGACCACCACCCAGGCGATGAGTGCGTAAAAGACTTTCTTCTCCCGAAAGCCGACCCGCATCTCCTTGACAAAGACCGGGTTTTCCCAAGACTTAATCCAATCGATCATCTCACAATACCCTCGGTCACTCTGAGAAAGAGATCCTCGAGATCCGTCTTCTCTTCTTCAAAACCCACCAGACCAAACTCGGGGTCGGCCAGCCGGTGCGAGAGACCGGCCAGCAGTTCCAACTCGCCGGTGTAAGCGAAAGTGAGCCTGATAGCCTCCCCCTCCAACACTTCGATATCGGAAACATGCTCATCGGACTCCAGGAGTTCCGCTGCTTTCTCTCTGTTTCGCAGAAGACTCACGGTAATGCGGCGATCGGACTGCAGGGTGGCCATGATATCGTCCACCCGGCCCGCGGTGATGAGGCTCCCCGCTTCTAAAACCCCGATCCTGTTACAGAAGTCGGCAAGCTCCGGCAGAATGTGACTGGAGATCATGATGGTCTTGCCCATCCTGGTCAGCTCCCGCAGCAGCTCCCTCATTTCGATGCGCGCTCGAGGGTCGAGACCGGAAGCCGGCTCGTCCAGGATCAAGACCTGAGGGTCGTGGAGCAGGGTCTTAGCCAAACACAGCCTCTGGCGCATCCCGGTGGAAAGCGCCTCCACGAAAAACTCTCTCTTCTGACTCAACTCGGTAAGTTCCAAGACGTCGTTGATCGACTGAGAGCGAGAGGCTTTGGGCAGTCGATAGGCACCGGCAAAAAAGTCCAGATACTCCCACACCTTCATCCCGTCGTACACCCCGAAAGCGTCGGGCATATAGCCGAGCAGCTTGCGAATCTCGTCAGGGTTCTCCACCACCGAGATACCGCCCACCAGAGCCGTCCCGCTGGTCGGCTCGAGCAGAGTGGACAAGATCCTCATGGTGGTCGTCTTTCCCGCCCCGTTCGGGCCGATGAAACCGAAAGTATCACCCCGCTCGATCTTGAGGCTCAGATTGTCCAGAGCCACGAAATCTCCGTAAGTCTTGGTCAGGCCTTCACACTCAATCAACTTTGAACTCCACGCAAATCAGATAATCGTGTCGGTAAAGGGTGCCGTCGTTGATGCGAAGCGGCGTCTGCATCTCCTCGGTGAAAAAGTAAAGCTTCCCCGTGGTGGCGACTCGAGTGTTGTGAACCTGTTGCAGCAATTGATCTCGACCCGGGTTCTTCTCCTCATCAAACTTAAACGCCCTGATCGGCTTTCCGCCGTTGAACTTGACTTGATACTTGTGACGTCCCTTTTCCAATGAGAACGCTTCCGATGTCCCAAACTCGGGGACGTAGACCGTCGCCTCTCGACTGGCCAGGGGAGAATTGATCTCCACCTCCTCCCCCGAGATGAGCTTGAGCTCAAAAGGGAATTCCACCGGCAAGCTGGTGCGAGCTTGAAAGCGTTGAATGTCCCAGGTTCCCATCTCCAGTGTCGATTTCAGACCCCCCTCGGTGGTGGGATAGTAGAGACCGAAGTCCCGCGATTTGCCGAAGGCGCCGTAGCGGTAGTTGTTGCCGATCTCGAAAAGGGTCGCCTGGTCGGCCGAAATCAGAAAATCTTCGCTATCGGGACTGAACAGGAGCTGTTCCGATTCGGCGAATCCCACCTTCTGGCCGGCCTCGAGCGTCACATAGCCGAGTTCGCGCAACACCGGAGTGGAAGGTCTGATAAAACGGTTCACCGCGTAGGCACTCCCGGCGAAAAAGATAGCCACCAGAGGCACCGTCACGAAAGACCAGAGCATCTTGTCTTTCTTCCTCAAGATAGTGAGGTTCACCGGGCCGACGATGATGCCGTACAAAATCACGAAGAGAGCCACCCAGACCGCCTTGGTGCGAGGAAGCTCGGGGATAGAGTTCATCATCGAGAAGCTGTGAGGCCCACTGTTGTAGGTGGGTTGCTTATCGAAGACGTGGCGCCACAGCTTGACCGTCTCGTCTTTTCCCAGGATCTCGGTATCCAGAAGAGGCATCGATAGAAAGTACACTTTGCCGCTGAGGATCGGTCTCTCGAAGAGAATCGGCCGGGGGTTGTCGGCACCCACCGCCTTGGCGTCGGGATGGAGTTTCCCGGTCACTCGCACCGCTTTGCCGTCGGTCTGGGAAGATTCTGGTTTGAGGGGGAGAATCTCCTCCAGTGGGGTCCCGCGATACTCGGTGGGGATGCCGTTGCTCATGACCACCAGTTCGCCGCCCTGGCGCACCCAGTTGACGATCGCCATGTACTGATTGTCGCTGAGGTTGAGAGTGGTCAAGTCGTAGCAAACCAGGACCTTGAGGGGAGTGAGACCGGCCCAGTGCTCCGGGAAGACCTCTTCGTCCACGTTGCTGAGGGACTGCTGGGTGCCGTATTCCTCTTCATCGGGATTGTTCGTGGGGTTGTAGTACGGGTTTTTAACAAGCTGAAGGGAGCGCAGGTAGTCCAGACCGTCGCTCTCGGTACTCAGAATACCGGTCACTCGTCCTTGAGAGTTGGAATTGACGCTGACCGGCACATTCTGATCGTTCACCTTCAGAGTGTAGAGCTGGTTGATGGAATTGGGGGGTAGCAGAAACGGAATCCGCTTTTTAATACCGGGCTCCAGGACCACGTTCTTGTATTCGCGGGGTACCGGCGTCTCCAGAGACCAGGTGAGTTCAAAAGCTTGAGGAGCAAGCGACTTGTTGTGGTATTCGAGAACGAGCGGAAAGAGAGTTCCGTAGTCGCTGAAAGAACCCGCCGGGAAGAGGCATCGGACATCGATCTCCTTGCCGAGCCGCGCCTTGCCGGGCAGGGTCTGAGCCACGCTCAGAAGAGTAGATAAGACGAACAGAAAAGCGAGGAACGACCCCTTAATCCATATCTTTTTCAAACGAAACCTCTTCCAGAATGGTCTCCACGATGGCGTCCGGAGTGACCCCTTCGGTCTCGCCCTCGAAAGAGAGGTGGATGCGATGGCGAAAAACGGCTTTGGCCAACGTCTTCACGTCCTCCAGAGCCAGATGGTCCCTGCCCTTACTCAGAGCCCGAGCTTTGCCCAGCTTTAACAACGCCTGAGCGCCTCGAGGGCTGGAGCCGTATCGGATGAAGGAAGCCACGCTCTGGGGACAATCTTCAGAACCGGGGTGGGTGGCGCAAACGAGTCGCGCCACATAGTCGAGCAGCGGATCGGCCACCAGCACTTGAGTAGCGAGTCGCTGCAGGTCGAGAATGTCTTCGGCGGATAAGACCCGTTCGGTTTCCGGCGGTTTCAAGCCGGTGGTCCGTCGCAAGATTTCGCTCAGCTCTTCGGGCTGAGGTCGCTCCACCGAGAGCTTCACCAGAAAGCGGTCGGTCTGAGCTTCCGGCAAGGGGTAGGTGCCTTCCATCTCAATTGGGTTTTGAGTGGCTAGAACGAAGAACGGACGAGGAAGTTGGTGTCCTTCACCGCCCACCGTCACCTGGAATTCTTGCATTGCCTCTAGCAGGGCCGATTGGGTTTTCGGAGTAGCGCGATTGATCTCGTCGGCCAGCACCAAAGAGTGGAAAATCGGACCGCGTCGGAATCGAAACTCCCTTCCGGTCTCCGTTTCTTCCAGAATGATCGAACCGGTGATATCGGCGGGCATGAGATCAGGAGTAAACTGCACCCGGGAAAAAGAGAGTCCCGTGCAGTCGGCCAGGGTTTTCACGAGCACCGTCTTGCCCAGACCGGGCACCCCTTCCAGCAAGACGTGTCCGCCCGCCACCAGGGCCAGCAACACTTCGTCCAGCAAATCCTTCTGGCCCACGATCACCCGACCAAGCTCGTCTCGCAACGAACCGATCATATCGACCGGCGACCGATTTTCTGTCTGCGTCGTCATCCCATACTCCCTATCGCCCCTTGTCCAGCGATTCGAAATAAACCCTCACATTATCCCGATAGTCGGCGGGGACCTCTTCTCGAAGGATGGCGTTTTCAGCCTCTTCCTGATATCTCAGGAGCCCGCCCGAGCCTTGCCGGTCGGCAGGTTCGGTGACGGCTCCGCGTCCTTCCTCCGGGGTTCGAAAGCGAGGGCCGTCCTGGCCCACCTGACCTTCCACTCTGGTCTGAGCTTTCTCGTACTGGGTTCGTTCCGGAGCGTGAAGATGCTCATACTGTTCCAGCCAGTCGCTTTCAGAGTCGCCTCGGCGGAGGGACTGTTGGCCCTGGGCGCCGATGGATTCACCCTGGTCTTCTTGAGTGGTGCCTTTGCCGGCGCCGCCGCCGGATGGCCCGTCGCCATCCTGATCGCCGATTCCAGCCTGACCCTGACCTTCACCTTCGCTCTGACCAGACTGGCCCTGACCTTGACCTTGCCCTTTGGCAAAGCCCTCACCATCAAACTGGTCCCCCTGGCCCTCGTCGAAATTCTGCCCGCCGTCCGGCTCCAACCCACCCTTGGAGGCCGCTTCGCCCGCAGCTTGCTGCTGACTCTCAGCCGACTGACCAGCCTCTTGTTGGAGCGACTCCAGACTCTCGGCCGCCTCCTTAAAGTCGCCTTGCTGCCACGACTCGGATGCCTGATCGAGCCGCTCTTTCTTGTCCGCGCCCTTCATACTCTGGCGCAGAGCTTCCAACGCCTCCTTATCCTTGGCCGACATCGGCTGGGACTGGCGAGCCCGTTCGGCTAGCGTCTCCAGCAAGTCACGGGCCTTCTTTTGAGCCTCCGCCTCTTGCAACATCTGGTCCACGGTACGCTGAAGCTCTTTCTTCGTGTCAGCCTCTTCCGGATCACCGGTCTTCTGACTCTCCAATTCCTGAAGCAGCTTCTCCAAACGTTCTTCAGGATTCTCCGGATTGACGTCTTCGAGTTCTTTGAGCAGGTCTTCGGTGAGCTGGTCCACCTGCGATTCGCCCATCCAAACGGCGGCCGTCGGGTCCAACCCGGTGTGAGGAGGCAGGGCGAAGAGCAGAGCCAGCGGCAAGAGTAAGGAAAGAAGCAAAGTCTGACTTCCGGCGGATACCGGCTCCAGTTTCTTCAAGAGACCACGAAACCGCTTCTCATCTTCGAGCAGCTCCGCCGACTGTTGCAAGAGTCTTTCGGACGAAACCGTGCGTGGCTTCTCACTGAAGATCCAGTCGACCGAGGTGAGCACTCTCTCCTGGCTGTCCAGAAGTTGGTCGAGACGATAGGCTGCCTTGCGTGGGTTGGGCATCACCAGCCAGCAAGTCGCGAATCCGCCCAGTGCAGTGAGAAAAGGCAGCCACAGAAGCTCCCGTGGCCTTCCGGCCGACGCCAGCCACTGCCACGGTCCGGGAAGAAGGTTCCAGTTCCAGAGTAAGACCAGGCCTAGAGCGGCCAAGGCAGAGCCGGCGGCGAACCAGCGGAGGGCGGCCCGATGGCTGCGGACGAATCTGAGACGGCGCTGAGCGGAAAAAAGTCTGGTTAAAATCAGCCTTTCCGGGCCGGGTTTCCGCCGATCTTGGTTCATCGTTGCCGTCCTTCGAGCTTGCACTCAAAACTCAGTCTATTTTGGGAAAGAATTATTCCATTTTGTGTGCATATAAGAAGAGCGCCCTGGGTAGGGCGCTCGAGCCGGGGATGTTAGGTTTGGGGAGGGAGGGGCTATCTCCGGCTCGATTGTTATAACACCGGTCCCTTCCCAGTGTTGCGCTGAGCTTAAAGTATTTTTCTCCCAGTGGGGCGTGACTTTTACATTTCCATCGGCGAATTTAAGGTTCTTTCAAGGATCGTCCTATAGGCTGAAGCCATGACCACGAACACTCACCCTTCCATAGCTCGATACAATTCCGCCCGGAGAGTCCTGGACAACTATCCGGTTAACGCCGACGGCGGCAAGATGACTCTGGAGCACGTCAAGGCACCCGAGTTGGGAGCCAACGGTATCGTGGGCGGGTCCAGCTTCATCGACGACAACCCTGAAACCGTCGATATCCTGAGAGTAGCTACCGACCAGAAGAAAGGCAGCTACAACTACGAGACCTTCGTGGAAGTGCCGCCCAAGAAAAATTTCTGGGGTACTCCCAAGGGCAACCGCAAACTTATGCATATCGCCGGTCAGGTGCAACACGTCGCCGGTGGCTACAATTTGGCCAACGCGGCCCTGACCACGGTGGACCTGGTGACCGGTGAAGAGGTCTCTAAGGCCGTTGGCAAGGACGCCGTGAAGGGTGCTCAGCAACTCGACAAAGATATTCCCTTCCGAATTTACAACATCGATCCCATCGGCCAGAGCCGGGAAGAAGAGAACTGGCTGATCAGCTGACGATCTTCAGGGCCACGAACGGCACCAGGTTGAACACAATAAAGACGATTTTATAGGCTCCGATAAAGGAGTAGATGATGATGTCGAAAGCTTCCCTCGAGAGTTTAAAAAAGCGACTGTGCACCTGATAAACAAAGTTCGGGAAGAGCATCAAGACCAACACAATGTAAAGTAAACATCCGAAGTTGATGATGCAGCACCATTTGAGAAGTTGGGTGAGAAAGATAATATCCATGGTCGGACCTCCTGTCCTATTTTACCAGGTACGGCATTCCAAGATACTTTTTGAGTCCGTTTTAAGTCCGCCCTGATGAAATAGGGGTATGCGCATCTCTTCCACACAACGGGCGACTCGACCCGCCCCCTCATTGGAAAGAAAGCCCGCGTCCCCATCGTCGATCGAGGACTCTCCCGGTGATCGTGTCCTACTGTCGGCGGTCGGCGCCTCCGTCGGCGCCTTGGGCGCAGGCGCTCTGGCCATGACCGCTCCCACCCAGGTGGACAAGTTCAAGCACATCGGAGTGACGGGAGCAGCCACGGTCGCTCTGGGCGCCATCGGGATGAGTCCGGCGGCCGCTGCCGGGACCGTTTTCATCGGTGCCAGCCTCGGCAAAGAACTTGTCTACGACCTGATGATGGGTGGGGGAACACCGTCCTGGCTCGACGCCTCGGCCAACCTGGCAGGCTCCCTGGCGGGATACGCTCTTCTCAAGGCTGCCCAGCCCCAAGGTCGCACCTATCTGGTGGGCCGCTAGTTAAACTGCCAGGTGCCGCCAGTCTAGCTGGGAACCTGCTCTTTCATCCCCATGACCAACGACATCGGCCTCTCTTCGCCGCGCATGGCTCGGGACCGATATTCAAATTCCTGATTGTCTCGCATGGTCTTGGAGAGCGTGAAAGAGGAGCCTGTCAGAAAGAGCGCTCCCATGGCCAGGTAGCCTTTGACCCAGAGGTCGGTGGGAAGGTGCCAGAGTCCTAGCCAGACCATCACCACCGCGGTGGCAAAGGAGGCCCAGGCGAAAAAAGTCCATTGAGGGGTGTTCGGGTTGTAAAGTTTGTCCATATTCGTATCCTCCGTGGGATTTATCATAGACCTCATGGAGATCGCCTCGTCAGGGTCAATTGACCCTGATTTGGAACAAGCCCCCGCTTTAGAATGAAGTTCATGACACACTCAAGAAGGCTGACCATAGACGATTGGCTTTCGGAACGCTCAAGGGGAGCCGTCGAGGTGGGTCGTTGCTTCACCGTTCACTCCGCCAGAGCCGAGCGACTCGGCGGATATCCGCCGCTTCAGCTTTGCGACGTCCCTCTTCTTCTCTTGGCGGCAGCCGTGGAAGGCGGAGCCCGTTGGTTTCGAATCCACGGCCGTCACAACTGTCTCTTCAGCTGGGACGTCCCCGCGGGGCCGACCCTGGGGAAGGCTCTCGCGGTCCTCAGTATCGAGAATGTGGACTATCGCTGCGACGGCCAGCGCCACTGCGAAGTTCCCGAAGCGTTTCGAGATCTTCTCTCGCCGTTCTTCCAAAGAACAACTCACGCTCCCCTGTCGGTCGTGCTCGACGACCGGTTGATTCGGTCCAATTCCGCCGGAGGGATCGTATGGAGCAAACCCTCAACGCATCCGGCCCTGACCCTGGTCGATCGGGGGGTGAGTTTTGAGATGCCGTTCGCTCTTCCGGGACTTCAGGTGGTGGCCCGGGTCCGCCCGCTCAACGGCGCGCCGTGGCCGATTCAGCTGGCCTGGGACAACGTGTTGCAAGACTGCGTGCGAAATCTTATCGAGCTTCCACATACTTTCTAAACAATTTGAGCCTACTCTTTGTGGAGACAACAAACGACAAGGAAGTGCTCAAGAATGAACCTCAAATCTCAGGAAGCCCGACTCATCATCATCCCGATAGGCAATCTCTTCGGATTGGCATCCCTACTCCTTTTCGGGCTTCAAGGTCTGACGGTAAGTCTGGCCATGATGTTCATCTACCACGCCCTGCTGAGCCCGAGAAGTGCCGTGTTGGGAGATGTGACGCTCTACCTCACCCTGCTACCGATGACCAAAATCCTGGCTTCTCTCTACGACGTCTCTCTGGGCAGCCATCTGTGGGCCTTCCCGGTGATGTCGATCCTGCTCACCCTGGTCTTCTTGTTTGTGCCTGCCCAAGCCGCCCGGCTGACCATTACTCACTCTTTGAAGTAGAGTCAGGCCATTTCTAGAGAGAACAACTCTCCACAAGGGCTTCTCGCTCCGCCTCGGTGAAATGTCTCCACTCACCCGGCGCGAGATCCCCGACCTCCCATTCGGCAAACTGGCTTCGATGCAATCGGGTCAGAGGGTTGCCGACCGCCTCCAGCATTCGCTTCACCTGATGGTATCGGCCCTCCGTGAGCACCAACTCCAAGCTGCGCTCGCCCGTCTTTCGACAGCGAGCCGGCGCCAGGGGCTTGTCATCGTCCGGCAGACACCAACCACCGGCGGCCAGCCTCTCCACCTGGGCTTCAGTGACATCGAGAACGGTATCCACTTGGTAGAACTTCTCCACCTTCCAGTTGGGTGAGATCAATCGGTGCAGGAGCTGGCCGTTATCGGTCATCAAAATGAGTCCGGTGGTGTCCTTGTCGAGACGACCGACGCAAGACAGCTTGGGGTCGCGGACGGCAAACCGTTCGGGCAGCAGATCGAAGATAAGAGGCGGCCGATCGCGGTGGCTGCAGGTGTAGCCCGCCGGTTTATGCATCATGATCAGGAGTTCGGTGGGGTCCAGCGGCTCCCCGTCCAGCCTGACATCTTCAGCCACAACCTTGTCCGAGGCTTTCTTAAACGAGGTTCCGTCGGCGCGGGTCAGGGCACCCGATTTCACCATGCGTCCCACTTCCTTGCGGCTGCAGTAACCGAGATTGGAAAGCAGCTTGTCCAGTCGTATCACTTCACACCCCTGTAGACTTTGAAGCCGTCTTGCTGCAGCACAATCTCCACCGTGGAAAAGACCGCCTCCATGATTTTCGCGTAGGGAAGGTGGGAGTTGCCGACCAGATAGCACGCCCCGCCTTTCTTGAGAAGCCAGGCCGCCGTGGCCACGAAAGCGCCACCCAACACCGGGTCCGCTTTCTTGTGGGTGTGAAACGGCGGGTTCGTTATTACCACGGGCACTCTTCCTTTGAGCCCGCTGGGAAGCGTTTGCGGGTCGGTCCCGTCGGCCCAGTGGTAATGGACGTTTCGACCCTCGAGATTGGCCTGGGCCGCTTCCAGCCCGCGACGATCGGCTTCCACCAGATGGATCTCCAAATGGGGGGAGAGACGCGTCGGTAAGTATCCCCAACCGGCCCCCAGATCGACGACCGGCCCCCGCAAGCTCTGCTCGGATAGCACCTCCGCCAGGAGTTCGGATCCGCGATCAACCTTGTCCCAGCTGAACAATCCGGGTGTACTCGTAAAGCCCGCCGAATTCTCTCCCAATTCCTCATCCAGTACGGACTCCTCGACCGGGGAAAGGACGAAAAGACGAGACTTGCGACCTATCTCTTCGCTCCGGACTCCCTCTAATTCGGTCTTCCAGGACTTCCCACCGTACTCGTTCGGTACCGCGAAATAGACCGAATCCGTAGCCGTTCGACGAGCCCGTTCCAGCATGCGGCGAGTCTCTTCTTTCTGGCGGCTCCCGAAAACAACCACCTTGGTCCATTCGCGGCGCTCCTCACCGAGAGGCTTCCAGCCCAGTGAAAGTAACCGTTGGTGCTCTGGGTACCAGGGCTGCTCGAAGCGGCTGTCCGGATGCGTGCAGGGCGTGTCTCCCGGTGGGCGCAACCACAGCGCCGGTTCCTCCGGCAGCGACTTCAGCACCAGGTCGCGCGCGCGGGCCAGAGCCGGATCTATTTCGGAAAGGCTAGAGCGTGTCATCCGCAGGAGTTGGAGGCTCGCCCCTCGCCTCCTTTCGTACGGAGGCTGATGGCCAATATCGACGAAACGTTTCGGTGTGCACAAAGCCATCAAATTTCTCATAGGCCTGGTGTTGTTGGTCCCTGGAGCCCTCTCGCTTTACACCTTCGTCAGCCCGGAAGCGCCGGTGCGACTCGCTTTCAACAACCGTTCGATGGGCGAGCCTTTCGCCACCATCGTTCAAAAATGGTTCCAGTTCTCCGACTTTCTCCAAACTGCTACGACCTCCGACTATCTCGGGGCCCTCTTTCTCTGCTTCGGTCTAACGGTGGCCGGACTCTTCACCTGCCTCAAAGCTCTTCGCTGATTTGGAACTTCCGGGCAAACTATCGGGTTAGGGGATCATAAGGAGTGGTACCATGAAAACACGTATCGGAATAATCCTGACCCTGGCCCTCCTGGTCATCGGGTGCGCCCTGGCCAGCGGCTCGGGCGGTGGAATGGAAGAGAAAGGTAAAGAGACCCCTATGCCCAGTAGCGACAAGCTGAAGAAAGCCACCTTCGCGGGAGGCTGCTTCTGGTGTACGGAAGCGGTTTTCCAAGAGTTGGAAGGCGTTTACAAAGTGACTTCCGGATATATCGGTGGAGAGAATCCCAACCCCACCTACAAGGAAGTCTGCACCGGCACAACCGGACACGCGGAAGCGACGGAGATTCTTTATTCCCCGGAAGAGGTCACCTTCGAGGAGCTGTTGGAGGTGCATTTCAAAACGCACGATCCCACAACTTTGAACCGCCAGGGCAACGACGTCGGCACTCAGTATCGAAGCGGTGTCTTCTACCACGATGAAGAGCAGAAGAAAGCCACGGAAGAGATCATCAAACAGCTCGAGGCGGAAAAGATCTACCCCGACCCTATCGTAACCGAAGTGACGGCGGCGACCGAATTCTATCCGGCCGAGGACTATCACCAGGACTACTACGCCAACAATCCCAACCAGGGATACTGCCAGTTTGTCATCACGCCCAAAATGGAAAAGTTTCGTAAAGTCTTCGGAGACAAGATCCGCGACGCCAAAGCTAAGTCACGGAATTAGGGAGTAGAGATACTCCAAGGGGGCCGGGAACGCCAGCCCCTGCTCCAGATGGCTCACCCGTCTCTCGAACTTGGGATGGGTGGGCCGCTGGAGACTTTCCGGTGAAATCTCCTTGCAGAGCTGGTGCAGCCTTTTGAGAGCTTTTAGCCCGTCTTCGGAACCGACCCATTCAGCCGCCTGACTGTCGGCTTCGAACTCTTCTTGATGGCGCACCGTGAGGACCGCGGCCTGCTCCATTCTTTGGCGCGTGGGGCTTCCGATGGGAGCCGGAATGACCTGCCGGAGATCGCTCAGCCGTCTTTTGCGAGTGGCGTAGTGACGGAGTTCAGTATGGGCTAGCTCGTGAGCCGCGAAGAACAGGACCTCTTCGTCTTCTAAGAACTCCAGCAGGGAACGAGTGAAGTAAACCGCGCCGTTGGGGCAAGAGGAGGCGAACGGCACGTCTGCGTCCAGAGCGAGAAACTCGTAAAACAGCTCCTCTCGGCGCATATGAGGCTGCAAGACCTCGAAGACCTCCTCCAGAAGCAGAGCAGCTTGCTCGTTTTCCCAAAGAGGATACTTTTCCAGGAGTTCCTGTTCATGACGCTCCCCCTCGGCCTGCTCTTCCTCCTGGTCGAGCTCCTCTTCCGGTATCAAGCTCTCGCAAAATCCGTCGCTCGAGCGGTGGTCCTCCTGCGAGCTCTCTTCCTCATCCTGGCGCTGAGAAATACCCTGCTGCCTCACCTGGGAGGTGGGTTGGAAACCGGAATGGCGGATGGAGTCCATGCCGGGAGTTTCGATAAAGGGACTTCATCTCCTCACCAGGTAGTGGCTGGGGTGAGATTTCTAATGATGTTTCTGCTCCTGGTTCAAGCCGCCGTGGCCTGGCCCGCCCTGCCTCTCGGTCCGACCGAAATCAAGGCCGGCCCCGACTTCTTTGCCGGCAACGACACCGTGGTCTATCTGGAGGACCTCGAAAACGGCATGGTCTACGCGGTCCATCCCGATCGAGTCGAGGATCGCCATCCGCCCTTCTCCAGTTTTAAGATCCCCAATCTGCTGATCGCTCTGGAAACGGGAGCCGTCGCCGACCTCTCGGCTCCCCTACCCTACGATCCGGTACGCCGACCGGCAGCCTCCTACTGGCCCTCCGACTGGGCCCAAGATCAGACGCTGAAATCGGCCTTTCAACGCTCCACCGCGTGGGCTTTCCAAGACCTCGCTCTGCAAATCGGGGACGAAGCGTACCTCGGCTATCTGAGCTATCTAGGATATGGCAATCAGAAGGCGCAAGGTGATGGTTTTTGGCTCGATCGGTCGTTGCAGGTCTCTCCCAAAGAGCAGGTGGATATGCTGCGTAAGCTGCTCACCGAGCAGTTGGAGTTTGCGCCTCTGCACATCGACATGCTGAAAGAAGCAGCGCTACTCAAGGAGAAGAACGGTTTCGCTTTCTATGGGAAGACCGGCGCCGGTCCGGTGAAGTCGGGAGATTTCGACGGTCCGTTCGAGGGTTGGTTCGTGGGTTGGCTGGAGAGACCGTCTCAGGCGCCCGTGCTGTTCGCGCTTTGGACCAAAGGACCGAGTTTCGAAGCTATTAAAACCTACCGCAGAGACGCGACCGAAAAGACTCTGGAACAGGCCGGATACTTACCCCTGGATTGGAGCGTCCGATAGGATGAGGATGCGACCCTTTTCGTCGCAGCTCAGCTCCTGAGAAAAGAGATCCAAGGTGGCGTCGCGATCTTGCTCGGTCACCCGAGTGAGATTCAGGAAAACGTTGTCCCCCTGATCGAGGTCTTTTCGAACCTTGTCCAGGTGGTGATGGGGTGAGTAGTACCAGTTTTGGTTGGGAGGCGGCGAAAGCGGGCTCTTCACGTCCCAACTCGAGCCGTCCGGAGCTTTGAACTCCGCACCACCTGTCTTCTCTCTTTCCAGTCTGGGAAAGACGTGCAAATTTTCGGCCGTCAGGGCTACCGCTGCCTCGTCCAGCCCGGCTTCCGTGATTTTCTCGCCTCGAGCCGGATCGCCGGCCAGGTCGCGGATACGGGAATGGGCGTCTTCAATCTCTTTGTCGGTCCAGGGGTCTTGCTCGGCGCCCACGACCGTGCGGGTACCGTCGCAACCCAAGCGCAAGAAACGGTGGCTCGACATGGTGTTGAGGCGGTCCATGGTGGCCTGTCGTAGTCGGGCGGAGCCGGGCTTGGGGGTGGCGATTCTCATGATTTGCATTGTGACAGCTCGCACTTAAACGTAACTGAATCGGCTCACAAGTCTTGTGAGCTGGAGTTTTTACTCAAGTTCTTCCGAGCTTCATTTCGCGCCGTATATCTAAACGAAACAGCTATCGGTGCGTGACCTACTCTCCGGTGCCAAGTGACCGTCTCTCTCATTCAATAGGTATAGTCCCGCGCCGTCCCGTTCACGGTCAAGCCACTCCGGTAAAGCTGAAGCTGGTCTCCCTCACTCGAATTGCCGTTCTTCGGTCCCTCGAGAGCAGTCAGGAGGTTCTGAAAACCTTCGGAGGTCCCGAGACGCCGCTTCTGAGACTGTCTTTCGGCTTGCTCTCGTGAGACTTGGGCTAACGCTTTGCGAAAATCAGGCAGTAAGCTGTTTGAAAGACTGGAATCACACTTCTTCAGTTCATCGAGAATATGGGCGGCGTAGTTTTGAAGCTCTCTCGGGTCCTTAGTAGCGACCCGCGACAGCTCCAAGACCATGTGACGCTCCCGGCTGTTCTCGGGTAAGGCCGACAGAGCGCCCAGGAAACGTCGTACGCGAGATTGAGGGTGCAAACGCTCGTGCTCCTCCCCGCCCAGGATCTTCGTCTTGGCGTCGGTCCGGGCCTTAGCCAGATGCTCCGGCAGCAGCTCTTCCTCTAGGACTTTCATGTCCAGATAGAGAGAGCGCTCGCTGACCCGCCCTCGCACTTTGCCGGACGACACCTGTTTGTGGGCCTCATACAGCCGTCGATACTCTTTGAGCTTGGGATCGTCTTCGCCCGGTTGGAGCTGCTTCTTGAGGGCGTCCGTCACCAGTTGATTCCAACGTTCGGGTTGTTCAAGCGCCTTGGATGATGGGCCGACCTCTTTGCCGATGCAGGGTGGATAGCCCAGCATCTTCCATCCGGTGGTCTTCTTCGAGGCTTTCAGCACCGGCTGTTTGTCGGAGAAGGACTTCGTCCGCAAGACTTGATTCCACCCGTCCCGCTCGGTCCGGGAAGCGGAAGAGTCTAGCAGCTTGGCCAGCTTTCCGGGCGAGCGGTCCGCGGTGGACTTTTCGGAATACTCTTGCGCCGCGTTCAGTGTCTCCAATCGAAACAGAGCGGCTCTAGCCTTGGGGTCGGTTTCCGCTCGTTTTTCCAGGTCCTCAAGTTGAGACCAGGTGCGTCGACCCTCTCGGTCCTTGAGGATGGCCTGAACGGACCGTTCGTAGGAGAAGTCGGGCTTTTTGATCACAGGCGCAGCTGTCGGTGAAGGGCTCACTCGAGTCGTTTGTATTTCGTTTTGCACGGCAATTGGCCCGGACATGACGTCTCCTCTCCGACTTATCATCAAGCAGATTTGGAGTTTGTCTAGGGGCAATTCTTTTACGATTCAAAGGAGTTGTCAAAAGCCAGCGGCTCGTTTATGACGAACGTGTCCTGGGAGTATGGGCCGATGGTGTTCTCAATCGTTCGATGAGAGCCGTCGTCCCAGGTCACTCGCACTTTATACCGGTCGCCCGCCTCAAGATCGTTGATGTAGACGTCGTAAGACTCGTAGTCGGCCCGATTGCAGTGAATCGTGTCTTGAGGATAGCCTCCACGGTAGACCAGCGATTCCACTCTCGCCACTTTACGGTATCGCTCTTTATAGTGGTCGTAGCTCTGTTCGGCGGTGATGGAGATCGTCATGGTTGGAACCTTTTCGCTCTCCGACTCTCGGGGTTGCGCCAGACCAGGTTCGACCGGCGCCCTCCAAGCGGGCTCCTCCAGCACGGCAGTTTCGGTCTGCGCGGGGACGTTCCGATCCTTCCAGTCGAGTTGATAGGGCTGAGAACCGGCCGTCACCGTGCAAAAAAGCACGACCGAGGCGAGCACGGGTGGAATAAGACTCTTCATTCTTCTAGCCTAGCGTCACGAACACCGCGACCGAGCACTCGGGCGGGTAGTGAGGGGGTATACGACTTCCGGCGAAGCGGCGACTTTAGCCGGCAGCCAGAGCGCGGACGCGGTCGATATACCAGTCACGCCCGGCGAACTGCTCCTGAATATACGGGTCGACATCCAGAAGTGGCAGATTCCGATAGGAGTACTTCTTCAAAAAGGCCAGGCACTGCTTAGCCAACTCCTCGTTTTTCAGAACAGCGCAGGCCGTAAGCAGCACTCGAGTCGACATGCGTCCACTCGTTCGTAACAACACGGGGAGGCGAGCAGCGGCGCTCTCCGGGTGCTCGAAACAGTCGGCCAGTAGGACGAGCGCTTCTAATAGTGGATCATCTCGACCCTCGTTCTTCGCCTCGCGCAGTTGCTTTCTTAGATAAGCGGCGAAGAGAAGAGCTCTCTCAATCTTTCCTAGATACAGGTCGGAGTAGAAAACGAGGCACAGCCCCAGTGAGTCTTGAGGCCGCGAGCGAAGCAGCCGTTCCCCCCATTCCAGAGCGTTGTGAAAACGACCGGCGCAGAGACTCCCCAGCGACATAACCGGCAGAACCATCAACTCGTCCGGAGATTGCTCGAGAAGCTTCTCGGCTCTCTTCACACTCATCTCCGGCCGACCCGTCTCGATGTCGTAGAAAGCTCGAAACGTCTGCACCCAGAGTTCCCCCGGCGCCCGCTTGAAAGACTCTTTCCAGTGCTCCAAAGCTCGCTCCCAATCGGCCTCACGCAAACGCACGAGCGACTTGGCAAGAGCCAGATGAGCGAACGGCTCTGAGTCGTCGAGCTCCAGTGCTCTCCGCGCACACTCGATAGACCGATGCCTCAACGTCTCGTCCACCTCTGCTCCGTGGAAACTAGATGCCGTAATGAGAAGGTTGGCAACTCGGCCGTAAAGAGCAGCGGATTCGGTATAGCGACCCAAGAGCGCTTCCATTTCAGAGAGACTCTGAGTGAGGCTGTGGAAGTCTCCGAACCACACCTCGGAGGTAATTTTCTCGATCTCCTCCTGAGGGGACCCGTTCAGGCCTTTCCGTCCCCTTTCAAAGTGAGAAGTGACCGCCTCCCCCACGAAATGAGCGCATTGATCTTCGGCCAGGTGAAGTTTGTCTCGTACCTCAAGGACCTTGCCAACAACTTCCCGGTCGGTCTTGGTGTCGACCAGATGGAGGCGGACCTTGATACCTTCTTCAAGGCGCCTGAGATCGATTCTCAACAGGTAATCGCCGCTACTCTGTGGAGACTTCTGATGAGGTTGGAGAAGTCGAATGAATGGACATAAGCCGAGCCGAATGTTCACTTCCAAGTGAACGGCTTCGGCCATTCCGCTGAGAGACTCCTCGGCCGTGGGAGTCGCCACCCTCACCGACGGAATCTGAAACGGGATGGGTGGCGGGAAGCTCTCTGCCGCTCGAATAACCGTAGTGGTGGAATCACAGTCTCCCTCGAACTTTTCCAGGATAGCTTCCCTCATCTCAAGGGCTGACTGAAACCTTTGTTCCGGAACCTTTCTCAGTGCTTTCATGATAGCCCGAGTTAGCGGGGTATCCTCCGGCAGCGGCTCCGGAGAGTCTTGCATGATAGCCCGGATGACCTGGGGAGTCGTCTTGCCGCCGAAAGCCGGCACACCCGTCAGAAGCTCGTAGAGGACGGCGCCAATCGAAAAGAGATCGCTACGAGCGTCCGGCTCCCGGCACTCCAGCAGTTCAGGGGCCAGATAGCGGGGAGTTCCGGAAATACTACCAGGGGCCGATATGGCGGTCTCGTCGTCCGGTCTGGCAATCCCGAAGTCCAGGATCTTCAAAATCCCGTCAGCCCTCAGCATGATGTTGTGAGGCTTGATATCCCGGTGCACAATGCTCAGAGCGTGGACGGATTCGAGCGCCCTGAGGAGCTGGATTCCCACATCCTGGACACGCCCGGCGGAAAAACGCCCCGTTTTTTCGAGGAGGCTGTGCAGGTCGTCGCCATCCACGATCTCGGTGCAGATGTAGGGGATCCCGTCCTCCACACCTGCCTCGTAGACAGTTAGTACGTTGGGATGGTTCATGCGGGCCACAACTCGGCCTTCGCGACGAAAGCGGGCCAGTGAAAGCGGGTCACCGATGAGGTTCGGAGCTAAAAACTTCAGGGCGACGTGACGTTCCAGTCGGGTATCGAGCGCTTTCCAGACAGCACCCATACCACCCGCCCCCAACTTTTCTTCCAGCCGGTAAGGCCCAAACCCCGAACCTTTCGCCAGTGTCTGAGTCATCTGTGGAAGTCGTTCTTGATAGCCCGGGGGAACCCCCCTTGGCAGCCAGGGTTAGTCCGGCAGCAGCTCTCGAAGCACACGTTGCCAGTTTCCGCCCACGACCTTGGCCACGTCCACTTCACTCCAACCGGCATCGAACATGCGCTGAACAAGTTTGTGCACGTGGGTAGGATCACCCAGGTCGTTTGGCAAGAAGCGAACACCGTCGTAGTCACTACCCAGGGCTACGTGGTCGATCCCGATCAGTTCGACGGTGTGTTCCAGATGACGGAAGACATCTTCCGAGGAAACCTTCTCAGTGGGCTTGGAACTAAGAAAGTCGGGAACATAGGTTATCCCGACGACTCCACCCGTGCCGGCCAACTTCACCAACTGGTCGTTGGTGAGGTTTCGTTCAATGTCCACGAATTCGGCGCAACAGGCGTGAGTGTTGATCATCGGGCGACCGTCCATCAAATTCAACAGGTCGTAAAATCCCTGGCGGGAGAGGTGAGCACAATCGACGGCCATGCCCAACTCCAGGCACATCTTTACCAGCTTTCGACCATCCTGGGTCAACCCGTAGCGACGATGGTCCTCCGGTGTGCAGCCACCGGCAGCCCAGTTGTTGATATTGTGGGTTAGGCCCACCGAGCGAAATCCGAATCTCCAGAAGAGTTCGAGAAGGTCCAAGTCGGCGAGCAACGGAGCCACGCCCTCCAGGGTCAGCATCAGATGATGACCCCCCTCC
>Ga0208701_100132_pt1 | contig 36179 bp, 22 predicted proteins | sample DeeseametaMP1482_FD_184188 | JGI IMG/M metagenome (GOLD analysis project Ga0208701, IMG submission 184188) | Marine microbial communities from the Deep Pacific Ocean - MP1482 (SPAdes) | ecosystem: Environmental > Aquatic > Marine > Oceanic | place: South of Fiji, South Pacific Ocean | collected... | reverse complement strand
GAAGCCGACCGCGGCCGCCAATTCCTCGGACTATTTCCGGCTGGCCAGTTGGAACGTCCGAAACCTCTTTGACGATGTTGACGACCCTTATTACGACGAGACGCCGACTACCCGGGAGTACCAGGCAAAGCTGCGGGAGTTGGTCGCTGTCGTCGACATGGTGGAAGCTGATTTCATCGCCCTTCAAGAAGTCGAGAATTTGGCTTCTCTCTCCGAAATGAACTCTTTGCTAAAAGATCCTTACCCACAGGTGGGGTTGGTCGAAGGAAACGATCAGATGCGGGGTATCGACGTGGCTTTCTTGAGTCGATTGCCGGTCAAAGAGGTGATATCGCACGCCGCTCTTGATTTACCCGTCCAGGCGGGCGAGCAGCGGACTCATCGCTTCAGTAGAGACTGCCTGGAAGTCAGGCTGGATACCGAGCCTTCGGTGGTGGTCCTGATCAACCATTTCAAGAGCGCCCGGGGAGACGCCAAGAAGTCGGCTCAGAAACGACGGGCGCAGGCTGAGGGGGTGGTGCAGATAGCATCGACCATAGCTCCCCAGGAAGCGGTCTTCATTGTAGGTGATCTGAACGGCCGCCAGGATGAGTGGGCGTTAGAGCCTCTCTTTCAGCAGTTTCAGGACCCTTTCGCCGGACTCCCACCGGAAACAAGAATCACCCATCGCTATAAGAAGGGCGGAAGCGCGCTGGACCACATCCTTCTCGACCCCGAGGCGGCGAAGCTCAGCAGCAACGCGCGGATCTGGTCGGATGTGGCCCGGGAAACGAGCGACCACAATCCCGTCAGTGTGGAACTGTCTCTCGACAAGGTGGTGCCGGCACCGGCGAAAGTATGGGCTGAGGGCCGGTAGCTCTTTCGCCGGACCCTAACAAAAAGTCGTCAGATCCTTGCCCCTACCTCTCACCACCGGTTTCGAGCGGCTTTCGGGAGCGAGGCTTTACAAATTGGGCTCTGCGGCTATTTTAAGGTGCGAATCTTGCCGCAATCCGCTGCTGCATGAGGGGCAAGGATCCGACGACTTTTTGTTAGGGTCTCCGGAAGCGTGTTGTCCAGAGACCGAATCCTTTACGATTCGCGGTTTCCTAATAGGAAACGGAATACCTCAGCTCCACCATCCGGGTTCCCATTTGCCTGACCTCCTGGAGTTGTAACACGGGATAGATTGCCCTCCGGGGAAATAGCGGCTTTCCGCTCCCCAAAGTGACCGAGGCCACCTGGATAATCAGTTCATCGAGGAGCTTAGCCTCAAAAAACTGCCCGGCCAAATCGCCCCCACCGACCACCCACAAGTTCTTGCCGCCGGCAGCCTGCATCATCTGAGTGTGCACAGCCGAAACGTCACCCCGGGTAAAGCGCACGTCGGCGCCGGGGACGGCCGGAAGCTCACGGGAAGTAAGCACCCAGGTCGGCTGAGTGTAAGGCCACGGCGAACCGAGCTCCTTGACAACGGCTTCCTCGTGAGCCAGTAGCCATTCGTAGGTTCCGGAGCCCATGGCCAGGGCTCCAACCTCGGCGATGAACTCAGGATAGCTCGACTCGGTGATCCCCAGGGCGTCGAGCCAGTCCAGAGAGTGATCGTCCGTCGCGATAAATCCGTCCAGGCTCGTCGCGGTATAGTATTGCGTTTTCATCCTTACTCCGTCATCCTCTGGGCTTGCTCAAAGTCTTTGGCGAACTCTTTAAAGACAAGTTCGCCTTCGTGCATCCGCGAGAGCCCGGCATCCATTAGGTTTAAGTCCAATACGGTGGCACCGTCCTCCAAAAGTTGGAGCGCTTCCTGGAGGATAGCCATGGCCTCGGCAAACGTTTCTCGAGCGTGACCCAGCAGTTGGGCTTGCTCGGCGGGAAGCTCGGCGGGTGGCGACTCCAGACGTTCGAACTGTCGCTGATTCCGCTCCCAGCGAGTTCGGTAGTCGGAAAGAGCGCTCATCAACTCTCCCGGGTCGCTGCTCAGACGCGCACTTTCCACCAGGCCCCGGATCCGTCTCACCTCTTCCGACTCTCCGCTGTCCACAGCGGAGCCGTCCTCCTCCAGCGCGACGGTAGACACCGGTATCCCCATGCCCGCGCTCTGAGGAAGCACGGCACCACAGGAGCCGCACAATCTGGAGTCGATAGAGTTGTCCGCCCCGCAACGGATACAGGATACTTTCCGAGGCTCCAAGTCCGCTCTTTGCAGAGCGTTGTAGACGTCCACCAGGACTTCGGCTGCTTCGGCCAGATGGTCGAGAGCCTCTTCCAGTGCCTCGTGGTCTAGCCGCTCCAGCGCCACATCCATATCCTCGATGGCGTGCATCTGTATGTCGACCGCCTCTTGAAGATCGGGCATCCGCTCTTCAAAGGTTTTTCTCTCCGGCTCGGACGGCACCAGAGCGGCGATCTGATTTTCCAGGAGTTCATGGTACTGGCAAAAGATATCCAGTCGACCCTGCACGGCTTCCAGGGCGAGGTTGCCTTCAAGGTAGTGGCGAGTGACCCGAATCAACTCGTGAGTGTAGGGGATTTCGGAGAATTTGGGACCCTCGGCGGCTGCCTGCTTAAATTCGCCGAAAAGCGAAAAGAGCTTCAGGGAGTGTTCTTTCAACTCTTCCAAATGCTCTATCGCGGGGCCGAACTCCCTGAGACTGAGTTCGTCGTGAAGCGACTGAATGCAGGGCTTGAGAGTGTGAAACTGCTCTCCGATCTTCACCGCTACCGAGTTGTGAACTTCGCCTGCCGCGAGGTACTGCAGTTCGTCGATGTAGGTCCCGTAAAGCATGCCGAAAATCTGGTCGACTTCGGCGTACTGGCGGTAGAGGTCGTCGTAGCGCTCGCTCTGTATGGCATGGATCATCCGCTCCAAATGGGGCAGGTACTCGTTGAGCGGATCCACGGCTTGCATAGAAAAGATTTTTTCGAGTCGAGGGGGGGAACCCTCCGTCACATGTTAACATTTTGAGATGGCCCTAGACGGAAGGAGAAAATGTGTGATGAAGGTGATATACTCGCTTTGAAACTATTCGGAGGATAGACAAGATGGCAATAGGCTTCAACCCCATGATGATGGGCGGCATGAACATGATGGGCGGAATGGGCATGATGGGCGGAATGTCCCAGATGTTCATGATGATGCAAATGATGCAAATGATGCAGATGATGATGTCTATGATGGGCCAAATGAGTGGTGGCCAGATGAACGGCGGATGCGGTTGCGGCCATCAGGGCCTCGGCGGTGCGATGGGAATGCCCGGACCCGGAGGGTACCCCGGCGGTTACCCGATGCCGATGCCCATGCCGATGCCCGGCTATCCGCCGATGGGTGGGTACCCTCCGTTCTCCGGCGGTCACAATGCCCCCCCGATCGGACCCGGCGCCCTCCGAAACGCCACCCCCACCGGCCGTCGATTGGCCCAAAGTATTATGAACAGCCCGGTTCCTCCGAACTGCCGTCCGGGCTACTGCTACCGCGGCGTGAAGCACCACCTCCGTCAAGTGGGCGTCAACCTCACCGGCGGATCGGCCTATCAAGCCGCCGATCAACTTGCCCAACGGCCCGATAGATTCCGCGAAGTCAGCGTTAGCCGTGACCAGCTTCGCCAACTCCCTCCCGGAGCCGTCGTCGTCTGGAACCGAAGCTCCGGTAAGCCTCACGGCCACATCTCTATCGCCACCGGCGACGGACGGGAAGCTTCCGATAAGATTCGCAACCAGATCACCAATCGCGCTGCTTCTTACAGGGTCTTCATTCCGCGCTAAAACAGATGAGCGAAGTATTATCCTACCTGAGCCAGGAGCAAAGGGAGAGTCTGAACGACCTCCCTTTTGCCGTTCTTCTGCCCGCCGGATTGCCGTCCGGTTGGTCGGTGGAGGGGATCGATTTCGACGGTGATGAGGAAGGGGCGTCGTTCGCTCTGAAGCTCGTCTCCGGAACCAAGACCTGCGCCTTCCTCACCAGCAACGAGGGTATCGGCGATGCCGTCCCAGGTGTGAAGCAGACCGTGCATAAGCATCCCGAATACGGGGCCATCAAGGTGGAGCACGAAGAGGACGGCTCTATCCTCTCCGACTGGATTGAAGTGGAAAACGGCTGGTCGGCGGTGGGCGGAAACGGTCTCAACGAAACCGATCTCAATCAGCTCATTCCCCAACTTGTCTGTTTCTAGTGAAGCTCCATCTCATCGCCGTGGGCACCAAGATGCCAGCCTGGGTCGAAGAGGGATATCAAGAGTACGCGCGTCGCATGCCCCCCAATATGCCGCTCATCCTCAACGAAATCCCTAGCAAGCATCGTGGCAAGAACGCCGATATCCCCAGGCTTCTCAAGGAAGAAGGGCAGAAAATGCTTGATGCGGTGCCTAAAGGGGCTCGGATCGTCGCCTTGGATCCGGCTGGGAAGCAGCAAACGACCGAGCAGTTGGCCCAATCATTCGAGAAATGGATGAGCCAGGGAACCGACCTGGCACTCCTGGTGGGCGGGCCGGAGGGCTTGGCGCCTGAATGTCTCGATTCCGCACACAGCAAGTGGTCGCTCTCTAAACTCACCTTCCCTCATCCGCTGGTGAGAGTGGTGGTGGCCGAGGCTCTTTATCGGGCCTGGTCGGTTATGACGAACCACCCCTATCATCGGGGCAACGAATAGCGGATTCGAGCCTTAAATGGTCTCGCCGTCGGCCCGTTCTCGTTTCTTGACCTCTCGATAGAGGGCACCGCCGTAGACCAGGCAACCGATGATCTGAAGAGTCAGAGCGGTCGCTGCGGTGGCGACCGGGCCTCCCATCGGAACGGCGATGGGGTAGAGGATGATGCCCAGAATGACTTGTCCCGTGGCGATACAACCCAGGGTGAGCGGCTGGTCGAGCGTCAACAGCACGGTGCTCCAAATCGTGGAGGGAATGGTGAAAAGCGTGACCATCACCATCAGGTAGAAGGTGGTACCTACCCCGGGTTGGGTGAACTGTTCTCCGAACAGCCCGAGAAAGGGCGCCGCGACCGCCATCCAGATCGCGGCGGACACAAAGAGTACCGCAAAGTAGCGGCCGCTCTTTTTGACCAGTTCTTTGATCTGCTTGATGGTTTGAATCTGGTTGACCTTCGGCAGCAGCACCTGCTGGAGCGATTCGGAGACCAGAAGTAGCGCAAACGCCAGACCCTTGGCCGCCTCAAAAAGCCCGACCTGCTCCAGTTCGCCGTAGCGAGTCAACATGAGAGAGTCCATGAAGAGCAGAATGACGGAGGCCGAGCGGTAGAAAAAGATGCCCCTGGAAAAGACGACCAACTCGACGAGTTCTTCTTGTTTGATGCGTGCTTCGGTAGGATTGGGGCCCCGGCTGTAAAGCTTTTTCAGCATCGCGAATCCGATGACCAGGGCGGCCAGCGGCGTGGCGAAGTAGAGCCACATAAACCGATCCAGGGTCAGGTACTCACCCTGAGCGTATCCCCACAGCCCCGCGAACGCCACCAGTCGCAGCATCTCCAGTGTGATTCGGCAACTTGCGGCCCAACTGAAACGCTGCCGTACGTGAAGCGCGCCTTCGAGACCGTCCCAAAGGCTCCAAACCGCCACGCCCACCGCTGTGATTTGGAGAAACGGAGTCAGTTGCGGCTTGTGCAGCAGATGTTCGGCAATAGCCGGAGCCAGAAGCCAACCGGTGAAAGCGACCACCATCCCACCCAGCAGCTTCAAAAGCAGTCCGGCAGCCACCAGCCGGCGCGCTCGGGTAAAGTTTTCCTGGCTCACTGCTCTGGAGGCAAGGTTGACCAAGCTGTATCGAACGCCCAGGTCGGCCAACATCGAGACGATGGTTAAAAAGGCGAAGCAGATACCGAAAGTGCCCAGCTGCCCCGGACCCAGATTTCGCCCGATGAGCACCTTCAAGAGAAAGCCGGTGCCGGTGGCAAAGGCCGTTCCACCCAACACCAGGGCGAAATCGAGAAAATGGGCAAATTGAGCGGACCGAAGCCGCGTGAACACTTGCATGGGCGAGGGGCGGTTTCCTCAGGGTGTGGGAGGTTCCTCTATCCAAGTGCCCACCGGAGGCAATCGTCGCCAGCTGTTCACGACGTCGTCTCCGTTCACCGGCAATTCTCGGCTTCGACCATCGATGGTTTTGAAGCTCGCGGCCAGTTGATACCGCCCCTCGGCCTCCGGTGTGGCCAGAAAGAGTTGGATCTTGATCGTTTCCTCCGGCCACAGAATGAACTTTTTGGTGAAGGCTTGTTGAGCGGGACTGATCGGTTGTTTGGCCTGCATTCTCAGCGTCACCGACTCCAGTTCGTCGGTGGAAAGAGGAGAGAGCCCCGTGTTGGTAAGTTTAAACTCCAGCGGCACCAGACTCCGGCTGGGAATGACGTTGTTCGGCTCCACCGCGGTCAAGGCCAGACTGGGTGAAGCGATCTCCAATTCGCGTCTGTTTTTGTCGTTCGAAAGCGAAGCCAGTAGATAGCGGTGGGGATGGGTGGAGAACGCCACTTGAGCCGGGGTGTCGGCAAAGAAAAGAGTCTCGACGCGTTCGTCGGCTGCCAGTCGGAAGCCGGTTCCGGGCCCTTCGCTCACTATTTGGGCTCGGAACGGCACGTTTAGAAGGCGACGAAAATCGACTGGAGGGAGGTCCTTAACCTCGCCCGGGAGCTGGATTCCCGGCTCCAGTCGCGAAGAATCGTCGGCTCGCAGGAGCATGCTCTCCTGACCAACTACCACGTTCCGGCCGAGTTGTTTGCATACCAGAGAGCTAGCCGATAACTCGTGCGTGCTGTCCCATCCGGCTAGCTTCTGCCCGCTGAGCAAAGCGTAAACTAGACTCAACTGACGGTCTTCCGCGACCTGTCCCAGAGTGAGTACGCGAAATGGTGTCTTGACTTCCCGGAGCAGGTTCACGTCCTGGGCCCGTATGCCGGGGTAGGGAGTCTGGAGGCGCCAGGGCTCCGACTCCAGCAACTCCGCGTGCTTGTGCAGCGAAAACGGCACCATCAGGTGTTGAAACGCGACCTTTTTCTCCTGAGCGGGGATGAGGATTTGTCGGTTTAAGTATTGCTCACCCGGCAGCACGGCCATAATCAAGGCCACCAGGGCCGCGGCGTGTATGACCATCCGAAGCGGGATTCGCCATTCTCCCGGGGCTCGGGGGGCCGGATTGGAGGAGGCAGGGACTTTTAGGGCTAGCAGAGCTATATCCCCCAGACAGATAGCCGACGCCACTTCCGCGCTTCCCGTCACGGCCGAGCCCAGCAGAAGGGTCAGGTAGAGTCCGCTTCGGGAAGCCCTAAGCTCCTTGTTTCCCAGTAGGGCGAGCAGCGGTAGCAGAGCCCAGACTCCCATTCCGGAAACCGACGGACGCAGGGTGTAGTCGGCGCAGAACATGGCCAGCAGAAGGCCTCCGCCCAGAACCGAACTGACCGCTACCGGGACACCGTAGGCCTCGTGTCTCTTGTAAGCCATGTAGGCCAACGCCAGGTAGAGCGCCACCCCGGCGGCCGGATCGCAATAAGCGGCACCCAAGACAGGCCCCAGCAGCAGGGGGACTTTGCCGGCCACCAGGCAGGCCACTCCCAGTGCCTTGAAGGCGGCTCCCAGGCACGCGGTGGGAGTGTCGGAGGTCAGCCAGAGAGTGTTGGCTCCGAAAAAGAGAGCGCCGGTGGTGAGAGAGGCGCTGATGAAATTCTGCCAGATCTTGTGGAGGCTGAGCCAGAGCGCGATGAAAGAACACAGCAAGATCGCCAGGCAAAAGAGCGACACGTTTCGGAGGGCGTCCCCTGGAAGGTGGGCCAGTAGTGTCGTCAGGGTCCAGGGAAGCTTCTCCGATACGAGACCTTTGCCCGAGGCCAGAGATTCCAAGACACCGTCCGGCACGGCATAGAGATAAACCTGCCCGAGCCGGCTCATCCAAAGGGCCAGTCCCATTAACACCGTCAGCGCCCCCCACAGCAGTTTGCTGCGCCATCCCATCATCGCTTCACTTCTCCGATCTCCACGGTTTTGTAGAGCACACGGGTGAGATGTCCCTGTCCCGAGGAGAGGTAGAGTGACAGACGATAGACTCCGGCTTTGGACGGGGTCACCATCGGCAACTCGTCGAGTTCCTCGGTCAGCTCGATCTGGCGCAGATTGTTGCCGGGAAGGAGGTCGAACTCACCTCGTTCCTCGGAATAGAAAGCCCAGCCGGCCAGGACTTCCCGCGGACGTGGCAAGTCTTTGGGTAGATTCAACCGCACCTCGGGTTTGAGCATACTTCGAGTACCCCAGGGCTCTTCCGCACCCCACTCGGCATTTGGAAATCGGACAGACTCGATCGTCACTTTCTCCAGCATTTCGCTGAAGGAAGACCGGATCAGAACCGGAGCAACCTCCAATCCCGGACTTCCCTCACCAGGGAAGAATCGAGTCTTGAGTTCGTACTCCCCCTCGTCATGGGGGGCCACGAAAGGCAATTCGACCTCCAATTTTCCGTCCTCATCGACCGTTTCAGAGATCCTTAGCAAAAGATTTTCCGAGGGAGCTGAGAGGAGACCGTCCGAGCGTCTCACCGTGGAGAACTCCACCACGCCCTCCACTTTTTGCCCCGCTTTACTCTGGGATGAGAGCCGCAGAGGATAGATCCGGCCTCCCCGCATGGTCGGAGTGAATTCCGCGAGCTGGGCGGGCAGCTTCTCTTCCCCCTCGGTGGTCACAGGGAGCGCGGGAAGTGCTTCGGAATCGACCTTGTAGATCTGCCGAAGCTGGTCTCCGTCCTTGAAGTTCTGCAACAAGGTAGCTCCCGGGAAGTCGGGCGTGGCGTCGGCTGTCGTCGTCTTATAGAAAATCCAGTCGACTTTCAGCTGGGCCAGCGGCTCCGCTCTGCGGGTGGCCCAAAATACTTGAGCGGCGGGACTGCGTCGAAAAGGTGTGGTGCCGATTTTCTCATCTTCCAGCGGTAAGGCGTGGCCCACACAACGCGCACCGGAGATTCCGGTGAGAGTCGACTCATAGAGAATGGAAAAATTATTTTCTTCTCGGAAATTCACCAGCAAACGGTCGCCCGGCTTCACTCGCTCTTCCAACCAGGCGGCAGCCTCATAGTCTAACCTGTTGAAGTCGAAGATCTGATGCTCGGTGAGCCAGGTCCTGGTGGAGGGAAAAAGGAGCCACTCCTGCAGATCCGGACCTACCGATGCGGCCAGGCGCGAGCCGACGAAGGTCAGGCTCGCCCAGCAGTTGATCAGGGCGATAGAACCGATTAGAAGATAGCGTTTCCCGGATGGTCGGATCACCAGGTCCGAACTGGACAGTAAAAACGGTTGTCCCTCTGATTTCTCCGTCAGAGTTGCCAGAGTCAGGCCGAGGGCGCCAGCGAATCCCAGCGCCGCGGCAAATTCCCACCGATAATACTCCGACTCGTAGATCGGTCCGAAGTTGACTAACCCCGGCACCAGAAAAGCGATGGTCCCGAAGGCCCCCATAAACAAACCGGCCAGGCTCTTGCGTCGCCACAGAACAAAGGCGCTCCAAGGCACGAGATAAAGCGGCAGGAAGTGGATCTGGAGAACGTCCCAGGACCAGATGTAGGCGTATCCGCGGTCGGGGTGGGGGTGGTCCAGAAACTTGAGCGGAGTATCCAGCCGGTAGATGTGAGATATCCTTTGATACTCGCCTGTCTCCAGCAAGATCTGAAACAGCTCTTTTTTAGGGAAGGTGACCTTCACCACCTGGGCCTGATTTTGCATTCCCTTGGAAAGCTCCTCAGCCTGGCTGTGCTCTCGACCGTGAATCTTGCGGTCTAAGAGGTCCGTGAGCGGGCCGCCTTGAGTGAAAGCCAGAGGGAGAGAAAACGCCAGGATAGCGAAGGCGGCAAGAGCTCGGCGTCGATCGATCGCTCCCCGCAGCCAGAGAAGCGGTGTGACCCCCAGGATGGTTAGAAAAACCAGGCCGAAGTGAGTCTCGTAGACGATGGCGTACGAGCCGAGAGCCAGCCCACCCACCACGGCCAGAGTACGGCTGCCCTTTCTCCAGGTTTCGATTGTCATAAGACAGAGAAAGGCCAGATAGAGATGGACGAAGGCGTTGTTGTTTTGCATGGTGTCCACCAAACCGCCGCGACCGCCGGCGTTGATGCCGAAGAAGACGAAGATGGTGGCTAGCATGGCGGCGGTGCGTCTTTGCGATGAGGCGTAGAAAGCCGAATAGAAAAGCCATAAAGTGAGAACCTGAAGGCCGCTGGTCAAGACGTGTTGGCTCAGGAACACATCCATACCGCTGAGATAACTAAAAATGACGATACTCAGGTTTCGCCCGTAGTGACCGTTCATCGGAATATCGGAGAAGAAAGGATTGAAGGGCGGAAAGTTGCCGTGCCTCATCAGCCCTTGCAGCGGGGCGTGGATCCAGTAGTCGTCGTCGGGGTTGGCGATCTGCTGGGCGTTGGCGTAAATGGCCACCACAGCGCTGAGAAAGATGAGCCCCCATTTGGTCCACTTCCCGACCGGTCGCATCGGTTCGATTTCTGGAGACCGGAAATACCAGAGGACTACCAGCAAGAGGGCCTGCAGCAGTAAGGTCCAGGCCACCGAGGAGTCAAGTCCCATGCGGCGATAGAAAAAGTTGACGCCGATCAGGGTGGAGATGAGGCCCACGCTCAAGGTGCACCCCAGCAGAGCCGGCCACTCGTTCTGACGAAGCTGGTAGCGGGCTGTCACCCAACCCAGCAAGATCGGTATCAAGATCAGTGTAAACACGTGGGCCGCCCCTTCCATGCGGGGCAAAGGTATCCTCGCGAAGCAGCTTTTATTGATCGATCACGACGGGAGTTTGTTGGCCGTCGCCAACGACGACGACCTTGCTGTTCTCCGATTCGGCCAATTTAAGATTCGCCTCGATCGCTTTCCACTGAAGAGCTGCAATCATGTCTTTCAGCTCTTTTTGAGCCAACCATGTCAGAATTATGTCACTATGAACATACAACGCTCACTCTCCCATAAAATGTCGCTTCGCAACGGCAAACAAGTTTCACGACGCGACCGCTACCGCGCCGATCTCAAAATTTCTGAAGAAGATCGCCAAGACCACCTCAGCATCAACTGGCGACCCGAGCAATCACCCTCCCAACTGGTTAGTAAGAACGGCAGCGAGTATACCGTTACCGACTTCCGCTGGGGCTTCGAGGAGAAGGGCCCAGCGGACGACTGGAAACCTGACAACCAGAACGCTGTCATTCAAGCCGACAAGGTGAAGAACGTCTATCTCGCCGTGGAGCCTTTTGCACCGGAAGTGATCGCCGGACACGGCCTTTTGGTTTTTGAGATGGAGGAAGATGGAGCGGTCAGGGGGCCCAACGGACAGCAAGATTTTGGGTTCGCGGTCTCGGTGGAGGCTCGCCGACCGGTGGGCACGGAATACGGCCTGATCGACGGGATGAAAAAGAAATTTGGGATGGTTTACGAGTTGGGCTCGCTCTCCGACCAGCTTCAGAAGGTCACTCGTCAGCGGGGCCACAAGCTTGTGCTGCATCGATTAGAACTGGACCAGGAGCAGAAGAAAGAGTTGGCTCACAACGCGCTTGACTCGGCTGTGGAGGATCGTCTGGGCGAGTGGTATCACACCCTGACAAACTCGTGCTACACCGCCTGTGTCGACCTGGTGAACGAGGTCGTGCCCGATAGCCAGAAGATGGCGCGCTGGTCCAAGCATTTGAAGTTTTCTCGGCTGGCCACCAGCCTGCCCCCCATGGCCGGGGCCACTCTTCGCAGCAAAGACCTGCTCGCCAAAGAACCGATCACCGTGTTGAATCCCGACCCCACCCTCTGGCCTGACAACCAACTTGAGATAGGTGGCGTCAAGAGAGTGATCGGTCAGGCTTCGCGAAGCGGCTTGTTTAAGACCGGCTTTGCTCTAGCAGGCGCCGGTGCGGGCGGAGCGCTCGGTCACGCCATCGGAGGTCTCTTCGGTGAGGTCGGAGCGCTGGCGGGAGCCGCCGTCGGAGCTTTGAGCGGACTGGGCACCGGCGCTTACACGGCCGACTTCGTGGCCGCCAACACCGACCGCAACCCGGTCAACGCCCTCGGCTGGTACGCCGAGCGAGGTGGTGTTTCGGCGGAAGAGGCTGCCCGACGCGTTTCTCACCAAGCCGGTTGAAGTAGCAGGTCCCTTTGCGGGTGCTCGGAAGCATCCGTTGACGTGACGGCCACTATGAATTCATACTTGGAGAGCCGAAAGAGTTGTCGGTAGCCACTCAGATACTGGTCTGGGTCTGGCTCTTCGGCTCCGGATATCTGGTCACTCGGCGCGTGTTGAAATGCGGCGATCCCTGGATTCTTTTGGGGGCTTCGGTGCCGGTGGCACTGCTGTGCGTGCTTGGAATCTTCTTTCCGCTGGCCCGTCTGGTCGGCCATCCACAAGGCTGGATCGTGGGCTCCCTGTTGGTCTTTGTGGCCACGATGACGTTGTTGGTCAAACGCAACTCCGGGAAGTTCGAGCCGCTCAAGCCGTTCGGTTTCTCTCCTTTTCAGTGGGGCTGTTTCATGACTCTGCTCACGGCCGCCAATCTCGTCATGCACACCAGGGAGACGATCGGCCCGGCCAGCGATTACTGGATTCACTTTCCCCTGATCTCACTCTTAAATCGGGGTGAGTTCCCCCCTCCAAACCCGTTTTTCGACGATCTCACTTTGCACGGTCATTTCGGGAGGGACTACCTGGTAGCCATCATCGGTTGGTACGCCGGCGATGGAATCGAACTCCTCAAGACCAACTGGACCTACTATCACATCCTTTCCGTCAGCGCGTTCTTTCTGGCCTTCGGCTTAGGGCGAAGAGTGGCCGGCACGGCCGGCGGCTTTCTCATGTCCAGTTTCCTCTTTTTCGGAATCTCCGTCGGTAGTCGAGTAGGAATGATGGATACCTACGACAACAACAACTTGCTTGTCTACTGCTTGATCCTGCTCTTCGTGGCTTTCGAAACAACCGTGGACAACGACCGCGCCGGAGATGTCTTTCTCGGTCTCGCGCTCGGCGTCTACGGAATTATCTACGAAACCCATCTGGTCTTATTCCTCATGACCGTGTGGATCGGGCCGCTCCTATGGCGTCGAGATTCGTCGGGCTGGAGTCTTCGAGCCTGGCGTCGCCCCCTGCTGCTATCGATAACGGCGGGGCTGCTCGCGGCCTGCCTGGGCGGTCCGCTCCAAGACCTGGCCCTTCGAGCCACCGGGCTGAGAGAAGGCAAGGTCGACCACGCTGCCAACTACCAGGCCCAAAGAGTTCAACTGAAGTTTCCCAAGGAGAACCTCTTCCAGATCATGGTCGGGCCGGAAACTTACCGTCGTTTGTCTTACGTCTATCAAGGCCAGGCGTTCGAAGGGCTTCAGCAGTCTCGAGCCACCTCGGCCGGGATGAGCGCTCGAAGCGATTTCCACTACGCCTACATATTTAGTCCCGACGTCTTGCTGATGCACTGGTTGGCTCTCTACCTCGGCCTCCCGGCGGGTCTCTGGCTTTGGCGTAGAAAATGCGCGGAGGGTCAGGCGCTGTGGGTCTTCGGGGTGGTTTCTTTTCTGGTCCCTGCTCTGTTTGACTTCGGTCCGGTTCACGAGCGTGAGTACTTCAGATGGGAATTTGCCGCCGGCTTCGGTTGTGCGGGAGCCCTTGCCGCCGCCCTCGCCCTGCTCTGGAGTGAACGGGGACGGGCTTGGCGGGTGGCCATCGTGGTGCTGGCTATCCTGGTCACCCTGGGCGGCGAGCGACGCATCAATCGAACCATGATCGAGATCGAGGAGATGCCCTCCTACCAGCGCGATCGAGCATGGAAACCGTGGTACCCCTCTCCCCGTGACTGGATATTGAACACTCCGGAATTGCGGATGGACGATGATATGCTGGAAGCCGCAATGAATTTGCGCTTTCGCTCCAATCCGAGGGACCGGATGCTGACCGATATCGACGTGAGGAAGCACTGGGATATCCACCAGGAAGCCACGGTCATGGCTTTAGCCGGGTTGCGTTCGGTGGGACACGTCTCTCCGCCGCCCTGGATGCCGGATGGAAACGCTCCTTTTTTCCGGACGGCGAACTGGAACGCTTTCTGGCAGACCGGAGATATTCGGATCCTTCCCTTTATGAACAGTCGCTGGTTGTACTCCGTGGACCCGGAGAAGGCGGCCCTGTTGGAGGGTAAGGACGGATTGACGAAGGTGGAGACTTTCGGTGACGTCTCTCTCTGGCGATACGACGGACCTCTCGAGCCGAAATCGGCGGCCCCACCCGAGGGAGCTAAGATCGTCGCTATCGAGCGGCCGACCAACCGAGAGTTGGTGGGCGAGGTGGCCAGGCCGATGCGGCTGACTTTAGAGAACGCTCCCGAGGGAGATTTTGACCTCGGTGTCCGTTGGCTGCCGGTTTCGGGCACCGACACGGGTGGCGAAGTAGAGCCTCTCACTCTGCGGGTGAAGGGCGGTCAAGAAAGCTATGACCACTACCTTGTGGCCCCCCTGGTCGAAGGTTCGTATCGGCTTGAGTTCACCATTAACGGCCATCCGGTGGAGCGGGTCGGAGACGACTCGGTCTTGGAGTTCCAGTGGTCGCGAGAGGCGAAAATGGCGCGGGTCACACGCTTCGAAGTGGACGAGGTGCAGTTCGACCCCGGACAGGGCGTGTTGGAGCCACCGCTACGGATAGGATTGCGGCTTTTCAGGTTGGATGGTGGGAGCTACACCAAGCCGTTCGGCTTTGAAGCGATCGGCGAGTGGACCGGAGAGCCTACGGTCACTCTGAAGCCGTTGGAGGAGAATTTCAGTTTTCAACTCCCGGAAGGCATCCGGGCCGATCTGTTCTTGTTGGACCGCAGCGGTCGGGAAGTGCAACTTCCCATCGAAGAACGACTGCCATAGGGGGGTTCCAGCCGCAACTCTAGAAGAAGCCAGAGACAATGAGTGCCGATTCTGAAGAGAAAAGACCTCGCCGACGCCCGCTGTCGCGATCGCGCAAGCTGGGCTCGAGGCGCCGTAGAGGCCGTCGCGGCGGGGGCGATGACGACGACGACAACGACGAAGAAGATACCGGGGATGACGAAGATTCCGGTGGGTCGGACGACGATGACGAAGATTCGAGTCCAGCCAGTGCTCCGGCGGCAGAACAAACGCTGCCAGTCAATAAGATCCCTTCACCAGGTGGGTCCGGAACGCCGAATTTAGACGCGGTTCCGACGCCTCCGGCGGCTGAGCGCTGGGCCAAGATGAGGGGGTCGGCCCGTCGATTTGGGCTTGATTTTTCCAGGTTTCTGGTCGGTCTCGGACAGTCTGCTCAAGAGCGCGGCACGGCGCTCAACGAAAAGGTCGTGAAACCGGTCAGCCACGCCCTGGTGGAGGCGGCGGTCTGCCTTCTCCTGATTTTTATCTGTGGGATTTTCGGAGTGGCTTTCGGGAGCTATCTGAAGAAGGTTACAGCCGAGGGTGGAGAGACCGTGGCTTTCCAAAACAGGGAGGTTCGGCCCGGGCAACAGATGGATGAGAGTTTCTTCAGTCAAGGCTTCGACACGGCCGAGCTTCACCAACGCGCCAATCGAGTTTTAGACGATCATCTCAACGCTTTGCGACGCTCTCAGTTTGTGGAAGCCTACGCTCTCTTGAGTCCCGCCTGGAAAGAGCAACTCAGCTATCCCACCTTCGAAGGCGGGTACCTGAATACGAAAGTCGTGGCCTACGAGATAGGTAAAGTAGAGACTCTGGACCCACAACGGATCCGGTTGCGCGCTGATCTGAAAGTGGAAGAGGGCGGACGGGAAAAGCTCTACAGTGCGGTTTATATCGCCGTGCTGACCCCGGAAGGTTGGCGTTTGGACGGCGGGACCTTCAAGACTCTTTAGCTTCTAGAGCGAAGTGGGGAGCTTGCGAGCAAGCACTCGATAGGCCCCGGGAACCGGAAGCTTGATCGGCACGTGGGCGAGTGGGCCCTGAGAAGTCGGGACCAGCCACTTATGTCCGGTGTGATGGTAAACGGTGGCCAGATTCATCCAGCACTGTTCCACCTTCTGCTCCATTAGTTCAAAGCCGAACTCGGACAGGATTCTTTTGACGTGCTTGGAGTTCATAAAGTACAGGGCGTTGGGCATCAGCTTGAATCGGCCTTTCAGGAGGCTAGCCCAATGGTCGTACTCGTGGAAGTTGAAGGCCAGTAGTCCGCCCGGTTTGAGCCAATCGCTAAATTTTCGAAAGGCGTGGAGCGGGTCGTTGAAATTGCTGTCACAACCCCAGGCGGCCAGTCCGTGAAAACGGTGGTTCGGGAAGTCCGTCTCTTCCACCCGGCCCTGGGTAACGGAAAGACTGCGACCTCCACCGTTGCCGGAGAGCCGAACCATGGGCCGAGAGATGTCGAGGCCTTCCGCGCGAACTCCGGCCTCGGCCAGGGCTTGCAGAAAAAAGCCCGCCGCCGAACCGACCTCCAACACTCTCAAGTGGGAACCGGAGTGATGCCGGTTGAGCTGCTTCACAAACCAGCGAGCTCGGGCATCGGCTTGTTTGCGCCTCCAGGTGCCCTCGGCAAGATAGTCTTGATAACCGTCTTCACCCTGCCAGTATCCCTGAGAGTCGTAGAGGACGGAGAGGGCGTGCATACTGGGCCTGGGGTCGAGGTAGACCAGTTCGCATTCCTTGCATCGCACCCATCTCAAAAAGAGCTGCCCTTCCTGGGTCCCCAACTCCTTCTCCACGTTTCGCGCTTTGCTTCCACAGAGATAGCAAACGCTCTGGTCGATAAATTGGGCGCTATTCAAGCGTGCGCTCCGCCTGTCTGGCTATGTCGGGCGTGGATAAATCGCAAATTTTGGTCTTTTCTAGAGCCCGACGACAAAGGTCGGAGCGCCTCCAGTTTCCACTCCTTTCTCCGTCTCCCTCCCTTTGGCGCTCAACCTCCAATAGGAAGCTGGTAAAATACGGAGAAGTTACTCTCTGTGGCACGAGAGAAGACTCGGCAAGAGCGATTCAAGCAACGCAGCTTGACCATGACACCACAGGAGGAGCTGAAAGCCCAGATACAGGGCTTGTTCAGACGTGGTGAGCATCGCTATCGGGTTTCCGGCGAAGACCTCACTATCTTCACCCGCCAACTTGCCACCATGCTAGGCTCCGGAATTCCCTTACACCAAGCGCTGACCTACTATGGCGAGACCAGCGAGGGAGATCTGCCCGAGATTATTCGCAAAGTGGCTATGGACGTGGCCAGCGGACACACTTTCTCAAACGCCATGCGCCAGTTTCCGAAAATCTTCAATTCGATTTATATCGCTCTCGCTGAGATGGGCGAGCAATCCGGTCAGATCATCACAGCCTACAAACGGATGGCCGATCTGATGGAGCGCCAAACCAACATGAAGAAGCGCGTGGTGGCGGCTTTGACCTACCCGACTGTGCTGTTCGTGGTGTCGATGGGGGCGATCGCCGGTTTCGTTTACTTTGTCTTGCCGATGATGACCCCGATGTTTGAGAACAGCGGAGTGCCTCTGCCTCTACCGACGCGGATCCTTATGTCGTCTCGGACGGTTGTGCCGATAGCGACCATCTTGATTTTCGGCCTGCTGCTGGGGAGTTGGCTTGGCAAACCCTGGATTTCTCGATATTTCAGAGAACGGCCGGAAGTGCAGCGACAGATTCATTCGATACCTTTTTACATCCCTCTGGTGTCGAGTATTTACGCCAAGATATCCACGGCGCGGGTGCTCTACTCGATGAGTACGATGTTGGATGCCGGCCTCACCATGACCTCGACGATCAAGAGGTCGGCGGCGGCGGCGGGCAACGAGTATATCGCCCACAAGCTGAATCAGTCCAATGAGAGGATCATGGAAGGGGCTTCGCTTGGAGAAGCTCTCACCATCTACCAGGTTTTTCCGTCGGGCGCTATTCAGATGCTGACCGTGGGGGAAGAAGCGGCCAACCTCACCGACATGGTGAAGCATGTCGCCGACATGTACGATTCGGAAGTCGAACTGGCGCTCAACGATATCGCCTCGCTGCTGGAGCCTCTCATCATGGTGGTGATGGGTCTCATCGTGGGGTTCATCGTGCTCAGCGCCGTTCTGCCCACCGTGCAGTTGATTCAAAGCCTCTAATTCTCAGGCAGTAACTTCCTGGCCTCGGCCGTCAATTCGATCGGCACGCCCGGCCCGACCTGAGCGGCCAGGAAGTAGTCTACTCTGGCTCTGGCCGGTAGCGGTTCGTCGAGCACGATTGGGATAGTGGCGGATTCTCCGGGCTCGAGCACGAGGTCCACCAATTTTTCACCGTCCGGAATCCACAGTCTGTAGTCGTTTTTCTCGTAATCCCATACTCGCCATAGCAACCGAACTTTTCCTCCGGCGTCGAAGGTTCGCAGCCCCGTATTAATGATGTCGACCCCGGTGCCGTCCGAACGGGTGGAGCGCAAGAGATCTTGGACTTGAGGGGTGAAGCGGTATTCGGTTTCCGTGGGTTGTCCCAGCAGTTGCCAGTCTTTTGCCTCGGCAAAGAGCCACTGAACCTGAAACGGGCCTTCCTCGATAGGGGGCACGAAGTAGGCGGTAGCACGGTCTGAGTTTACTCTCACGGTGACGGGGGCCAGTCGGTTCAGGAGCCTCCCCTCGGAGTTGATGAGAGCGGGCGTGACCCAGCCTTCTCGCTTTTCGGAAAAGGTCAGTTCGATCGGATAGGCGACGCCGGACTGGCTGTTTCGAGGGGCGGGCAGCCCCGTGGCTTGAATCGTCAGGGGGGCGGTTTTTTCCGGTAGCACCAGCGGCGTCGTCGGAGGGGAGAGTTGGACCTCATAGATTTCGCGGAGTCCCTGGCTGGAGCGAAAGACCGGTTCGAGTCCAATCGGCTTGGTGGATTGAGAATCGAGGTAAAGCCAGCGAGCCCCGATCCCGGCGGCGATTTCGGGGTTTCCGGTTTGGCGGAAGGCCATAGTGGCTGCCGAGGGGAGGTAGGGGGCGGTGGCATACGGAGTCCACGGGGCGGGCAGTTCGTGACCGACCATATAGGTGGCGCTGAGACCGCCGATGGCGGCTTCTCGCAACATCGAAGTGTGGCCCACCGATTGGAAGTCGCTCAGCGTTCGGTCGCCGGGTTGGGAGTTCTCTCTCAGCCAGCGGACCGCTTCCATGTCGTCCGGAGTGAAACGGATTTCCGGCACGGAGACGAACCAATCGCCGGTCGGGGGATACCAGAACGTGAGGGCTCTGTCGGCCGCTTCCGGGTTGCGCCGAAAATCGATCAAGATGTCGTTGAGAGATTTTTCGGCGGCCAGGCTATTCATAGCCACGAATAAGAAGAGTGGAATGGCCAGGCGACGGTAGCGACCGACCAGATGGGCCGACCAGAGGCCGAAAAGTGCGGCGAAAGCGACTCCGGCTGCAAACTGCCAGCGCAGATACTCTCGTTCGAACAGTGGGCCGAAGTCGAAAAAGCCGGGAATCAGAAAGGCGACCACCCCAAAGCTCCCCAATAGCGTCCCGGCAAGACTTCGTTTGCGCCACGCCCAGATCAATCCCAACGGCGAGAGCCAGGTCGCGAGCCAGTGGATCACCAGTACTCGCGGGCCGAAGATGAAAGAGTAGCCGCCCTCGTCGAGTTGGGGGCGCAGGCCTCTAAGAAACTTGGTGTCGAGGGTGGAGGAGTAGCGCTGGTAAGGCTCGCGGCCGAGATGGATCTGGAGAAACTTTTCCTTGGGGAAGTCCAGACTCACCTGAAGACTGACGTTCTGCTCGGCTAAAGTTTCCGCATCCCCTTCGAAGCCCCTCAGTGCCCGTTGAGCGACGGAGCTCAGTATACCGCCTTGAAAGAGAGTGAGAAAGGCACCCAAACAGAGAACGATTAAGAGGTCCTTTGCCAGAGTCTTTCGTGCCTCGGGTTCCCACCAGGCTATGACCATGGTGGTGGTGATGAGAGCACCTACCGCCACCACACAGTTCGTTTCGTAGGCCGAGGCGTGAACCGCGGTCAAGAAGCCGGCCACCAGGGCCAGGCTGACAGAGCGTCTTTTCAAGAGTTCCCAGTAGATCAATAGGACCGTGGCGAGCAGAAGGTAGACCAGAGCGTTGTTGTTGTCGTAGGTGGTCATCAGCCCCACTCGGGAGCCCACGTTGACGCCCATGAATACGGTGGTCGCGCCGAGGGTGGCGGCCAGCGGCGAGCCGCTCATCCTTCGCAGGGCCAGGCTCCAGAGAAAGAAGCTGTTGACCATCAAAACGAACTCCATGATCCATTGCGTCCGTTGCACGTCGCGACCGAGGAGAAGCGAGAACGATGCCAGCATCAAGTCGCGGCCGTAGTGACCCTGGAGGGCGAACTCGGGGAAGTAGGGGTTGTGAGGCTTGGCGTTTTCGGCCAGAAAATGATTGGCTTCGGGGAAGTGGATCCAGAAGTCGTCTTCGGTGCTCATCAGTTGGCGGCTGTGCAGATAGAAAACGCTCAAAAACAGTACCAGCCCCAGCACGGCCAGATGCCAATGTTTGAAAGCCGGGGCCGACTCCGAATTCGGTTCTCGCCTGTAGCAGAGAGCGGCCGCCACCGACATCACCACGGTCGGACCGACCAGGTTCAACCAGAGTGGAGCGCCTCCCAAGTTCAGGAAGCTGAGGCCGAGAAAGAGAAAGACGGACAGCGATAAGGGCAGGCCGACGGCAAAACCGCAGGCTCCGCCGATCGAAAGCCCGCGACGAGCCACCACGGCACCCAGTGCGGCCAGCAGAAGTAAGAAAAGAAGGAGCACACCGTCCGTGAGCATGGCCTGCGGCTTATGGAATCAATCGGCGAATCCTGCCCTCGATGAGTCAGAGGAGACCCATCCGGCTTGACTGCTTCATGACAGGTTGATATTGTAGGGCGAAATTTGGGGGTTTGACCCTCAGGCTGGGAAGGCGACGATCATGGTTTCACTGACACTTGTGGTTCCTGTACTCAATGAAGAGATACTGCTGGAAGACTTCATGCGAAAAACAATCCAGGACCTGGACGACGGTCAGTTGGATTGGGAACTGTTTATGGTGGACGACGGGTGCACTGACAGTTCGTCGGAGATCATGCATCGGGTCGCCAAGGAAGACAACCGGGTGCAAGTGATCAATCTGCCCCACAACATGGGTCCCGGCGCCAATCTTCACGAGGCCTACAGCCTGGCCACCAAAGACGTCGTCGCCTACGCCACCGTCGACGGCTTTTACGACACCGCCTTGCTCCCCAGTTTGCTCCATCATTTCGAAGACCACGACGCAGTTAGCGCCTATCGCACTGATCTGAAGTCTCACCCCGGCTTTCGCAAGATTCAGACGATGATCAACGTCTATCTGCAACGCACGCTCTTTCCATATCGTTTCAAAGCGGTCCACACTCTGCAGATCCATCGTCGCGATTTTCTGCAAGGCGCCAACCTGACGTCGCAGACTCCTTTCCTCTGCTCGGAAATGCTCTACAAAGCCACCGAAGCAGGCCTTAAGATCAAAGAAGTCGGCATTGAGTATCTGCCCCGCAAGGCCGGAAAGGCTACCGGAGGCGACCCCACTCTCATCGTGCGCACCATGAAAGAGATTCTGGGCGGCTGGTTTCGTTGGTTTGTGTTGCGTCGACCTATGCTGCCCAAAGGCCTGGACCTGGTGTCCGGGGGGGTGCCCAAGAAAGAGCGGGAGTTGACGCAGGCCGTCTAGGCTCCTAAAAGAGCAGCAAGTGAAGTCCTTCCAAGCTCTTTTCTTCTTTTTGCTATCCGCGGTTGTGGTCGTAGGTTGTTCGCCTCGAAGCCCCGATTCCGCGACCCCATCACCCAGCGCGACGCCCGCCCAAACTCCCCGGCAGGAGAAGGTCGTCCTGTCCCTCGTGTGGCTGACCGGCCAGGAGCAAATCCTCTCGAAAGATGACCTCACAACCAGACTCGTCGAGGCTTTCGGCGATCAGGACTTCAAACTCACCTACGCCGGATCCACCTCCTTTCTCAAACGGGGTGACTGGCTTTTTCAGATTCATCAGTATCAGGAGCCTTATTTCGACAAGGGTACCTTCGATTTCGTGCAGATCGATGAACCAGGACTGCGCCAGGCGCTGGAGGACCATACCGGCTGGCTCGCCGTCGACGCCACGGCCTGGCCAAAGGACATCGAGCCTGAAGAGGGCTACCAAATGGTCGGCAAGCTTTTGGCCGAGCTCTCCGAGCGAAGGGATTCCAAGGCGCTCTATCTGCCGGCTACCAGCCAGTTTATCCCGTATCGCGACGATACACCCGCGGCTCTTCGATCCGACCCACTGGTCGCTTTTGAGAGAGCCCTGGACAACTAGGCTTTCTCTTTACAATTCGACAATAAAGAGTTCTCCGGGTTTGGGTACTCTAGCGTTATGAACACGCGGACTCTCTCTTCAGGCATCGGCACTTCCTTTCAGCGTTCTCTTATGTCTCCGCCCTCCCTCAAAGTTGAGGCACGGGAACAAGCCCCGCAGGAGAGCTTCAAGGAGGCCCGGCAAGAGGAGTCGACCGGACCCAATCTTTGGAAAGTCTTGGCGCTAGGCGGGTTAGCTGCTACGGCTCTAGCCGGATGCACGCAAGGGCCTTCCGTCCCGGATCCCGTGGTCGAAGTCTCCGGCAACCAACTGACCGACCAGGACGGTCGCACTCTCTATGCCGACGACGGCATTGACCTGGCCAAAGACGGCACTTATCTGGCCGGCACCAGCCGCGGAATCCATCAGGGTGCTATCGGCGGTCAATCCGTGAAGCTGACCCACGAGGGCCGCACGCTCTATGCGGACGAAGGAGTAGCGCTCAATGATTCCAAGCAGTTCGTAGCCGGTACAAGTCAGGGAATTCTGGTGGGCAATCTCGAGGGTGAATCCCAGATGCTCACGGTGAACGGACGAAAAGTCTATCCCGACGAGGGCGTCTCTATCAACGAGAAGGGCCAATTTATCGTAGGAACGACTCGCGGCGTGGTGGTCGGAACGGTCGGCAACGACGACGTTCGGGTGCTGGAGCTTGGTGGCAAGACTCTTTACTCCGATGAGGGTGTGACTATCAATGAAGAGGGCCAGTATATTGCCGGTACCACTCGAGGAGTGGTGGTGGGCGACATCGATGACGGCTCTGTGCGCGTACTGACCGACGCCCAGGGCAGAACTCTCTACTCCGACGAAGGAAACGACATCAATAATCAGGGACAGTTCATTGTGGGCACCACTCGGGGTCTGGCTGTAGGGGATGTGGACGACGGAACTCTGAGGATGCTTCAGTCCGAGGGCCGCCAACTCTACTCCGACGACGGCATGGACATCAACGACCAGGGCCAAATCGTGGCCGGAAGCACCCGCGGACTTTTCAAGACCAGCTACGACTCCGACGATGTCACGATGCTCAAAGTCAATGACCGGCAGCTCTACGCCGACGACGGTATCGACGATGAGGATGATGAAGACCCCGAGTGGATCGACAACCTTGGCGTCCACCTAACAGAGAGCGGCGAATATCTCGCTGGGACCAGCCGCGGATGGGTTGTGGGTAATGTGGCCACCGACGATATCAGCTTCTTGGAGCACGACGGGCACCGCCTCCACCCCAGCGACGGGGGCGAGCTTTCCGAGAGTGGGCAGTTTGTGATCGGCACCAGTCGGGGTCTTTTTGAAGGCACCATCGGGAACTAGATTTCTGATCGAATGATTGGTCGTCGGCTGCGCTGAGCAGGCCCCGGTAAGTCAAGATCCCCGACACTTGGGATGCGCGACCGCAAACTCGGGCCTCGCTCGGTCGAACACTCACCAAGCTCGATTTCGCGGGCTTTCCGTAAGCTCTTGAAAAAAAGACCAGGCGACCGCAAATCTCGGCCCGATTTCCGGTCGCGAAAGATTTCGTGGCGGGATACTCGGAAGACCGTCGGCGAACGGCTTGAAATCGTTGTTTCGGGTCTTCTCATTTTCTCCGGCTGAATTCGGTTTTCGAGTTTCTGGTCGCCTATCTTGAGTCTCGCTGGAGAGAGTTTTGCCGGTGGACGCAGAGTGCTGCCTGGTCCGGTCGCCCCAGTGCCCGAACTCAAGCTTACGGATAAGATGTTCAGGGACGGTCGATTTATTGTTGTAGTTGAGAGGCTGTTGTACCTAAGCCAAAAGTGGCCGAGTCACCCAACGATTCGGTATCGGCTGATTACCGCATATCTCGGAATCAATAATCCGGAACTCGTACGGGAGCAAATACTCTCACTTCGAGCGGACGGAGTCCTCACAGATAAAGCCTCGGCTATTTTGTCTCAATGCCTTTTTCATAGTTACGCGGAACTCGGAGAGTTGGATGCGGCAGTTTGCGAGGCCCAAGAGTATTTCTTGAGAAACCCGACTGAAAGCTCGTCTTATCGCGACGCAGCGGAAGAGCTTTGCGAGTTGCGCAAAAAATGGAGTGACGAGGCGATTGTAGCCAAGATAGTGTCTGCAAAGGCTCGAAACTTCGGTGGCCCAGACTCACTTTTATACTAAGGGTGGTAGAGGTTGAGGACCAGGCCACCAAGCTCGTCGGCGGCCTGGGCCGCCTGCTCGGACGCTTTCTGAAACGGAGCCTCGTCTTCACCGTCGAATTGGCGCGCTGCGTCGATCCCCGCTTCAATAAGTCGTTGAGCCCTGTCCAGGCACTGGCGGGCTGAATCTTCAAACTGCTCCAGGTGTTCCAAGTATTCTGCTTGCTGGATTTCGCCCGCGGCCAACTGTCCAGCTAAACGTCCCAGTAAATCCTGGGTGCCGAGGAGCGATTCACCATCTGCGTCGTTGTTCAACGTCTTAATGATCTGCACGTACTCTTGCTCGCCCTTCTCCACCAGTAGCCACCCGAATCTGAGGTGGAAAGGATCCTCGTCTTCTCCAAAGCGAGACATCTCGTCTAGCCCGGAGAGAAACATGGTCTGGCAATCCAAAAGGCTGGTCTTCACCCCGTCGACATAACCGGAAAGGTCTTCATCGGGTTCTTCCAGGCTCTCTAAGATGGTGGCGAAGACGATAGGAACGTTTTGTATGGCTCGATTGATCTTCTCTAAGAAGTCATCGAGGGTGAGGCTACCGGCGCGGAGCCCGTCTAGGCCGTGCTTGAGTCCGGCTGTCATCTCTCCTTCACGAGGCACTTCAAACTCGGGAGTCTTTTCGACTTCGGCTTCAGTCGGAGGTGAAAAGGGCAAAACCGCACCACACTGCCCGCAGTGGCGCAAGCGATCGTCATTTGCCGTGCTGCATTGCACGCAAGTCCAGGCCATTCTAGAAAAGAGCGTTCTTAAGCGATGAGAATCCGGAACTAACGGCCGAACCAATGCCGCCGGCCGCCTCGGAGATCCGATCGCCTGCCCAATCGGCGCCGGAGGCTATCTTGTTGCCCGTCCACTCTGCGGCGTCTCCGATGTTCTCACGGTACTTCCAAGCGTACTTGGCCCCCTGAGAGACTCCGGCCACACCTAACGCCACCCCGGCCACCGGCAGTCCGACCACCGTGCCAGAAGCGACTGCAGCCACTCCGAGCGCGCCCGAGGTCACCACGTCGGCCGAGCCGGAAATGATCTGGTCGCGGCCCTTCTCGCTTTTTCCGTCCTGAATCGAGTTGATCCCACGACCGATCTCATATCCTCCCAGGGCCACGCCAAGCACGGCTGCTCCGCGAGCGACCACGGGGGCCGCCTTCCCGGCCACCCGCGCTACTCGGCCGAAGCGACTGATCTTGGCGGCTCCGGCCGTACCTTTGGTGGTGGTGGAGAGACTCTTGGCCGTTTCAGCCGCGTCGGCCGCCGCCGAGGTGCCGATGCTACCGGAGACGAGGTCGAAGCCTGCAGTCAGACGGGTGGTGGTGCCCAACCCTCTCAAGGCGCGACCGGCTTGATAACCGTACTTCGCGCTTCCCGCTGCTCCGAATCCGTCTCTAATTTCTCCCATGAAAGCTCCCTTGGTAAAGTTTGTTCACTATAGACCTCACGCGAAAGCGCGACTCGTCAAGGGTATCAGTTCAAATAAGGTGATCGCAAGGAGTGTCGATGAGGGTTTGATGAGGACCTGAGTTTGCTGCTATCCCGGGTCTAATTTTGGACGCGTCTAAGTGAGAATCAGTGGGCCGAGGCGAGAAGTCCCGAGTGCTGTAGGAGCGGTACCCATGGCCGAGGAAATGCCAGTGAAGGTCGTCGAACAGGTGTCGATTTCGGGTATTTGTTTAGCAGAGCAAAATAGTTATCCGGCTCTAAGACTTCGCCCACGACGCACGAGGGCATGACTGGTTGGGATGGATTGGTCTCGTCCTTCGGGTTCCTAGCACCCTTGATCGCAATCTTGAGCTTGGCCCGTGCGTCCGGCCCCACCCGAAGATAACCTCACCCCTCCTGAGAAGCCGGCACAAACTCCCGAGAAGCCGAAGTGGCCATCTCGATGGAATACAACCGATGGGCGATCATCTCCACCGACTCTTCAAAAACTTCTTCCGAATCTTCGGTGCACTCGGCTTCGGCTTCCAATATGGCCCGTGCTCGAGCCAAATAGGGCGCGAAATCCACGACCACCGGACCGATCGGTTGCCCGACCGGCGCGGGAGCTACGGAGTCTTCCATGGAGTAAAACGCCTTGTTGCCTTTGAGGACGCTGCGAAACTCCGCTTCCACGGCATCCAGATAGACCCGGGCGCGAGACACATTGGTGAGCGCGTTCTGAGCCCCCTCGATACTGATGGTGGAGGGCTGCTCTCCGAAGAACCACCAGATCGGACGATCGACCAGTCGGGCGTATCGATGCAACAGAGTCACCGGCATCTCCATCTTGCCCTTGAAATAATCTCCAAGCAGGCTGGTGGGCTGCAAGCCCAGTTTATCGGCCAGTTGGGGTAGGCTGAGTCCGCTGTCTACCTGCGAAGAGTACAGTTTGGCGCGGAATTCCGCCTGGAATTGTTCGTCGTCTTGAAATTTGCTCATAATAGAAAAGTTTGGTGAGCGGGGAGCCCTCCCTGTGTCGGCGAGTGAAAAAATCTCACGTTCGGCAAAAAAAGTTTGCTTATGCAATAAACCGGAGATAGATTCCGTTATACAAAGGATTGCGGCAGGAGTCTTATCGTTCGGGAGGGGGGTGAACGCGTCACCCCGATAGACCACTGACGCAACTTTGTTGAAAACCTAACCCGGGAAAAACTTTTAAATGAATGTCCTTAGTAAAACAGGCCATCTGAGATGGCGGGGGGAGAGTGATCAGCTCCTTCTCGGCTCAGAGGGGCTGAGCAACGGTCTTAACAACTTGGACCGTTCCTATTTCGTACTCCAGAATGAGCAAGGGGAGATCGCCCTGGCCGAAGTCGGTTGTGGCGAACTGGGCCCCGACAAAGAAGGAGAATGGCAGTTCTGCGGTCATCTCCCCGGCCTCACGCCGGCTCAGTTGGGAGACCCTACTTTTTGCCACGACCACCGAGTCGATCTTCCCTATGTGGTAGGCGCTATGGCCAACGGTATCGCCAGCGTGGAATTGGTGGAAGCGGCCAGCAAGGCCGGCCTGCTCGGAATGTTCGGTGCGGCCGGACTTCCTCTGGAGCTGGTGGAGACTTCGATCGACCGCTTGCAAGCGAGTCTCGGAGACGCCGCTTTCGGCTCCAACCTGATCCACTCGCCCAACGAACCGGATCTGGAGCAAGGCGTGGTCGACCTTTACTTGAGAAAGGGCGTGAAGCTGGTGAGCGCTTCGGCCTATCTGGGTCTGACTCTGCCGATTCTCAAGTACCGCTACAAAGGTATTCACCGCGACTCCGACGGCAATATCGTTGTTCCTCAGAAGGTTTTGGCTAAGATTTCCAGGGTGGAAGTAGCCGACAAGTTTCTCTCTCCTCCTCCGGAGAAGATGCTGAGAGAGCTGGTGGAGCGCGGCGACCTGACTGCTCCGGAAGCTGAACTGGCCGCCGAGATGCCGGTGGCCGAGGACATCACCGCCGAAGCGGACTCCGGCGGACACACCGACAATCGACCGGCTCTTGCGCTCTATCCCACCATCATGGCTTTGCGCGACGAAAAGATGAAGCTGTACGAAGGCAAAGGTCTCAACTTGAGAGTTGGAGCGGCCGGTGGTATCTCTACCCCGGTATCGGCTGTAGCGGCCTTCTCTATGGGCGCGGCCTACATCGTGACCGGTAGCGTGAACCAGTCCTGCCTGGAGTCGGGAAGCTCCGACATCGTGCGCGATATGTTGTGCAAAGCGGGCCAGGCCGACGTGGCCATGGCACCCGCGGCCGACATGTTCGAGATGGGTGTCCAGGTTCAGGTCTTGAAATGGGGGACGATGTTCCCCGTCAGGGCCAAGAAGCTTTACCAGCTTTACCGAGACTACAAATCTATTGAAGAGCTCCCGGCGAATGAGCGCCAGTCTCTCGAGACCGGATTCTTTCGCCAGAACTTAGATGAAGTATGGAGAGATACCCACGCTTTCTTCGCCAAGCGTGACCCTCGCCAGAACGAAAGGGCGGCTAAAGACCCTCGCCACAAAATGGCTTTGATCTTCCGCTCCTACCTGGGCCGGGCTTCCGGCTGGGCCAACAGCGGCGTGGCTGACCGCAAAGTCGATTACCAGGTTTGGTGCGGTCCGGCTATGGGAGCTTTCAATCAATGGGTTGGAGACTCTTATCTAAACGAGCCGAAAGAGCGCAAAGCCGGAATCGTGGCTCAAAACATCATGGCGGGAGCGGCCTATTTGAGCCGAGTCAACATCCTGACCCAACAGGGCGTCGCACTGACAGGCGCTCAGAAAACATTTACACCGAAAACCGCGGCGGAACTCGCAGGGTACTTCCCGAGTTCTACCGCTCGAACGAAGTAGAGGAATCCAGACGATGAGTAAATCCAAGAAAAGCAAGAGCCAAGGGCAAGACATCGCCATCGTGGGCATGTCGGCGCTCTTCCCCAAGGCCCCGGGGCTGAAGGATTACTGGAAAATTTTGCGCCTTGGCGTGGACACGATCGGAGACGTGCCGGACACCCATTGGAGTCCGGACGACTATTTTGATGCCGATAAGAACGTCCCTGATATGACTTACTGTCGAAGAGGCGGCTTTTTGGATGCTTATCCGTTCGACCCCACCGAATTTTCCATGCCGCCCACCGTGCTGGAAGCGACCGATACCTCCCAGTTGCTGGGTCTGGTGGCTGCGAAAGCAGCGCTGGAGGATGCGGGATATGGTCCTGACAAGGAATTCGACAGAGAGCAAACCAGCATCATTCTTGGTGTCACCGGCACCCTGGAGTTGGTGGTGCCGCTGGGCGCCCGGCTGGGCCATCCGATGTGGCGACGAGCTCTCCAAGAATCGGGCCTGAACGACGAGCTGGTCGATGAGGTGATGTCCCGAATCGCCGCCGACTACGTACCGTGGCAGGAAAACTCGTTCCCCGGTCTTCTGGGCAACGTGGTCGCCGGACGTATCGCCAACCGCCTGGACCTCCACGGTACCAACTGTGTGGTGGACGCGGCCTGCGCCAGCACGCTCTCGGCCGCGCACCTGGCTTTCCTCGAACTGGAAACCGGCAAGGCCGACATGGTGATCACCGGCGGTGTCGACACCTTCAACGACATCTTCATGTACATGTGTTTCTCCAAAACCCCCGCTCTCTCGGCTTCGGGCAAGATCCGCCCCTTCGACGCCGACTCCGACGGTACTCTGATCGGCGAGGGCCTGGGTATGGTAGTTTTCAAGCGCCTGGCCGATGCCGAGCGCGACGGAGACCGAGTGTACGCCGTGGTTCGAGGAGTGGGTACTTCCAGCGACGGCAAGGACAAAGCCGTTTACGCTCCCTTCAGTCCCGGTCAGGCGCGCGCCTTGCGTCGCGCTTACGAGAATGCCGATATCTCTTGTCGCACCATCGAGATGGTGGAAGCCCACGGTACCGGTACCAAGGTCGGAGACGTGGTGGAGTTCGAGGCTCTCAAGGGAGTCTACGCCGAAGCCAGTGAAGACAAGCAGTGGTGCGCTCTCGGCAGCGTTAAGTCGCAGATCGGGCACACCAAAGCGGCGGCCGGTTCGGCCGGCCTCATCAAAGCTGCTTTGGCTCTGCATAACAAGGTCTTCCCGCCCACTATCAATATCGAAAAGCCGAACCCCAAGCTCGGTATCGAAGACAGCGCTTTCTATCTGAACACGGTGGCTCGCCCCTGGGTGAGTAACCCCGAGCATCCTCGTCGAGCCGGACTTTCGTCTTTCGGATTCGGCGGTAGCAACTTCCACCTGGTGCTGGAAGAGTACGGCAAAGAGCGCAAAGCGGTGGCCTGGGACGGCAGCGTGGAGATCGGAGCTTTCTCTTCCGATACGCTGGACGGTTTGAAGAAGTCGGTCAAAGAAGCCCTGAACGACAAGCGTCCTCTGATGGCCACCTTGTGGGAGACCCGTCAGAAGTTTGATGCCAAGCATCAACATCGGTTGGTCGTACCGGCCGCTTCCGACGATATCCGAGTTTGCCTGGAAGAGGCTCTGAAAGAGCTTGAGGCGGGGCAGTTCCCCAGCTTCTACGGCACCGGCAAAGCTGAAGGCAAGCTGGGCTACGTTTTCCCCGGTCAGGGTTCTCAGTACGTGAACATGGGTCGGGATCTGGCCTGTGTCTTCCCGGAAATGCTCAACTCCTTAGAGGCCGGAGGCCGAGAGATCGCCCACGCTATCTATCCGATTCCGGTCTACGACAAGGACGCCGAAGCCGATCAGCAGACTTATCTCACTTCTACTGACCGCGCTCAACCCGCGTTGGGAGTGCTGGAGAGAGGATATTTTCATCTGCTAGAAAGGTTCGGACTCACTCCGGAAGCGACTGCCGGTCACTCCTACGGTGAGCTTTCGGCCCTCTACGCTGCCGGTGTCATCGATGCCGAAGGCCTGGCCACTTTGTCGGCCGAGCGTGGACGTCTGATGGCCGGTCAGGGAGACGACCTGGGTACCATGATGGCCGTTAAGGGCTCGGTAGAGGAAGTCGAAAAAGTGTTGGCCGAGAGCGGCACCAAAGCTGTCCTGGCCAACAAGAACTCCCGCGAACAGAGCGTGCTTTCCGGTTCCGCCGAAGAGCTAAAAGAGCTGGCTCCCGTGCTCAAGAAAGCCAAGTTGCGCGGTATCCCCCTCAAAGTCGGAGCCGCATTCCACAGCTCGTTCGTGGCCGGTGCCCGGGACCCGTTCCTCAAAGTGGCGGGCGAGGTGAAGTTCAACAAGTCCGACGTGCCGGTCTACGCCAACAAGACCGCAGCACTTTATCCCAAGTCTGCTAAAGCGGCTCGCACCTTGCTGGCCGACCAACTGGTCAACCAGGTGAACTGGGTCGATCTGGTGGAGCAGATGTACGCCGACGGCGTCAGAACTTTCGTCGAGGTCGGTCCCAAGACCGTGCTCACCGGACTGGTGAAGTCGATTCTCAAGGATCGTGACGACGTCAAGGTGGTGGCTCTGGACCGCTCTTCCGGTAAGAAGAGTTCGGTGCTGGATTTCGCCTCCGGACTGGCCGAGCTTGCGGCCTACGGCTTGGCCGTGGACCTCAAGCAGTGGGAAGAAGAGCCTAAAGCCGAACGCAAGCGGCGCATGACCGTGCCGATCTGCGGGGCCAACTACCGCTCCAGCCAGCCCCAAAAGCCGGAAGTCCGCAAATCCGGTTCGGTGGGAGTGCAAACGGCACGTGCCGTGGCTGCTTCAAAGCCGGCCGCTCACACCGTCACCGAGAGGATTGCACCGCCGGCAGCCGCCGCACGACCGGCTCAGCCTGCTGCCAAGCCGGCGCCCGCTCCCCAGCGACCCACCCCGGCGCCCGTAGCTTCTCAGCCCGCACCAACGGTACATGCGAGCAACCCCGGTTTGGACGCTCTGCTCCCTCACCTGGAAGCGCTGCAAGAGCTCTCTCGCCAGACAGCTCAGGTACACCAACAGTTTCTGAAAGGCCAGGAGGCCGCTCAGACGGCTCTGGGTCAGCTGCTCTCTCATTCGGGAGGAGCGGCCGTTGCGCCGCGCGCTTCGGCACCCGCACCCGCACCGGTGGCCCAACCGCAACCGGTCGCTCGTCCCGTAGCTTCGGCTCCCGCGGCGCCGGTCAGACCGGCTCCCGCTCCGGCCAAGCCCGTGGCGCCCGCGAAACCGGCTCCCGTGCCTCAAGCGAAAGCGCCCGAGCCTCCTCGTCCGGCGCCCGTAGCGCCGACACCTGTCGCGGCCGCGCCGCAGGCGTCGCCCAAAGTCGCGGAAGCTTTGCTGGCGGTGGTGGCCGACAAGACCGGCTACCCTCAGGAGATGCTGAACCTGGATATGGACCTCGAATCCGATCTCGGTATCGACAGCATTAAACGAGTGGAAATTCTGGCAGCTGTGGAAGAGTCCGTACCCGGTCTTCCCAAGGTCGACTCTGATATGCTCGGTAGCTTGCGTTCGTTGGGTGAGATCGTGGAAGCGATGTCACCGGCCGGGGCCGCTGCTCCGGCAGCCGCGAGTGCGACCGCCGCACCCGCGGTCGGCGATTCGGCTGTGGGCGACGCCCTCTTGAAAGTGGTGGCCGACAAGACCGGCTACCCTCAGGAGATGCTGAACCTGGAGATGGACCTGGAGTCCGACCTCGGTATCGACAGCATCAAACGGGTCGAGATTCTTGCCGCCGTGGAAGAAGCTCTTCCCAGCTTGCCTAAAGTTGATTCCGATATGCTGGGCAGCCTGCGGACGCTGGGTGAGATCGTCAACGCGATGACCCCCGCCGGCGGTCTGTCTGCGCCGCAGCCTGCTGCGCAAGCGTCCGCCGCACCTGATGCGGCGCACGGCGCCGAAGTCTCGGCAGCTCTTTTGCAAGTAGTGGCGGACAAGACCGGCTACCCCATGGAGATGCTGAATCTGGATATGGACCTGGAGTCCGACCTCGGTATCGACAGCATCAAGCGAGTGGAGATTCTGGCCGCGGTGGAAGAGGCTCTGCCCGGTTTGCCCAAGGTGGACTCCGATATGCTCGGCAGTCTGCGCACCCTGGGTGAGATCGTCAAAGCCATGGCTCCCAAAGGTCAACCGGCGGCGGCCGTAGCCTCGGCGGTCGTCATGACCACCGGTGGTGCGGCCCCCGTCTCGGAAGCGCTGCTCTCGGTGGTGGCTGAGAAGACCGGCTACCCGCTGGAAATGCTGAATCTAGGGATGGACCTGGAGTCGGACCTCGGTATCGACAGCATCAAGCGAGTGGAAATTCTGGCTTCGGTGGAAGAGGCGTTGCCCGACCTTCCGAAGGTCGACTCCGACATGCTCGGCAGCTTGCGCACCCTGGGTGAGATCGTGGAAGCGATGACCCCGGCGGGCGTCCCGGTAGCCGCTTCGGCTCCCGCTGCGGCTGCTCCGGCGCCCGCTTCGATGGACAGCAGCGTCTCCGACTCGTTGCTGGCCGTGGTAGCCGAGAAGACAGGCTATCCGAGAGAGATGCTAACCCTGGAGATGGACCTGGAGTCCGATCTGGGTATCGACAGCATCAAGCGGGTGGAGATCCTGGCCACCGTGGAAGAGGCCCTGCCTCATCTGCCTAAAGTGGATTCTGAAAAACTGGGTAGCTTGCGCACCTTGGGTGAGATCGTGGAAGCGATGACTCCGCACGGAGCGCCCGTCGTGGCCGCTTCTTCCAACGGAGCCGTGGCCCACGCTCCCCAAGCCGCTGCCGCCGCTAAGCCGTCGACCATCAGTCGCCAGACTTTGCAACTGGTGGATATCGGTCCCGGTCAGGTGACAGGCCTGCCGCTGCCCGAGGGCAAGACTCTGGTGGTTGTGGAAGATGTGGCCGGCGTCGGTGCGGACCTCGTCAAAGCTATTCAGGGCAGAGGAGTGGAGGTCGTTCTCCAGTCGGTGGACGACACGCTTCCCCAAGACCTGGGAGCTCTGGTGCTGGTGGGCAACGGGGGAGACGGGAAGCGCTCACGCGAGTTCCTGCGGCAAGCTTTCCAGAAGACCCGCGAAGCGGCACCTCTGTTGAGGGGCTGCAAAGGCGCTCTCTTCACTATCACCGGCTTAGACGGATACTTCGGAATGAAAGGCAAGGACTTCGATCCCTTCGTGGGCGGTCTCGCCGGACTTCCTAAGACGGTCGCTCACGAGTGGCCGGAGGTGTTCTGCCGGGCTATCGACCACGAGAAGGGTGTCTCCGCCGCCGCTCTAGCCGACGAACTCATGAAAGACGGACCGGTGGAGGTAGCTCTCACCAAATCGTTGAGACAGACCCTCTCCACCGCTCCCGCCGAGGCCACTCCCGGCGAGCCCTACCTGGGCCGGGACGACGTCGTGCTGGTGACCGGTGGTGCTCGGGGCGTCACGGCGGCTTGTGTAGTGGCGCTGGCTGAAAAATACAAGTCGAGCTTCGTCTTGCTGGGTCGCACTCCGCTGGAGGACGATTCTTTCAACCTCTATCCCGGAGTCGACGAAAAATCTCTCAAGCGCGCTATCATGGAGCAACAGTTCGGGGGTAAAGCGACACCGAAAGACCTCGAGTCGGCGGCCCGCAAGGTCCTCTCTCAAAGAGAGATTCGCGAAACTCTGGACCAGCTCAAGGCGGCCGGAGCGAAAGCTCTTTACTTGGCCGGAGACGCGCGTGATCGGGAGCAACTCGAAAAGCATCTCAAGACGATCAAGAAAGAGTTGGGTCCGGTCACCAGCCTGGTCCACGGCGCCGGAGTCCTGGCCGACCGCAAGATTGAGGAGAAGACCGATGAGATGTTCGACTCGGTGTTCTCCACCAAGATCGACAGCCTGGTCACCATGGTGGAGCTGATGCCGGACCTCAAGTCCATGGTTTTCTTCTCTTCCGTGACCGCTCGCTTCGGACGACCTGGTCAGGTGGACTACTGCATGGCCAACGAAGTGCTGAACAAGTACGCTCAGCTGGAGTCGCGCCGTCGCCCTCGCTGCAAAGTGGTGGCGATGGGCTGGGGCCCCTGGGCGGGCGGAATGGTCACTCCGGCACTGGCTCGAGAGTTCGAGCGAATCGGAGTGGGCTTGATCCCTCTGGAAGCCGGCGCTCAAGCGGTGGTGGATGAGTTCAGTCATCACGGTTCGGTGCAGGCCGAAGTGCTCTTCGGAGACGGATTCCCCGAGCCGCCTCGGGGAATTAAGGCTACTCAGCACGCTGAACCCGCGGGCGAGCTTCTTCTTCAGAAGACGCTCTCTGTAGACTCCCTGCCCTTTCTCGACTCCCATCAGATCGGCGGAAAACCCGTCCTGCCCATGGCTTTCATGCAGGAGTGGTTCGTGCAAGGAGCGCTTCAAACCGGGGCCGGTTTGAGGCTTCGAGAAGTGAGAGACCTCAAGGTCTTCCGAGGCGCCACCATCACCGACGGAGTGGAGCCCACCCTGGCGGTGAGCGCTCAGGAGCACATGATCAACAACTCCGGCGAACAGATGTGGACCCTGGAACTGCGCGATGTGAGTCGCAACATTCTGCACGCTCGGGCCACCGTCGTGCTGGGCGACACTCAGCTGGACGGTCCGCCCCTGGCCGCTCCCAACGGACTGGCTTCCGGCTCCTACGCTCATTCAGCCGACGAGATCTACTCTCAGCTGCTCTTTCACGGCAGCGACTTTCACGCCGTGAGATCGGTCCAGGGGATTTCCGACGAGGGGCTGATCGCCGAGCTCAATGTAGCCGGAAAGCCTTCCGGATGGGAAAAAGACCCGCTCCGCTCCGATTGGGCGACCGAACCTCTGGTGGTGGACGGAGTGCTCCAACTCGGCATCCTCTGGTGCTGGGAGAAACTGGGCAAGCCCTCGCTTCCCAACGGATTTGAGAGCTATCAGCAGTTCGTGCGGCGCTATCCCAAGAAATCGGTGAAAGCGGCCTTGCGAGTCAAGAGCCACACCGACCGAACTCTGGTAGCCGACTGCGAGCTCAGCGATGCCAAAGGCAATACCGTGGCTCTGTTTACCGGCTTGCAGTGGACCGCCGACGACAACCTGAAATCCGCCTTCGGTCGGACCGGAGCCGTGGCGGCGAGACGTTAGCAACCCGACATCAACGACCGCCCTCCGGGGCGGTTGTGTCATGACGTCCGTAGTCTGTGAGGAATAAATTGGAGAAGCCCTATTCAGTAGCTGTGGTTGGGATGGGCGGAGTGTTTCCGTCCGCTCCCGATGTGGCCACCTACTGGCAAAATATTCTCGATTGCAAAGACTCCCGAGTGGAGGTCACGGCCGAGCGTTGGGTCGACGACCCCGACTGGTTCGTGGATCGCGAGGATGCCGACCGCGTGTCCAACCTCAAGGTCTGTCTGGCCGAGTCTATTCCTGAGCCCAGGGCCGG
>Ga0208701_100131_pt1 | contig 36723 bp, 41 predicted proteins | sample DeeseametaMP1482_FD_184188 | JGI IMG/M metagenome (GOLD analysis project Ga0208701, IMG submission 184188) | Marine microbial communities from the Deep Pacific Ocean - MP1482 (SPAdes) | ecosystem: Environmental > Aquatic > Marine > Oceanic | place: South of Fiji, South Pacific Ocean | collected... | reverse complement strand
GGAGTGCAGCAAATGGTCGACGGCGACTACGTGCGAGGCGGGCTCAACATCGCCACCGGCGTGGGAGCAGGGATGGGTATCGCTTCCGGCATCTCCGGCACCGCCGCCTGGCTGGGGCCCGCCGGGTGGGGTGTCTCGGCCGCTGCGACTCTGGGCGGTGTGGCCTACGACTACTGGGATAAAACGGAGATGGCTCCGGTGCTTATCTAGTCGCATCATCGGTCTCTGGAAGGTTCTTCGGGGGGTACGTCCGGACAATGTCGAATCGATAATCTGTGAAACCGCAATTGCGAGCAAGAATTTGGAACTCCGTTAATTTTGCAGGCTATCTAGCGGGCGCAGCAACCGCGACCTCGCTCTGCTTGAGCGGGAGCATCTTGGCCGCTGCTCCGATAGTCGCTGCCGGAGGCGTCCACTTCTGGATGGACTTGCACTATCTGCGAGATTTTCGAACAGCGGGCAATCTTGCCAAGCAAGGAAGTTTTGCGGAAGCCGTCCCTCACTACGAGGCCGCTCTTAAGCTTTATCAGTCTAAAGCCTGGTTGAGTCGCTGTCCCTGGCTCTATGCAACAGGTACTAGCAAGGACTTGGCCGTTGTTCTAGCAGTCGAGTTGGCAAACACACTCAGGGTGCTGGGCAACACCGACGAAGCCGAAAAGTACCTCACCTATGCGCTCGAGAGAGATTCTGCTTGCTCGGACGCACACTTTGGTCTGGCCGGTTGCCAGATTGCTCAACACGAATTTCTTGGTGCGCGTCGAAACTTTCTGAAAGCCAGAGCACTGGGTCATTCGGGCAGGTTCGACCTACCACTCCTAAACATGAGAATTGGTCAAGGAGACAGGCTCAGCGTGCTCCAAGGTAGTAGCGCGCTCAATATGCTCTTGGGGTTTCACGAAGAGTCGTTGAAAATGCTCACAGGGAAAAAGGACCCGGTAAGTATCGGTATCCGGATCTGGTCGCTGTTCGCTCTTTGTCGCTTTGTCGAGGCTGACGAACTGCTGAAATTTTCCACAAAGCTGAATCCCGACCAAGCCTCCACGTGGCGCTTTGCGGCTCTGTATATGGCCCTGAAGGCGGAGCACGAGGATTGCATTCGTTACTGCCGTCGCTGGGAAGAACTCGAGCCGGGGAGCACAGAATGCAAAGTGCTCTTGCTTGAATGCCGCATTGCCACCTCTTCCGACACGGAAATCTCGGAGATACTGAAAACCCTCGAGGCGGAAGGTCTGTCAACCCAAGATCTTTTGGAACTTCAGAACTCTGCTTTCAGGCGGCTCGGGAATGTCGAGGAAGAGTACCGGACCTCAATGGAGCGCTCCCGGCTACGACCTCTCCCGTCCGTGGCTTTTCGCCACAGACAGGCAGAGTTGTTACGAGATCAGGGCGAAGTCAAGCAAGCTAGGCTGGTCGTGCGCCAAGTGCTTGATGAATATGCTGAAATCCGCCCGCTAGTGAAGGACCGTGAACGAATGATGAGAGAAGCTCGCAGCCTGCTGGAGAGTTTGGATTCGAACTGTTCTTTGCGGCGTGACCGATAAATCGAGTTTGTGATTGCAAAGACGCTCTGAAGCCAGCTGAAATACTCGACCTAAGACCTGCATCCGGCTCCTGCTTGCAATCTCTCGCCAGATCGTTATAATGCTCTCCTACGTGAAAACTGGAGGAATCCCATGAACTGGATGGACCTTGAAAGATTTGCCCACAAAAAAGGGATGGGCTCCACCAAAAACGGCCGCGACTCTAACTCCAACAGGTTAGGCGTCAAGCGCTTTGGTGGTCAAACCGTGGTATCGGGAAATATTCTCGTACGCCAGCGTGGCAACAAGTTTTACCCTGGCACCAACGTCCGTTGTGGCCGAGACCACACTCTGTTCGCAGTCGCGGACGGTGTTGTGCAATTCGAAAGCAAAGACAACAAGACCCTGGTGTCTGTCGTAGCGGAAGCCTAACGACACAGACCGCGCAGGTTCTACTAAGAGCACCGCTTTGGCTGGTGCTTTTTCTTTGTAATAAAGCATAAATGTTTAAAGATGAAGTAAATATCCACGTGAAGGCGGGCGACGGCGGTCGCGGCTCCCGCTCCTTTCGGCGTGAAAAGTACGCTCCTCAGGGCGGGCCCGACGGCGGCGACGGCGGAGACGGCGGCTCCATCATTATGGAGGCCGACGAGAATCTGCATACGCTGTTGGAATACACTCGCAAAGCCCACTTCAAAGCCCCCCGTGGCGGCCACGGGTCGGGAGCAAGAAAAGCCGGTAAGACGGCGGAAGATAAGGTCCTGAGAGTGCCGGTGGGCACCCGAGTCTCTCTGCGTGAAGGGGAGATGGTGATCGCCGACTTCACCCAGCACGGAGAGCGTGTGGTCGTCGCCCGAGGAGGTCGCGGCGGTCGCGGTAACATGCATTTTGCCACCCCCGAACGGCGCGCTCCTACCTTCTACGAGCTGGGCGAACCAGGAGAAGAGCACTGGCTCCACCTGGACCTGCGAATGGTGGCCGAAGTCGGCTTCATCGGCTTCCCGAACGCCGGCAAATCCACGCTTCTCAGCAAGATCAGCAAAGCCGACCCCAAGATCGGCGCCTACCCCTTCACCACGCTGAATCCGGTACTCGGAGTGGTCCGTCATGGCGAGCGAACAGCCGTGTTCGCGGATCTTCCTGGTTTGATCGAGGGCGCGGCAAGCGGAGTCGGCCTCGGGCATAAGTTTCTTCGCCATATTTCGCGCACCAGACTCCTCGTCCACCTGTTGGACCTGAGCAGTATCGACCCTGAAGACCCCCTGGCAAACTACACGGCCATCCGCAACGAGCTCAGCGAGTATGATCTCCGACTCTCCCTGAAACCGGAAATCGTCGTTATCAACAAGATCGATGTCGAAGGTCATCAAGAGGCGCTGGATGCGGTACGGGAAATCTTCGAATCGAGTGGCCGCCCTCTTCTGGAGATTTCGGCCAACGCCGAACTCGGATTGCAAGAGCTGATCGAGACCATCTTCGAAGAACTCAAGACGGCACCGATGCCGGAGCCGGTCGAAGTGCACCCTCTGCCCGATCGGCGCTCTCTGGAGTTTCAAATTCGAAGAGAAGGCGATCTCTATCGTGTGGAGGGCCCTAAGGTGGAGCTTCAGCTCGCCATGACCGACCTGGACGAAGACGAAGCGGTCTTCTTTTTCCAGCGTCGACTCGAAGGTTGGGGGGTTCAAGAGGCCCTTCTTGAAGCCGGTGCTCAGCCGGGGGACCCGATCGTGATTTCCGATGTGGTATTTGACTTCACTCCCCGAGCCGCTTACCTGGACCAGGGCGACGAAGAACTCGAACCGGACATGAGGCCGTCTCAAGTCAAGCGACTGAAGAAAAAGAAGGAGCTCAAGTCGATCCGACAGCGATCCGAGCAGCTCACCCCCACCCGGAAACGGGGAAAAAAGAAGAAAAACAACGACTGAACCCAAAAGAAAAAGCCCCGGAGTCCGGGGCTTTTTCTTTTCTAGTCGCGATTACAACCAGATGGTCTTGGCGTCGATCGAGCCGTCCCAATCGCGTCCTCCGTGGACTTTGATCAGCTGGCCTTCGCGTTTGTCGACGACGTTCATCAGTCCGTTCGTGGAGAGCTGTTCGTCGCGGAAGGTACCATTCCCATAGTATTCACGCATGGAGGCTCGAGTCTCCGGCTTCACGTAAACCCATGTCTGAGTTTCATTTGGATTGGCGTCGGGAAGGGCCACTCCAATCCGGTTTTCCACCTGGTCGACTTCCACGATCCGATACTTACTTTCTACCAGAATAAGCTGGGCTTCGGCCGGCTGTACGCTGGTAAAGAACGCCATAATCATGGCGGCTGTCAGCATCGGCAAGAATCTTGAGATGTATTTCATTTTGCACTCCTAAAAGTTGTCCGTCCCTCTACTAGATTATGCGCCGGACCGGCAGGCCTTGAGACGCAGAGGTATCCGTACCGGGTATCCTTTGGTCTCCGATGACTCGCGCGCGCACGCGGGTGCCATTCGGATACCCTGCTTCTATGACATGGACTATCTCCCGTTTTTCCGCCGAACGAGTAGTCTGAGAGCACTTCAAGGAGGTCCTTATTATGAGACATCAAGGAACTGTTTTAGAAAAACGGCAGATTGCCACCGACCCTGATAAAGGAGAGGTCATCAAAAAGACGACTCAAGCTTACGAGCTTTCCGACGATGATAAATCGATGGCTCGAGTAGAGAGATTTACCGTTATCGCCAATTGGTTTGTGGGAGCGGCCTCGGCTCTGCTGGCCGCACGCTTCCTGCTCAACCTCTTTGGCGCCAATCCGAGTGCCGGCTTCTTCCAGCTTATCGCGCTACTGACCCAACCGCTGGTCGCGCCCTTCGTAGCTCTCTTCGGCTCTCCCACTATCGGACAGTCGTTCATCGACTCGGCGGCACTCGTAGCCCTCGTCGTCTACCCGGTCGTGGGATATGGTATAGTTAAACTGGTGCGTGCCGTTTCGGCTCCTCCGGATCCCAACGGACACGCCTACACAGTCTGATGATGAGTGCAACCCACCTGGATACGGAACTGCTGATGAAGCGATTCGGAGGCAGAGGCATCGCTCGCGACGTCTGTCGGCTATACTTGGAAGAGTCGCCGGCGGTAGTCGCGGACTACCGAAAAGTAGACCCCACCGACCTGGAGTCGATGGGCGCAGCCGCCCATCGACTGAAAGGCTCGCTCGGAATGCTCGGCGCGGACACCCTTACCGAACTCGCGAATGATCTTGAGCAGGCCTGCCGGGAAGGGAACGACACGGTGGCTCTCCGCCTCTACAAACAACTCGACACAGGTCTGGGCGGCCTGCGTCGAGAGGTAGAAATGCTAGCTGAAGCGCTTTAAACCGACGCGCGTCTAGTCGATCAAACCGAGCCGTACTCCCCGGAGTGCGGCTTGTGTGCGATCTCGGACTCCCATTTTTTCCAAGATCGACTGAACGTGTTTCTTGATCGTCACTTCCGCGAGATGGAGGTCCTTTGCTATGGCGCGGTTGGTCTTTCCCTGGGCTACTCGCATGAGCACATCCAGCTCTCGAGGAGTCAAGTCAACCAGGTCCGGAAGATCATCGTCTTTGAGGTCTGGCTTGGCCAGGTTTACGGCCGCGCGAGCGATCATGCCAAAAGCCTTATCGATAAGTGCCGAGCTTATAGTCGTGCCGCCGGACAAAGCACACCGCACAGTGTGACGGATCAGCTCTCGCGAGGAATCTTTGGTGAGGTATCCGGAGGCGCCGTATCTCAGCGCTTCAATGAGGTAAAGGTCGGAATCGGAAGCGGTGATCAAAATCACCGCCAGGTCCGGAAGGGTCTCTTTCAGACGTCTCATCGCTTCCAGTCCGTTGAGACCGGGCAAGCGAACATCAAGAAGAGCGACGTCTGGCTCCATCTCCAAGATAAGATCGACAGCCGTTTGCCCATCGTCTGAAGTAGCAACCACCTCCAGATCCTCGATGCTATCGATCATAGCCTTTAGTCCGGCCAAGATCATCGGGTGGTCGTCCACCAAAATTATAGATACTTTATCCTCTTTGCTCATTGCGTTTCGCTTTCTCTGAATTCAAACGGCCGTCGCTAGACTTGGCTAGATTGACGTCCCCCCAACATCTTATACCATCGGATAGGGAGCTTTAATCTCTTCGATCCGGTTCCTGCCTCTCCGGACTCGATAACCTACTTACGGGGACGCAAACGAAAGGATGTTTATATTTTGGAAAGTTTAAAAGAAATCTCAAACGAAATGAAAGTCAAATTCGGAAGCAGGGAGCCGTCGCGCAAGCCTGATTGGACCGAAGAGAACCCGATTGGCCTGAAGCAGGAGGACGCGGTCACCATCGCGCGTGACCTCAATCGTCATCAAGCCTCCATGTTCGTGCTGTTTCATCAGTACCAGAAGCACCACTGGCTGGTCGAAGGTCCACAGTTCCGTGATCTTCATCTCTACTTAGAAGATTCTTATAACGCCGTCCACAAAGAACTGGACGCCATCGCAGAGCGAATCACGGTCCTGGGAGCCATCCCTTCGGCCTCCCCAAAGGCCCTCACCGAAGCTTCCTACGTGGAGCACGAGCCGGAAGGCTACTTCCCAATCCGCCAGATGCTGGATCACGACATGAAGATGGAAGGCGCGATATGCAAGATGCTGCGCCACACCATCTCCCGAGCCCAAGAGGTCGGTGATTTCGGGACCGCCACACTGCTAAAACAGGTCCTCATGTCGGCTGAAGACCGTGCCCACCACTTGGATCACTACCTGGCTGAAGACGGCCTCCGTCAAAGCTAAACCACTCTTGAGCGCACGTGGCCCGTGCGCTCTTACCATTTATTCGAAAGGAAATTCTCAATGCAAACAGCTATCACGAAAGACACCGAACTCGGAACGCACCTCAGCGACCTGAAGGCGTTTCTAACTCATTTCGAGTCCGTCGTTGCCGAGCAACTCGAGAAGGCAGAGAAGAAGCCGACGCCCGCCTACGAGGCCACCCTGCGCCTGCACACTTTACTGACCACTCAATTGAGCAAAGTCAACGCAGCTTGCCATCTCTACGCCACCGATATCCAAACGACTCCCAAGGAGCTTCTCACCAAGTTTTTGGGCGCCGCTGCCGGATTCTACAATAAGATGCGGGACTATCCGCTGACGCGAGCCGTGCGAGACAACTATACGGCTCTCACCATGCTGGCCGCGTCTTACACTGCCTTGAAGACCTACAGTCTGATGATCGGTCGAGAAGACGTGTCGCTCATGGCCTACGAAGGGCTGGAAAAGATCTGCCCTATGGTCATCGAGCTCAGCCATTTAATGCCCGAGGTCGTCGCTCGAGAAACCGCCGAGCGCGAAGGACTGGTCTACGACCAGGCCGTTGTGGAACGTGTGACCAATGCGGTAAAGAGATGCTGGGCTAGCTAATGCACGCCGCTCTCAAAAAGTACCAACGCGGCCTTCGTACTCCACTGGGCCCGGTAGACCTCACGTTCCGCAACAACCCGATGTTGAGCGTCGAAATCTCTCGCACGGAGCCCTTCTTCAAGAAGATCGAGCAATGCTGGAACACCTGTCACGCCGAGAAGCGCGACCCCCACGAGCCGCTCCAGAAGGCGGCTGAAAATGGGGATTGTATGAGCCGGCAAGCCAAGAAAGAGTTTGTCAGTCAGTTCCTGTATTTGGCAGCCGACGCCACCAGAGAGCTCCAGACCGGTCAAGAGACCGCCTGCGCCTCCCTGGAGCACCACGCCGAGCAAGCTAAACTCTAGTTTATTGACACCCTAGACGCTTTGCTCTTGCGGCTGCCGCGAAGTTCGCGGTTGCGTCGTTCTTCGGCTTTCCATTGAGCCTTGGGGGCCGCCCAACTGCAGATGGGACAGATGGAGAGGTCGTGGTATAGGGCCGGGCAGTATTCTCGGCCGAAGAAAATGATCTGAAGGTGAACCTTGTTCCAAGTCTCTTTTGGGAACACGGCCTTCAGGTCTTTTTCTGTTTGTACCACGTTCTTACCGTTGGAAAGTCGCCAGCGATGGGCCAGGCGATGAATATGTGTATCGACGGGAAAGGCGGGCACACCGAACGCCTGAGCCGCGACAACCGATGCCGTCTTGTGGCCCACGCCCGCCAGAGTCTCCATCTCCTCAATGGTCTGGGGCACCTGTCCGTTATAGCCCTCCAGCAACTGATGGGCGAGCTTATGGAGATTCTTCGCCTTCGACCCGGAGAGCCCGATCTGGCGGATATACTCCTTGATCTCTTCAACCGTCATCTGGCTCAGAGCCCGAGGGTTCGGTGCTCGGTCAAAGAGAGCCGCGGTCACCTCATTCACCTTCTTGTCGGTGGTTTGCGCGGAGAGAAGGACCGCCACCAGGAGAGTGAACGGGTCGCGGTGGTCGAGAGGCACCGGGGTGACCGGATAGAGCTCTTCGAGAATACCGAGTATTTTGTGAGCTTTCTCTTTTTTGAGACGTGACACGCTACTATTCTAACTCGAGCTAACTAGAGGCTGCGGCCGCTTTTTTCTCCTGGCGAAGAGCTTGCAGCTCCCTGGGTAGGGTGAACTGCACGTCCTCCTCTACCACATCCAGGTCCGCGAACTCGATGGAAGAGTTCTTCTCCAACCATCTCACCACATCTTGGACCAGATGCTCGGGAGCGCTCGCACCCGCGGTGATGCCAAGATGCTGGGTATTCTTGAACATCTCGATATTCATCTGGCTACTGTCGTTGATCAGGTAGGCTTCGCACCCTCTGGCTCTAGCGACTTCCACCAAACGATTAGAGTTAGAGGAGGTGGGAGAGCCGATCACCAGGATCAGGTCGCATCTATCGGTCATCTCCTTGACCGCTGCTTGCCGGTTGGTGGTGGCATAACAGATATCGTCTTTCGGCGGCGCCTCGATATGAGGGAACCGTTTCTTGAGTTCGTCGATCACGGCCTGAGTGTCGTCGATGGAGAGAGTGGTTTGGGTCAGGTATACCATCTTTTCGGTCTCCGGAACCTTGAGACGAGGAACATCCTCGGGAGACTCCACCAGGACCATGGAATCGGGGGCCTCTCCCATCGTTCCTTCGACTTCCACGTGGTTGCGGTGCCCGATAAGAATAATGGTGTAGCCTTTCTTGGCATAGCGGACCGCCTCCAGGTGAACCTTCGTCACCAGGGGACAGGTGGCGTCGATCACCTTCAGGTTGCGACCGGCGGCCTGCTCGCGTACAGCCGGAGAAACGCCGTGAGCGCTGAAGATCGTGACAGCTCCGTCAGGGATCTCGTCGACGTCGTCGAGAAACACGGCTCCCTTGTTCCTGAGTTCGCTCACCACGTGATCGTTGTGAACGATTTCGTGGCGGACGTAAACCGGTGGTCCGTAGATATCCAGGGCTATCTCCACGACATCGATAGCACGGTCGACACCGGCGCAAAATCCTCTTGGCTTAGCCAGATAAACTTTCATATGCTTCTCCATTTGCAGTTACGACGTCCTGTGGCCCAATCCACCGGCCGGCACGTCCCCCTTCCCTGAGTTGCTTTCCCTCTCGAAAGTAGATTGAAACAAAACAAGTTTCCAGCCTTTCCATTTGTACCGAAACCGAGGGAACCTCCGCAGGTTGCCTAAATTAGCAAATAATCACTATGAAAACCCACATCATCACAGCAGCCCTGATCTATCTCCTCGGCGGATGGGTAGCGGCTCAGCCGTACACTCCCGTGGTCTACCTCAATGAGAAGGTTCGACTCGCGGAGTTGGCTCGCAGCCAACGCGCCACCCTGCGCTACGATCTCACTTCCATCGGCGGGGAGTATCTCACCGCCAGGCTCTATCATCATGAGCAGAATCTGCAGGGAGATCCGGTGCGCGAGTGGACTTTTCACGGAGCGTCGGGCGAGGAGCGCCTCTCCTTCGACGACCTTCCCCTGGCTGTCTATGCTCTGGTCTGTTTCGCTAGCGACGAAGAAGGTCAGGCTCTGGCTTACGCCGCGCCGGTGATCCACGTCGAATACGGAGGTTGGCGAGCCTGGGAAGCGTTTCAACCGCCGGTGGAGACGGTGGAGAAAGAGCCGGACGCGTTCGAAGACGTCACCGTGGCCACCAGTGTGCGCAATCGCGACGTGGGTATCGGCATAGACCCTCCCGCCGTTGTGATTCGGCCGGGAGAAACGGTGGAGTTTCGGCCCGCCTTTCGGAATATGGAGCCGGAACCCCTGAAATGGGAGTTAGTGGGAGAAGGGGAACTTGTCGTCAAGGAGGGGATCTACACCTACACGGCGCCGGCCGATCAGTTGGGGACCAAGCTCTTCCGCATCGAGGTTCAGAGCGCTGCCCACCCCGAGCTACAGAGTGCCGCCACTATTCTGGTGACGACGGGGACCTACAATACCGACAACGAACGAGAGACCTACTAAGACTAGATTTTGGGTCGACAGCCCTCGGAAACGATATCCACCAAGCCTTTTCCACCTTCAGCCACGAAACGATAGTGCTTGTATTCTATTTCAGTTCCAAGCTCTAGCCGGCGAGTAGCCGGTGAAGTGGCAGTCGAGTAGAGACCTACGATCGTCTCGTCGCTTGCCGGCTCCATGACTTGAAACAGTTGGCAGTTAGGGAAGTAGAGACTGTGAACCTCGTCTCCCTCCCGAATCCCGAGATGGAGAGTCCTGCTAGCTCTATTCCAGGTGTACCCCTCCAAGGTCACCGAAAGTGGCATGTAGACACCAGGATGAGGAACGGGGCCCTCGCTATCGGCAGCGCTCGGCTGTGGTTCTGCGGATGCGGATGCGGATGCGGCTGTGGCTGTGGGCTTCGGCGGTGCCGGCTCGCTGGCGGAGTATTGGGAATAGTTGTTGGTCGATAGGTTCGCGTAACTTCTCTCGAGCTCGGGATCGATTCGAAGAGCCTGATCGAGCAGAGTATTCAAGTCCGTCTCGGAACGCGTTTGAAGCACCGTGGCCATCCGAGACAACTGACGCTTCTCATCGTCCGTGGAAGGGACGAAAGTCAGGCCGGAGTGGAACTTCCTGGCCCCGCTATCCTCCTGTCGCGACCAAACCACCCGAGCCGGACACTCGAAGCTCTCCAGCTCGCCTCGGTCAAACTCAAACTTGAGGGTCGGCTCGCTGCCGATGGTGAGAAGTCCGCTCGTTTCGAGTTGGACTCCGGATCGGCTCAAATCGAGCGTCACTCCCCGATACCCGGGTAACTCCCGGGATAAAACGCGCAGCGAGACGTCGTATCGCTCACCGTCCCGATCAACTAGTTGAGGCGCCTTTCGGCCGAAGAATCCGCCTAGCATGATTTCCCTGCCTTCATCGCGTTCTGTCTCAGCTGCTCCAGCTCTTGTGCGGTCAGCCCCATTCGGACGACCAGACCTTCGATGAATCCGATCTGCTCCGGACCGATGGAGCCGGTGGAGAAGCAGATGGTCATCAGGGCCTCGAGAGCTTTCTTCTGCTCTTCGCGAGTTTCAAAGAGGTGATCGAGCATGAGGGGAGGAGCCTCCGCCGGGGGCTCGGACAGATTTTCGTCCAGCAGACAGATCACTTCGGGTAGAGAGTATCCCATTTTTCGTAGCACCACCGTGAGGGCGCTGACTTCTTCCGGGCTGACGATGTTGTCCGACCAAACCATCTGGAAGAGAGCCTGTACCAAGCCATTCATTCGAAACCTATTCTAAAGTAACTCCAACCGCTCCTGTGACGAGATCCTGTTGGTCTAGCGGAGTTTGAAGTGGAGCAGCATCTCCGCGTGGTGGGTTTGAGGGAAGAAATCGAAGGCTCTGGCCCGGAGGAGCCGGTAGCGCGACTGAAGTTGGTCCAACTCCTCGGCCAGGCGATGCGGATTGCAGGAGACGTAAAAGAGTTCCTCGGCCGGGGGAGCCTGTTCTAGTATCTTAAGGAGGCTGGGGTGACAGCCGCTACGAGGAGGGTCAAGGATGAGCATGTCCGTGTCGAATCTCAGAACGCTCTCGGCCGTTCGGTGTTCGAAAACCGCCTCGATACCGTTTCGGAGGGCGTTGGCTCTCGCGTCGCTCACCGCTTGCTCCACCACTTCCACCCCGGTGAGCCTGTCGCCGGGCTGGTAGAGACTCAGACCGATAGAGCCTACTCCACAAAACAGATCGAGCACTCGGCCGCCGACCGGAGTTTGCCGCCAGGCTCGCATCGTCTCAAGAAGGCGCTCGTAGGCCGGCGGATTGACTTGAAAGAAAGAGTTCCAGCCCAACTCAAACTCCAGATGGCCGAGTTGCTCGCGCAACACCTTGTCCCCGAACAGATGGCGGACCTTCTCGGGCACGACCGCTCCGCCGACGGAACTCTGCTCCACCCAGTAAGCCCCGGAAACGCCGCTCTCCCGCAAACGAGACACCAATTCATCGACGGCTGTTTCACTAAACTCCGTACTCGCGTTGACGACCAGCGCCACCAGATTCTGGTCGCTTCGAGAAGCGTGGCGGTAGACAAGATAGCGAAGGTCTCCATCGTTGGACCGGGGGTCCCAGCCGCGAAACCCGTACCTGTCTCTCCATTCTCGTACACTTTCCAGAAGCGACGGGGGCAACGGTGAGAGCCAGCAGCGACCCACGTCGACCCCCCGGTCGAATCGACCTCGCCGGTGGAAGCCGAGACTGCTCTCTCCGCTGCGCTGGGTGAGAAATGTCAATTCCACTTTAGTCCGATAGGAAAAGTTCGTGGGCGAGGGTACGGGCGCTTCCAGGACAGCCTCCGGAAATCGGGTCCGGAGCATATCGTAATGAGGTCGCGTCTTGGCCTCCAAGGCAACCTCCTCGCCCATCTGCTGCATAGTACAGCCCCCGCAGACTCCAAAATGACGGCAGGGGGCTTCTCTTCTTAGCGAGGAGGGCTCCAACACCTCAAGCAGATCGCCCTGCTCGCCTTTGCGGCCACGCTTGCCTCGCCTCACGAGCACCTTCTCGCCATTCACTCCACTGTAAAAGAAGAGCCGCTTGCCACTATCCGGCAACTCCAAGGAAAATCGTCCTTTTTTGTCCGGTCCGTGGGTTGTTCCCTCGACGGGTAGGCGTGCTTGCTTCTTTCGCGACATAGAGTTGGAGGTTGTTGTCCTGCCGCGATTGTCCTTCGGCAGTAACAATCGCTCCGGACGCGAAGCGCACGGCATGGCAAGCGTTTACCAACTGAAAAGTCAATTTCAAAAGCTTCTCAGGCCTCTCACCAGCGCCCTGGCCAAAGCCGGAATCACAGCCAACGGCGTGACCGTCGCGGCTCTGGTGCTGTCGGCTCTCATGGGGGCGGCCTGCTGGCTGATATCGGACCCGAGGGTCCTCTACCTCTTACCGATCGGACTCTTTTTGAGGATGGCACTCAACGCCATCGACGGCATGCTGGCTCGCGAGCATGGTCAAAAATCGGCACTCGGAGGCTTTCTCAATGAGCTGGGCGATGTCCTGAGCGACGTGTTCCTGTATATGCCGCTGGCTCTGCGGCCGGAGTTCCCGCTGCTGGCGACTCTGCTGTTCTGCTCGCTGGGTGTGCTCACGGAGTTCACAGGCGTGGTGGCGGTAAGCCAGGGAGCGAGCCGGCGCTACGACGGACCGATGGGCAAGAGCGACCGGGCCTTTCTGTTCGGAGCGACCGGGCTGGCCCTGGCCTACGGGTTGCCACCATTTGCCTGGGTCACGTCACTCATGTGGCTGGGGGCGATCTTGTCGGTTGTCACCGTGGCCCGCAGAGTAGGCCGTAGTTTGGAGGAATTGGAAGAGTGATCGAGTTTTTCGAAAGAGGTGAGGCCGTCCACAACCCGGTGGTCCTGTGGGCCCTTGCCAGTCTGTTTGTCATCCTTATCGGAGCCACCATCATCGTCAACTACCTTCATTCCCGAGGTGGCTCGGGCGAGTTCGACGAGGTCGTTCAGCGTCTCCGCACCTGGTGGCTCATCATCGTTCTCTTGAGTTCGGCGATTTTGTTGAGTTCGAACGCCTCGCTGGTCTTCTTCGCGCTCATCTCCTTTCTCGGACTCAAAGAGTTTCTCACTCTGGCACCCACGCGACGAGTCGACCGCAACGTCCTCTTCTATATCTACCTCTCCATTCCGGTTCAGTATATGTGGGCCGCTCTGGAGTGGTACGGAATGTTTATCATTTTCGTGCCTGTTTATCTCTTTCTCTTCGTGCCGCTCCGTATGGTGCTGGGCGGCAACACGACGAACTTCCTGAAGGCCGCGGGGGTGCTCCATTGGGGCGTCATGACCACCGTCTTCTCCCTCTCCCATCTGGCCTTTCTCCTGATGTTGCCGGCCACCGAGTCGAACCCGTACGGTTCCGGTCCGGCTCTGGTGCTCTACGTGATTATCCTCACCCAACTCAACGACGTGGCTCAGTTTATCTGGGGTAAAACCTTCGGCTCCCGGCGGGTCGTCCCGTCGGTGAGCCCCAACAAGACCTGGGAAGGCTTGCTGGGAGGCGTACTGACCACCACAACCCTGGCCGTCGTCCTCAGTATCTGGATGACCCCCATGAGTCTTTTTCAAGCGGTCTTCGCCGGACTCGGCATCGGGATTTTCGGATTCGTGGGTGACGTCTGCGTATCCGCGGTCAAACGTGACCTGGGGATCAAAGACACCTCCCAAATGCTACCGGGGCACGGCGGTGTGTTGGATCGGGTCGACAGTCTGACCTACACCGCACCGCTCTTTTTTCACTACGTCTACTACTTCTGCTACTAAGGGAACCCACCATGCTCGGAAAAATCGCGCGCTTCTTCTTTTTCAACTTCTTCATTCGGCCCATGGTTTTTCTCTATCTCGGGGTCAATATTCGGCGCAGCTTTCTGCTGCCAAAGAAAGGCCCCGCTATTCTGGTCGCCAACCACAACTCGCACCTGGACACGGTGGTCTTGATGATCGCTTGTCCGCGCTCCCTTTTTAGTCATCTTCGACCGGTAGCGGCCGCGGACTACTGGCTCAAAGGGCCGTTGCTGACCTGGTTCAGCACCCACGTGCTCAATATCGTTCCCATCCATCGCAAGAAGGAAGACCGACCCGAGGGCTCCGATCCACTCGATTCCATCGGGAAAGCTCTGGATGAAGGTTCCGCGGTCATCTTTTTCCCCGAAGGTTCTCGCGGAGAGCCGGAGCAGATGACGAGCTTCAAACGCGGCATCGCCATCCTTGCCGAACGCCATCCGGACGTCCCGGTGGTCCCGGTCTACTTCCAGGGACTGGGCCGGGCCCTTCCCCGCGGCGAAGGGTTGCTGGTCCCGTTCTTGTGCGATATGTACGTAGGCGAGCATCTCTACTGGTCGGGAGACGAAGAAGAGTTTATGAAAAGATTGGTCAGACGGTTCGAGAGTCTCTCGCGAGAAGGCTACAAACCGCAGTGGGAGTGAAGCAACGAGCCCCCAAGCCGGCAGCCGCCATACTTCTCCATCGAGGGGGCAAAGTCTGGCTCGGACAGCGCGGTCAGACGCGATTTCTCCCCGGCTTTTCGGTCTTTCCGGGGGGCACTTGCGAAACCGACGAATCCACTCGCCAAGCCGCCCGCCGGGAGCTGGCCGAGGAGACCGGTATCGAGCTCCCCGACTCTTGTCCTCTCATCCCCTTCTCGCGAGCCGTGACGCCGGCCTATTCTCGATACCGATACGACGTCCAGGTCTTTCTAGCCCGTCTGCCGGAAAGTCTGGAACCGAAACCGGACGGAGTGGAGATAACATCGGGGCGGTGGTACACCGCCGAGCAGGCACTCCAAGCCAGAGCCGATGGTGAAATCCAGCTGGCGCCCCCGACCTACCGCCAACTGGTGCTCTGGAAAGAATGCCAGGAGCAGCCCGATAAGTGGCCCGCGGAGTCGGAGGCTTTCGCGGCGCCACCGCGGAGAAACGAACAGATCCTACCTTTCGGGCCCGGCCTGACGGTCATACCGCTCCCCACTCGTGCGATGCCTCCTGCTGCTTGGACGAACTGTATTCTTGTGGGCAATCAAAGCCTCTATATCGTCGACCCGGGAGGGCCGGAACTGGAGGTTCTGATGGGGGAAGTGGCCGTTTTGAAAACGGCCGGCGCAGAGGTCAAAGGAGTCATCCTTTCTCACCACCACCCCGACCACATCGATGGCTACCACGCGCTGGGGATGTCCCACCTTCCCCTCTACTGTCATCCCCTCACCGCGCCTCTTCTGCCGCAAGACTTCCCCTCCACCACCCCGCTTGGAGAGGGCGACAAGTTGGTCGTAGAGGACAACTTGACTCTGGTTTGCCATTTCACCCCGGGCCACGCTCCCGGACATCTCGCTTTCGAAATTCCGGAGAGAAAAGCGATTCTGGCCGGTGACATGATCTCCAGTCTCTCGAGCATCGTCTTGCCCTCCGACAACGGCAGCCTCCCCGACTACATCGCCTCGCTCGAAAAACTCCGTGCGGTGGACGCCAATCTGGTCTTTCCTTCGCACGGACCTCCCTGGGGGCGGGGAAGCGACCCCTTCGGTGAAACGCTCCTCCACCGTCAGAAAAGAGAAGAACAGATCCTGGCTCTTTTGGGTACTGAGCCTCGCACGGTGGAGGCGGTGGCCGGCCGGCTCTACCGGGGCCTGGATCCGCGACTGGTGCCGGCGGCCCGGGCCAACGTCCACCATCATCTTCTGAAGTTGAAAGCCGATGGCATAGCGTTCGTCAGCCCACAGGGCTGGAGCCTGAATGATCAACAGGAATAACCCCTCTCCCCCAAAACCTTATCGAATGGCTCTACCTGACTTTAAGCTGAACGTCGAACCCTCCCAACTCGCTCCGCTTGCCGCAATCTTGCGCCGACATGACTACACTGAATCAGGCGTTCGAGGTCTACTCCAAAACTTCGATAACGGAGAGATGATCGGCGACCGACTCCCGTACTACAAGTGGCAGTGCGATCAAAACCCCTCCCCGCTGGCGACTCTCACCAAGTTCTTTTTGCTAGGCGAGGGAGCCACTCGAGAGGAGCTGCTGGAGCTACTCGGGATGGACCTTTGCGTCGCCCTGCAAGACTGCGACGCCCTCATCGGTTACGATGGAGTCTTCACCAGCAAGGTGGTGCTTTATCCCTGCCAGGGATACTATCTCTTTACGGACTATTGGTATGTGATCGGCCATCAGACCAAAGGCAAAATTTACGAGATCGGCACGGATAGCTACGTACTGGCGAGGACGACGCCTAGGGTCGGCGTCAAGAACGCTCTCGACCTTTGTACCGGCTCCGGCATCCACGCTATCATGTCGGCCGCCGCCGCGCCCTCCAAAGCGGTCGACATCAATCCACGAGCTCTGGAGTACACGAAGGCCAACGCCGCCCTCAACTCAGTGGAGGTCGAAACCTTTCTCGGCGACCTCTTCACGGCGCTGGAGAGTGAAGAAACCTTCGATCTCATTACCATGAACCCGCCCTTCGTGCCGAGCCCCGATCCTGACGTCGTTTTGATCCATCGAAGCCCGGGTGAGACCGGAGAGGAAGTCAGCCATCGAGTGGTCAGCAGCTTGAATGATCGACTCGACGAAAACGGTCTTTTCTCGATGATTCTGGAGTATCCGGTAATGGAGGGAGAGCTGTACGTCGACCGACTGGAGAAATGGTTGGGCGGAGACGGCACCGGTTGGGGAATCGCCGTCCTTTGGTACGTCCATCGAGAGCTTTCCGAGTACGTCGTTTCGCACATCGGCCCTGTGGAGTCTTATCTCGAAACCTTCAACAACTATCTCGATAGCTACAAAAAACACGGGATTACGGCTATCCGCTTTGCCAGTGTCTTTATCAAGAAACTCCCCCCGGGGCACCCCAACTGGAAAGTCATGGAGCGGGTCGCACCCTGGCCGCGTGAAGACGTCAAAGACGACATCCACGTCTGGTTGGACTGCCTGACCCGATACAACGACCCCACCTGGCGGCCGGCACCGGACTGGAAGCCGAAGCTCAGCCGTTACTACAAATCAGCCTGGAGAGACTGGGATGACGAGCGGGGAGTGATGGAAGCCACCGACGACAACTGGCTCCCCACAACCCGAGTCGACGCCCACGCCACCGATCTTCTTATGCGCTTGAAGAAAGGCGAAAAGACCGTTGCCGAACTTCAAGCCGACTGGCTGGAAGACGGAATGGACGAAGCTTCTCTTCTGCAGGCGTTTCGCACTCTGGGAGCCTTGCGGGGGCTGGAGTAGGGCCTAGAGGCTCCTAAAGCTGTCGGCTCCTCACCGCCGGCAGCTGGATACCGCGGCTCTTGAGAGGCTCGAAGAGCTGGGGATCCCCCTCCGGATTCAATTCCAAGGCCGAGTGGCGCAGAAAGCGGCCCTCTCCCAGCGGATATTCGCGACGTACGTAGCAATGGCAGCCGCGCCGTCCCTCCAGGAGTGTCTTCAACCTCTCCCACTGAAGATCGCGACCGCCGCTCAATTCACTGAAAAAAGTCAAGACGGCACGACCAGTAGGTTTCAGAGAGACCAGCACCTTTTCCAGCAACTCCGGTAAGACATCGTCAGTACCCGTAGCGTGGAAGACGTCCCGGCCGGTGAGGCTCGGTGACAGGGTGGGCGGGTTGCCGAAGATGAGCTCGAACTCTCCTTCCAAGCCTTCCAGCGCATCACAACACCTGTATTCGTAGTTGGCGAGCCCTTGAGCGCGGGCCGTTCCGGCAGCGAGTTCGACCGCTGGAGAGTTGAGGTCGATCCCTAAAAGTTCCCCTTCAAAGTCGGGTAGTCCCAAACCCACTCCTCCTCCCCCGCAACAGAGATCGAGAACTCGGCAAGAATCCGGTAGGAGTTTCAGAAGCTCGCGACTCCGGCTCATCAGAAAAAGGGTGTCATCACCGAAGTAGACCCAGTCCTGGCCCGAGGAGGCCGGATGGCTCCTGAGAATATAGCGACCGTAACGATGAACTATCGTCCACTCCGGCACTCCCACCCCCGCACCACCGGCATAGAAGCACGCCAGTTCTGGTCTCCGGGCGAGCTCCTTGTCCGCTCTACCTAGAGTGAGAGCGAGGAAGAGGCGCCGCACCTTTGCCTCTTCCCGAGCCAGGTATACCCTGGGCCAGGCCACCTCATGAATATTGGCTAAACCGTTCTTGAATCTGCGCCAAGCCTCTTTTTCCCAGGAAGGTTTCCACTGCCTGGCAGCCACCAGGGGAAGACGTCCCGTCCGGGGGAAGTCCAATTCGTCCAGATAGCGGAAGGCGTTCCGGAGTTCCTCTACCGTGGGTATGCCCATGGTGGAATGATTCCCACTCACCGGCGTCTAAACCCCCCAATCATGCGCCTGTCACTCAAAAAACGTCTCAAGCCTTTTCAGAGCCTGAACGAGCTCGCCGACGCTCTCGACCTCACCATCCCCGAGCTAAAGCGCAAAATTCGGAGTCTGCAGGAAGAGGGTACTCTGAGCCTGAGTTCGCTGATCGATGGGGCCAGGCCGTCGTTTATGGAAGAGCAAACGTTTGAACTCTTCCACCAAGCCGGCCGCTGCCTGGTCTGCGGCCACGAAATGAGACCACCCGCTTCCAAACGCGACATAGGTTGGGGTGAGTTCCAACAGTGCCCCAACTGCGAGTTCTCGGCCCACGACCTGGCCAACTACAAGACCCGCAAACGGGCCGCGCTAGCTCAACTGGCCGAAATGATTTCGCAATCAAAGAAGACCGAGCAAGTCTTACGCGCCCGCTCGGAACACGACGAGGCTTTAAGGAGGGCCTAGGAGCCCGAGCTTCAGCCTAATCCAAACGGTTTGTGGGTTCCATATTCGGTGAGCCTATCCCAGAACCGCTTCAAGGCGTTCTCCTTATTCGGGTTCCAGGTCTGACCGCCCGCTTCTACTTCGACGACCCTCCCGACCAAAGACGACTTGGGAAGGGCTTCTTTCTTGTCAAACCCTTCGTACGCCGTCAGCAGAAGGGTGTCCGACTTGGTCATCTTCAGCTTGATAAATCGCCGAACCTGAGCCGACTTGCCCGTGTTGACACAGATAATATCGCCCATGTTGAGCTTTCCGAACGCCACCGACTCCAAACTGACTCGGGAGCCTGCCGGAATCGCGCTCGGCAATTCACTGTCTATGATCCTGACTTTCTTCTTCCCCGACCCGCCCGCGAGTGAGGCCGAGGTTGCTGCTGCTGTCAGATCGCCCGCTATCTGACTCCTTAACTGATTGTAGTCTTTCGACAAGGTGTAGTCCTCTCTTCTTACCCTACCGGTCGTGGGGGGACCGGTCATCTTGACACTCCCTGGACTTCCCTCAACACAGAACCTGCTTGTCGAAAAACACCCTGACTCACAGACGCTGCGTCTTAATTGAAATATTTGTCAAGAAGGGGCAAAGATACCTTTAGAATTTTTCGCCATCCATCGTAGTACATTTAACCCAGTGCCAAACTCAACCGAAACAGTTGAGAGGAAGGGAATAACGGCCCGAAAAGCGCAATTATCCAGCCATCAAAATGTAAGCGAGGGCGAATGGCAGACGGCACACTGGTAACCTTGACAAGACATCTGATCGAGGAACAAACGAAGCATCCCGATTCGAGAGGCGAGTTCTCGAATATGTTTTTGGATCTGACTCTGGCCCTGAAAATCATTTCGCGAGAAGTGATGAAAGCAGGACTGGTCAATATCCTGGGTGAGACTTCGGATACCAACATCCAGGGTGAGACAGTGATGAAGCTGGACCGCTATGCCGACGACCGAATCTTCAAAGCCATGGACCACGGAGGACACCTCTGTTGTATGGCCTCCGAAGAGTGCGAAAATCTGATCAAGATCCCGACCCGTTTCGACCGCGGCGACTACGTGCTGGTTTTTGATCCTCTAGACGGCTCTTCCAACATCGACAAGAACGTGTCCATCGGCACTATCTTCGCCATCCTCAAGAGAGTGACTCCGGCCGGAGGAGACGGCACCCTGGAAGATGCTCTCCAACCGGGGATCAAACAAGTGGCCGCCGGCTACTGCATCTTCGGCTCCTCCACTATGTTGGTTTACACGACCGGCTCAGGTGTTCACGGCTTCACTCTCGACCCTTCGGTGGGCGAATTCTTGCTCTCCCATGAAAACATCAAGTGTCCGGAAAAGGGTAAAATCTACAGCATCAACGAGGGCAACTCTCTCTTCTGGGACCAGGGCACCAAAGACTTCATCAACTTCCTGAAGCAGCAAGACAAGGAGACCGACCGACCGTACTCCCTGAGATACATCGGCTCTCTGGTCGCCGACTTTCACCGAAACCTTTTGGCCGGAGGAGTCTTTCTTTATCCGACCGACTACAAGAACGCCAAAAAGCCGAAGCCCAAGCTGAGGCTTCTCTACGAAGCCGCCCCCCTCGCCTTTATCGCCGAACAAGCCGGCGGTAAAGCGACTACCGGAAACCAGAGGATCATGGAGTTGACCCCCAAGTCGCTCCACGAACGAGTGCCGCTGGTGATCGGTAGCCGCTGGGAAGTGGAAAAATACGAAGAATTCTATCAAAAATACGCAAACTGAGGTGGCCATGACAGACGCCCGTAAAATCTATCTGCTGGACACCAGTGTCTTGTTGCACCGTCCCGAATCGATCTATAGCTTCGGAGAAAATCGAGTCGTTATTCCGATCGTCGTGCTGGACGAACTGGATAGCTTCAAGCGCGGCTCTATGCAGATCAACCGAAACGCCCGTCGTGTGATCAGTATGTTCGACGAGTTGCGCCAAAAAGGTCGCATCTTCGACGGAGTGGAGCTCGACAACGGGGGGACTTTGGAAGTCGACACGGTGGACGAAAAGTCCAGCCGCGTCCACCTTCCCAGCGGTTTTGAGAAAAGCGCGGACAACCACATTCTAGCCACTGCGGTTGGTATCAAATTAGAGTCTCCCGAGAAAAAGGTCATCCTGGTGACCAAGGACATCAACATGCGGGTCAAAGCCGAAGCGCTCGGCTTGCTGGCCGAGGACTACAAGGCAGACCAGATCGTGGAACCCTCTGAGATGTACACGGGACACGCCGAAGTCATGGTCAGTCAGGAGATGTTGGACCAGTTCTACCGAGAAAAAACATTGCCGGTGAACGGAGCGCTTGCCGAAGACGGTCGACGCTTTTTCGCCAATCAGTTTCTGATGTTGGTCTGCAAAGAGGCCCCCTCGGTGACGGCGCTGGCCCGCTACGACGGCCACAACATCGAACTGCTGCGCGATCCGCGGCATGACATCTGGGGGATCCGACCTCTCAACCGAGAGCAACGCTACGCGGTGGAAGTCTTACTCGACGACAACATCCCTCTGGTCACCCTGGCCGGCAAGGCCGGTACCGGCAAGACTATTCTCGCTATCGCAGCCGGACTTCAGAAGGTCGTCAACGACAAGATCTACCGTCGTTTGTCAGTCTACCGCCCGGTGGTACCTATGGGTCGAGATATCGGCTACTTGCCCGGGAGCGAACAGGAGAAGTTGGCCCCCTGGATGCAGCCGGTTTACGACAACCTGGAGTTCTTGCTGAACGAAGGCGGCGGAGACAAGAAAAATCGCGGTAGCTCTAAAATGGACTACCTCATCGACAGCAACGTCCTGGATATTCGAGCGCTGACCTACATCCGAGGGCGAAGCCTCCCTCATCAGTTCATTATTGTGGACGAGGCTCAGAATCTCACGCCACACGAAGTCAAGACGATCGTCACCCGAGTCGGGCACGGCACCAAACTCGTGCTGACCGGCGACCCTTATCAGATCGACTCTCCCTATCTCGATTCCACCTCCAACGGCCTCACACACGTTGTGGAGCGTTTCAGGGAGCAGAAAATAGCCGCCCACATCACCCTCCAGAAGGGCGAAAGATCGGCTCTCGCCGAGCTCGCTTCGGAAATAATGGAACGCTAATAATTATGACGCTGGAGCAGCGTGAATGTCCCCGACTTTGGTGCTATACTAGCGTAGGTGTTCTTTAGCAGGCAGGTGACAAAGCGTCGGGGTTTTAGCCTATTGGAAGTGCTCCTGGCCGCCATGATTTTCGCCACCGCTATCGGTGGAGTAGCCGCCAGCTGGAAATACCAGGAGCGAAGCATCAAAAAGTATCGCAACCGCAACGCCGCTCGGATGCTAGCTCAGCAAGAGATGTCGAGGCTCACCGCTCATCTCTACACAAATTTGGAAGACGCCTCTCGCGATAGCACCCTGACTCTGAACCGCGAGGTGGATGGCGTGGTCACTCCCAAGGATTTCCAAACCACCACGACCATCGTGGAGAACCCCGACAAGACTCTCAAGGATGTTACAATCGAAGTGAGCTACAACGAGCAGAACGACACCAAGAAGTTTGTGGTCCGAACTCGCCGGTACCGAAGTGAATAGACGTTCACGTGGCAAGACGATTCCGGAACTGCTGGTAGCCTCCAGTATCTTGCTCCTACTCACCGCCGCCTGTGGGACCGCTCTGCGCGCCTCCATGCAGTACCACCAGAGGATTGAACAGCAGAGCAAGATAGAAGAAGACTTGCTGAGGACCATCGGCTCGCTTTCCAGAGAGCTAGGAGAATCCTCCATGAGAGGCGTCGTGTGGCAGGCTACTCCTGTCGCCCTCACCTTTCCCACTCCGCGGAACCCCGACGGTACTCTCCTGATAGACCACGCTGCGGGAAACCGAATCCGCTGGCAAACCGTTCTTTCTTATCGGGTCGAAGGGACCGAAAACGAACTCAAGCGATACATCGACCGGTTGCCCGCACCCGAGGTCGCCCCTCCCAACGCGCTAGATATGACTCCCCCCCGAGATGACGCCTATTTTGCCGCTCCGGATCGAGAATTCAAAGTCCTGGCAACCGGTGTCACAAACTTCACTGTGACCGCGCTCGCTATTGACGACTACGACGAATCCCAGACTGTGGTCACCGATTTGGAAGAGGCCAATCTGCTGAGGATCTTCATGAGGATTGAACAAGGCGAGGACCGAAAGTATGCTATAAGCTCGGAGGTGGAAGTTGTTCCTAGCAACTAAAAAGAGAGGAGTTGCTGTCGCGGTGGTCATGCTGCTAGTCTTTCTAATCATCGCTATGACCACGGCGTCCGGCATTCTGACCTCCCAAAATTACACGACCGGATCCTTCCGAGAGAAGATGATGCACGCGGATCTTGCCGTGAAAGCCGGGATCAGTACGGCCATGGCCAAGCTGACCGAGGATCCCCTCTGGGCTCCCAGTGAAGCTTCTCCTTATACGGAATACCTGGACCCGGATCAAAACACGGGATTCGAGATCTGGCTGGATATCAACAACGAAATCGGAAACACTCCGGTCGCGACATCCGAGGGTTTCGACCTCCAGCCCGGCCAGGTGGCGCTCCGAGTACGCGCCCTGATCAACGGCGAAATCGTGACCGGCGGATTCGGCGGCGCCGACCAACTGATCGTTTTGGAACGCCCTCCGGTGGAGTTCGACCACGCCATCTTTCGAGCCACCGAAGGCGAGTTGACCATCGTCGCCGACAACGGGCAGATTTTGAGCTACAATAGCACGGCAGGGGTGATGCCGTACCAAGCTTTCCCGGCTCCACCTCCGGCCGCCAATGAAGCAGCCAGCGTTCGCTCTCTTGGCGACCTCCAAGTGACCTCTACCACAATCCACGGAGAAGCCGTGCTTCCAACCAACAGAAACGTCAACACTTCGTTGGGCGGGAGCGTCCTCTCCACCACTCGTCTAGATGAGGGCCATCTACCCAGAATTTTCGAATCAAAGCACTTGCTTTCCGGGGGCATGCCGTCGGCCGGAGTGATTCCGCCGGGCGACTACGACCATGCTACTTTCGCAGCCGGAGCTACCGTGAGACTGGTTCGTGGTGGAACATACTACGTTTCCGATTTGATGAAGTTCAGTGACAACGTCACCCTTGAGCTAGACGGACCCGTCACCGACGGCCCGGTGAAGGTCTTTTGCCACTGGCTCGTTGTCGGCAACAACTGTCGGATAAATCTGCCTGCCCCAGGACTTCCCCCCATCCCCGAAGATCTGCAGTTTTACGGGATCACCCAACCTGGCTGCGCCCGAGTTGTGGTCGAATTCGGCGACGACAACGAGGCGGCCATGGTATTGGCATCGCAAATGATAGACCTTGGCTTCGGCGACAGAAACGTTTTCTACGGTGCGGCCAACATCAACAATTTCAGTAGTGGCCGCGACCTCCAGTATCACTATGATGAGGCGCTCCGGGGGCAAACCTTCAACACGCAAACAGAATGGGTTCTCGTCAGTCACGGGTTGCGTTGACCCTCTTGAGCCAGACAAGAAAAGGTCGTATACTCGTGTTATGAAGCAAAGAATCCGTCCACTCCTCTTATCCGTTCTCTTTTTACTCATTTCCGTCGGCACCTACGAAATGGGAGTCAACTACCTCTTTCCGCAAGCTCCCACGGCCACTCTCGACTCTCCCGTCGGCACCTGGCAGCAATACGTGATGGACGGCGACAAACCGGTATATCTTGCGACCTTCACCTTCGTGGAAGTCAACGGCGACTACAAAGTGGAGGCAGACCACGTCGCTCCCGTTACCTTCCCGCAGAGCGACTTCAGAACGTTCGCTCATATCTACGACGGACAGCGTTGGGGATTTCACTCCGACTGGCACGAGTACGGAGTAGCCTGGTTCGAACTACAGAGAGTCGACGAGGGTCGCTTCGAAGGTTATGCCTATCTCGACGGCGAGCGCCGTCCCAATCGACACATTCTTATACGGGTTGAATAACCGTTCGGGTTAAACCCAAGAGGGGGAAGCCGCTCGAATACGAGCGGCTTTTTATTTTAAATTTTTGATGACTCCAGGTAAGACAACCTTTCGAGTGCTAAACTAGAGGCGATGGGAACGGGTCGGTCTAGAAGAGGGATGAGTCTGCTGTTGGAGGTGGTTCTCGGCTTGGGGATTTTTGCCGGGGCTCTGCTGCTCATGTTCAGCATCTTCCCTACAGTTCACCGGAGTCTGACCGAGGCCAAAAACTATCGTACAGCTTCTGCCATCGCTGCCTCTTTCGCAGAACGCGAAATGCTCCAATCTTATTCGCCGATACCCGCTCCCCAGGTCTTCCCGTATCCGGTGGTGAGCGTTCTGGACGGAAAATCCGTCACCACCAACTTCACGGTCCATATCACGCGCCAAACGTTCGAGACAGGCCTCCCCACCGAATACCAATCGGTCCAGGTCCGTGTCGAATGGAATGAAGGGGCCATCGCCCGGGAAGTGTTTTATGAGACCTTCAAAGTTCGATAGAGGCTTCAGCCTACTCGAAATGATCGTCTACTCCAGTCTGCTGCTGTTTCTCATGGGCGGAGTCTACCTGATGGTGACCGGAGGTCTTTACTACTTTCAATCAGGCCGAGCCTTTCAAGGGGTACAAAACCAGGCGGGGCTGGCTCTCCGCCAAATGGGTTTGGAAATCGCCAACGGCACCGTTATCGCGGTCAATCTCGACGAGGTCAATCCGGCCGACCACATCATCCTTCTCTCGGCCGATCACCCGATGCCGAATGCCGGTGACCCCTGGACTTATAACGGCGCCAACGAGCTGGAAAGGCACAAATGGGTCTGCTTCTTTCGCAGCGCCAACAACGAACTGGTCCGGACCGAGAGTCCGGCCGCAGGCGCACCACTGGCTTTGCCTCCGATTCCGGCGATGCCGACGCTCGCTACCTTTCAAACCCTCGCTTCGCCTCCCACTCGGGTGGTGGCGCGCCAGATCTCGTTTTTGCAGTTTCAACGAACCCTCGATCTGGTGTCCGTCGAAATCCACACCGCCGAATCCACCGGAAGCGCCGTCAACGACGTCACTCAAGTCGTCCTAACGCTCGAAACAAGAATGAGGAACCCGCGATGAAAGCTGCCCGAAAATCCCCCACGGGAGTGGCCATCATCCTCGTCATGCTGGTCTTAGCCTTGCTCGCCGTCGTGGCCGGTGCGCTCTATCAGCTTGGGGCCTCGAGCCTCTATGCGAGTCACAGGGAAGAGGAAGAAAAACGTGCCTTGCTGGCGGCCGAAGCCGGACTTTGGCGGGCCGCGACAGCCTATCGGGCCGACGGCACCTTCACCGGGTTCCCGGAGACCGACCTGCCCGGGGCCCGGGCTCGCTATCGAGTGGAGGTCATTCTCCCCCCCGGGCCTGGCCCTAAAGGACCGATACCGGCCGGCCTGGCCTATATTCACGCCACAGGTACAAGCGGTAGGGTCGGTGAGACGAGCGACCTTTGGGAGCGCCAAGTAGGCCTTCTGGTGGAGCGGAGCGACAGTGCCTACCACTACGGCCTATTCGCTTCCACCCAACTCGAAATTCGGGAAGGCAACACGGACTGCTGGAGTAGCTCCGTGGGCCCCTATCCGGCCGGCACTCGACCCGCTCGTGCCCACGTCGGTACCAACGGGGATACGGCGAGCTCGGTCGTTCTCCAGCCTGGCTGCCAGGTCGATTCCGGAACGGGCATCATTCATATGCCGACTGGTGCACCTCCCAGTGGAATCGTCTCCCCGTCTGGGGCGTACCTTTCCCGAGTCGACCAGATGCCGAGCTACATTATGCCGACTGTTACCATGAGCGCATCCACTACCACGGCGCCGAACGTCACCACCTTTTCCGGCTACCTTCCTCCCGGGACATACGGAGAGGTCATCGTGCCCTCAGGCGAAACACTCTCTCTTTTGGAAGGGGCAAGTTATCAGTTTGAGAGAATCCGACTCGAAGGCAACGGAGCCCTCGCCCTGGGCAACGGGTCCCTGCCCGCATGGAGCAACCCGGCCACCTCCCGGACCGTGGTGCAGGTGAACGACACTCTTGTCATGGCGGGCCCCTCACGGATCCTCAATACTTCGGGCCGCGCGGACTTTCTTGAATTCGAAATCAACGGAGTTTCTGGTGGGACCAACACCTTATGCGGGGGGTTCTCGGGGGGTCCGTCGCAGGCCTATTTTGTGATGAAAGCGCCTACTTCACGGGTCGAACTGCTCGAAGGTCACTTCTTCGGTGCCATCGTGGCCAGGGTGATCGAAGTGGGAATCTCTTCGGACTGCCGAGTCGCCTACGACCTCGACCTTCCGAACAACACCTCTTCCCCGATTCTTCCGGGTGGAAGCGGCGAAGTCAACCTCTTTGTGGTGAGCTATCAGGTTTTCTGAGACGCCTAATCCCCCGCCACGGTCACTTGGGAGCGAACAAAAAGGTTCAGTTCGCGATTTCCACTCGAATTCGTCTTCTGCAGCTTCAATGTGGGAAAGAGTGATCGTACCATTTCCGATTCTTCATCACCGCGACCGTGAAGTGTCATGGTTGTTTCACCGTCGCCGAGATCGTTGTTCTGCTTTATTCTCACGCTGACAAACCCACGCTTCTTCAAGAGAGCCCCAACTCTGCGCGCTTCGCTCAAATACTCGTCTCCCGCGTGCAGAACCACAGACATCTTCACGTCGAGCACATCGGGGAGCGGCGAAAAAAGACTCTTTACCGTCTGGTCCGGCTCACCGGGTGCCAAGACCAAGTATGCGGCCCCGTTCTCGAAGTAGTCGAGAACCTCCGGCCGGCCCTTTCGAATGTTGTCGAGAGGAAAGCTCTTGTAGAGCATTGCCAACCCCACCAACTGTCGATTCTCCAGATCTGTCTTCATCTTAGCCCGAACCAGGCCGGCCAACTCTTGGTAGTTCTTGAAGTTTTTCTTCTGTTTCAGCTCTTTCATGAGGGCTGTCAAGAACTTCTGCTGACGCTGAATGCGTCCGAAATCCCCCTCCTCGTCGTGACGAAACCGGCAGTATCCCACGGCTTGCTCGCCGTTGAGGACCTGTTTACCTGGCTTGAGATGGATATGCAGACCGGCCCAATTATCGTCCCAGTCCATCTGCTTCTCCACTTCTACCGGCACTCCGCCGATAGCGTCGACCATGTCGGCCACCACGTCGGATTTGACGACGATATAGTGATCGATTTTAATGCCGGTCACTCTTTCCAGGGTTTCCATCGCTAGCTTCTCGCCACCGAAAGAGTAGGCGGCGTTGATCCGATCGTAGCCGTGAACGGCGTTCTTTCCGATCCCCACGAACAAGTCGCGGGGTATGCTGAGCATGGAGAGTTGTTTCCCCTTGCGTTCCACTCTCAGGATCAGGATGGTGTCGGAGCGCGCTCCGCTGGTGTGTCTCTGAGCTTTGCTGTCGTAATTGTAGTCCACGCCCAGGAGTAGGATGTTGAGGCTGCGCTCCTCCCCGAAAGCCGCCTCCTCCGGCTGAAAAACGGCTGTTACTTCGGGAGCGGGAGAGACCGACGGAGGGAGAAGAATGATCGCCGTGCTCAGCCCGATCACGAGCAGAGCAAACGCCAGCATCAGCCTTTTGAAAAGTTTTTTCAGCAACGGCCCGAGAACATCTCAAACTTCATGATCGTTCTAAATTTGTCCAACCACGATCGTTTCCTATTGTTTTCCCCAAAACGCAAGATGCGACCACGCCATCACAGGAGCCCGGCCGCCGTTCGCGAATCGCCCGAGACTATCTCTAAAGGGGAAGCCATGCTGGAAACACCTACCAAAACCAAAAGCAAGATTACCGACAAGTTCATGTCGTTTGTAGACGGCGCCTTCGTGGATATCGCCGGAGCCGACTGTGAGGACAATATCAATCCCGCCGACGGCAGCTCAATAGGAAAAACCTATCTGATGACGACCGAGCAAGCTGAAGCCGCAATCCAGAGTGCGGTCAAGGCGTTCGAGAGCTGGCGAGCCACGCCGGCTCCGAAGAGAGCGAAAGTTTTCGCTCAGTTTCAAAGAATTCTCGAGGATCGCAAGCAAGAGCTGGCCGAGGCCCTGACCGCCGAGGAAGGGAAGCGTCTTCCGGAAGCGCTAGGTGAAGTCCAAAAAGCGATCAACATCGTGGAGTTTATGGTGGGTGAAGGGCGTCGCTTCGGCGGCCGGACCATCCCTTCGGAAATGGAGAACACTCTCGCCTACACGGTGCGTCAGCCCCTCGGCACAGTAGGTCTGATCACTCCGTGGAATTTCCCGGTCGCGATTCCCGTGTGGAAGATCGTGCCCGCTTTGATCGCCGGCAACACGGCAATATTCAAGCCCGCCTCCAACACCACCAAAACAGCTTGTATGTTGGTGGAGATGATGCACGACGCGGGACTACCTCCGGGCGTTCTTCAGCTCACCATCGGTAGAGGCTCGACAGTGGGCGACCTCATCGTCAACCATCCGAAAATCGCCGCTCTCTCCTTCACAGGGAGCAATCAAGTCGGTCAGCGCCTATACTCCGACGGCGCCAAGCGAGGTATCAAAGTGCAGTGCGAAATGGGTGGTAAGAACCCCATCGTCGTGCTGGATGATGCCGATGTCGACCTGGCCGTGGAAGCCACCGCTCAGGGAGCTTTCGGCTCCACCGGACAGCGCTGCACCGCCACTTCGCGGGCCATCGTCACCGAGGGCGTGGCGGACGAGTTCGTAAGGAAGCTAGTCGAACGAGCCAAGAAGATCAAAATGGGAGACGGAATGGACTCCCAGACCGACATGGGTCCTATCGTCGACGAATGGCAGATGAGTTCCGTGGTCGAGGGTGTGGACAAGGCCAAGTCAGACTCGGCTTGCGGTGAGCTGTTGCTAGGTGGCAGCCGTGCCACGGAGGCTCCTCTGGACAAAGGCTTCTTCTTTCCTCCCACGATCTTCGATAAGGTTAGCCCGGACAGCTTTCTCGCCCAGGAAGAGCTGTTCGGTCCGGTCCTGGCGGTGATTCGAGTCAAGAACTTCGAAGAGGCGATCGAGGCCGCCAACAACGTGGCTTACGGACTAAGTTCATCGATCTACACGAACGACAGCAACCTGGTCTTTAAATTTCTCGACCTGATCGAGACGGGCATCACCCACGTCAACTCACCTACCATGGGGGGCGAAGCCCAGCTCCCGTTCGGTGGAATCAAGGCGACCGGCGTGGGCGCCAGAGAGATGGGGACCGAAGGCGTCGAATTCTTCACCGAACTCAAAACGGTCTACATCGACTACACCGGCCAAAAACGCGAGGGCAACCTCTACTAGACTCGAAATCCCCATAGATAGCTAAAGACCCGCCGGTTGGCGGGTCTTTCTCTTTGGCGGTGGTTTCAACTGGTTAGGCGGCGATGGTGGTTTTGCAGGTTTCCCTGAGTTCTTCCATCATGGTCTCCAACGAGTCGCGTCCGAGGGCGTGGACCAGCTCTTCGGCCAGCAGCTCCAGTGCCTGATTCAGCTGACGCCGGTCGCTGTTGGACAGGTCGCCTTTCCTCTTATGCTTCAGCAGTAGTAGTCCCCGAATAACATCGCAGAGTTTCATCGGGTCGCCGCTGGTCAGTCTCTCCTGGTTGTTGCGGCTCCGCTTCTTCCAATTCTTGGCGAGCTTGGCGTCACAGTTGCTCAAATACTCCAAGACGGTCTCCGCTTCGTCTTCTTTCAAAACTTCTCTGATTTGATCGTCTAGATTCTTTCTCCCGACCGTCAATTTCAGCTCTTCTCGGTCGAAGTACATCGTGACAAAAACGGCTTTTGACCCGAGGATTTCTTTCTCTTCAATCGATTTGATAGTTCCGATTCCGTGGTGTGAATGTGATACAGTGTCTCCTTGTTTATACAGCTTGCATCTCTCCTTTACGTTAAGTTTACATCTATACTATATCACATTTACTAAATATTTCCAAATTTGGCTACATCAAAACAAGAAGGATGCAGGTTTCCGGTCTGCTCTGTCGCATGGCAGGGGGTGTTTCAGACTCGATATAATCCCGGGCTCAACGGGGCCTGGAGCGCCGCGGCACTAGCATTGCTGTGGCTTTTGTTTGGGTCTGCTACGGCCACTGCAGATGAATTCTGTGGACCGGACGTGAAGCCGCCGGCCGAGCTGGTCACTCTGTCGGCTCGCCCTTGCTGTACCGAACAGACTTGTGTTTGCGACAGCAAGATTTGCGGCGGAGAAAGCGTGGCTATTCAGGACGAGTCGTTGGCTCCGTCGCAAGCCCCGGATCGGATTCCGGCTGTCGGTAGAAGGATTCTTAACCTTCCCGCCCACCCTCGGGCGAGGACAACCATCGAAAGCGAAGTGGCAAGAGAGTATTTGCCCGATCCCCCCGTCCCCCCACCTCCCAGAGAGCGTTCCTAAGCTTCCGGTTTTGACTCGGCCGAGTTTGTGACCGAGTCAATGCGTAGAAGCTTCGCCAGCCCAGAACAACGCTACTCAATTCAAACTTAAACTCGGAGGTATTCCAATGCGTCTTTACGCTTTGCTATTTGTATTATTGCTTTTTACTTCGGCCCTGGCCGACCACGACCACGATACAACGGGAGAAGAGTCGACCGCCGGCCGCCCCGACAGCCACGCCCCTATCGGAGTGATGGGCGACCACATGCACAAGGAAGGGGAATGGATGGTATCCTATCGCTTTCGCTACATGCACATGGACGGTCTACTCAACGGCTCCAACTCCGTCTCCAGCCAACAGGTGCTCAATCGCTATATGGTCAGCCCCACGGAGATGTCCATGTCCGGCCATATGCTCGGGCTCATGTACGCTCCCTCGGACAACGTCACCGTCTCACTGATGTTGCCTTACATGAACAAGTCTATGAAACACGTCACCCGACGTGGTACAGGCTTCACCACCGATAGCAGCGGACTAGGCGATATCAAAGCGTCGGCCCTCATCAGGCTGTTTGAAAACGAAAAGCATAAGTTGCACTTCAACGCCGGTGTGTCATTGCCGACCGGTACCATCGACGCCCGAGATGCGACTCCCATGGGTCCGAACCAGGTGCTTCCCTACCCTATGCAATTGGGCTCCGGAACCTTCGATCTGATGCCGGGGATGACTTACACCGGTTTCGCCGAGAACTGGTCTTGGGGCGCCCAAGCCATAGGCACCATCCGCACCGGCTCGAATAAGCGAGGCTACAAGCTGGGCGATATGGGTGACTTCAGCTTATGGGGGGCCCACCGGTGGAACTCTAACGTCAGCACCTCGCTGAGACTCAACGGCACCACCTGGGACAACATCTCCGGCGCGGACAGCCGTCTCAATCCCAACGTCATTCCCACCGCCGACCCCAATCTGAGAGCGGGAAGCCGCCTCGATGTCCTGCTGGGCATCAACGGAGACTTCGGCAACGGACACAGGCTGGCCATCGAAGGGGGTCTACCTGTCGCTCAATCGTACGACGGGCCCCAACTGGAAACCGACTTCATCGTGACCGCGGGATGGCAGTTTTCGTTCTAGTTCTTCTGGAGCTTTGTAGCTAAGACATAAGAGTGGAGCGCGGCCCCGATCCAGAGGATCCCGGTGCTCACGATCCAAAACCCCATTCGCGCCCAATTGGGCGCGATTTCCATGGGTATCGCCTGGGTCATCAGCCGGTAGAGAGGCATGGCTATCTGCCATATCTCATAGATGATCCCGATCGTGAGTCCGGTGAAGACGAGGCCGATCACGACGCCGAGCGTTCTTGCGCCACACAGGAAGTGTCCCATCCCGGGATAGCCGAATAGAGAGATCAGAACCACAATCATAGGATTGGGAGGTTTCTGCTCCGCAGCCTCCGGTGTGACGGGTGAGGAGATGTCCGATTCCGATTCCGATTCCATTCTATAAACATTCTGGGAACTCTCTGTCTTCCCTGGGGAGTATTCTTGTCGCCTTCATGGTATTATAGGCAATGTGAATGCGGTCAGTTTTCTCATCAGTAGAAAAAGCTATAATCCCAATAAGATTTCCGCAGCCCTGGTCCTGGCCACCCTGCTCGGCTTCGGAAATTTCATCCTGTTTTTATGGTTGGAGAAAACCTTCCAAGCCTCACTAGGCGACCTCTCCTGGACCCTGAGCCTGGTGAGTGGGCTCACCATGTTGGGGCTGGTAGCCATTCTAGTGGGATTGATCGTGGGCGTCCCGCTCTATCATCTGTCGGCAATGGCCGGAACGATCGTTCGGTTTTCGGAGAATCGAATTCTCGACGAACTCGCATCCAGCGGACTCACTGACAAAACCATCGTCGATCAGGTCTTTGGCTACTATCTCAAAAGAGTAACCGTTCTTCTCCTGCCATCCTACATTCTCTGGGCACTGGTCGGGCTGATGCTAGGGAATTCCGAATTTTCAGTCATCCTCTTGGCCTGCTACGGGTTCGCTGTCGCCGCTCTAGCGGGCACTCTTTTCGTAGCCTGCTGGAAAGTCGCCGCCGGTACCAGAGGACGCCTGCTCTTGCTTTTGCCGGCGACGGTTGTCTTCGGACCATCGCTCGCCATTGTCGAATGGGGTGGCGAGGGTCTCCCTGCTATCCTGATTGCAGAGATTTATCTCTTTTTCACCGGCTATCTTTTCGCCCTACGAGGATTAAGAAGCCGAGGCCGGATCAAGAGCATCGTGTCCGGATTCCGCCGCTTGACTCGACTGAAACAGAAAGGGCGTGAGCTTTCAGACAACCCCATCGTGGCCCGCCAAGAAGCCCTCGGTCGAGAATGGGGAGACCTACTGACCCTGTCCGCCTCCGGTCTACTGCTCCTACTGGCGATGCTTCTTTCAGCCGAACTCAAGTCCGCCTGGCCCGTGATGAACGTTTTGCTCATCTGCGGGTTTATGGCCAGTTGGCGAGCAGCCTACAAGCTCTCTCAAAGCCTGACGACCGAACTCGAGAGTTCGACTCTGGAGATTCTCCGAAGCACTCCCCTGGGCTCCAAGAGGTTTATGGAAGGGTGGCTCGATCTCACTCTCAAGCCCCTTTTCGGCGAGCTTGCCAGCCTTTCCTTACCGGTCTTCGCCTTTGTCCTGACCGAGTTCCCGTCCGCAATTTCCGACGGTTCGTTCGCCCTCTGCCTGCTTTCAACCCTGGCCATGCCATACCTCGGTGCTCTGTTTGGGGCCAGCATCGCCGGCCAACTCAAGTCTCGGAGCGAGGTGGCCGGTCAGTTGGCTCTGGTTCTTTTGTTCGGCGGACTGTTTACGGTGCCCCAGGTGGGTATGCTTTTGACTCTTGGAGAGCCGGTCTGGATCGCCGTGGTCTTAACAGGTCTCGTTGTTTGGGCTACCGGTTGGGTGCTGAAAGCCGGTGCGACCAAAAGCCTGAACAGGGTTTTCCTGCCCCAAAAGTAAGGGCCCGCGAAAGAACAAGCTTGAGATCCAGGGCGTTCCAGGGCTGCTAGCGCAAGGCGCTCGAAGCGACGGGTACCCTCTGGGTGATCGGGAATACTTGAGCTTCGGGCAACGCCGCGATCGCAGTTCTGGGGCGTCTTGGACTGAAGGTTATTCTTTTGTGGGCCCTAAGTTGGAGGTCATGTCCAACGAAACAGAAACGGCCCTGGCCCAGACCGCGGCTGAGATTGCCGACATACTCTCCGCTCGGACACGAGCGAGCCACGAGGGGCGCGTTTTGTCGCTGGTTCGCCTCTATCAAGGCCAGGATCTAGTGGACTTGCTCGACCTGATCGACTTGAGCAGATTGCTCAACGTCCTGGATAATCGCCGCTGGGGACCGGACTCGCGCAAGGAGTTCATCCGGCTTCTGCAGCCAATTATCGATCGGATCTCGGTGACCAGTAAAGCTTCCATGATCCGAACCCTGGCACGAAAGAATATGACGCCGGCGGAGGAGCAGTTCCTGGCCAAAATGTTCATGACCGAAAACGGCGAACCGCTCACCAGACTCAAACTGGATGTGGATCGAGCTACCGACGGATACGACCTCCTCCACATACTGTACAACCGATTTCAAAGCGCCGATCTTCGGTTCGATCTGATCCAACACTTCTTGCAAGATTCGGCGGAAAGCCGGGGACTTAGAGTGGTGAGCGACATCGACGATACCTTGTACTCCTCGCTCTACGATCATCGATATCCACGAGGAACGATCTATCCCGGTGTTCTTGAGCTACTCAGCCAACTCTCACCCCATCCACCGATCTTTCTGACCGCCCGACCCGAGCTTCCGGCGTCCATCTTCGAGCGGTTCACCCATCATCAGCTTCGACGCTACGGCATCGAAGGTGCCACCGTCCTCAGCGGCAACCTTCCGGGTCTGTTCGGGCATCGAAGAATGGCCGACCAGAAAGCTCGGACTCTCACTCAGTACATCGAGCTGTATCCCGAGTTTCGGTTCATCTTTATCGGTGATAGTGGTCAGGGCGACACCGCGATGGCTCACAAATTGCTCGGCCGCAAGCCGCCTCCCATCGAACGCGCCTATATTCACAAACTGTCGGACACTCACCCGGGAGCCCACTCCGAGCACCGCTCGCTTCAGCATTTCGAAAACTATGGCCAGGCCGCCGCGCTCCTCGCCGAGCACGGCTATCTGTCATCCGAACAGGTGGACGAAGTGCAGGCTTGTCTCCAGGAGTCGTCGAGCTTCGGATGAGGTTTGCATTCGACCACAATTCGTGTAGAATGCCATAACGTCTTAGGGCCACCCGAACCCTGGGCACGGAGGTTTGAATGATTTCACTATCGATGGTTGTACCTGCTCTGAATGAAGAAGAGCTGGTCGACGAGTTCATGGAAAAGTCGGTGCAGGATTTGCAGGCCGTCACCGACGACTGGGAAATCGTCTTTGTGGACGACGGCTCCACCGACGGAACCCTGGAACTCGCCCAAGCTTGGGCCGATCGTTACGAGCAAATCCAGGTCGTCAGCCTGGGGCGAAATCTCGGTAACGGTGCCAACGTGGAAGTCGGATTTCGACACGCCACCAAAGAAGTCGTGTTCAACAACACCGTCGATGCCTTCTTCAATACCGAAGACCTGGAATGGATCGTTCCCCACCTCGAAAAGTATGACGCCATCAGCGGCTACCGTTCCGATCTATCAGCCAACAACATTTATCAAAAGTTGCTGACGCTCGGCAATCTCACTCTGATCAAACTTCTCTTTCCCCTCAAGCTCAAAGCTTACCAGACGGTCCAGTTTCATCGACGCTCCCTTTTCGAGCAGATCCAGATCGAAGGTCGCAGCTCGTTTGTCTCCCCTGAGTTGCTGATCAAGGCTCACTATCTCGGCTACAGTATCGGCGAAGTGGAAGTGACGTTCCATCCCCGCACCAAAGGTACGGCGAAGGGCGGAGGAATCAAGCACGTGGCCCGGACTTTCCGAGACATGATGAAGTTTTGGTTCCGCTGGGTCGTCCTCAAAAGACCGATTGCCGTAAGACGTCCGGTGGAGGTTCGCACACCCGGCTCGGTGGAGCAGCCCATGGCAGGCACGGCCGCCGGCGGTGAACGCAAACGCGTGGCGGGATAAGCGACTAGCTCCAGCTCAGAATCTCTTT
>Ga0208701_100129_pt1 | contig 37195 bp, 32 predicted proteins | sample DeeseametaMP1482_FD_184188 | JGI IMG/M metagenome (GOLD analysis project Ga0208701, IMG submission 184188) | Marine microbial communities from the Deep Pacific Ocean - MP1482 (SPAdes) | ecosystem: Environmental > Aquatic > Marine > Oceanic | place: South of Fiji, South Pacific Ocean | collected... | reverse complement strand
ATGACCAGGGTCACACCGTGTTTCTCCGGCATCACCTTGGGTTTGTCGGCTTCTTGAAAGACCATGAGGTTCAAATGCGCTTCCCCATCTCGGGGTTGCACCATTTTCAGTCGTTTCAGGGCGAGCCCAAGGTTACGAGCGAGAATCGGGAGCGAAGACTCTTCGGGCTGAACCTCCATCGAGATTTTCAAAGTGACCTTGTCTTTCCCCCAATGAGGGTAGGCCCGTCGATTCATGGGTTTTTCGGGGAGCGCGAGCTGAGTACCCATCTCTTTCACGACCTCGGGAGCAGCGCTGAGTACGGAGAGAAGCTCTGTTGCCGCAGGACCCTCACCGCAAATTGCCTTCCAAAGAGCCGGTGTGGTGGAGATTTCCACCAGGCCTTTGTCGTAAAAGTCGGCTTGCCATTCGAGACTCTCGTCTTCGAGCAGTTGCACGAGGAGCTTCTGAGAAGGTTGCAGTTTCTCGGGGGATGTCTGAGGGGTTGCTTTCGGCCGAGGGCGTTGGCTCTTGGGGCTCTTAAATTGAGTCGCGACTAGGGCGATAAAGAACAGGATGAGGAGAACACCTATCGTTTGCATACAACCTCTGGTGGTGACCGAGGTGCCGCTTCGATTGGGTAAGCCTCTTTCGCCGGTGACTTCAACCCCCAGATGATCGGCCAGCATCCAAGCTTTTTCGCGGACCAGGTCGAATTCCGTGTAGGTTCGATCGATCAGTCTGAGGGAACGACCGTTTTTAAGAGACATCTTCAGTCCGTACATATACTGGTCTTCGTATCTCTCGGGACTCGTACCGACGCGGACGCGGGTACTGATATGGTCGATGGAGAGTTTCGAGACATCCGAGAAACCGCACGTTCTTCGCATGCTCTCCCGGTCGAACAGGCGACGGCAAAAGTAGATTGAGCCGTCATCCAGGTCGAGTCGGTAATGGTCATCGATCAGTGATCCGACCATAACTCCCAGCGGGACCAAGATCAGTCCACCTATGAAAAGCATCCAGGAGACGCTTGCCGCTTCTCCGTCGACCACCTTGAACTTCCAGAGAAAGAGATAGAGTCCGGACAGCATCACCATCAGAAATCCGACAGTAGCGGGCAGAGCAAAAAGGCCCTCTAGCGTTGTCACCGGGTCGACGATGATCTCTCTTGCTGCTTCGTCATGGCGAACCGCTTGGTCAAGGGAGCGATTCTCTATCTTGCGTCTGAAAATGGTTGTAGCCCTCCGGCCCCTATTCTCCCAGTTCGCGGGAGACCTCATAAGGGGCAATTGACACTCAGATCCCCTTCGCCTGCCTCCACTCGTTGACAAACGAATAGGCGTCCTCCGAAAACTCGATGCCCACTTGATAGTCGAAGGTGTCACCGAAGAATTCAGGGACTATCACCGTTGTACTTTGAGACCGCCTCTCGGAGATCCAGAGGGTACGGGCATCGGTGTCCGGTTTTCTCACCCACACCAAAAGACCCGGCCAGTTCTCCGGTATAGGCCGGTCCGTTTTCACGACCAGAACAACGTCTTCGTCCTGTCGCTCGGCTCGAATGGAAAGCTTCGGTAGGGTCTCCAAAAATGCGGCTTCCGTCTTCTCCAGGCTTTTCAATCTCTTGTACCAAGCCGCGCTCACCCGATCGAGACTCAGACCCGCGGCCTGAAAAGTGTCTCTCCAGAAGACCTCTCCTTGTAAATCGTCGCGAGCATCGCGATTGACGGCGCGCCACACTCGAGCCGGAGCGTCCTTGCCGTAGCAATCAACCAGAGCGGCCAGCCACAACTCTCCCAGGGCGTACTTCGCCCCCTGAGAAAGGTGTTTCTCTAGCTCCAACGCATCGAAGAGCTCCTTAAATTCCAAGTCGTGGCGCAGATAAAGCGCCAAGGCCAATCGACGAGAATCTTCCAGCTTGAAGGAGCTTTCCGTCAACTGATAGGCGTAGTATCCAGCCGTCCCCTCGTGGAAAACGGAAAGAAGGTTTGAATAGCCTTGTCCCCGCCGGCCTGAAAGGCGGTAAGCCAGAACATGGCAGGTCTCGTGGCAGAGAATGTGGTCTAGTTTGCCGGGCTCTTCACTTCGGGTCAGGTCCATTCGTAGCTTGCCCTGCGTGGCGATCCCGAGATGCTCTTCGCTGACGTCGGTGAGGTCGGCCACGATTACCTGGTCGGATTTGGGGTCTCCCAGATACTCGAAGGTCGTCTCGAAGATTTTGTCGGCTCGCCGAGCTAAACCTAAGGCCGGCTCCCGGTGGCTCGAGGGGTAAGTGAAATGGTAGTACTCGGTCTCGAGTTTGGCTGTCTGTCGGGAAACGTACCTGACGGGGCTCTCCTCTTCGTCCTCGGGATCTTCTATCTCCAAAGCCCAGGCGATAAAGAGAAAAAGAGCCACAAAGACCGTGCCGCACCCGACGAGAAACGCTTGCTTCTTCAGCTTCACGAGGACAAAAGTCGTGCTCTGATGGCCTCTCGTGCTCCAGATTCTCTCGGCCAACAAGAGTGCGATAGCCGCTACGGCCAGCTGAACCCCGATCGCTTTCCAGGGCAAGACCAGCTCGGTGCCGGAAAACTCGTTTGAGGAGAGGGAAAAGGGGCTGAGGTAGGTCATGTACGGATACCTCGCTTGCACCCGGCCGATGCCCCACTTCGAAACAAAGAGAAGAAGGACTCCAAGATGTCGGGCCGGGCTCAGCAGAAGTCCGTGAGATAGTCCCACGACTCCGAGGCAACTGTTCTTGAAGACGAGACGCCAGGAGACCGCGAAGGAGTAGCTCTCCCTGCCGAAAGAGTTGTGATTGAAGAGTTGAACGAGTGCGTAGCACAGCTCGTAGCTGAACAGAACCAAAAAAATGAGAACGAAAGCGGCCGACGTTTTAGACCAGAAGATCTGCCTGCGCGTCACGGGCAAGGTGTGGAGGAAGTCGATCGTTCTTTCCTCATACTCGCGAGGGAAGAGACTGTAAGCCATCACAAAGCCGAAGAAATAGACGACCACTCCGATGATATCCGAATCCTCCAGCGAGGGGTGCATCTGATACCAGTGCGACTCCAGCATCGGCGAGGAGAGCGGCATCGAGAAGAGTTCAAGACAGAGCAGAAGGAAGAAGAAGACAGCCACCGGAGCAAGATAGCGAATTTCTTTTTGAAAAAGGACTCGGTTCATCTGGTGAGCTCCATGCGTTCACAGAGGAGCGGCAGTTCGAAGCGATGGTCGGGAAGATTGAGTTCCACCAGAAGATGGACCCGTTGACCGCTCGAATATTCGTCGAGTAGCGATTCTTCGTCGCTCTTCTCCTCCGCGGGCCAGACGAACTCTTCTTTTTTCGAGTCTTGCGGCCGGACAGCTCGGTCGTACGCGGGCAGGAGTTGATGAGAGAACGACCAGGACGTGCCGGATGCCGGGGGGTCCTTGGAGACGACCCGGACCCGCAGTTCGTCGGACTGGGCCGACAGCTCCGCCGACACATCGGGATAGGAGGACCTGTCAGCCTCAAAGCCGGCTTGGAGAGACTCCTTCCAATCGGTCACGAATTGAGCAGGGCTAAGCTTCGTGATCTCTTCCAGCTCGGACCACAAGGGTCGGCGCAGTTTTACGAAGGCTGCCCTGACATCGCGGGGATAGGGGGTGGAATAGAGGTGGCGGGCCAGTCGGACCACTCCCTCCGGACCTCCTTTTCTCTCTAGTTGGACGACGGCACTGTAGGCCAGGCTGCTAGCCGCGGTCCATCCGAGCTGGTCGCTCAAGACCCCCCATCCTTCGAGCCGCTCGACATCGAGTTCGTTTCGATTGGCAATCCAACTTGCCAACCAGAGGCGTTCGGCGGATTCGGGCTCGACCCACCAAACACTGAATCCGTCTAGAAACCAGTGCTCAGGGTCGAACGTCGCCAATCCGTTCGTGCTTCGAACGAGGATCGAGTGGACCAGTTCGGCCGCGAATTCGTCCTCCCGAAAGTCATCCCGATGAAAGGCGCAGCGCCAAAGAATACCGTCGTTCTCCTTCAGGGTTGCGAGGTCGAAGGTGCGACCGTCGAAACTCGGATGAAGGGAGATGTTCAGAGCGGGCGGAGTTGACGACAAGACCTCCTGCTCCAGTTTCGCAATCTTGGGCTCCAGGTAGGTCATCAGCGCCTCGGCGCGCTCTTTGTGTTCGGGCTCCAGGTAGAGAATGGAGAGAGGAGTTTTCTCGCTCTTGAGCACGAACTCTTCATAAAACTCAAACGGTTCTTTGGCCATTCTAAAATCGGCCAGATTGAAACCGGTAATGATCAAGAGAACGAGAACCCCGCCGGCGGATTTTTCCAGCACCGACATCCGACCGGAGAGGCGGCGGGCGAGTAGCCCGTCTCTCCAAAGGCAGACTGCAAATCCGAGGCCGGTCAGGAGCATCCCGAGCCCCAGTGCCTTGAGCAACGGCTCCCAGGGGAATTCCCACTTGTTGAACGGCAGGTCGCTCGTACTGACGAGGGCGAGGGGGCCGAGCTCGTCCAGGGGTATGGAGGTACTGGAGCCGACCCCTACCGCGACCAGCAGCGTGGTCCACAAGATGGTGGTGCGGAAGCGTCCACCGAAGCCTGCCGCAAAGCAGAGGCTCCAGATAAAGAAGCTGTATCCAAGCGCACGGCAGACTAGCAACCAGATCATATAGGAGTCGACCGGCTCGGTTTTGATGGTTTGCTTCAGAACAACGGCTAGCATCAAAAGTACGGACCCGCCCAGAAAGGTCAGTGAGAGGAGATACTTGACCAGATACATCGGCCATCGAGCGATCGGGAGGGCTTCTAGAAAGAGGTGGGTGTTGGACTCTTGCTCGGAGACGAACAGGCGCTTGGAGAGGTAGACGCTAGCAACCGGCACGTAGAGAAGCAGGCCGACGGGCACGATCTCCAAGACCGTAACGGTGTTTTCATTGGCCGCCGAGCCAACGGAGAGAAGATAAGTGAGGGCCGTCATCACAACGCCCATAATCAAGAAAAGCGTGGCGTTCTGTCGAAGCTCTTTCTTCAGTATGGCCCGAAGTTGCCTGGTCACGACACCTTGCTCCGGGTGACCAACTCGACGAAAATGTCCTCCAGGGTCAAGGGAGATTCGTACGCTTCAGGGTGTTCGCCGAGCAGATGGGGCAGTTGCTCTGAAGAATCGAAAAAGAAGACGGTTTCCTCGTCGTCTTTTCTCAAGACTTGCATTTCGGGCGGAGCCACCCATTCGGGAGGCAAACCGCGGACGGACTTGACTCGAAGAGCGAGTTCGGTCACGGAGCCTTGATAGTGAGTGACCCCTCCATCGATGATCCCCAACTGGTTGGAGACCCGCTCGACTTCGGTTATCAAGTGGGAGGAGAAGAGGATGGTGGTTCCGTGTTCCTTGGTCTCCTCTCTCACAATCCGGAAGAACTCCCGACGCGCTACCGGGTCGAGCCCGGCGGTGGGCTCATCCAGAATGAGGAGCGGGGGGCGGTGGGAAAGCGCCAGGGCGAGTGCTTGCTTGGCTTTCATTCCCCCCGAAAACGCCCCCACTTTTCGGTCGCGCGGAAGTTCGAGACTACTCAGGAGGGAGTCATAAAGCTGGTCGTCCCAGTTGGGATAGAAACCGCGAACGAAATCACCCAGGGCTCGTGGGGTCATCCAAGGATAGAAGTTCTGCTCCTGAGCCACGTAGCCGATGCGGCTGCGAAGAGAGATGTTGCCCGTGCCCATCGGCTCCCCGAAGAGCCGGACCTGGCCTTTGTCGATCACCAGGATCCCCACCAGGGTTCGAATGCAGGTGGATTTTCCCGCGCCGTTTCGCCCGAGGAATCCGTAGATCTGGCCTCGCTCCACCGAGAGATCGAGGCCTTTCAATACCTCGGTAGGGCCGTAGCTTTTGCATAGCCCTTCCACTTCGATGACCCATTCGCTCATCTTTCCCTCCGCCTCCTAGTGGAGGATTCGGATACTGAGGGTCCATGCCCTTGAAGCGGTTTGCAAGGGATTGCCGCGACTCGCTGAGTATGAGAGTGAGTGTCGTCCGTCCCGAAATCGTTTCCCGACTTTTTGGTTTTGGGGGCCCCCAAGGCCGGCACCACGGCGCTTTGCGAGTTTCTTCAAGGACACCCCTCGGTCAGCGTGGCGAAATCGAAAGAGCTCCGCTACTTCGATAAACACTACGACCGCGGCCAGGGATGGTATCGCGAGAAGTTCTTCCCCGCCAACGAAGGGTTTCTTTGTGGTGATGGGTCTCCGACCTACCTGGCCGACCCCGAGGCGCTCAAGCGTATTCCTGCTTGTCTATGTTCGGGTACCGGCTGCGTACTGGGAACCGGTGCCGTTGATGGCGTGGCTACCGTTATATGTTTTGGGTGGCTTGGAAGAAGGCTTGGCCGGATAGGAGATGACGGCTCCCGCTCTTTGTCTACTTTTTTGTAGACCTATCCACATAAATGTCGTAGGATTGTGGAATGAGCGTTAATAGCACAACGGTACGGATCAGCCTTGAGCTGCATGAACTTCTCAAGTCGCTGGCAGAACAGTCTTCGGTCTCGATGCAAGAGATTCTCCAGGAGGCCTTAGAGAAGTATCGGAGAGAGAAATTTCTTGAGGGTATGAATCGAGATTTCTCTCAAGCGACTGACTATATGCAAGAGATCGACGAGTTGGATGGTACTGTGGCTGACGGACTTGAGGACTATTGACGACTGCGATTTTGGCTAGGGGAGCTGTGTGGCTGGCAGACCTGTCCCCTACAAGAGGTCGGGAGCAGTCTGGTCGAAGGCCGGTCGTTCTCATTTCTACCGATAGCTTGAATCAGGGGAAGTCGGGCCTCGTTGTTGTCTGTCCGATCACTACCAGAGACCGGAGAATACGGACACATATCAGAGTAAGCCCACCAGAGGGTGGCCTTACTAAGACGAGCTTTATTTTGACGGAAGCAGTTCGCTCGATTTCGAAGGATAGGTTGCACAGTTACTTGGGAATTGTAAGTCAGAGGACGGTTCTGCAAGCAGAAGACGTACTTCGGATACTACTGGAGCTATGACGGTTACGGCGCCCACTGATACGGAGCAGTCTTTGCCGCCTTGTCGAGTCGAGAGTTCATCTCGTCGAGCGGAATTGATTCGAGTATCGGTAAGGTGTGTACTTCCAACGCTGCTTCTCGCGCTACTAGTGGGCCTTAGGGCGCGATTCTTTTTCAGCTCGGTAATAGAGTAGTTTGTGAGCATTCGTGACCAATACGAGAAGCTCGGAACCCAACTCCTCGAAGAGTTGGAAGCCCTCCCGGAGGCGCATCCACTGAAGAAAGTCTTTTCGACGTCGAAGCTCTATCAGGCGATTCTTCGAGATGACCTCAGCTACCCGGAGTTTGAAGGGCCGGAAACGGTGTTCGGCGTTTCCGGCCGTTATCTTATGCGATTCGATTTTCTCCTGGAGTGGACATCGACGACCTTGAACCAGGGGCCGCGTGCCGGGAGAATTACGGAGCTATCGGGAGAGTTGAGAGAGTCGAGGCGAGAGCTTCTCGACGCGCTCCATCCTCTCCCTAAAGAAGTGCTCCAGGCGGTCTCTGCCCGTTTGGCTGAGTTCGAGGCTCTGGGGCTGTCGCTGGTCGAGGCCTTCCGGCTGGTAATTAAGGAGCTGCTAATGAGTCGGGGCAGGAAGCTATCCAGAGATCTGAACAGACTGAGCTGGTCAATGAACGAGGAGTTTTGTGACCTCGATGGCGCCGAGCTCGAAGAAGCTGTGTCGAGTTACCTGGCTCACGAAGAGAAAGCGTTTCAGCACGAGTTCGATCGGGCTATCTCATTAGCGTTCACCAAGATCGAGATTGGAGAAGCAATCGACGCCGTGCTAAGCCAGAGGAACTCCCGCTAGGGCCGCACCGTCCCCGGATCAAAAGTCACAGATAAAGTTCCGAGTCGTCTCTATGCTGTCGGTATGTACAGCACACTAACTCTCATCACACCCATATTCGCCTTACTTTTCCTGACCTTCGGCACCTGGAGTCTAGCCTCACGCTCTGCACTTCTCCCGAAATAGGGCCGACCGAGGCACAAGCCTAGCAGCAAATCACCTCGATTATGTACCACCGTACACCGCACTCGGCGCTTCGCTCCTAGCCTCGCACCTCAATCGACCGTATTCCGAGAGAAGTGCAGAACGTGAGGCTGGCCGTCCGAGGTCTCAAGACGACGCCCACCGTCTAAGAATCCTTGATGGTAGCCCGCTCGAGAATCTTGCCCGCCAGCAGCGCCTGGTGATCTCGAGAAAAGGCCATGCCGTTGAGCCCCATCGCCACTTTGTTAAAAAGGCCGGGCGTGGTTTTGGTCTTTTTACCTAAAGCGGCGAACGAATCTTCCACGACCAGTTCAGGGTCCAGGGTTTTCAACGGGATCTTAGACTGGTCGTAGATCGAACTGGCCTCGCCTTTGATACCGGCGGGGTTGGTCTGGAGGACATCGATGCCGTGCTTTTTGAGCTCGGGAGCCAGGCCTTCGGTGAAGTTTTGGAGGAAGCCCTTGCCGGCCGAGTAGGTGGCCTGACCGGGAATGCCGTGGAGCGCGGCGCCGGACCCGACATTGATGATGCCGCCTCCGCCGCGTTCTTTCATCCGATTGCCGAATTCGTGGCTGAGCTGGATCGGGGCGGAGATGTTGAGGCCGAGATTGGCCGTGTCTTTCTCGATGTCGTTCTTGAGAAAGTCACCCATTTGCCAGGCCCCGGCGTTGTTGATCAACAGGCCCACGTCCAGATCGCGGGTATCTTTCTTGATCTTCTCGATTCCGTCGGGGTGAGCCAAGTCGGCGGCCACGGATTTGACCTCGACTCCATATTCGGCCTGCAGCCGCTTGGCGACCTTGTCGAGCTTTTCTTGACTTCGGGCCACGACCACCACGTTCATACCCTTCTTGGCCAGCTGCTCGGCGTAGACCGCACCCAAGCCCTGGCTGGCCCCCGTCACGACCGCCCATGGCCCGTACTTCTCCTTGAAGCCTTGGGGGTCGCCGATATCCGAAGCTTTCTGAATCTGATGGACTTCGGGAGCCGTTTCGGCCGGAGGTGTCGGCGACAGACTGGCTCTCTCCAACATCATACCAGCCATAGACGACATGAGGTCCCGAGGCATGGTTCGCACGGCTGCCGAGATGGCCAGTCGATTCCAAAATCCGGGCACCGTCGTGCTGCCGCCCTTCCCGAGTTTCTCCAAAGATTGGGTGGCCACCTGACGCGGTGAGACCTTAGCCATGGGGATCTTGGAAGAGTCGTAGAGCGACTGAAGAGCGTCTCCTTTGATCGGACCCGGGTTGGTGATCATCACGTCGATACCTTTGGGCTTCAATTCGTAATGGAGAGACTCGGTTAAGTTTTGTAAGAAGCCCTTGTTGGCGGAGTAGGCGGCCTGGCCGGGAACGCCGGAGATAGCCACCATGGAGCCCACGTTGAGGATGCCCCCTTTGCCCTCATCGGACATAGAGCGGGCAAAATGTTGGGACAACTTGAGCGGTGCGGCGAAATTCAAGCCGACATCGTCGGTAGTCTTGTCGATGTCCTGCTCTAGAAACGAACCCATCTGCCAGGTCGCCGCGTTGTTGACCAGCAGCCCGACCTTGAGGTCTTTGGTGCCGGCTTTCACCTGCTCCACGCCGTCTTCGGTGTTGAGGTCGGCGGGAAGGACCCGCACGCTGACTCCGTGCTCCTCGCTCAACTCTTTGGCAAGCTTCGTCATCTTGTCTCCGCTACGAGCGACCATGACCACGTTCATGCCCTTTTCGGCTAGGGCTCGGGCGTACTCGGCGCCGACTCCTTGAGAAGCTCCGGTGACCACTCCCCAGGGCCCGTACTTCTCGGTGAACTGCGCGTCTTTCTTGTCGCCGGAGGGCTCGCTATCGAAGAGCGCTATCGTTCCGTTGGGGTTCATTCGCGACGGGCCGGAGTGAGATCCGAGTTGAGGGGGCATGAAGTCGAGAAACTTCGCCTGAACCTCCGGCTTGGGAGTGGCTTGAGTGGAGGCGGGCTTCGAGACCTGAGATACAACCATCGATTCTTGCGGAAGCTGTTCGGTCGTCGTCGGGGTATTGGCTTTCCCGGTGGATGGTTTCCGGGGCTTGAGCCGGTCGACCGGACCGATATGTTTGGTCGAAATTCTGGAGAGTTCCATGGTGGAGAAGATTGCCTCTTGGAGCATTTCGCGAAAAGCCCCGAAATACTTCTAAAGTAGCTCCAGTCTCGGCAGCAGAGCCTCTAAGCTCTGTCCTTCGACCGCTTCCAAGCTCCAAAGATTCTCCCGCCCGGAAATCCATTCGGAGACATTGGCTATGGTGAAGTCACGAGGTCCCAGCGGCGTGTCCAGCTCTTCCCAATGAAGAGGCACACTCACCGATGCCGTGGGAGTTGCTCTCACCGAATAGACGGAGGCTGTGGTGGCGCTCGGCCGGTTTTGGGGAGCGTCGATGTAGACCGTGCCTTTCGGCCTTTTGGCCGGGCTGCGTTCGAGGGTGACCAGTTTGGGCATACGCTTTCGGATGATCTCGGCAATCACACCGGCGGCCAGACGTGACTGCTCGAAACTGTAGCCGGATTTGAGAGGAATGAAGATATGGATACCTCGTGATCCCGTACTTTTGACGAAGCCTTCCCACTCGATCTCGTCGAGTAGGACACCGACTTCCCAAGCCACTTCTTTCACGTCCGAAAAGTCGCACTCTTTCGGGTCGAGGTCGATCATAACGCCGTCAGGCACCTCGAGGGTCGGCCGCCGAGAAAGAGTGGTGTGGATCTCCACGCAAGCCAAATTGCTGAGATGCAACAGCCCGGCGACGGAATCGCAATAGATCCGGTTGTCCTCCTGCAGCCAATCAGGCATCCCCGGGGGCGGGTGTTTTTGGAAAAAGTCACCGGCCGTGACACCGTCGGGAAATCTTCGAAGGGAGAGGGGACGGTTGCAGAGATGGGGCAGCAAGTGCTCGGCGACCGCCTGATAGTAGTTGGCGAGATCCAGCTTGGTGTTACCCGACTCCGGGAAAAGGACTTTCGTCGGATTAGAGATCTTGACGGTTCGTTCTTCGGTTTTCTTGAAAGCGGCTTTCCTGGCCGTCCCTTCCTCTTCGCCACAGTCGGCGGGCACGAGGTCCGGCCGTTCTCGGGAGAAGCTGGGGTGAAAGAGGCGCCCGTCTTTGGTGATTCGGGCATACTCGACTTCCACCACAAAGCGAGGCTCACACCAGGTCACGGCGGTGTCGGCACGAGGATCTTCGGAGATGGGCGGTTGGTCGACGGTCAACGGCTTGAGTCGAGCGTTCCAATTTTTGAGATCCGCGTTGGAGAGTCCGCTCCCGACGCGGCCCTGGAAAGTCAACTTTCCGTCCACGTACCGAGCTAGAATGAGAGAGCCCAGACCCTTTCGACCGCCCCTCGGGGCCGTGTATCCGACGACGACGCAGTCGATTAGGTGCTTGGTCTTCAGTTTCAGCCAGCAGTCGCTTCTTCCTGAAAGATAAGGAGAGCTATGCTTTTTCGCCATCACTCCTTCCAGACCGCGCTCGGCGATCACGGCAAAGATGTCGGTCCCTCGACCGGGCAGGCATTCGGAAAGCCTGACCCAGTGGTCGGGGCGAAACGTTTCTTGTAGAAGCCGGCGGCGTTCGAGCCAGGTGCAGTCCCTTAAGTCTCTCCCGTCGAGGTAGAGAAGGTCGAAGACGTACAGCACCACCCTTTGGCTTCGAGCCAGGTTGTAGACCTGTCGAAGCTCCTCGACCCTCAATCGCGGTGCCAGTCGGTCGAAGTGCGCCACGCCCTCCTCGTCCAGCACCACGATCTCTCCGTCGATCACAAAGCTCTCCGCCTTCATTCTCGCTCTCACATATTGGAGTTCGGGAAAGGAAGCGAGGTAGGAATTGCCCGCGCGCGATGTGATATTGAGCGACTGTTCCTGGCAGTAGATGAGCGCTCTTGCTCCGTCCCACTTCAGTTCGAAGCTCCAGTCCTCACTGTCGAAAGGTTGGCCGATGTGAGCCAACATCGGTTTGAGTTCCAGCGGCATGGGAGACTCTTTGGCTTTGTCGGACCAGGCGTTTTCACGAGGCTCCGGTGCTGGTCTTTCCTGAACCACTTCCTCGAATGTGCGGCCGGACACGGCGCTCCAAAGATGGTCTTCCGGATCCCACGCGTCATCGCACCAGATGTCTCGTTTCTTGATCAGAAGCCAGTCGTTCTTTTTGGTCGCCACCAGAGCCCACTCTCCGGCTGTTTTCTGTCCCCAAAGTCGAAACTTCAGCTCTCCCTTTTTCAGCCACTCCTCGGGATCGGTCTCTCCCACCGGCTCCCAGTAGCCGATGTCGAAGACCATCATGGTGCCGCCGCCGTACTGGTTCTTCGGGATGTTGCCCTCCCAGGTCAGATACTTCAACGGGTGGTCTTCGGTGCGGACGGCCAGGCGCTTCCCGAGGGGCTCCAGCGTAGGACCCTTGGGCACGGCCCAACTTAAAAGAACGTCCTTCCATTCTAATCGCAGATCGTAGTGGAGGCGGGATGCGGCGTGCCGCTGCCAGCAGAAGCGCCAACCCTGACCCTTCTCGGGAGACGGAGCGGGCTCCGGGGTTTGGTCGAATCGCCGCTTCTTTTCGTACTCTTCTAACACCTACGCCCAGGGGTGCTTAAGGAATCGAGTGCAGCGGAATCACCTGATCGCCGCCGTAGAAGGTGGCCAGATGTTTGCGAACGCGATCCGCATCTTCGGAGTCGGGATGGCGGCGCAAGAAGGTTTTCCAGTGCCGGTAGGCTTTCGAGGTCAGCCCCAGAGTTTCGCAGGTGTAGGCCAGGTTAAACCGACCGGCGGAGAAATTCGGGTCGATGACAAGCGCTTGCTCCAGCGCTTGAACGGCACTCTCCGGATTGCCCGCCGCCTCGAAGGCGTGAGCCAGGTTGAACCACTGCCTGGCACCGGCATCCGGGTGCTGACATGCCCGCTCCAAAGTCTGCTGCGCCAGCTCGTGCTCTTCCATATCCATGAGTAGGAGCCCGATGTTGTTCAAGGCGTAGATGTCGTCCCCCACTACTTCAAGCGCGCCGGTAGCAAGCTCCAGGGCCCGATCCATGTCGCCGTCGTGCAGGGCGATCTGGGCTTGTCGCTCCCATTCGTCGGCTTGGGGCAGGAAGTGAACGGTCTGGTTGACGGGAGCGTTCGAATCCTCGGACTCGTCAAAGCTGAGGAGAAACTGCCCGCTCTCCACCTCCCGGGCACGGCCCGCCTCTTCTACCACCAGCGCTCGCGACTCTCCGTGAAAGGAGTGACCTTCGAGAACCGGAGAGTAGGGCACCAGACGAGTGGCGGGTACACCCTCCTCTATCAGGCGACTCAGGAGTTTGGCGCGCTGGAGGTCGGTCCAATCGTAGCCTTCGCTGCGACGAGGAAAGAGACCGATCCTCTGCCAGTAGCGCAAACGCTGTTCGGTAACGGAAAGGACGTTAGAGACCTGTTCGAGCGAGAAGTCGGACATAGTTACTCAAGCTTCGCGAACGGCTTACGAAACCTTGCCTTGCTTCTTCGACTTCTTGGCTTTGGACTTGGCCTTGGTCTTCGATTTGGACTCGGCTTCCGGCGGTTTCTTCGACATACCGAGCGAGGCTTTGAGAGCTTCCATGAGGTCGCCCGTCGCGGGTGCCGCGGGTGCCGACGGTGTTTCGATGGTCTGGCCTTCGGCTTTGGCGTTGAGCAACTCTTCCAGAGCTACGCGATAGCTATCCTCGTATTTTTCGGGCTCAAACGAAGCGGCCAGGTTCTGCACGAACATCTGGGCCAATTCGAGTTCCTTTTCAGCAATCTCCACGCCCTCGTCGTCGCCGTATTCGGCCACTTCTCGGACTTCGTCTTCGTAAAAGAGCGTGTGCAGCGCCAGGCCTTTGCCGGAAGGGCGAACCAGGACCAGATATTCTCGGCGGGCTCGGACCATCTTGGCAAGTCCCGCGCAGTTCTCGGCTTTCAAGGCTTCATATAGAAGATAGTAAGGCTTTTTGCCGGCTTCTCCATCGGGAAGAAGATAGTAAGAGCTGTCGAAATAGAGCGGGTCCACTTCGTCCATGTTGACGAATTCCATCACCGACATGGTCTTGGAGCTGTCCGGCAAGATGCTTTTCATGTCGTCATCGGTGAGGTACACGGTGCGACCGTCGGGTAGCTCCGAAGCCTTGACCAGTTCCTTTCGAGACACTTCCTTGTCGGTGGATTGATCAAAGAGCTTCTGTTTCACGCGTGAACCGGTTTCCGGATTCACCTGGTGAAAGGAGATATTTTCAGGTCTGGCCGCCACGACCAGGCGGATCGGTACGGAGACCAATCCGAAGGCCAGGTGTCCTTTCCAAACTGTTGAGGCCATGTGTCGGCACCTCCCTAGAACCATGGGGTTTCCCCGTTCGGTTTGGCTGTCCTCGTCCATGATGAGACACTTTCAGAACCCCTTGCAGAAACGGCGTGTAGTATAATGGTACCGATTTGGAACAGAATGGAATATTAATGTGTCGGCCCCGACTCTAGGGGACAGCACAAGGTTCGGAGTAGAGCGGACCAACAAAACACAGGAGGCACACTATGCACACATCTAACTGGCGAATGGGACTCGCCGCTGTCCTGGCTACCAGCTTGCTGGCCGCGGGAGCGTCGGCCCAAGAAGGGGCGTCGGGAGACGTCGACATCAAGGAGAAGAGTCCCGCGGTGACTCAGTCGGGAGACACGACAGCGGGCGAAACCAGAATGGTCAAACCGACCATCGTGGATCGGGACCCTTTCATCAACCAAATGACTTCAAACCGCATCATGCCGCCGGACCGACCAAAGACTCAGGTTCGACCAATCAAAACAATTTCACCCGGCAACAACAATACAGAGCCACAAGCTCGACCTGGGGCCGATCCGGTCGATTCAACCGTGGCCGTTGTCGAACCCGAGATTCCGGCTCCCGAAGTGACGGTCACCGGGATCGTGAGTTCGGGCAGTGGAAGTCAGGCTATCATTTCCACCAGCGCCGGCACTCGAATGGTGAGTTCGGGTCAGAAGCTTGGCGACTATCGGGTCTCTTCCATCGGCCCGAACTATGTCTCGTTTAGCTACGGACAGACCAAGGTGTTTAAGGTACCGTTGGCTAGCGAATTCTAAAGACACAGATTGAGCGCAAGCGGCCCGCTGACGAAATTGGCGGGCTGCTTTCGCTTGTAGGCAAGTTTCCGTCAGACCGAGAACGACTTAGGGTGACGATGGGGGAGAACAGAGCTGAAGCGGAACTCATAGTCGGCCTCAGGGGCTCTTTCCGCATGAGCTATCGGGGTGTTTCCGTGGATTTCCCCGGAGGGCGGGTCAGGCTGCTGCTCGTCTACCTTTTGCTTCATCCGAAAGGTGTCGATCGGAGCAGGCTGGCGGGGATTTTCTGGCCGGAGTCGACCGAGGACCAAGCGCGAACGAATTTGAGAAGAGAGCTTCACACCTTACGCAAACACCTTCCCCTGGCCGAAAAGCTCCTGGTCTCGACCAAAACGACCCTCCGACTTGTCGAAACATCGGAGGTTTTTCTCGATCTTGAGGGCTCGGAGGATCTCCTTTCAGGTGAAGACGCGCCCTGGCTCGAGGGAGTAAGACAAGAGTTGGAAGCGAGGCGCGTAGCTCGTTTGGAAAAGGATGTGTCGGAAGCTGAAGCCCGAGGTGATTTGAGAGCGGCGCTCGGCGGCCTTGAGGCGCTTTTGAGCCTGGATCCCTTGAGAGAAGAGCTCCATCGACAGAGGATGAGACTTCATCGAGCCAACGGCGACCGGGGTGCGGCACTCCAGGCCTACCAGGACTGCCTTTCGGTCTTGGAAGAGGAGCTAGGAGTCGCGCCTTCGGCTCCCACTCGGGCCCTTCATGAACAGATGCTTTCCGACTCTTCTGCTCCGGCAGTGGTGCACCAGGGAATGGTGGGTCGGGATGCCGAGTGGATGTTTGTTGTCGATTGGTTGGAAATCGGACTTCTTGAGAAGAGCGCTCCTCTTCTTTGGGTCCGTGGTGAGCCTGGGATTGGGAAGAGTCGAATTCTGGCTGAGTTGGCAGCCGAGGTCATACGGAGAGAGGGGTGTTTGGCTAAGGGCCGCTGCTACGAAGCCGAGCGAAATCGGCCCTTTGTTCCTTGGCAGGAGGCCTTGCCCGACTTGCAAGGACTGCTGCTGAAGGGTGCCCAAGGGGGCAATCGGGCGATGCTATTCGAGAATGTCGTGAAGCAGCTCTGCAATGATAAGGGGACGTCTCTTCGTCTCCTGATCATCGATGACTTGCAGTGGGTCGACGAGGCCTCGGCCGCCCTCATTCACTTCGCATACCGCTCGGGGGAAATGATGATCTGTTGTGCCACCAGGGTTGCCGAGCTGGAAAGCAATCCCCACGCCTTTCGACTGATTCGGGCACTGACCCGGGAGAAGTTGATAAGACGGTTGGATCTAGGACCTCTATCGGTGGTTGAGAATTTAGGTCTTTGGAGGATCTGTGTATGGCTATGGTGGTTGTTGAAAAGGTTTGGGATGAACCGGTCACACCTGACTCGCTCATGGAAGCTGCTCAAGGATTGCTGGGATGCCTTGGACTCCGAAACGCACGATGGGTTCGATCCCTCATCGTGGATGGGGGCAGCCGAACCATCTGTACTTTCGAGGCCCCCGATGCGGAGTCGGTGAGGCAGTCTTACCGAGAGTCGGGTGGTAGTTTCACCAACATTTGGACCGCCGAAGTCATGGAGGCGTGACCCGAACGCTGACCCGAACGATACCCGAACGCTCCTTCAGATAGGCTCTCCTTATCAACAAAAACTTTAAGGAGATCGCTAATGTGCGTTGCTTGTCAAATTGAGACCCAGAAGACAGAAGCCTTCGGACAAACTATGGTCCAAACCCTGAATCACGGTGCCCTGTCGCTGATGATTTCCATCGCCCATCGAACCAGACTTTTTGAATTGATGTCGTCCCTCGGTCCCGCGGATACGAACCGTATCGCGGAAGCGGGCGGACTTCAGGAGCGGTACGTCAGGGAATGTCTCGGAGCCCTCGTGACTGGGGGGATCGTGGAGTACAACACCGACGATAAGACCTATCGACTTCCACCCGAGCATGCCGCTTTCCTCACCCGCGCGGGCTGCCCTCACAACCTGGCCGTCCTTTCCCAGTTTTTGACTATCTTCGGGTCGGTGGAGGATAAGCTCGTCGATTGTTTTCAGCGCGGTGGAGGTGTGCCCTATTCGGCCTACCCGCGCTTTCAAGAGGTCATGGCCGAGATGAGCAGTCAGACCGTGGTCTTCGGACTGGTGGAGGCCATCATTCCCCTGATGCCTGGAATGCACGAGCGACTGGAGAACGGGAGCAGAGTACTCGATGTCGGTTGCGGGAGCGGTAGAGCCATGAACACTTTGGCGGCACGCTATCCCAACAGCGAATTCGTGGGTTACGACTTGTCCGAGTCCGGGGTTAGAGCCGCCCGGGCCGAAGCCTTGGCCCGAAAGTTGACGAACGCGACCTTTCACGTCCAAGATGTCACGGCGCTGCCGGAGACGGAGAGGTTTGATCTCATCACGGCTTTCGACTCCATTCACGATCAGATTTCTCCCGACAAAGTCCTTTCGGAAGTCCGCCGGATGCTAGCCGATGGCGGGAAGTTTCTTATGCAAGATATTCGGGCCTCAAGTCACCTGGAGAAAAATCTCGACCACCCTCTCGCACCTCTGCTGTACACCTTCAGTTGCACTCATTGCATGACGGTATCGCTGGCGGCCGGGGGCCAGGGACTGGGAACGGTTTGGGGAGAAGAGTTGGCTCAATCCATGTTGGCCGAGGCCGGATTTGAGCGGGTCGAAATTCACACTTTACCTGACGACATAATAAACAACTTCTACGTCGCGCGATAGTCAACGAAAAAACAGCCCGCCGGTTTTCGCCGTGCGGGCTGTTTTTTTGGGACGGCTACCACTAGTTCCGAACGATGACGTAGACGGAGTCCCCTCTCTCCTTGTCGATACCTATGGACCCTGAGACGACGTTGCCGATGGCCTGGCGCTGCATTTCTGTCTGTGTTTGCGCGCTTGGCGGGCTCTGGTAAGAGGTGGTCGAACCGGGCCTCTGAAGGTCGGCTTTGTAAAGAACGGCGACCAAAACCAAACAGGCCGCTAGCACCCAGTAGTGCTGGGATTGGCGAATAATAAAAGGCATTTTTTCTCCTCGCGTTGTGTTGTGGACCGGTCTTTTAATACTATGCAAGGTTCAATTAACGGGGAGAATAAAGAGTTGTTACGGTGATGTAAACATACTTGACCTCGGCTTATGCGAAGGGGTCAGACATCGAACTTTTTCCTATTAAGCACGAGGATCAGCAGCGACACGGCACAACCGATCTCAAAAAAGAGGGCCGGAATTCCCCCTAGATTGGAGAGGGCTTTGACTCCGTCGACACCTGCGGAGCAGATCATGATAACGGCCAAGCTGCCGACGATACAGCCCCAGAGTATCTTGAGCTTGGCCGGCGGGTCGGGGCTGTCGGGGCTAATACCGGACCAGCAAAGCCCGGCCATGGCCATGGTGTTGGAGTCGGCCGCGGTCACGTACGAGATGAAGACCCCGATGACAAAGACCACGGTCAGAACTGTTCCCAAAGGCATGGTGTCCAAGATGGCATAGATGATCGACTCGGGTCCGGACGTCGCGAGCTTGGGCAGTAAGCTCTGACTCTGCGATTCCAAAACCAGGGCGGACCCGCCCAGGATGCCCATCCAGACCGTGACAAAGAGGCTCGGCAGAACGAGTGTGAAGAGCATCATCTGCCGCACCGTGTAGCCTTTGGATATCCGTCCGAGGAAGAGTGCGGTCACGGGTGCCCAGGCCATCCAGTTGGCCCAGTAGAAGAGGGTCCAGGCAAGTAACCACGGGTCCTTATCGTCGAACGCCCAGAGAAAGCCTCGGGGGACCAGATTGACCGTGTAGTCGGCGACACCGGCGAGGGTGAGTGCGATTCTATCGCCCGACGGTCCTACCAGGCCGATCAAGAGCATGAGAGCGAAGAAGACTTTGGTGTTGAGGTCGGACAGGACGCGAACCCCTTTTTGAAGACCGGAGACGGCCGAAACGATGAAGCTCGCTACAACTAGGATTCCGAGAGCGACCCAGAGGACGGGGCCGCTCTCAATCCCGAAGAGGGAGCTCAAACCCCCTCCTAGGGTGAGGATGCCCGCGCCCAAAGAAGCTGCCATACCGGCTACCAGGGCAAAGAGACAAACCGTATCGACCACAACCCCCACACCGCCCCGGCTGAACTTGCCGAGGAGTGGATAAAGGCAGGACGAGAGACGGAACGGCTGTCCCAGATTGTAAAAAGCAAGTGCGAAAAGGACGGCTGGGACGGCATACATCGAGTACGGCAGGAGGGTCCAGTGATGGATGAGGGTCGACATAGCGAAGACCCTGGCCCCCTGCGACTCGGGAGCGATTCTCAAAGACTGGGGGGGAGCCTGGTACTGATAGAGCGGCTCGGCGGTGGCCCAGAAGAGGATCCCCACAGCCACGGTTGTGCAGAGGGCGATGCTGAAGTACTGCCAGGTCGTCAGCTCGGGTTTGGCCTCCGGGCCGCCCAGACGAACTTTCCCAAGCGGTGAGATTGCGACCAGGACACAGATCCCGAGAGAGGCCATAGCCGTCACGCTAATGGGCGTTCTCAAGAAGAGGATGATAACTCGGGCTAGCCGGTCAAGGTCTCCAACCGCGGAGTCGGGGCCGAAAAGAGTGTAGGCAAGCCCGGCCCCAAGCAAAAGCAGTGAAGGCCAGAAGACCGAGTGACGTAGCTTTTCCAAAACTCCGTCGCGTCTATGACGCGGGTCTCTCCTGTTCGGGGTTTCGCTCTCTGCGCGCTCGGTATCCGATCTTCGATAAAGCCATCGCGCTTTCGTACTCCCGGCCTACCAGAGACGAAAACTCAGCGACCTTTTCGGGGGAACGGCAGTGGAGTCTCTCTCCGTTGAGCGCTTCGAATTGGAGGACAACGCCTGCTTTTCTTAGATCCACCAGGTCTAGCCGATAGGTCTGCAACGCCTCTTCCAACGCCAGGCGCTGGTCCAGGGTCAGGGGCTGTGAGGCCAAGACGGCGACGTCGACGTCCGACTCTGAGTGAGTTCTGCCGCTAACTTGAGAGCCGAAGAGCCACGCGGCCTGGAGCTCGGTATGCTTCTCCAGGCAATCTTTAATTTTGTCTCGTTGATCATCTCTTGCCGTTCGGTGACCTCGATTGCCCGTCCTGCGGTGGGTTCCGCGAAGGACGCTTTCTCCCGATGGATAAGTTGGCTGCCAAAGGAGATTTCTATGGCTACTCTCACACAAGGAACCCCCACTCTCGAGCAGTGGAGCGAACAGGCAAAGACCGTCTCACCCCGCTCGGAAGCTTTCATCGACGGCGAATATGTGGCTGCTCAATCGGGCCAAACTTTCGACTGCATCAACCCTGCGACAGGGAAAGTGATCGCCCAAATCGCTTCCTGTCAATCCGAGGACGTGGACAGAGCGGTGGCCTCTGCTCGGGCCGTCTTTGAGAAAGGCACCTGGCGCGATATGAAGCCGGCGATGCGCAAGAAAATCATGTTGCGTTTCGCGGAGAAAATTCACGAGCATCGAGAAGAGTTGGCCCTTCTGGAGACCCTGGATATGGGTAAGCCGATCTCGGAGAGTTATAACACCGATATCCCTTTGTCGGCAGACTGCATCGCCTGGTTCGGAGAGACCATCGACAAGAGCTACGACGAGATCGCGCCCACCGGCGCGGACGCACTGGCGATGATCACTCGCGAGCCGATGGGCGTGGTGTCCGCCGTGATCCCGTGGAACTTTCCGCTACTGATGGCCGCTTGGAAGATCGGGCCCGCTCTGGCTACCGGCAACAGCCTTATCATCAAACCCGCGGAGCAGTCTCCCCTGACGGCTATCAGGATCGCCGAATTGGCCCTGGAAGCCGGTTTGCCTAAAGGCGTCTTGAACGTGGTGCCCGGTCTGGGAGAAAAAGCGGGCCAGGCTTTGGGGATGCACATGGACGTCGATTGTGTTGCCTTCACTGGTTCGGCGGAAGTGGGCAAGCTGTTTTTGCAGTATTCCGGTAAGTCCAACATGAAGAGAGTGTCGCTTGAGTGCGGCGGCAAATCGCCCCACATCATCTTGGCTGACTGCCACGACTTGAACCGGGCGGCCCGTGAAGCGGCGTTCGGAATCTTCTACAATCAAGGTGAAGTTTGCAACGCCGGGTCACGTCTTCTGGTCCAGGATTCGGTGAAAGACGAAGTCCTGGAAAAGGTCATGGAGTGGGGTCGCAAACTCGCACCCGGCGATCCGTTGGATCCCTCGACTAAGATGGGCGCTATGGTTGACCAAACGCAGATGGAACGTGTTTTAGGCTACATCTCCACAGGCCAGGAAGAGGGCGCAAAGTTGCGGCTCGGTGGTCAGAGAGTGCGCTCCGAAAGTGGCGGATTCTTCATCGAGCCCACCGTGTTTGACGGCGTTGATAACAAGATGAGGATTGCCCAGGAAGAGATTTTCGGTCCGGTCCTTTCCACTCTCACTTTCAAAGACGTGGACGAAGCGATCAAGCTAGGCAACGAAACTTGCTTCGGATTGGCCGCGGCTGTCTGGACTCGAGACATCACGGTCGCCCACAAAACGGCGAGAGCTCTGAGAGCAGGCACCGTCTGGGTCAACTGTTTCGACCACGGCTCCGTGGCCGTACCTTTCGGCGGCTATAAGCAGTCCGGTATCGGCCGAGACAAGTCGCTGCACGCCTTGGAGAAGTACACCGAACTCAAAACGACCTGGATCAACCTGGGGTGACCGCACTCAGGGGCTTGCCCCGGATCATATCGCGGCCCGGTGCAGCCGACACCTTGCCGTACGAACTGGAGGGAGAGGTCCTTCTCGTGACCGACCTGGGTGTGGCGGAGGCGGGGCTGCTCTCTAAGCTCGCCCACTCCAACTGGTCCACTCTCGTTCAAGATGTTGGTGAGCCGACCCACGAGATGGTGGACGAGTTGGCGAGCTTTCTGCGCGAGCAAACCCCGGACTGGGTGGTCGCGCTCGGTGGCGGCTCGGTGATGGATGTGGTGAAACTGGCCAGTTGCGTTGCTTCCAGTGAGTCTAGCGCGAGTACTTTCGTAGAGGGCGCCGCTCTTCCTGAGCCGCTCTGCAAGCGAGCCATGGTGCCGACGACCGCCGGGACCGGTTCGGAGGTCACCCGAACCGCTGTTTTCAAAGACGAAAAGGACCACAAGACCTGGGCCTGGGGTGATCACCTGGGTAGCGAACTGGTCGTTTTGGACGGTGAGTTTACAGTCGGACTGCCCCACCAGGTGACGGCACTCTCTGGAATGGATGCGGTGGCCCACGCTCTGGAAGCTTTCATGAGTCCTCGCTGTTGCGAGTTCGCTTCGAGCTTCTGTCTCCAGGCTCTCAGTCTGGCGGGATTCCACCTTCCGGTGGTTCTGAACAGTCCTCAGGATATGAAGGCTCGTCAAGGTATGCTGGTCGCTTCTCTTTTCGCCGGAGTCGGGATTGATCTTTGTGGTACGGGAATCGCTCACGCTGCTGCTCATGCCGCCGCCACGACGGGTGGAAGCGGGCACGCAGCCGGGGTGATCTGGGCCATGCCGACCGCCATCTATTGGAACCTGCCTCACGCTCCGGAACGCTACTCTCGGGCGGCCCGAGCACTGGCCTCCGATTCTTATACCTCCATCATGCAAGGCTGGATGAACGTGCTCCAGCACTGTGGTGAGCTCCCCCGGCCGACCGAGTTGACAGAGGTTGGCCTTAAGGGTGCCCTGCAGCTTCCGGAGAATGCCCCTATGCTGCGCAACAACCCCCGCCAAGTGGGGCCTGAGGATCTCGACGAGTTGGTGGAGTTGCTGCTGGAGCAGACCGCTTGATCATCGATCGGATTCTCGTCACCCACCATACTCACACGCTCGAAGTCCCTTTCCCGCCCTCTTGGGATAGCCGACCGCGCAAGACTTTTTCGGCGACCCTGGTGAGAGTGTACACCGTCGACGGTGCGGTGGGAGTGGGCTCAGGCGACGCTATGTACGGCTTCGAGGACTATGCGGAGCTCTTTCTCGGTCACGAGGTAAGCGATTTGGAGAGACACGCGGCGGTTCTGGAAAACGTGGGGTTTCACGCGGGCCGGTGTTGGCCTTTGGACATGGCCCTCTGGGACTTGGAAGGGCTCCGACAAGGCAAGCCCGTTTATCAACTCTTAGGTGGCCGGGCCGATAAAGTCAGAGCTTACGTTTCTTCAGGTGTTCATCGTTCTCCGGAGGAGATGGCGGAAGTTGCTTTGCGATTCGTGGAGCAGGGCTTCCCCGCTATGAAAGTTCGACTAGGCCGGAAGGGTCTGGAGAAAGACCTGGAGGTCCTGCGCGCGGTGCGAAACGCCGTCGGGGATCGGCTTGAGTTGATGGTGGACTGCAACCAGGGTTGGCGGATGCCCTGGGACACGGCCGAGCCCTGGAATTTGGCCGAGGCGACCGCGCTGGCGGAACGGCTGGAAGAACTCAACGTTTATTGGATGGAAGAGCCTCTGCACCGAAGCGATCTGGACGGGATGGCGGCCCTCCGCAAGAAGACCAAGATGCGGATAGCCGGGGCGGAGATGACCCGCGAATTCGGTGATCTGATGAATCTGGTGAAGCACGACTGTTTGGATGTTTTGCAACCCGATGTCGTCCTTTCAGGTGGGTTTCTGGGCCTGAAGAAGTTGGCCGAAGCGGCGGAGAAGAAAGGGATGATGCTGACCCCTCATACCTGGGGCAACGGCATCGGTTTGCTGGGCAACGCCCATCTCACTGCGGGAGCGACCAACGCGACTTTCCTGGAGTTCCCATTCGACCCGCCGGAGTGGACCTACGAAGGTCGGGATTTTATGTTGGAAGAACCAGTAAAGACAAATGAGCAAGGCTGGATACAGTTGACTGAAGAGCCGGGTTTCGGAATCAAGCTAAATGAGGAACGTCTCAACACGACCGAGGTCTGGCAGCGGGAGTATCATCGGTAGACGGGGCCCTTAGCGACTTTCGTCGAAGTCGTCGGAATGGACGCTCTGCAGTTGTGCCTACGAGCCGGTGTTCTTTTAGAAACCGGCCGAACCGAGCAAGCTTTGAACCTTTTGCGAGAAGCGGTTCTCCTGCAACCGGGCAATCCTGAGGTTTTGCGCTTCTTTTCTCAAGTGTTGCGTCTCAGCAGCAAATTAGAAGAAGCGGAGGAAGCCGCACGCAAGGCCGTTTTTTACGCGCCCGACTATGACAACGCTTACGGCGGCCTGGCCAGAGTTCTGCTCCAACAGGAGCGTTACGAAGAAGCTATCGAGGCCGTCGACAAGGGCCTCGAACTCTCTCCGGGAAATCCGGATTGCCTTCAGATAGCGATCCATTGCTATATCAGTCTTGGTCGGTGGCGCGCGGCTGAGGACACAGCGAAGGATGCGCTTTTCTGGGCCCCGGAGGACGAGGACTGCCTGACCACTTATGCCTGGTTATGCTTGTTAACTGGTGACAACGAGAAGGCCAGAGGCTTGGCCGAACAGGTTTTGAGTCTACATCCGGAAAGTTCCGGGGCTCGTAGGGTCCTGGCCAGACTTGAGAAAAAGTCCGGCAACTTGGTGGAAGCGGAGCAGCTCTACAGAGAGGTTGTGGAGTACGACCCGGAATGCGTTAAAAGTCGAGAAGTTTATGCAGAAGTGAAGAAAGAGTTCGACCAGAGCGAATACGGACCACTTGGGCCCTTTTACGACCCGGTTACAAACAAGTTTCTGAGACGAATCTAAAGAGTTAGGCGGGGGTGAGGCCGATCAGACTCATCATCTGCTCTGCGGCTTCGTCGGCGGTTTTCACTTCAAGCTCTCGACCGACGGGGCGGTCGGTGACGGTAAGCCAAATCTGCTCATCGGGAAAGTGGGCGCGACCGATACGGACGACCTCAATGACGGGGAAGTCTCCCTGGGGCACTCCTTCTAAGAGCAGAACATCGCAGTTTTTACGCTCGTTCTCCAAGAGGTCTTCAAAGGAGACGGCCTGTTTGAAGACATAGGTTCCGTCAGGCTGGCTGATAATGCTTCGGTCGGCTCCGGCTTGCAGGTGCCGGTGGATGTCTTTGGCGGGGTAGTCAGGCTGAAACGCCGACTTACTGATCTTCATCGTGGTGACGGAGAGACCGGCTGACTTGAGGTGCGGAATCAAGCGCTCAACGAAAGCGGTTTTCCCTACTCCGGCGCGGCCGGCTATGATGAAGACGTTGCCTTTCACCTAATAAGTATTCCCGGAATTGGCAGGAAGAAAACGCTTCTTTTTCAGATCCGGTTCTTTGCAACCGAGGTAGCTGGACCGTCACGACAAAGAAGTCGGGATGTCGATCGTCACCGGTCTGTCCGGAAATGAAATTTACTGTATCGATCGTCTGGGCATGAGACCAGGCGATCTCGTCATCGGAAACAGCGTCTTTTCGATGGGGTTTGTCGGTTCCATCGCTTCCGCCGCCAGGACGCTCGCCGGAGGTGAGGTGACCCAGGTGACTCAGGTCATTCACGATGGGAGGAAACTCGCCCTCGAACGCCTGCTGAGTGAGGGAAAGCAGCGCGGAGGGACAGCCGTGACCGGGGTGACCAGTGAACTGCTGTGGCACGGCGGAAGTGTGGAATTCTTGAGCGTCGGCTCCTCTCTCAAGCACGAGGTGGGAGAGCTTGGAGAGTTCTCCACATCCTCCGGTGGACAGGAGCTTTACTGCCAGCTCGACGCAGGGTTCAAGCCCATCCATTTCGCCTTTGGCAATGTCGCCTACTCGATCGGTGTTGGCGGCGGGATCGGTGGATTTCTTCAGTCTTTCGGACGCGGAGAAGTGACCCAGTTCTCCGAAGTCTTCAACAAGACCCGCCACCTGGCGTTAGAGCGGATTGAGGCCGATGCCAAGAGCTACGGAGCCAATGCCGTGGTGGGGATTCGCACGTCCATTCTACCCTTGATGGGGACGACCGAAATGTTGATGATCGGGACGGCCTCTCATCATCCCGTCCTGGGGGCCGAGTACAGCGAACGACCGATCACCAGCCATCTGACTTGCCAGGAAATGTGGAACCTCATGCATCTTGGGTATATGCCGATTCGACTGGTACTGGGAGTGTCCGTCTACAGTCTGGGTATTACGGGTGGGATTAAAGCCGCACTTCGAGGATTTATTCGAGGCGAAATTACGGAGCTAACGACCCTGATCTACGATGCTCGGGAGAACGCCATTTTGCAGATTGCCAAGGAGGCGGATGCCTGCGGTGCGGACGAGGTGGTGGGCATCAAGACGTTCATTTCTCAACTCGGTAGCAACATGATCGAATTTATGGCGGTCGGTACGGCGGCAAAGAAGATGGAAGGCATTAAGACGACCAGCGAGCAGCTTCCACCGCAGGCTCTCGTGAAGGATGAGGATACCGTTATCAAACCTTCCCGAACGGCCGGTTTTGCCGGGAAGAATCTGAACTCAGGCAATTAGGGGTCCTAGCGCCTAAAGCATCCAGAGAACTTCCTTCTTGAGTCGATTCGCGAACTGAAGATATTTGTCGTCGTGGATGATGTTGAAGCCCGAAAGGTCGGTGTTTAATCCCAGAGCTTCCACGCAAGCAACCACGAAGAGGCCTGGCCGCTCCAGGGTATTTCTCTCTTCCTTGATGAGGACGCCGTCTTGCACCCAGCGTGCCTGGGACCAGGATTTGGTGGAGCGATAAGCCAGTGCGGCAAGCTGGTCGGAGTCTTCTTCCAACAATACAGTTCTTGCTTGCTCCCTATTCTCGAACGGCGACTCGATACCGTGGGCCCGACCTGAGAGGAACAGGGTGTGGTTCTTGGCTGAAGGAAAGGCCTGCAAGGCTAGCGATCGATTGTCCAACTGAATGTCCACTGAACTGTAGCAGAGAGTTGATTTCAGAAGCGAGCGTAGGACACTCGCCGTCCGGTATCGTTTCCAGACGGCGCCGCCCCATTTCAGTGCAAACCGTTTCGACTGCGGCTCCCAGGTAGCTTCTCCGAACCAGTCCAGATTGAGCCAACCCAGCAGAAACCTATCGTCCGCCGTCAATTCTTTGAGAGATTTCGAGGATGTCCAGCCGTCGCCGACCAGGATGGAAACCTGGTTCCTGTCGACCTGCACTTTCAAGGCTCGAGCGCCGAGGCGTTGAAATCCCTGAAAGATGCAGAGCCAGGCTTGCCAGGGGTCGTGCAAAGCCTTTTCTTTGAGAAGCTCTCGAGCGCGGTCGGCAGCGAGTGTGAAGACACCGGTGCTTTCCGATTTTTCAGCTCCGAGGGAAGCCAAATAGCTCTCAAGATTCGTCATCGTTGGGCTTTGCACGACCCTTTCTTGGAAACCTCTAGCTTAGCGCGTTGGCGACGTTTAAGCGGCCACCGGTGATGACCTCACCCTGCAGTTGGGATTTTTGGTCAACCGTATCGAGAAGGCGGGAGCGGAGTTCGCCGTTGCTGATATTGGGGAATTCGCTGACGATGAGTCCCGCCGCTCCGGTCACGTGAGGCGTGGCCATCGAGGTACCGCTCATTTTGCTGTACTTGCCTCCCGGCACGGTGGACACGATATCCACGCCCGGCGCTGCCAGATCTACGGTGCGACCGCCGTAGTTGGAGAAGTTGGCCAACTGGTCGTTATGGTCGGTAGCCGCCACCGTGACGATATTGGGTAGATCATAGTTGGCCGGGTAGGTAGGTCTGGTGTCGTTGTTTTTGCCGTCGTTGCCGGCGGCCACCAGATGGAAGGTGGAGGAGTCGGCGAAGGCTGTCTGGATGCCCTGGTTTGGCGCTCCGCCACCCCAACTGTTGTTGGCCACCCGCGCTCCCATCTTGTCGGCGTACTGGATGCCGCGAATGATCGCCGCCGCGTTGGTGCGACCGGAGTCGTCGAAGATCTTGATGGCCATGATATTGGCCTCCTGGTTGACTCCGACCACGCCGGTACCGTTGTCGCCTTGGGCACCGATCGTGCCGGCTACGTGGGTGCCGTGACTCTGACGGTCCATGGGGTCGCCGTTGTTGTCGACGGCGTTATATCCGTGCACATCGTCGACCACGCCGTTGCGGTCGTTGTCGATTCCGTCACCGGGGATCTCTCCGGGGTTGGTCCACATGTTGGCTTTGAGGTCTGGGTGGTTGTAGTCCACTCCGGTATCGATAACGGCGATAATCGGGCCGTTGTGATTTTGATTTCGACCTCTTTGGATGGACCAGGCTTCCGGAGCATCGATGTCGGCGTCCGGAGTGCCTCCGGTCTGTCCTTCGTTGTGAAGGCCGTACAGATAGGAGAACCCTTTGTCGTTGGGAGTCACGGTTTGGGCCGCGGTTTCGGGGAGTTCGTAAATGTGGTTGGGGGCGGCGAATTCGACTCGGCTATCCTCCGCCAAGGATTTCAAAGCGCCCTCCACTGAGACACCTTTGGGGAGCTTAAGGTGGAGGAAGTCTCCGGCTGACTCTGACTTGTGCAGGCCTCCGGGCGAGTCGAACACATCCAGGACTTTGGCGTTCAGGTCTTCGACGACGGAGCCTGACTGCAGAGAGGTGCCGCCTTTGGTGCGGATGATGAGTTCACCGGGTTGGTAGGCAGAAGATTGGGGTCGGACTGAGTTGAGGTTGGACTTGATCATTGAGATGGTTCTCCTGGTCTTTATATTTTGTAGTTTCTTACATGTCTCAGGATAGCCAGCTCGACTTGTTCTGAGGTTTCCGCAATGTGAACGACAGGACAGGCTCTTAAAAAGGCCTTAAAAAAGGCTGAAAAAACGCTGAATTTCGAGACTTTTCAACCGTTGCTTAGAATATTAACACTCTCGTTACAGCCTGTCGGTCAGTAAAGTAACAATTCGGTCCCAGATCTTGGGTCCTCCGACCACGGTGTGGCTGCCGTGGGGCACCAGAGCGAGTTCCACATTGAGATTGCTTTGGGCGAGTGCCTTGGTCATTTGAAGCGACTGCTCATAGGGCACGGTGCGGTCTTCTGTTCCGTGGACCAGGATGTAGCGGGCTGAGCTTCCCGCGAGGCTATGGATGGGGCTGGCAGCCTTGAGTTTTTCGAGATCGAGTGGTGCGCCGACAAATCTTTCCAGAGTTTCCCGATAGCCCTCGCGGGCTTCTTCCGGTGTCAAGTCGACCGGCGCGCCGAAGGCGATCGCGGTTTCCACCGCTCCGGAGCCGGCGAGCATGAGGCTCAGGTGGCCGCCCGCTGAAAGGCCGCAGGCCGTAATTGGGCCGAATTGAAATCCGCGAGCCTCCGCTTCTTTTTTGAGAAAATCGATGGCTTTCTCGCAATCGTTAAGTTGACCCGGGAATCTCGTCTCATCAGTGAAGCGATAGTTGATCGACGCGACGGCGATACCGTTTTGGGTTAATGTTTGAAAGGGACAGGCGTCCTTGCTCCCCTCTTTCCACGACCCGCCATGTATCCATAAGAGCAACGGAATTTGGCCTTCGGTCCGCGGAGGAAGATAGAGGTCCAGGACCTGACGCTTGCTGTCCTGAGCGTACGGCGCATCCCTCAAATCCGGCTCGGGCGTGACGCGAATCCAGTAGTCTTCGAACTCTCCGAGTGAGAGTTCTCCGTTCTTTGACTCGTCGATCCGATTGAACTCAGCCTCAGAGAGGCCCGACTCGGATATCGTTAGGCGGCCGTTTCCATCCAGGTCGCGCTGTAGAAAGCTCGGCTGGGCGGAGGAGGAAAGAGTTAGGAGAAGGGCCAGGATGGTCGGTCTGATCAGGAGATGTCTCACTCCGGCCAATGTGTGATGGGGCTCGGATATTCCTGGAAGAAAAAGACTAGTGGCCGGTCGCAAGGTGCAAATCTCGGGCGGTCGAATTCTCCTTGCTCTGAAGCGGAGGACATGTCCTAAAACGCTTCTCGAAAGGCTCAATAATGAAATTGCAAGGTCTAATACTCATCTGCCTTCTTCTCTCGCTAGGCGGTTGCAGCGGCTCGGACGACGCCACTGCCGAGGCCTCGCCTACTCCTCAGGCGACCAAACAGGTCGCCGGCGACGACGCGGCACCCAAGAAGAAACCTGGAGCCAAGCCCGGAGCAAAGAAACAGGTCGCCCCTCCTTCTACGGACCCTCAAGAGGTTTCTGATTTCAGTGAGGCGGAGAAAGCCTACGCCGCAGGCCGCTATCGCGATGCTGCCACCATCGCCAGCAACAGCTTGGATGCCCTCAAGTCGGATGAGGCACCGCGCGCAGAAATCATCAAACGGATGGATTATCTCGCCAACTGCCAGGTCAAAGCTGGAATGTATGAAAAGGCTTGCGCCAACTACGCGGCGCTCGCTAAGGCTGAACCCGCGAACAAAGACTATCCGGCCGCACTGAAGACCACCAAGACGGCTTTCTGGGACAAGGTGTTAGCACCGAAGTTGGCCGAAGCGGAGCGTCTCCGGGACAACAAGCGTTACTCTTCCGCTCGCAGCATCGCTGACGAAGTCAGGTCTGCCGCCCTTAAAGTCGGCTTGAATACGGAACCGGTGGATAAAGTGATGGCCTCGATCGACAAAGGTCAAGGTCAGGTAGCTCAGTCCAGACCACAGACTCAGGATCAGTCTGTTGCGGTAGCTCCGCCTGTGGTGCAAACCAAATCTAGTAAAAAGCCGAAGAAAGCCACTCCACCGAAGACCGACTCCGAAACGGGAGGGGCCGACTCCTATCCGAGCTACCCTACCAGCACCGGTACCAAGAAGGCGGCTCCCAAGCGCAAGGGTTAGGTACCCATTAGGCCATCTCCGCTAGGAACGGAGAGGTTCCTTTCCCACTAGCGAGTACCACGCAGCTTTCTTTGCTTCGAGTCAAGGCAACGTGAAGAATCCGGCGTTCTTCCTCCTCGTCTTCAGAGAGACGATGGGGGAAGAGCCCGTCGTCCACGCCGTACACCAGGACACATGGCCACTCCAGTCCCTTCACGCGATGGACGCTGGAAAGGCGGATCCCTTTCTCGGAACTAGGAGGTTGTCGGAGCTGTTCTGTCAGCCATTCCTCGAAGTCTTCTTCTTGGCAGAGAGAGGCTAGCTGTTCCAGCGCCAAGAGATCGTCGTGGTGACTGCTACCGGCCGAGCCCAGCCCGACGGAGTCGAGTTGGTCCAAGGCCGCGGCAAACTCCGTTTCAGTACGAAGAGCTCGAAAGAAGCTGTCCTCTCCTTTTTCCAGTCGACGCGACAGGAAGGCCAGGTCGATCAGAAATTCTTCCAGCTGAGAAGAGGCCCAGTCATCCAGTTTGGCGGCGCATTTCTGCAGTTCGATCCGAGTCCGGCACTGGCACGCCCTCTCGATATACTCTCGCTTGAGTTTGCGGTTGGGTCGACGCAGAGCGTCGGCGAGGTCCGAGGGTTCCAAATTGTCGGAGTCGAGACAGAGGCGCCGGTAGGCGAGAGCCGTGCGGACAGCAGTGCGCTGCAGGATGGATACATCCACAACCTTATCGTGTGGGAGGCCTCTTTGGGCTAGGGCGATCTGTAGTGGGAGGAGAAGAGCGTTGACCCTGGAGAGGACGGCAATCTCAGTGGGAGGATGTATTTCCAGCCATTCTTCTATGACTCTCAAGCTCTCCGCGCACCACTGATCGGGTCTGGCCAGGGCGAGCTTGGGCGGATCACCGGCGCGCTGATGAGCGGTGACGTCTTTGGATACACGACGGCGGTTGTTGCTGAGAAGCCGGGTGGCGGCTACCACCACGCCTTTGGGACACCGATAGTTTGTGTCGAGCATCAAGGAGGACGCTTCCGGGAAGTATGTGGGAAAGTCTATGAGATAGTCCGGGGTGGCTCCCGCGTAGCCGTAGATCACCTGGTCGTCGTCTCCCACTCCGAAAATTTGGTAGGCGGGTGAGCTGAGGAGTCTGATGAGAAGTAAAAAGGCCGGAGTGAGATCCTGAAACTCGTCGACCAATAGATGATGGCAAAAGGCCTGTGCTCGTGATCTAGTCTCGGGATCGTTGAGGAGCAGTTCGATCGCCCCGTAGATCTGTTCGTCGTGGTCGACAAGGTTTCTTTGCTTCAGTTTTTGGCGATATCTTGGGAAAGCATCGGCAAAACCGCTGACATCGTCCCGAGAGGCCTCGACTTCTTTCGGATCTCGAAGAGCTTGGCGCACTTCCTGGAAGGCATCGAGGTAGGGTTGATAGGGATCGGTATTGAGTTGCGGGGGCACCTGTATCAAGCTCTTGAGAATTCCGCGAACTTGCTGATGGGAGGCCAATTGGACGCCGTAGGCTTTCCTGAGTAATCCATAGCCGAGGGAGTGAATCGTCCTGATCGAAAGCTTGTGGTCGCCCAGGCGAGATTGCATCTCCCTGGCGGCGCGTCGATTGTAGGCCACCGCGGTGATAGAGGTGGCTTCGACTCCTCGTGCCAGCAGATGTCGGAATCGCTCTGTGAGGACCCTGGTTTTGCCGGAACCGGCAGGAGCGAGAATGCGCGCGCCACCTCCGCTGTGCGCTACTGCCGAGATTTGTGATAGCGAGAGCTCAGCGGACACCTCTGCCTCCGGGTGAGTCAGGGTCAGTAGCCGTTTCTGAATGGATTCACGGTGAAGAACGGGGAAGGGGACGGATGTGCGCGGGCCGCCGTCACACCAACGAGCGCCGCCCTCAATTTCCACTTCCGCCGAGTCGTGGGCTAGGGCTCCAAGTCGTAGAGCGAGCCTCTGATACCACCAGACCGGCTCCTCCCCGGTGGCGTCATAGTTGTTGGCCCAGATCAAGAAACGAAGTCGTTCCTGGCTAAATTCAAACCTCGGGTCGAGTTGATAAGGCTCGATTTCCAGTCGCTCGGCTGTTTTGAGATGCTCTTTATCCACGCCCAGGCGAATGACTACCCTCTCCCGCCGAAGCCAGTGACGGTGGAGATTGGTAAGAAGACGATCGGGTTGGACCAGGGCGGGTTCGTCGATCTGATAGGTATCCGCAGCGGGCGGGAAATCGGGTGGTGGTTGTCCGTCCAGAGGGATGACAATCCCTCGTCCGAGCTCGTCCGGTCCGAATTTCACTTGGAAGGCTCTCGTTGGACCACTCGGTGCACCTTGTGTCTCCGGGCTCCCACGGCACGAAGCATCGAGTTCATCGGGGTGTTGGACTCAAGTATCCAGGAGACGTCGGCGGTCTGCACGCCTCTAGCCTTACCTTGTTCGACGGCGTGCTGCATGAGGGCGGGAGCGGTGAGGAGAGACCGATAATCCGGCAATACTCCAAGGCCCCACGCACGCATTCGGGGTAGTTGGCCGCGCTGGAAGAAAAGTTTTTTCAAAAGCCCCGGTGTGAGTCTTCCGCCGGTTTCTTGAATCCAGGGGTTGTAGTCGGGCAAGATGATGCAAGCGCCCACGGTGGCTTCCTCGTGTTGGGCCAGTAGGAGCCATTGAGGGTCTAGAAACAGAAAGCTGAGGAAGTAGAGTTCCCAAACCTGACTACTGGAGAAATCCTCGAACCCCCAATTGTCGCGGAGGGCGTAGTTCATCGCATGGGCCACGCCTCGAATCTCTTTGAGCCGGTTTCGAGTGTCCAGGGAGCGCACACTGATCCCGTTTTCCGCCGCTTTCTGGGCCCTTCTTTCGATCGGCTTGAGCCGTGCGTGGTTCCAGTCCCAGAAATAAGTCCAGAGGTCCATGACCTTATGAAGGCCGGCTCGCTCCAAGTAGTCTGCGTAGTAAGGCGGGTTATAGGATGCCCAAAAACAGGGCGGGTGATCGAACCCTTCCACTAGCAATCCGGTGTAAGGGTCCTCCATTGTGAAATGGTAAGGTCCGAGCATGGGAAGTTCCGGTGCCAGTTGATGGGCCTCCTCCACCAGGAGTCGAGTGGCCTCGGAGTATCCTTCAAAGCACTCATAGAAGCCGAAATGGAGGGCTCGATTCTCGGGGTGGTCGTGAATCTTGACGGCCAGGCGGGCTACGGGCCGGTCGCCATCCAAAGCCAGTAGCAACTTTTTCCGGCGATCAAATGGAGAACCCAGTAAAAGCAGCGTCTGAAGGCCGAGGTGCGGCACCCATAGGGGATCGCGGCTGTAGACCTGGGCGGGTAGGCTGAGAAAGCTTTGCATTCGTTTCCAGCTATTGACGTTCACCACGCGAAGCATGGCCCGGCCTTTCGGGCCGAAGGGCTTCGGGCCTCCATAAGGGAATGGCTCCTGCCTGGAGGTGAGGATGCTGGACCCTGAAACGGCGCAGTTGATTGAAAAAGGGCTTCGTGAGTTGACGGCTCGCGATGTCGGACCAATAACTTCGGAACGCCGGATTGACGAGATGGGTTTAGACTCCGTTTCCACCGGTGAACTGATCATCGTCTTGGAGGATGAGCTGGATCTTGTTCTGGACGATCAGGATCTAGTAGGACTAGAGACCTTCGGCGATCTAGGAGCTCTTATCAAGAAGCATAAGGAGCTCTAGTTCTTGCTCGACATCGCCATCGTAGGGATGAGCTGCCGCTATCCCGATTCTCCGGACATTTTGTCCTTTTGGCAGAACTGTCTGGAGCGCAAGGTCTGCCTGACCGAACTTACCGACCAGCGTTGGAATCACTCGGCTGTCTATAGTGCCAATCGGCGCGATCGAAACCGCACACATAGTCAGACTGCGGGGCTTCTCTCCAATGTGGATGAGTTCGCTGCTCGATACTTCCAGATATCCCCGCGGCGAGCACGGATCATGGACCCCCAACAGAGACTGGCCTTGGAGTTGACGCGTGAGGCGCTTCAAGACGCCGGTGCCGAGCGGCGGCCGTTTCTTCGCGAGCGTTCCGGCGTCTTCATGGGAGCCGTTATCTCCGAGTTCATCACTTACTCCAATATGAAAGTGAGAAATTGGCAGATTCTGGACGGCCAGTTCGGGGAACCTCCCTCACGGGAAGTGGCGGCCGACTTGCCCGATATCAACGCCTATTCACTATCGGGCATCCTGGTGAACGGGATAGCCTCCAGTGTTAGCCAATTTTTTCAGCTCGGCGGTCCGGCCTTCACTTCCGACGCAGCCTGTGCATCTTCTCTCGTCGCGACCACGCAGGCTTGCCACTACTTGCGAACCTTACCGCCGAGGAAGGAGCTTTCTCCCGTAGCGGTCGCCGGGGGCGTGTATTTGATGTTTCACCCGGATAATGTCGTGGGGTTTGCTAAGGGGAGTGCCCTGGCGGAGAGGGAGTGTCGCCCATTCGACGCTCAGGCTGATGGTTTTATCCTTGGAGAAGGGGCCGGGGTGTTTGTCCTCAAGAGGTTGGAAGACGCTTTAGCTGATGGAGACCGGATCTACTCGGTGATTAAGGGCGCCGTGTGGAATAACGACGCCGGCGCGACCAGCTTCATGACTCCCTCCCGGGAAGGTCAGGCTCGACTCATTCGATGGGGTTTCGAGGCTACAGGCATCGAGCCGCGGCAGGTTGGCTATGTCGAATGTCAGGCTACCGGAGCGCCGGCCGGGGATGAAGTGGAGTTGTCCGCCCTGAACGAAGTCTGGGATGGAGATAGTTGCCCTGTTCTCGGTTCGATCAAGGCCAACTTTGGTCATACGTTAAGTGCTTCGGGTGCCGCTGGACTCATACGAGCGACGATGGCCCTCCACACTCGCACTTTGCCTCCCCAGACAGCCTGGGAGAGTTGGCATCCCAAGCTCGCCGAATATTCGGAGCGGTTCCGCATCTTAGAGAGACCCGAAGCGTGGACAGGGGAGGCCCTGGCATCGGTGAGCGCATTCGGGTTTGGAGGAACCAACTGCTTCTTGCTCCTGGCGTCGGCTCCAGTCGTTCCGCCCTCTCCTCCGCAGAGTCCCTACTTTTGTCCCGTGTCGGCGCCAAGCCTAACTCTCTTAAAAGAGCATCTGTCTGGTCTTTCAGATGTTCTAGGAAGTCAAGGACCTGATTCGGTGGCGTACGGTTTGAGGTTACGCGTCCCTCAAGAGTGGACTCTGCTGTCCAGAGGGAGCGACACGGTGGACCTGCAGCGCATCTGGTCGGCGGTGCTCGAACATTCCGGCGAAGAGATCGTTCAGGGGGGAGGCTATTTGCTGGGACCCACTGACAAGCTGAAAGATCTGGAGTTGGAGGGCTGGGAGAAGGAGCTTCGATGGTTGGCGGGTGAGAGTATGTCGGTAGAGTTTGTTCTGCGGGGCTCCCTGCCACCCTCACCACTAGAGAGAAGGTCGTTTTGGCCGGTAGAGACGCTTCCGGGGCCTCGGCGGTGATTTTGAGCAAAGCGCGGGGCGTTTCGGTAATGAATCTGTCAATAGCTACTGTTTATTCTTATCGATAGGCTCGATCTGCAAGGAATGCAGCCAGTTGATTATCCATTGGCGGTGGCAATCTGCTTCATATTCAAAATACTGTTTTTGGACTTCGGGGTGGTCGCAAAGTGCATCCTTGAAGCGGCGGAACGGCTTACTTAGATTTAGTGCCTGGGTCAGAGCATCTCTGATCTTTCCTTCGGTTTTGTCTCTGACGAAGTCTTCCATAATCTGAAAGTTCTCGTCAGGCCAGCGACCAGGCAAAGACAAAAACCGTTCTTCATTTAGCACTCGGCGTGCCGTTTCCAACGCTTCGTCATCTTCAAACTCTGTCAGGTCTTCTCCGTCATCCACGGCCTGGAACAGCATACGGTCGACGAAGACGATATTGCCGGTTTCGCGGTCGAAGAACCTCAAGGGCCCGACTTCCAAATGATCATTCCACGTGGCTTCAGCAACAAGTTCATCAAGATCGATTTCGAGCTTTCTCATAAAGTGAGATTCTCCTTAGACAGTTAAGGTTCCCCGCTCCGGCCTCAAGGAACACGCTTCTTGCGGGAGCAAAAAAAAACGCCCCCCAGGTAACTGGGAGGCGGTCCAACTATGCTCATCTCACTGACATCAATCTACAGCCCCACCATCACAGCTTTGTTAAAAGCACCGGACAAAAAAAACAGCCCCGAGATGCGAATCTCGGGGCCGACAACTATGCTCTCTTCACTTAACTGTCCCCATCATAGCCAGCTGGCCTCAAGCGCGCTGGAAACAACAGTCACGGAAGAATCACGAATCACACAAGTGTTTCGGTGTGGAGATATCTGTATCCGGATACCCACCCATTCCGCTACCACATCTCTAACCTTCGGCACACTTTCTTCCAACGAACCCTGATACATAATCACTTCAGACAACGAGGCGAGCACCGCGAGCGGCAACGATAACGA
>Ga0208701_100126_pt1 | contig 37477 bp, 36 predicted proteins | sample DeeseametaMP1482_FD_184188 | JGI IMG/M metagenome (GOLD analysis project Ga0208701, IMG submission 184188) | Marine microbial communities from the Deep Pacific Ocean - MP1482 (SPAdes) | ecosystem: Environmental > Aquatic > Marine > Oceanic | place: South of Fiji, South Pacific Ocean | collected... | reverse complement strand
CGGGGAGGCGGCAGCCCGCCGATGTTGGGCCGCTGGATGGCGACACAATAAAGCTTCGGGGTGGGAATCCGGGACGCCACCAGGCTGATAAGAGCGGGTTGAATGTCCACCCTAGACAGATTGAGAAGAGCCGCGGCGGAAGGTGTCGGCGGACGTTCGCTCTCAAGCGCGCATCCGCAGTTCCGACTGATTATCGCTGCGGAGGTTGATTCCATCTCGCACGTCGACACGACCGGTTCACAACAGCAAGACATCTCTTTGTCGCACTCGGCACCGGCCAGGCTTGCCAAGAGAATCAGCAGCCAGAGGACGAGGGCGTATGTGCGAGGAGTTTGACTCATCTCTTCTATGTACAACTTGACGACGGGGCGGGAAGTTCCTGGATGGTCGCTCGTCTACTCTGTTTACTTTTGTTTCACATAATGGCGAACCGATTGTAATCCAGGTCTTGCATCCTGATATGAGGAGGCTTGCATGAAAAAGTGTGTATCGCTGCTATTGGCGGGTATCGTCGGTTTGGTCATGGGAATCGGGCTGGCTAGGGACGAGGGTGAGATCCAGGTGGCGGGCCGAATCGGTCCGGAGTTGGAGACCATTCTTTCAGAGGACGGTCACCGGGTGACGCTCGACCACGGCATATCTCGAATTCAGGGAGGCCGGACCGCCCTCGGGGACAGTCTTTCGGTGGCTCTGGAACGAGAGTTGTTGCGGTCGAAAGCTCATCGCGAAAACATCGAAAGCTATCACGTCACCGGCTACAAGAAAAAGATTCTGATAGTGAGTCCGCAGAGCGGGCCTTATCTCCAGGAAGTTCACACTCAAGGGTCGCTTGAAAAGACCGACAACCCATTTCATCTCGCGATCGAGGGACCGGGCTTCTTCCGCGTTTCTCGACCCGACGGTCAGATAGTCTACACTCGAGCAGGCGACTTCCACTTCGACGGACCCACTCAATCAATAAAAACGGCCCAGAATTGTTCCTTGGGAGTGGAGATTCCAAGTGGCTACTGCAATGTGACGGTTTCTCTCCAGGGCGAGGTCCGCGGTCTCAGTTACGGCAGTGGAGAGCCGGACTTGTTGGGACAACTTGAACTGGCCGCCTTCGACCATCCGGAGAATTTGATAGCGTTGGGCGGCGGCCTCTACCAAGAACATCCGGACGCGGGCCCTAAACGCCGGGGCAGGCCGGGAGACGGCGCGCGCGGTTTGGGGGTCATTGCCCAAGGTCACTTGGAAAGGTCGAACGTCGATTTCGATTACCAGACAGCGGAGCTTGCCCAGTCCGAGCGCCGTGCCGATTTCTTGCATCGCTGTCTGACCTCGGTACGGCCTGGGATTGTCACCTACTAGCCAAAACTTGTCACACTTTTGACACTTAAATGAAGTAAGATATTCTGACAGATATCTGGGAGAGAGGGATTGTTATGAGAGAGGCGATTCTGGCGGCCTGCCTGACACTGGCCTTTGCGGCCCCCACGTTTGCGGCGGTAGAATTCAAAGAGATTGAGCCCGACGGGACCCAGGTCTTCCTGGTCACCGGGCCTGATTGCGCCAACGTGCTTCGCACCGGAAAGCTGGTGGTGTGGCGTGGGCCTCAAAAGTCCAACGGGTTATACAGTGTGAGATACCTGCAGACCCGGAGTGAAAACCCTCTCAACGCCGTCATCAGACGCGGTGCCTACCCGGATGGCGAAGAGTGGTACACCCTTCGATTCCTTCCCGGCAACCTTCACGGAGAACAGTCGGTCGACGGGGAGATTCGGGCGGCGGGCAGTTCGCCGAACAATGCCGGTCTGAAGGGGAAGAGGTTCAACTGGGTTTAGTGCGCTTGTGCCGCAGGACCAGATACCGTTCATTAGAGTAGACGACGGGTTCTTGAAAGTAACGTTTGAGTTCGGGCCAGTCGGGTTGGGATACGACTAAAAACCGGTCTCTGTCACCACTTCGAAATTCGGCCAGATAGCTTTCCAGGGTAGGTCGCATCAATTTCTTGTAGTCGTCGTTGGACTCAAACATCACCTCTCGCTCGTGCCGGATGTGGACGACCGGCCGTTGCAAATAGTAGGGCAGTCCGAAGAGATACCGCCCGTACATAGCGATTTCGAAATTTGGCTCGGCTTTATTTAGGACTACCTCCGCGATCGGTTGGGCGGTGCGATAAGCTATCCGCGGAAAGGCCATTGCGGCTGAGATTTCTAGGCCGAACATGGTGGCTATGGCGAGACTCGAAGCCACTCGCCAGTTGATAGGTCGCACCGTCAAAACTATCCCGGAGATGGTGAGCAGGATTCCGGCCCACAGTAGCTCGGGGTTGTAGCGAACCAGCTTGGGGACCGCGTTGAGAGCTATCTGGACGAAGAGCAAGAGTCCGGAGAGGAGAAAAATGGCTCCGGGCCACCTCAGCTGGTTCTTGGGTAGTCCACGGATTCCACCGGACGTGAAGATGGCCAGGGCCGGAAAGAGTGGAAGCACGTAGGGCGGGAGCTTCGAGCCTATTACGGAGAAGAAGAGAAGAGGCGGGATGATCCAAAGACCGAGCAGCACATCAACAGAACTCCAGTTGGGCTCCCGAACCAGCGCTCTCAATCTGATGAGTAGCCAGGGAGTCCAGGGAAGAAATCCGCCTACGATCACAGGTAGGTAGTACCACCAGGGGCCGCCTCGAGCGTGAACGGTCGAGACGACCCGATCGAGCGTCTGAAACTTGAGAAAGTAAGAGAGAAGACCCGGATTCGATCGGACCGCCCAGATATACCAGGGAAGTCCTACCGTTAGGGCTAGCAGTGTTCCCGGCAAGATTCTTAGAGTACGCACTGCAACGCCACGCAATCGGCAGTAGGCTAGAACCGCCACCAATACGATGGCAGGTCCCACGGGGCCCTTGGTGAGGAAATTGAGTCCCAGGCTCAGCCAGAAAAGAAAGAGGGCCGGTGTGCTCCGGGGCCGGCGAAGCAGTCTCAGAAACGATGTGAACGAGAGAAGCACCAGAAGGGTCACGAACATGTCGGTGATGGAGACTCTCGCCATCTCCCAGAAGAAGGGCGTGGAGGCGAGAAGACCGGCGGCCAGGCAGGCTTGCTGATTGTCGGCTTCCATCTCTCGCCTCACAAACCACCAGGTCAGAGCAAGACAGAGCAGGGCTGCCAGGGTACTCGGGAGTCGTGCCGAGAGTTCGTGGACTCCGAAGAAACCGAAACACGTGGCAATGCTCCAGTAGTAAAGCGGCGGTTTGTGGAAATGCTTGATGAAGTTGTATCGAGGAGTCAAGTAGTCGTGGGTGGTGAACATTTCCCAGGCTACTTCAGCATATCTTGCTTCACTTTGCTCGGTGAGTGGGGCGCTACCGAGATTTATGAAGTAGCCTGCGGCCAATAAAGCTAGGAGGCCGCCGAGAACGAGCTTGGAATTCGCCCTAGTCGTCATCGGCATCGTGAGGGCGACCACCCCGCTTCTCCCCATGCTCAACTCCCACGAATTGGGCGGTCCAAGCACGAAGGGTGGCGACGTCCGTTTCGGAGAGTTCAGCCTCCGGATGCCCGACCAAATAGGAGGCCATAGGCATTTTGCCTTCTTCGACCTCCTCGATGATCTCCTCGGCGTATTCGGCCTGGTCTTCGGCGTTGGAGAGACCCCAGTTGGAGAAGTTCAGGTGCTCCCGCCCTTCATTGACATGGTCGGTCACCCACCAGGATACGGGAGCAACCCGACTGTACCAAGGCCACTTCGTCTTGTTGGAGTGACAGTCGTAGCAAGACCTCGCGAGAATCTGTCGGACTTGCTCTGGTGCGGCGAGTGGCGCCATCTCCGGCGGATTGGATTGCTCCACGGGCATTAGTTGAATGAGCAGAGCGATGGCGATGACTGTTCCTAAGATTTTCTTTAGCATGGAGTGATAATCTCAAAATCATCGTGATGCTTCGGTGAAACCAAGATGAAATCGATTTCATTAACCTTGGCTTCGAAAGATATCGAGGCACGGAGTAGAACTTCCAGCCAGGAACGCGATGAAGATATTAGTGGTAGAGGATGAAAAACCCACAGCGACCTTCCTAAACAAAGGTCTGACCGAAGAGGGGTACACGGTGGAAGTGGTCGACTCGGGCCCGTCCGCGGACGAGGCCGTTTTTGTCAACCGGTACGACCTGATCGTTTTAGACGTGATGCTGCCGGGCTCGAACGGATTCGACTTGTGCCGGCGCTGGAGAGAACGCGGGCTGAAGTGTCCCGTGCTTTTCCTTACCGGGCGAGATGCCATTCAGGACCGCGTTCAGGGTCTCGATGCGGGCGGCGACGACTATCTCGTCAAGCCGTTCGCTTTCGAAGAACTGCTGGCCAGGTTGAGGGCCCTCGCTCGACGCCGGCAGAGGGAGCCGGCCTTACCGGAGTTGATAGCGGGTCCGCTCCGGCTAGATCCAAACAAGCGGCAGGCCGATTGTGACGGGGAGCGACTCGATCTCACACCGAAGGAATACTCTATTCTAGAGGCCCTCATACGAAGACGGGGGCAGATCGTTTCAAGGACCCTCCTTTGGGAAGCGGTGTGGGAGTCTCATTCCGAGCCGAACTCCAATGTGGTGGACGTGAACGTAGGGTATCTCAGGAGAAAGCTGGGAGCGAGGGCGGACCTGATCAAGACCGTCCGAGGTGCGGGTTACCTGTTGGAAGAGACGGATTGACGTCTTGTCCTTTCGCAATCGCCTCACGATCACACTGATAGGTTTTGGAATGACCGTCCTTCTGATGCCGGCTCTCGTCTTCTATCGCCAGGTCGAAAGAGCACTCAGCGAGCAGCTGGATGACGCTCTTCGAAGCGTGGCGAAAGCCGAATTGGCCTCGGCGATCGATGACCCGGATGAGCCGCCTCACGTACACAACTCAGAAGAGATCGCTCTCATCACGGAATTGGAAGAGATAGCCTGGATCGTGGATTCGAAGGGAAAACTGGTCATGGCTTCGGGGGGGCTGGCGAGTTCCGAAGTCGAGCGGTTTTCTCCGACTTTGGCGGGCAAGGAAGGCTTGAGCAGCCAGAGCTTTGGCGGTAAGTCCTATCGGTTTTTGGTGACATCTCTTTCCCATCGCGGAGAAACCTACACAGAAGTCTTGGGCCTCTCCAGAGAGCCCCTAGAGGAGACTCTGCGAACCTTAAAAGGGGAGATGATCGGAATCTTTTTTGGAGCGATGGCGGCTCTCAGTCTCGTTTCTCTCTACCTTTCGAAGAGACTTACCGCTCCGCTGACACGTTTGGCCGAAGAGGTGGAACGTCTGGGTCCGGATAGCCAAGCACTCCCCACCGCTGAGGGGGTCGCTGACCGCGAAGTAGCCCTCTTGCACCGCAACATCGACTCACTTTTAAAGAGACTCGACCAAGTCCTCACCGCTCAGCGAACTTTCATTGCCGATGCCTCTCACGAGATCAGGGCACCTTTGACCAATATGAAAGTGGCTCTGGTCAGTTTAAGAAAGCAACGAGAGGCCGAAGACTACCGGGAGGTTCTCGAGGTCTGCCATAACGAGGTTCTCCGGTTGGGGAGCTTGGCGGAGCGCCTTCTGACCCTAAGCCGGCTCGACTCCGAGCAGTACGGCCTGAGAATGGTGCCCTCCGAGATCTCCGAGATCGTCAATTCGGCCCTGGAGCCGATTCGATCTCGAGCCAAGGAATGCGCCCTAGAATTGTCGGTGCGCCTGCAGGAAGCAGAGGTAAACTGCGATCCCGAGGCTATTCGTCAAGTTGTAGACAATCTCATCGACAACGCTCTTCGCCACGCTCCGAGCGGCGGCACGGTAGAGATCGAACTGACGCTCACCCAGGGCGAGGTAGAATTTGCCGTTGTCAACGACCAGGGACACCTCAACCTGGATTCGGAGGCGAGATTGTTCGACCGTTTCTATCGCTCGGACAGCTCGAGAGACCGAAAAACCGGAGGGGCGGGCTTGGGGCTCGCCATCGTCGCTGCCTTTGTCAAGGCGCACGGCGGGCGTTGTGGAGTCCGAGCAGTGCCCGGGCACCGGATCGCCTTCTGGTTCAGCCTTCCCAGGGCGCTCTCTTAAGCTGGCTGAGACGCCGGAACAGGTTTTGGACGCGGTATTTTCGGGGGTGTATTTCAGAGTCGTCTAGTTCGTCCAGGCGCAGCGGAGCGGCCACGGGGGCGCCTTTTCGAGCCCGAACGGAATAGGGGCAGATGCTGGTCTGAGCGTAGGCGTTTCGAGCGATGTCCAGGTAGACTCTGTTTCCGCGTTTGGCCTTGCGCTGTTCGGTGGTGAGCAGGTCGGGGTGGGCCTCGGCGACATCGACCGTCAACTCTTTCCAATCCGCTCTCACCTCATCGAAGGTTCTTTTCGAATTCAAGGGAGTGATCAGGTGGTAGCCTGAGGAGCCGCTGGTCATGAGCTGAACCTCGATCTCCCGGTCTTGCAACTCCCTCACAAGCACTCTTGCAGCTTCACGTACTTTCTTCATATTGTCGTCGCTCGGGTCGAGGTCGATCACGGCTTTGTCGGGGTAGTCCAGCTTGTCGGCCTTGCTGAGCCACGTGTGAAACTCAAGGCAGCCCTGGTTTGCGAGGTAGATCAGGGTCTCCAGGTTGTCGCAGCTGACCAACTCCTGGTGGGTGCCGTCCTCTTTCTTTTCCACGGTGACTCTGGGTATCCAGTCTGGGAAGTGGTCGGGAACCTGCTTCTGAAAGAAGCCTTGCCCTTCGATGCCGTCGGGGAAACGGAGCATCGAGAGTGGCCTTTCCTTAAGAAACGGCAGCATACGCTCCCCGATCTTTTGGTAGTACTCCACGATTTCCAATTTGGTGATGTGCTCGTCGGGGAAGTAGATTTTATCCGGGTGGCTGATCTCCACCGAGTGGCCGTGATGGGTAAAAGTCTCAGGCATGGGCTTTCTCCTTAACAACTTCACGCGGTTTCTTGTCCGCTCTCAGACCAAGAAAGCTCGGGTGTCGCAGCTTGCCGTGCTTGGTCCATTCGGTGAAACTGACCTGGGCGACCTTGACAGGCTCGGTCCAGTGGGTCCCTGGGTCATCTTCATCGAGGTTGGAGAATGGCGAGCTTTCCGTCTCAAGTTTCTTCAGGCTCTTGCCGAAGCGCTTTAAAAACTGGTCGTCGTAGCCGGTCCCCACTCTTCCGGCGTAAAGCAAGCGGTCGTCCTCGTAGTAGCCGACCAAGAGAGCTCCAAAACCGACCCTCTCACCCCGCGGTTCGGTGAAGCCGCCGATCACAAACTCTTGCTCGTTTTGGCACTTGAACTTCAGCCACTTCCTGCTTCGGGAATGGAGATAGGTCGAACCGGCATCTTTGGCGATCAACCCCTCCCATCCCTTACTCTGAGCCTCTTCCAGGTATTCCAGGCCGTTTTCATTGCGATGGGGTGTGTAGACGAGCGGATCGTCAAAATCAATTTCGCCCTTCAGTCTTTTCTTGCGCTCTCTCAGCGGCATCGAAGTGAGGTCTGTCCCATCGAGGTGCATCAAGTCAAACAAGTAGAGCTTAACCGGAACTGTTAAGTCTGCTTTCTTCGCTTGCATCCGGGGTTGGAGGGCTGAAAAGTCGGAAACGCCGTCCTTCATAACGACGATCTCACCGTCGGCGATGAAGTCTTTTTTTGTACAGCGAGCCAGCGCTTCGACCAATTCGGGGAAACGCTCGTTTTGCGAGTGCTGATTTCGAGAGTAAATCTTGACCTCACCGTTCTCTTTGAAGATGAGACACCGTTGACCGTCGAGTTTGCGCTCATAGATCCACTCCGGATCGTCGAAGGGGTCTTTCCAAAGTGTGGCCAGCATAGGGTTCATCCACTCCGGCTGCTCACTCATCTTCTTGACTCACTTCCTCGACGGTTCGGCCGGTGACAACAGACTCCGGCTGAGTGTTGGTGGGCCGCCGGCGCGCATCGGCTTCATCGTCGTCGGTTTTCTTCAAGAGCCACTGGTCGTCGTCCCAGCGCTCGCCTTTCATCTTGATCAGTTCGTAGCCGCCTTGAAGCTTCTCGCCGTGAAGAGTGACCGAGATGTGTCCTTTCTCGTCGGCCTCGTCAAAGCTTATTTTCTCTCCGTCTTTTTCGGTGCGGTGCTCGTAGGAGCCACGGTCCCAGATGATGACGCTCCCGGCACCGTAGTTGTCCTCAGGGATGGTACCCTCGAAATCGGCGTAGTCGAGTGGATGGTCTTCGGTCCGCACGGCGAGGCGCTTCTCCCGTGGATCGGTCGAGGGTCCTTTGGGAACGGCCCAGGATTTAAGAACGTCGTCGACCTGGAGGCGGAAGTCCCAGTGGCGAGTACTGGCGTCGTGCTCTTGGATGACGAAAATCGGCTCCTTTCCATCTTCGGCTTTCCGGTCGCTCATGGGCTCGGTTGTGGAGTCGGATTTTCTTTTCTCTCGGTACTTCTGAAGTTTGGACATATCGTGACCATTGTGGGGTCGAAGGAGTCGCTGCGGGATTCTTCCCGGGTATCGATCGGCGGTATACAATCGGATGGTCAAGGTTTGTCGATCCCCCTGGCGTATCTCTACTTTATGGAATCGCTTCCCGAGATAGGCCGGCATTTTCTGCAAGCGATGGCTGCGGGAAGCGTTGAAGAGGGCGGTTATCAAGACCGGCGCGTGGTGGATTTGAGGACCGCCCCGGACCGCCCGCTCTATTTAGTGGGGGACATTCACGCTCGCCATCAGGTCATTTCCCTGATTTTGGAGCACGCCAAGCTTGAAGCCCTGTTGGAAAAAGAAGAGGCTTTTCTCGTTTTTCTCGGCGACCTACATCATCGTGAAGACTATGAAGGCGCCGGAGAGATGGAGACCTCGGTGGAGACCTTCCGTCGGCTGATGCAACTGAAGACAGCCTATCCGCGCTCCGTGTACTGCTTGTTGGGGAATCACGAATTCACTCGCACCGGCGGCACCAAACGTGGCTACCATCAGGGAGATCTTTTCCGGGAGGCGCTTCAGCGAGCGGGGCTATGGGAGACGTACGAGGCTTGGCTTAAGATGAGCCCTCTGGCTGTCATCCACTCCAGATGTGTGGGTGTTCACGCCGGTCCTCCCCTCGAATTAGACTCGTTGGAAGATTTTAAGACGGCGGAGATCAGAGACGTTCCTCCCCTGGAGATGGACAAGCCCGTGTGGCAATCGACCTTCACTCGGCACGTGGATTGGTCTCCGAACCCGGCCAAGCACTACTACGACCATCACGTGACGGATTTCTTGGAGCTATGTGGAGTTGCTGGAACGCGGCTTATTACCGGACACACTCCGCTCGACCGCGAAACCGACTGGATGTGGGACATAGGGAAGCATCTGACCGTAATCTTCGCTGCAGCGCGGGACATCGGTTATTTTCGAGTCGACGCCGATGCCGAGCGGTTCGTTCGAGTGGGGCGTTTCACCGAGGGCGAGTTTCGGCCGGCCGGAGAGGCTGAGCATGCCGAGCCAGGATTGGTGCCTATCACGGAGCGGGGGCGTCCCCGAGTGAGGGTGGAGAACGAGGGTTACGGCACTCCGCTTCGTCGCGATGTGGAGTATCTTTTCGAGTATCCGGACGGTGAGGTCGAACTCCGGGACAGGGAAGAAAAGCTTCTCTCCATAGCGCACTACCGCCACCTACCGGCCTGGCTCCAATCCTACTACGCCATGGGCTACTACCTGATCGGAAACTCTCAGCGCCAAGAGATTATGCACTTCAAGTCCGACCTGGCGATGCTGCTGGGTGGGGACGGCTTGAGGGAGGGGGTTCGCTTCTCCTGGAATGACCAAGAGTTTGGTATCATCACCTGGCTGGGTGACGGTCGGTTTGTTTTCCGGCCTTTGATGGATGGGTTATCGCTCTGCACGGGCTAAACCGCCGTGCTTTGATTCGGCAGCTTAGAACGAGATGACGTTCAAGGGGTACTGCTGAACGATCTCGTCTTGCGATACGAGCAGGAGCGGCACGTCGAGTGCCTGTGAAATCAGGCCGCGGTCAAATGGGTTGGCGTGGATCGAGGGAAGTGTCTCTACTCTGCAGGCGTGTTTCGCCGAAAATGGGAGCTCCAGAAGGCCGGCCCGTATCGATTCTTCTCGGAGGTTTTCCGATGGTATCGGAATGAGGCCCTTTCCGTGCTTGATGGCAACTTCCCAGATAGACAGGCTCGAAAAGAAGACCTGGTGGCGAGGGTCTGCCAGCAAGTCTTTGCATTCGGGTGGCATAGCGGAGCTGTTGACTGCCCACCAGATAAGAATGTGGGTGTCTAAGAGCAGATTCATTCCGGAAAGATTTTCGAGTCGTCGAACAGTTGTTGAATCTCGTCGTCGGCGCTGTCAAACAACTCCTTGTCAAACTCGAACTCCAGGTATCCCGGTTGCCGCTCACCGGTATCCTCTAGCTTGCTAAGCTTGGCAATAGGCTTACCGGCCCGAGCAAGCAAGAACTCCTCACCCTGCTCGACGCGCTGCAGTAGCTCGGATAACCTGGTCTTCGCTTCATGAACGTTGAATTGCTCCATGGACTAAGCTTAGTTTAGTCTGGCCTGGGGGTCAAGAAGGCCGGAATCGCCGCCCAAGAGAACGGGCCCACTATGAGTCAACCATCAAGCCAACACGTTCATCACTCTATGGACTACATCGAGTTCACCGTCACCGACCTTCCCGTTGCCAAGAAGTTCTTATCCGAGGCGTTCGGCTGGGAGTTCACGGACTACGCTCCCGTCTACGCCGGTATCAAAGGCCCGGAGCGTGAGGTTGGCGGTCTCACCGTCGGAGAGGTTCAGCCGGGTGGCCCTCTGGTGGTGCTTTTCTCGGAAGATCTCGAGGAGACTCTGAAAAAGGTGGAGTCGGCGGGTGGCCGGATCGTGAAAGAGATTTTCGATTTCCCAGGAGGTCGCAGGTTTCATTTCCAGGACCCCAGCGGCAACGAGTTGGCTGTCTGGGGATTTTCGAATTCATAGCCGGAGCAGGCTGGACTAAGCCTTGACTAAGCTAACTCTCGGCAGTAGTCTGGAACTATGAAAAAAGTCACAACTCATCAGGCGAAGACGCAGCTTTCCCAGTTGATCAACGAAGCGTGCAACGGCGAAGATATCGTTGTTTGTCGTGGGAATTTACCCATGGTTCGGCTGGTCCCGGTAGACAAGACGCCTGCGAGCAGTCGACCCCGTGTCGGTCAGTTGACCTCGGAACTCGTGACCTATTCAGAGGACACTTTCGCTCCACTCTCCGATGAAGAATTGGAACTCTGGGGTCTTTGAGATATCTGTTGGACACCTGCACACTCGTCTGGCTCGCTTCAGAGCCGGAGCGGTTGTCGACGCGAGCCACGAAAACGATAAACGACCAAAGCAGTATTCTGGTTTTAAGCGATGTGACTGTCTGGGAGATCTGCCTGAAGTGGCAATCGGGAAAGTTGAAACTTCCCGAGCCCCCAAGAGCCTGGTGCGAAAGCCAGGCGGGGGTCTGGCACCTGGAGTCCCTTCCGATGACGCGGACGGCGCTCTATCGTACCACGGAACTGCCCACTCACCATCGAGACCCATTCGACAGGCTACTGGTCGCCCAGTCTTTAGAGGAGAATCTTCCCCTGATAACACCGGATCAGCATATCGCAGCATATCCGATATCCGCTGTCTGGTGACTCGGAGAAGCCTTTTCAGTAGCTTTTAAGCGAGCCCCGATAAGATTATCTCAACTCACACGCTTGTTCATTCGTAAGACAACGGTCGCGAAAGGACAACTTCCATGATTTCCATCAATCAATTTTCTCAGAATCGCCAGGCTACGGTCACCCGTGAAGGCAATACTCTTACAGTTACGGATTCCGCTCACCAGAACTGTCGTTGTCCCGGAGACTTCTACTACTCGGTCGGGCTGGCCGAAGACTCCATTACGCTCTCCGGCAGCGACCGCGAACGAGGGCGCTTCGACTACCAGATCGCTTTGAGTCCAAACAGCGTCGAAGTTAAGGACACGAACGACACGCGTAGGAACTATTTCATGAACGTGAGTTCCGAGACCCCGCTGAACTCGGAACAACAGCGGAGCTTTGGATTGAACGTGGTGTCCTCCCTGATCGGTCTGCCACTCATCGCGGTGGATGGCAGCGAAGCCGGCGCGGCTGCCTCGGAGAAGCCTTCTCAAAGTTACGAAACGAGATAAAGCTGAAACGAGTTGGGTTTCACTTCGTGGGAATCGGCGGAGCGCAGAACTCGTTGGTCCGCTTGGCCAGTTCCTCTGATGACGGCTTTTTGAAATAAGGGTCCTCAACGTAGCAAAACATAAACGCCATGGCTGTCGAGTCGACGTCCGTGGTGTTGTTGTATTTGCTGATCAACTCGTACTGGTGGTCGGCGTAGACCTGGATGCCTTCTCGGCTGGAGTAATGATCGATGTGGGCCAAGCCGTGACCGTCGTCGGTGGGCGTGGCTTTGGCCAGGAAGACGGTCTCGCCGGTGGTGACGTCTTTCAGCTCGAGGCTCTCGGCGTAAGAGTGCATGTGGATGGCGATGTAGTGTATCGTGGTGTCGAAAGGAAAGGCTTGCCACAACTTGGTGACCCGGGTTTCCGGACCGGGTTTCACGACCCAGTGGGCGGTCATCTCCTTGTCGCCCAGATGTTGGGTCGGCTGTCCCCCGGCGTCCACGGCACAGCCCAGAGGGTTGTCGGGCACCTCCCGAGCTTGAGGATCGAGAGCCTCCAGATTGATCCCAAAGTCGATCAACGTCAGCGCTCGCATGGGTTGGGTGGTTTCCGAATCCTTGACGTAGTCGGTCGTGACCCGATGGCGCACTTCCTGGCCGATGCGTTCATCGCGAAGGTTCAGCACCTGCGACTGCAGCATGAATCCCTCCGCTGAAGAGGCGGGGATGCCGAAACCTTCCGGAAACTCGAGTTCATCCTGGCCTTGGGAGAGAGTGAAGAGGCGACGACTACGGCTGTAACCGGAGCCCAAGACGTTCTTTCGAACGTCGAGTTCATTGTGGAAACTGAGAGTATTGTGACACATCAATTCCTGGGAGCGCGGCTCTTTGCCGTCCGGACCCACCATTTCGGCGGAGTAGCCGGTGACCCACAGCAGCTCCGGGGGCCCGTCTTGAATGTGGACGTCGAGATCGGTGTGCTCCGGGCCGAGCATGGAAGGATAGATCTTGTCGACCAGGGCGGGCGGGGAAAGGAATTCGTAGGACTCACGAGGTGCAGGCTCAAGCACCTGTTCGACCACCGCCTGAGCGAGGTCGGGCTTGGTCGCGGGTTCAGACTGAGAAAATGTCAGATAAGCCAGAACGGCCAGAACAATGGTCGCGATTACTAGGAGAGGCCTCATTCCTCTCATTATAATCCAGTTTAGGGGCGTTGCAAACGAGGATAAAGTCTCTCCCCGAGAGGTTCGGGGAGCGCGGCGTCCGGGAAGCGCGCTCTCACCTCCGTCCAAATCTGAGAGAGAGCAAATCCGTAGGCGTGAGTTTCCGGCCTCACCGGCGAGGGATAGACCTTGTCGAGCAGGAGTTCCATGATGGCAGTGACTCCGAAGAGCGGTTTTCCAGCCACCGTCACCAAAACCACGGTATCCACATCGGCGCTCTCCACACTTGTCGCTAAGCTTCCTTTCCAGGGGATCACCACCAGGTCGGCGGGTGCGCCGGGAAGCAGTGTGCCCAGGTGACCGCCCAAGATTTTGGCGGGCGCCTCGAGCACCATGGGCGTCAATTCGTCGGGGTCCAATCCTGAGACCAGACCCTGATCCACGAGAAGTTTGGCCAATCGCAGTTCATCAAAGAGGCTATCGCTTCCGGAAGGGTACCAGTCGGTGCCCAGGGCGATGGTGAAGTCGTGTTGTCGGGCGGCGCCCACATCCATTGTTTGACCGTAGAGAGCCATGTTGCTGGAGGGAGACCAGACGGCGCGGTCGATACCCAACTCTCGTAGTCGACCGAAATCGTCACCAGAAATACCCACCAGGTGGATTGGCACTATCTTGGGGGCAAGATCCGGGCGGGTGCGAGCCCACTCCAGGAAATTTTCGAACTCCTGTCGGGTCAAAGCGTCGTCTCTTCGCCCCTCGGCGAGGTGAACGAGACAGAGATCGGAGCTTTCGATGCGTTTCACGGTTTCCGAGTCCACCCGGAAGACAGGGGGGTCGGCCAGCATGAGGTCCCGGTCGAAGAAAAAGACGAGACTGGCTAGCCGAAGAGGGAGTCCGTGGATGCGAGAGTCTCCGTCGAGGTTGCGGGCCAGAACTCCGTAGGCAGACCCCTTCACGTGGTTGGCTACCGAAGTCGTACCCCCGACCAGTTCGCGAACTTCACCAAAAAGATAGAAAAGGGCACCGGCGGGGCGGGCCAACTTGGAATGTTTCTCGTGAAACATTTGAGTGAGCTCCTGCCATTCATAACGGTTGGCGAATCTCTGCTCTTGCGGCCAGAGAGTTCCGGAAAAGCGAGGAGCGTAGGCGTAGGCGATGTGATCGTGAAGGTCGATAAGGCCGGGGAGAATGAGGCCCCCGGTATCGACTCCGTCACTCGACGCAGAACTCAGAGCCTCAATTTTCTCCCCGTTGATCCAGACCGAGCCCTGTCTTGGCTCTGGAAGATTGGGAGTCCACCACCGTCCTTCGAGCGAGTATCGTGAAGTGCGAGTGGGGTAGATCTCGAGAGAATCCCAAGACTCTTGGGCCGAACCTATCAGCGTCAGGAGGAGAAAAAGGGCGAGAAACCTCACGCTCTAGCGGGAGCCTTTTCAGAAAACCGGTGAAGAGCCAGGGCCGACATTCGAATCCCCTTGCGAAACTGTTCCAGGTGAAACCTCTCGTCGTAGCTGTGGACACCGTCGTCGGGAAAGCCCATGCCCATCAGAAGAGTTTTGATTCCGAGTATGGTCTCAAAGGGAGTCACGATCGGGATAGCTCCCCCGTGTCTTGAGAGCAGGGGTTCGGCCTCGAAGGCTTCTCGAAGCACTTCTTTGGCGGTCCCTAGAAGCTCTCGTTCTCGCTCCGTCTGGCCCATGATGTAAGGCGGACCGGCTTGACCCCTGACGTATTCCAGGGAAGCTCCGGGTGGACAGTTGTCGTGAAACCACTGCTCCAAAAGGTCTTGGATATGAGCGGGGTCCTGATTCGGCACCAGTCTGGCGCTCAGTTTGACAGAGGCTTTGTGGGGCACGATGGTTTTGCTGCCCTCACCTAGATAGCCGCCTTTGATACCGTTGAACTCAAGCGTCGGTCGGAACCATCGACGCTGGTTGGTGGTGAAGCCTCCTTCGCCGATGGGGGCCGTGGCTCCGATCCATTCCAGGTACGGAGCTTCCTCGAAAGGGAGCTTCTGTAGCTCGCCCATCTCCCAGTCTTGGGGATCGGCTACCTGGTCGTACCATCCTTCGATAGTGACCAGGTTTTGCTCGTCGTAGAGCTTGCTCAACAGTCTGGTGAGCGCCCGGATAGCGTTTTCCGTAGTTCCGCCAAATATCCCGGAGTGGATTTCCCGACGGGCCGTGGTCAGAAAGACTTCCGCGATCACGATACCTCGTAGGGAGTACTGGATCATCGGCCGTCCCTTGACGGCTGTGGAGGTGTCACTCACGATAGCGAGATCCATGGCCGGTCTCTCTTGAGCCAGAGCCTCCAGGATGCCGGCAAGGTTGGGGCTTCCGATCTCTTCTTCCCCCTCCACCAACACGGTCACGTTCGCGGGGATGCCTTCTTCGGTTTGGCTCAGGGCCTTGAGCGCGCAGAGGTGGGCCAGGATCTGGCCCTTGTTGTCGCTTGCACCGCGCCCGTAGAGATATCCGGCCTCCACCGTGGGCTGGAAAGGCTCGTGGGTCCAGCCGTCCGACTTCTGGGCCGGTTGCACGTCGTAGTGGCCGTAGATCAAAATGTGGGGAAGCCCTTCGCGAAAGCCGTTGTGAGCCACCACGGCCGGATGGCCGGCGGTCTCTCGAATCTCCGTGGTGAGACCCGCATCCTCGCAGCGCGCCTTGACCCACTGGCACGCGGTGGCGATGTCCGGCTTGAATTGAGGGTCGGTGGAGACGCTTGGGATGGCAACGAACTCCTTGAGAAGAGTGAGGTGGTTCTCGAAGTTCTGGTCTAATTGCTCTAACAGTTTCATCGCTGTGGCTTTCTTATGATTGATCTTTTTCCTGGAATGACTTGACCTGGGGGGGCATGAATCTATATTTTAACCACCTCCGTGAAAAAACAACTTGGGAGACAGATTTGAAGTTTAGGCTCGAGTATGACCGCCACCCCGGTCGAAAGGTGTGGCTCGGCAGTTTCGAAGATTCGATCTCGGGATTGCAGATCCGTGCTCGAGTGAAGATGAAGCCCATCTTGTTGAAGATCGACGGAGAGCGATGGCTGAGGGTAGACCCGGAAGAGTTGCTGGCCATCGAGAAGAAAGCCGACGGTCGGGGGATCTGGCACACCCTTCGCGGCACCTTTCACGATCTGGAAACCCCAAGCTTCGACGAAGCGGTGGAAAAAGCCAATCGAGCGGGTGTCTACGTGACGATCTCCACCACTCACGCTATCAGCCCACAACGGATCATCGGCATCCGGCTGCAGAATCGCGGATTTCACGTTTTGGAATTGGAAGGGCCCGACGGAGAGCCACTTGTCCTGAGCTTGGACCCGGTCAAGCTATCGCTCCTGGAGGAGTGCCTCGATGCGATCAACTTGGGCGACGGCTTTCTGATCACCGGGCCTGAAGAGGACGAATAGGTACTCTCGCGGCGACACGCGAGGAGCCCGGCGTCAAAGCACGAACCGGAGCCCCATGTTACTCAAAGACAAAAAAGGTTTGATTTTCGGGGTGGCCAACGGGCACTCAATCGCGTGGGCCATAGCTCAAGAAGCTGCCGCACAGGGTGCAACGCTGGGATTCACCTACCTCAATGAGAGTTTAGAACGAAGGGTGCGTCCGCTTGCCGAAAGCGTGAACTCGCCCATGATACTGCCCTGCGACGCTGGGAGTGATGAAGAGCTGGATAACGTCTTCAAAGCCGTGGACGAGCAGTGGGACGGGAAATTGGACTTCGTGGTTCACTCTATCGCTTTCGCCCAACGTGAAGACCTCCAGGGCAAGTTCATGGACACCTCCAGAGATGGTTTCAGAACGGCCCTGGAAGTGAGTGCCTACTCCCTGGTGGCGATCGCCCAGCGGGCCGCCTCTCGAATGACCGAGGGGGGCAGTTTGATCACCCTGACCTATCACGGCTCCCAACAGGTGGTGCCGAATTACAACGTGATGGGAGTTGCCAAGGCGGCCCTGGAAGCGTCCGTTCGCTATCTGGCGACCGATCTCGGCGACTCCTCGATCCGGGTCAACGCCGTCTCCGCGGGTCCCATCAAGACCTTGTCGGCCAAGGGGATTCGTGGTTTCGGAAGCATGTTGAAGAACAGCGCCGAGATCGCACCTCTGAAGAGAAACGTGGAAGTGGCCGAAGTGGCCAATACAGCCGTTTTTCTTCTTTCCGATTACTCTTCCGGAGTGACCGGCGAGGTGCTCTACGTGGACGGTGGGCTCAATACCAGGGCGTGTGTTTAGAGGGCGCCCGAGGCTTTGACTTTCAGGATCGTGGTATCGTCCTTCTCCACGTAGTAGAGCTTATTGCCGACGGCCACCCAGCAAGCGGGAGTGCCGTCGGAAGTCGGGGCGCTGGAGATGGTGGTTCCCATCCCCTGGGCCAGGCCGGTCTTAGCACCCACAATCAGCAGGTTGCCAAATAACAAGAGTGTCAGGGCCAAAATGGAAATCTTAGTAAATCTGTTCACGAAACTTCTCCAATACGATGAGGTTGTGACCTCTATACCCACCTCGGAGGGTTCATGAAAACACGACTTGTATTTCTTTTTCTGGTCCTGGCCGGCCTGGCTTCAGCCCAGCCGGTCTGGCCCCCCGACACGTTCAGCTGCTACTACGGCGAGATTACGCCGGAGGCGGTCAAGCAGCTCAAGGATATCGATCTTCTTATTGTTCATCCGGGGAAAGACCTGGACAACCTTGATCGCCAAAAGATTGAGGCTCTACGTCGATCCGGTCCTGGTAAGACGATCGTTGCTTACGTTTCCGTAGGGGAGGATGACGAGATACCCGGAGGACCGCCGATCAAGGGCCAAGACATCTCCGGCCCCTCTTTTGTAGACGCTTCTTTGGAAGTCAAGGAAGCCGGCAACGGCTATCCGCTTCAGTTTCTCGACCAGATGGCACTTGAGTTCGATGAAGATGGGTTTCTGAAGTTTGGGCCTGACGGCAAGCCGATCGTTCGAAAGGGACAGGACGGCCATCCCGATGAGAACGGTGTGTGGGGCAGCTTCTACGTGCGCACCGATGTGGAGGCCTGGCAAAAGCAGGTCTTCGCGGTGATGGACCAGATGGCCGAACTCGGCGTGGACGGCTTCTTTTTGGATACGGTCGACACCGCCTCACCTTGGGGGGACTACGGATGGACCTCGGCGGCCATGTTGGACTTCGTTGGCAAGATCCGGCAGCGCTATCCGGACAAGCGTATCGTGGCCAACCGGGGGCTTTTCTATCTGAGCCAAAACGATCGGTACGCCAACCTGATCGACGCCGTTCTCTTCGAAAGCCTCTTGACCCATTACAACTGGGCGGCCGATATCGGAGAGGTCTCTCCCTGGGCTAAGTGGCACGTGAAAGCTCTGGACGAAGAGGTCATCCCTTCGGTGGGCAGGTCCGATATGCACTTGCTGGTTCTGGATTACCTCAACCCCAAGCAATCCGATGCGCTGGCCCTGGTACAGTCCGACGTCACTCTGCTTCAGGACACTCCCCACGCTCTTAGTTTCAGCCATCCGAACCTGCAAGTGGTGGGTTGGACTCCAAAAGATCTCTTGCCGGAGGCGCAGCCTCCCGATTGGCCGGTCTTGAACAAAATCGAGATGGAAGAGACCGGCGAGCCTGGTGACTACACCATGACGGCCACGTTCGGCGGGCCTATCCCCAAAGGAGCACACCCCGATCTCCGGGTGACTCGGAGGGAGGACGTCAAAGCGGACAGGGCCGCGGGACTGGCCCCGGCCCAAATCGTTGACTGGGATATCCAGGGCGACAAACTCGTGGTCCACGGCACCGGACTCGATAAAAACCAGAAGTACACGGTTTTTCTGCGCCTGATCTCAAGAGCGTTCGCTCCTCAGACCAGTTTTGGCTGGACCAGCTACACTTCTCGCAATTCGGAGCGTCCCGCGCAAGTGGAGATACAGAGCGAGTCAAGCCGTCCGGAGGGAGTACAGTTGATCTTCAAAGCCGATTCCCTGGTGGCTCGGAGTTATCGGGTCTACAGTGTAGACGGTGAGGAGCGAACACTCTTGAAAGAGGTGTCGGAGTCGCCCGCCCTCCTCGAGAATCTGGAAGTTGGCAAGACCTATCACATCACGGTTTCCGCCGTGACGGCCGACGGCCAGGAGGGCTACGCCAGTAAGCATTTTCCGGTGGTTCGGCAAGATGTTGTGGCTCCGCCGCCTCCGGGCGAGGTCTCGGTGGAGCAAGAGGGGGTCGAAACACGCTTCAGTTGGCAGCCGGGAGAGGGGGCCGAATCCTATCGGCTCTACGTGGTGCCGAGCGACCAGAGTTTTCGGCTCCCTTTGCTCGTCAACGATCTGGAGAAGGTCGTGGAGGACGTGGTTCCCGGTGAATACAAAGTCTTTCTGACCTCTGTGGACGACAACGGGAATCAGTCTCGGCGAGGGCCCATTCGAGTGGTGACCATCAAGTAGGTGGAGTTCCGCGTCTATTACGGACACGATCCCGTCCTCATTCCCGAACTTCGCGAGGCTGAGCTTCTTATCTTGGAGCCTGCCGGCTGGAGCGAGGAGCAACTCACCGAGGTGTCGGCAGCGGGAACGGAGTTGGTGGGATACGTTTCTCCACTTGCCTGGGCCGACTGGAAGGGTCCCGTCAAGTGGTGGTGGGGCTCCAAGGAGCGCGACCAGGAGTGGGGAGCTTGGTGGCTGAGCCTGAGTTCGCCCGGCTGGCGGTATAGCTTCAAGAGAATGTGTGTTCGGGTGCTCGAACGTACCGGCGGCCTGTTTCTCGATAATCTGGACCGTTTGCAAGACGATGAGGCGAGTTTGAAACCGCTCTTGGGCGTTTTGGCGGAACTGAGAAACCGGTATCCAAAGGCACGCTTCCTGGGCAACAGAGGGTTTGCCCATCTGTCTCAACTCAGAGCATATCTGAACGGCGTCCTCTTCGAGAATCTGACAGATCGCGCTTTCACCCCGGCAGATCGCTCCTGGGTCGAAGACCAGTTGATGAGCTCACAGGGCCTGGAGGTGTTTGCTCTGGACTACGCGACCCGACGTGACGAGAAAGAAGCCGTAAGACTCCTCGCTCGTTTCCCCAGGGTCCACTACTACTGCGCGCCGGACGAGTCGTTGCAAAGTCTTTAGGGGGTTGGCTCCTAAGGCATACGTCCTTCCTTGAGCATCTCCAGAAACGTCGCTAGCCTCTTCTGACGCGTCTCGACTCTCTTGGCGTCCTGCAGTCGATAGAGAATACTGTAGCGCTGGGAGGAGGTGAGCCCCTCGAAGTTCTCCTTTGCCTGGGGATGGGCGGAAAGCAGAGCCTTAAGATCCTCCGGCACCTCCATGGTACTGGGGGAATCGTAAGCAGCGTCCCAGCGTCCGTCCTCCTTGGCAGCTTGGACTTGCGCCAAGCCGGGAGGCATCATTCGCTTCTCTTTGATCAGTTGCTCTGCGATGCCACGGTTGATTTTGGACCACTTGCTGCGGGGCCGTCTGGGGCTGAATTTGATCAGATAGAAGTCATCGTCCCAGCGATTTATCAGCCCGTCGATCCAACCCCAGATGATGGCCTGCTCTCGGGCTTCTTCGTAGCTGATGGTGCTCTCTTCACTCGCTTTTTTGGCGAATCTTAGCCACGCGCTCTCGGTTCTCTCCGTTGACTTTTGTAGCCAGTTGTAGAACTCCGCGCCTGATAGGAACTGGTAGACTTCGAGATCTTTGTGGTTGTTGAGTTGGAGAGGCTGGGGCATCGTCTCTTTTTCCAGAAAAAGGGGCTCATCTCTTGCCAACCCCTCAGCGGTGGTTCAACGCTTGGTAAACCCCAGGACACGATCGGTGACGGTAGGGTCTGAAAGGATCCGGTTGTGCCCCAAACCTCCGGTATTCACCCACTCCGCTTGGGGGCTTCCTTCAGCGATCTTGCGACCCTCTTCCACGGAAACGCTGCGGTCGTCACTATCGTGGAGCACGAGAAGTGGTTGCCGCAGCTTTGATAAGTGGGTCATGAGGGAAAACTCTTCCGGGTCTCCAGAGGAGAGTTCGTTCAGGACGCCCTTGATCGATTGCAGAGACCGGTCGGTGATCCGCAGTTGGCGAGAGAAGCCTTCGAATATGGAGTCCATCCTGGCCGGCGCACCGATGATCGTGAGCTTCTGAGCTGAGACTTGGTCCAAGACAAGAGCTCGAATCGAAGCCACACCACCAAACGAATGGGCGACCACGTTCTGAAACTCACCGTACTCTTTGCCGAGGTCTCTGATGATTTCCCCGTACTCCAAGAGGTTCGTACGAGTACCGGGCGAGTCTCCGTGAGCGGGTGCATCGAAAGCGACGGCCCGATAGCCTTCTTGAACAAACCGCTCTATCATCCCGTAAAACTGCGTTCCGCGACCGCCCCATCCGTGGACGAAGAGGATTGGCGGTCCCTCTCCCCATTCGTAGGCTTCGTAATGGGCGAGTGAGCGTTTGTAGTAACCTCTCAGCGGTCTTCGCGCTCTTCGAGCTTTTCTAAGGACCGGTTCTTCCCTCGACGGCCTCTTTGCGCGAATCGGTCTAAAGAAGAACCAGAGCGCCATTCTATTGGAGAGTTGAGGGAGAAACCGCTCGGCCAGCCCGAAGGAGGTCTGAATTAATATCGTGATCCATCTATCCATTGTTATCTTACCTTTCGTTGAGACCGATCGGTCTTTTTTGTGGCTAAAAAAATTTACGCGGGTAGGCTGAGTTCCGTTTCGACGTAGCGGTGAAGCTGGTCGCAGACCATGTCCATGTAGCGACTCTCTCCGAAGGCTCGAGTGATCACGATGCCACCATCGATCTGAGCAATGATACCGACGGCGGCTTTTTCGGGATCCACTTCGGGGCGGAACTCACCCCGCTGCTGGCCTCGCTTGATGACATTCATCAGGCCGGATTGAACCAATTGCATCGCCTCCCTCACTTTGACCCGCAGGAGCGGGTTGGCGTCATCGGCTTCGACGGCGCTGTTGACGATCGGGCAGCCCCCTTCAATGGTGGGTTGGAGGGAGTAGTTTCGATAGAACTCAATGACGGCTTTCAGCTTATCGTGAGCCGAGAGTTCGTTCTTGATCACACGAGTCAGCTCGTCGGTGACCCGACTGAAAGCGTAAACGAAAGCTTCGGCCATAATCTCTTCCTTGGAAGCGAAATGGTTGTAGAGACCGCCTTTTTTGAGCCCCGTAGCCGCCATCAGTTCCGACATAGAGACACCGGCAAAGCCGCGCTTGTTGAAGAGGGTCGCGGCTTTCGTGATGATATCGTTTCGAGTGTCTTCGCCTTTGCTCATTTTGAGACCGATCGGTCTTATTTTCCTCTGAAAAGACTTATCTGTCAAGTCTCTTGCGATGTTTCACGGGAAACGTCTAGATGTCTTCGTTTTGTGCCTCGACCAGATTCCAGTCTTTAAAGAGACCCATCAAGGCCGGCACGACGGTGGGGGTGAGCACGGTGGCAAAGGTCAGTCCGCCCACCAGGACGACACCGAGTCCCTGATAGAGTTCGGCGCCCTCACCGGGAACCACGGCAAGGGGCAGCATACCCAGCACCGAGGTGGAGGCAGACATCAGGATGGCTCGTAGTCGGTCACGGGTGGCCTGGCGTACTGACTCCCAATATTCCATTCCTTCTCGCTGCAGTTGTAGCGCGCGATCCACCAACAGAATAGCGTTGTTGACAACGACCCCGGTCAAAATAATGAAGCCGATGGCGGTGATCATATCCAGGGCGATGTTGATACCGGGGATGAGGTTGGCCACGGCCAGACAGATGACCGAACCGGTCAGACCCAGCGGTACGGTGACCAGAATGATGAAAGGGTAGGTGAAAGAGCGGTAGAGCGCCATCAACAGCAGGTATGTGATCAGCAAGGAGAAGAGAAAGACGCTTCCCAGCTGGCTGAGGGTGCTGTTCAGTTGATCGGCGGTCCCGGAAATGTAGACACGGTACCCGCCGGGGAGCTGCAAGTTTGTGGGCCGGATGACTGTTTCTTGAACAGTGTCCACGGTGGAGCCCAGGGGCGCGTCGGGACTGATATTGACGGTCAGTGTGATGGAGCGCTGGACATTCACGTGGTTGACGGAGTCGGGTCCGGTGGTTTCCACGACCTGAGCCACGTCTTGTACTTGAACGCGCTGTCCGTTGGGGAGAGCAAGCGGCAGTTGGGCCAGGGCGGCGGGCGTGTCGACTCGACCGCTCTTGAGCTCGACGACAACGTCGAGAGTTTCCTTACCCTCCACGAATTCGGAGGCGAAGACGCCACCGAGGGCGGACTCCACGACCGCAGCCAGCTCGGCCGGGTCGAGCCCGACCTGGGCTAGTTTCTCTCTTTCCGGCATCACCTGGAGTTCGGGAGCGCCAAAAACGAAGTCGGAGCGGACTCCCACTATCCCGGGAGTCCCTCTCAACTGACCTTCCAGCGTGTCTTTGAATTCGGCCAGCTTCTCCAGATCGGGACCGACAATCCGTACCTGAATCTCCTTACCCGGATTATTGAAGATCGGAATGCGGATGGGGAAAACGAATCGAAAGCCTGGAAAGCCCATCCCCACTGGGAAGAGCTGACCCATAGTCTGTTCCAGGTTGGTTCCGGAGGCATACTGGTCTTTCAGCTTGATGCCGATACCTCGAAAACGCCCGTAGACCAGAAAAGTGTTGCCCACCATGTCCATACTTTTGAGAAAGCCGGCGGGCTGCTGAGTGAGGTCCTCGGCTTCGGTCAGGCTGGTGCCCGGATACGGTTCCATCAGCCAGAAGATAAGGTTCCGGTTTCCCTGAGGTAGGTAGTCGGCCGGAGGCAGAAGGGCGTAGGTGACCAGAAGAAGGCTGAGACAGCCGCCCAGGATCATCAGGCGACGAGAAGACTTCTCCGGGTGGAGCGACCAGTCGGCCGCCTGCTCCACTCTGGAAACAAAGGCGTTTTGTAGTTTGGAGAACATCGCCGAGGCTCGGGCGACCAGACCGTTGAGGCCACCTGCGTTAGGATCGGGATGAGCGTCTCTTTTGGTCAAGAAGACTCCGCTGAGCATGGGGACCAGAGTGACCGCTCCCACCAGCGATAGAGCGACGGAGGAGGCCAGCGTGATTCCCAGGGCGCGAAAGACGCGACCAGCTTCCCCCTCCACCATGACCAGTGGTAAAAAGACGGCGACGGTGGTTAAGGTGGAGGCCACCAGCGCGCCTACGACCTCCTCGGTACCCTTGATGGCCGCCGCCATCGGATTTTCGCCTTTCTCCAGTTGACTGAAGACGTTTTCCACGACCACGATAGCGTTGTCGATCACCATTCCCACGGCGAAGGCGAGTCCGGCCAGGGTCAGGATGTTTAGAGTTTGTCCGAAAGCCCACAGCATAAGGAAAACGGCGATCAGAGTGGAGGGAATGGAAATGGCGCAGACCAGTACTGTTCGAAAAGAACCCAGAAAGAGAAGAAGAACGATGGTTGCGAGGACGGCACCGAGCATCAGGTTGGAACGCACCAGGGCGACGCTCTGTCCGACGTACTCGCTCTCATCGTAGGCTATCTGGACGTCGATGTTTTCGCCTCGATTTTGCAGTCTGGTCTCCATCAGGTCGAGAGCGTCACGCAGATTTTGAGCCAGTTCGGTGACGTTGGAGCCGTTCTGTCGAATGATACCGATCGCGGCCGCGGGTTTGCCGTTGAACTTAAAGAACGACTCTTGAATCTGTCGACCGACCTTGATCTCGGCCACGTCGGAGAGCAAGACGGAGCCGTCCTGGTCTCGGCGCAAGACGGTTTCGGCCAACTGGTCGGTCGTTTTGGCGCGGGATTTGGTGCTGACCCGGTATTCGCGACGTCCGGAAGTGAGCGGGCCGCCTCGTACGTCTCTGTTGTTTCGTCTCAAGGAGTCGATGACCATGGTGAGACTGACGTTTCGGGCCGCCAGTTTGTCCGGGTCCACGATGACCTCGATCTCTTTTTCTCGTCCGCCGACCTTGATAAATCGACTGGTGCCTTCCACCCGCCTCAGTTCGGGGATGATCTCTTCCTCGACGAGGTCGCGATAGTAGTCCGGATCCGCTTCTTCGCCGGTATCCGCGTTTTCCGTGAGTACCAGCCACATGACGGCGTTGGCACCGGCCGCACCGGCCGCGATCTGAATGTCGGGCTCGGTGGCCTCCTCGGGTAGCGACTGGCTTTGATTGACCTTGTTGATGACCTCGATGAGCTTTTGCTTGACGTCGGTGCCCCAATTGAACTCGATAGTGATTGTGCTGGCCCCGGGAGCGCTGGAAGAGGTCATCTCCTTGATCGCTTCGACCTCCTCGAGCACGTCTTCCAAGGGGCGAGTAATCAGGTCTTCGACCTCCGCCGGCCCGGCGCCGGGGTAGGCTGTGGTGATCGTGATCTGGGGGATATCGCCGCCGGGCTGAAGCTCCATGGGGAGCGTCCCCATGGCGATTATCCCGAAAAGCACCAGCAAAACGTAGAAGGCGAGAGTGCCGTGCCGCCAACGGACGGCTGTGTCCACGTAGCTCACGGGGTGGCGCTCGGGGTGGGAGAAGTCTGAGGCAGCATCACCGTAGCGCCGGGATAGAGCCCCGGTGCGCCGCGACCGACGACCGACTGACCTGCTTTGAGGTTGGGCGAAGAGATGGCAACGGTTTCGTCCACACCGGCGAGATAGTCTACCTTCTGTTCGACGGCTTTATCTTCGCTATCCACGGTGTAGACCACCCAGCGGTTCCCTTTGTCGACGAGAGCATCTCGGTGAACGGTCAGAAAGTCGCCTTTCACCGGAATAAGGAGAGTTCCGCGAACGGATTCGCCGGGCAGAAGCGCGTTCTCCGGTGCTTCCACTCGAAACGACTGTCGACGGCTGTTTGGGTCCACCGCTTGGGCCACCGCCACCACTTTGGCTCGTATCGGCTCCGAAGCGCCCTCCGCTTCCAAGAGGACGGTTTGACCGATTTCGACTTTGCCCTGAACGGACTCCGGAGCGTCGAAGTAGAGAGCGACGTTTTCCCCCGCCACTTGAAATAGAGTGTCACCCACATCCAGGCGGTCCCCGACTGAGGCGATTCGTTGTCGAACCGTCCCCGCACTGGGAGCAGTCACGCTGGTTCGACGGTACTCCAGGGCGGCTCTTTCCCTGGCTGCTTCGAGCGCAGCCACAATCTCGGCCTGGGCAGCCACCACTTCGTCTCGCGGACCCTCTAAAGACTCATCCAAAACGGCCTCCGACCTGGCGGCGTCGGCTCTGGCTCGCTCCAGTGCAGCCAGGGCGCTAGCTTCGTCTCGCTCGTTACTGACTTTCTGCACGGACAACGCCCGCTCAGCCCTCAGAAGCTCTCCTTTAGCCTGCTCCCAGGCCGACTCGACTCTGACAAGTTCCCGAGCCGAAAGGGCCCCTTGCTTGACCAACTCTTGAGTCCGTTTATATTCGTCCTGTGCGTTCTTTTCGGCGGCTCGGGCAGCCTGGTAGTCCCCTTCCACCTGCTTCACAAGCTGGGGAGCCAGGCTTCTGACTGCCTTGAGTTCTGTCTCGGCTTCGCGTTGTTGAGCGTAGGAAGCCCGGGTCTCGGCCCGCCGCTGTTGCAAGACTTGAGAGCGAGTCCCGTTTTGGAGCTCGTTGAGGCGGCTACGAGCCTCGGCCAATCGAGCGTCGGCTTCGGCCAGAGCGATGCGCTGCTCCAAGCCGTCCAGAAAAGCGACGTCCTGACCGGCCTCGATGGTATCGCCCACATCTACCAAAAGTTGGGAGACGACGCCCTCGGTCTGTGTCTTGATAGCGGCGTCGGCTTGGGAGCGGCTCTCGCCTAGAAGCGCGACCCGCTCGGAAAGCTCGCCTTTTTCCAGGGTCAAGAGAGTGATCGGCACGGGGGGAGGACCTTGACGACCTCCCTGTCCTTCAGCGCCCGGACCGCAACCGGCAAGAAGTAGAGCTAGAACTATGGCTAGAAGTATCGGCTTCACCAATCAGCATTTCCCGGTAACCTGCACAACTAAACGGTCAAGAGGTCAGATCAAGCTCATGGCAAAGCACGCCGACAAGCTTTTTTTGTTCGGGGGCATTTTGGAAGAATCGGAACAGGTCGAGCGGGCTCGAACCACCATACCGATGAGCCCGGAATCTCGGGAAGTGGGGAGACGAAAGTTTTATCCCATCGAGGCCAAGCTGAGTGCCTTCCAGATCGTTCTGTTCGGTATGCAGCACGTTTTGGCCATGTTTGTGGGCATCGTGACCCCACCGTTGGTCGTTTCAAGTGCCCTGAGTTTGAGCGTTAAGGACTCGGCTTTCCTCGTCAGTGCGGCGCTCCTCGCCTCCGGTATCGGTACACTCGTTCAGACCCACGGAATAGGGCCGGTCGGCTCTCGGATGTTGTGTGTGCAGGGAACCAGTTTTACGTTCGTTCCGGTGGCCATCGCGGCGGGTCAGATTGGGGGGCTCCCGCTTATCTTTGGTCTGACGGCGTTGTGCGCTCCTATTGAAGTCTTGCTCTCCCGCTCCCTCAGTACCCTCAAAAAGTGGTTTCCGCCTATTGTAACCGGTACCGTCGTTACTCTGATCGGGTGCAGTCTGATTGGGGTGGGTATGACCGATCTGGCGGGCGGTTTCGGCGCCCCCGATCTGGGTGCTCCGATCAATCTAGCTCTTGGACTGGGAGTGCTGGTCGTCATTTTGTGGTTGAGCTCCTGGAACGACGGCAGGTTCGCGAGTGTCTCGATCGGAGTGGGTCTTGTCCTGGGCTACGTTGTGGCGCTGGCTGCGGGGTTCGTCGACCTCGGCGCCCTGGCAGACGAGCCGAACGTTCGCATTCCCCAGCCTCTAGCCTACGGACTGACCATCGACCCTGTGCTGGTCTTGCCCTGGGCGGTCGCCTATCTGGTATCCGCTTTAGAGACAATGGGAGACCTGACGGCCACATCCAAAGTCTCCAGAGAGCCGGTGGAGGGTCCGATTTTTCAGGAACGGATCGAGGGCGGAATTGCGGCCGACGGTGTAGGGAGTCTTTTGGCCGGCGCGTTGGGTTCGCTGCCCACGACCAGCTTCAGCCAGAATAACGGGGTGATTAAGCTGACCGGGGTGGCTTCTCGTTCCGTGGGTTATGGGGTGGGGGGCATTTTGATTGTGATGGCTCTTTTCCCAAAGCTCGGGGCGGTGCTATCCCTGATGCCAAAACCGGTTTTGGGGGGAGCCACAGTCCTGATGTTCGCGACTGTCGCTGTGGCGGGACTGAGTGTGGCCACGGGCGACGGTCTCACTCCCCGAAAGGAAAAGATTCTGGCTGTTTCTCTGGCTTTAGGGTTAGGAGTCTCCATGGTTCCCAACGCTACCGCCCAGCTCAGCCAGTTGACTCATCCGGTCCTACGAAGTCTGGGGGTACTGGCGCAGTCAGGACTCGCCGTTGGTACGATCGCCGCTGTGATCATGAACCGGCTTCTGCCTGATGACCCCTCTTGAGCTTAAAATGGGGAGAAAATATGGATGAGATCTTGTCATTGCCTCCACACTCGGTCGCTACATTGGAGAGTGTAGAACCGAAAGGAGGCTTTCTAACTTGCCAAATTACGCCAGCTTACCGAACAATCAGAGGGGTCAACGGGGGCATATTCTCGTTGTGGAGCAGAGCCCGTCGACCAGTCAAGCTACTTGCGAGGCTTTAAGACGGGACCTTTTCCACACCACGATTTTTCGACGGGGGCACGCCAACACTCGGAACTTCTCGGATTTCGACCTGGTGGTCCTGGAACAGCCGAGGAACGGCCATGACAGCTGTCTGAAGGTCTTGCGCAAGCTCCGCCAGGTGAGCCCTGTACCGATTGTGGTCTTAGCCGAAGAGACGAATTCCGCCTCAAGAATCACGGCTTTGGAGAGTGGGGCCGACGATTTCCTGAGTCGTCCTTTCTTGAATCGAGAGATGGTGGCCCGGATTAAGGCGGTTCTGCGACGAACTCGTATGAGTGCAGGCAGTGCTCCGGAGAAGTTGCGGATAGACGAACAGGGAAAGCAGGTCTCGGTGAGGGGGAAAGCTGTAGACCTGACCTCCCGTGAGTTTGAGATTTTGCAGGTGCTGGCTGAGGACCCGGGACGGAACTTCTCTAGGGGAGAGATCTTGGATCGGGTCTGGGGGCCGGAGTATTCTGGGGACCAGCGTCGCATAGACCTCTATATCAGTCGGATCCGGGCCAAGATGCATTCCCCCGGTCACGAGGACATCATCCGCTCCATATACGGGGTCGGATATCGGCTTGAGCCTTGACGGCAGCACATGTTGCACTTTTGTTGACGCCTGGGGCTCCCATTGCAAAGAGAGGATACACGTGCACGAGATATGATTCAATCAATACCACTGTAAAGGATATCTAATGAACGTCTCCGGCAATCCGTCTGCAAAATCTACTCCCGTCAACTACGAACTGAGCCGAAAGCCGCTACCCGCGAGCGGTCGAGTCTTGCTGAAGTACGATAAGCCGTGTGTGTCGGAAACGGCCATTGGCCAAATTCCTAAGGACGGTCAGGTAGGCAAACTGCCCAGAGGCAGGTCGGACGTTTTCTACGATGATTCCTTCAGGCCCAACGATAGTCTGGAGCTTTCAGGCTACCGAAGGATCTACTCCGAAGAGCCATACTTGAAAGACGGAAAGCCGCTCTTCAAGGAGGCTCGTGAGTTTGTCCAACTGGGGCCTAAGTCCGGAGTCAAGGAGGGTGTCCTCGGCGGCCTTGCCGGGGCCATCGTAGGGGCTGCGGGAGCCGCTGCCCTCGTGGGCTTGGGAATTATCGCAGCGCCAATCGGATTGGCTGCTGCAGCAGTTCTGGGAGCAGGGGCCGGCCTGGTGGCGCGGTCCAGAGCACGGGATGAGGTGGCTGAACTCAAGTGGGTGGAGACGCCGATTGTGAGTGCGGAGTTACAGGGCTTCCGCCAAACAGTCACTTCCCAGTATAGGAACGATTCAGGATTACGCGGCTGTGACGGCATCTACTACAACGCTTCAGGACTACGCGGCCGTAATGGTACGTACTACAACGCTACCTATCAACCGCTGTTGACGACGACCAGCCACGGATCGTGGATGAAGCCGGTGATTTCTACCACCAAGAGGTCCTGAACGGATTGTAGCAATCGGTACAGACCTAGTTGCTCGAACCTCGTAGTCTGGAGCTATGTTGAATCTATTGAAAGAACGTCCTCGACTGAGGGCCGGTTTGGGTTTGTGCGCTATCCTTTTTAGTGCGCAGACCGCTTGTTTCCTCGATACCTACATCTTTCCGACCTTCCGAGAGTTGGCCAAGGGTCTTTCCATTGCTCAGGGTAAGGACTGGACCTGGCTAACTCGAGGGTTGGACTGGGTGATGATAGTTTTGGTCTGTTGGACGGTGGTCGAGGTCACCTACTGGATGAGGCCGGAGGGAATAGACTGGCGGAGGCTAGCCCTGGGATTGGGATGTCTTAGTTCGGTGTTTGTCAACCGGGGTATCCTGAACAGCTTTCTTTTAATTCCTGTGTTCGGTCTGCTGACTCTAGTGGCTATTCCGGGGGTGTCTCTCTGGACGTCGGAAACGGCTAAGCAGTTGAAGTTGCTGACCACTCTCGCTGTCTATCCCGTGCTGGGGTACTTCGTCCTGACAAGCTATCAAGCAGCGAAGATGAGTGGGTCGACTGTGTTCGAGAGGATAGTCTTGATATCGGCGGCGGCCCTTTTCCTGCGAGCTACTCTTTCCCTCATCCTTTTGCTATCTAAGGCTAGCAGACGCCCAAAACCTGATTCTATCGTCTGCACCGCTCATTGATCGCAGATCAAACAAACACCCGCCATTTGGCGGGTGTTTGGAGTTCGTTCGGTAGCTAGGTCTGCTAGCGTCGTCGGGTCACTCCGGTGCTGACCGGGGTTCGGACCGGTGTTCGGACCGGCGTGGTCGTCCTGGTGGGTGCCGCGCTCCGCGGCCCTCCGGCCAGGCTGGCAAATGAGTTGGTTCCACTGCCTCCACCGCCCCAGTTACGAGGCTTGAAGGTGTAGGCGTTGATCAAACCGTTGCCCATATTGTCGGTGCCGTTGAACGGCGTGGCTCGTCCCCAACGGTCGCTGGTGTGGCCTCCGTTGGCGTTCTTGTTGACGAAGATAGCGTGGCGATGGCTACCGGCCACCACCGAGTCCTGACCGTTCAAGGTGCGGGGGTCCACTCTCACCATCTGGTGCTGTAGGCCCAGCAGCTTGGCTGGTGAGTAGATGCTCTCTCCGTTGTTGAGGTCCTGGAGTGCGGACCCGAAACTCATTCTGTTGTCCAGGGAGTTTCGTTTAGCCGCTGCTCCGTAGAGGAACGTCGCGTAGCTCTTGGCCGGTCCGTCGGCGCCGCGGAAATTACTGGCTTGCTTCGCTGCCGATAGCTCCGCATCACTGAGCTTCATTTTGTAGCCGTCTTGCATGACGATGTTGTAGCCGTCTTCGGTACGTTGGACGTCGTCGAAGACTTTGTTGTCGTAGCGGTCCATAGCGGCTTTGACAGCTGCCACAGTTGCACAGTTGCCCTCTGCTCCCTGGCGCCAACCGGAGACCAGATCGCCGAAACTCTGAGAGTCCTGGCTGATGGCTTCGTTGAGGAATTTCTTGTCGTTCTCGTTGAGGGGAGGTGGGGGTCCGGCGTCGCCGCCGCCTCCGCCGATGCATCCGCCTCCGTTGCACCCGCCGCCGTTGCAGCCGCCACCACCACCGCCGCCTCCGGAGGAGCCGTCGTCCGCGTTGAAGCCGCCCTTGTCGAGAGCATCGAGATTGCCTTTGTCACCGCCGTCGGAGATGCCGAGTGCCTGTTTCACGGCTTGCTCGGTCTCCTGGCTGAGCGGCACCTGCTTCTGTTTGGCTTCCCCGTAGGTGCCTTCCAGAGATTTCAGGGCGTTTGCCGCCTCTTCTTCGTTGCCGCTTTGTTTAGCGGCTTCGGCGTTTTGTAAGTCGGACTGCAGACGAGTCTCGTAGATCATCTGCAGCACGGCCGGATTGACTTGTCCATCCGGGCCGTTCGCTTCGTTAGAGAGGGAAGAGAGATCGAGTTGACCTCCCTGGTTGGAGTTGTTGTTGAGTCCGCTCAGACCGCTAAAGCCGCCGTTGAGAGGCATAGCGTTATTATAGTTGTTAAGTGATGAGATTAGCACGCAGTTGGTCTCCGTTATCTACGGTTGAGACCTCCTGCCACGTATTACGATATCAGATTGCCAGGATTTGGCGAGCGCAAAACGGCACCAATAGGTTAGAGAAAAGGACATCATTTGAAATGATGGTTGCCATCTTGTAACAAAAGTGTTGCTAACAGTCTAAGTCGAAGGAGCAAGGCATTTGAGTAGGTCTATCTTGATACTCGCCCATGGGTCGGGGCAACCGTGCGACTCAACCTGGATGGTGAGTTTGGCACAGGCGCTCGGCGAGCAAGGCGTGGAGTGTAGGCGATTCAACTTTGAGTATATGGAGAGGGCCTTGGCGGCCAGGAAGCCTCGGCCGCCGAGTGCACTGCCTACGCTGGTCGAAGAGTATCGCAAGGTAATTGACTCTGTGGTCGGAGTGGAACGTGTCTTTGTGGGTGGAAAGTCATTGGGTGGGAGAGTCGCCACTCATCTGGCCCTCTCTGCTCCGGTGTGTGGGGTGGTGGCGTTCGGATATCCCTTCCATCCTCCGGGAAAGCCGGAAAAGCTAAGGACCGAGCATCTTTTCGACATCCGGTGTCCGGTTCTCATCTGTCAGGGCGAGCGCGACTCCTTCGGAAAAAGGGAGGAGGTCGCCGGCTACAACCTTCCGTCGAACCTGGAGTTTGAATGGCTGCCGGATGGCGACCACGGCTTCAAACCTCGAAAGCGATCAGGTGAGACTTTGGAAGGCAATCTGGAAAGGGCCGCGGCGGCCGCAGCGCGTTTTATGCTTCGGGACGAGTGATGCTCAGCTGCGATACCGATGCCGGCTGCATACCCGATGACGTTTCCGCCGATAGCACCGAGGAGCGCGCTACTCAGAGGTTCGAGAAAATTCGTGTTGCGAAAGGACGGCTCCCTGAAAAGGCACACTCCTCCCCGCGAGGTTCATTGAGAAGTTCAAAAACTGGCTCGGGCAGCTTCTGGAGATACTCTCTTGGGGGAGACTTATGATAGGCGACCGGAAACTCGCCATTTCGTCGTGATACCGGGCTTCAAATCCCCTGGGGGCCTGCCTCCGGGGCTGCTATTGAAAAAAAGTCTGCGCGACCACAATTCTATCTCCAAAATCCCGTCGCGAAAGATTTCGTGGTAGATTTCTGGAGAATTACTCGACAAACTCCGTCAAATGGGGCTTCCGGCCTTTCGTCGAAGGGCCGTCCTTGGCCGTTATTCGAGTTTGTGGTCGCTTGTCATGAGTGTCACGGGGGAAGCTCTTCCGGGCGGAAGTCTACGCCTTGAGAGACTCCAGTTGAGAGATCCTTTGCTTGAGGTCATCAGTGAGAGGGCGGCCTTTGCCGGTTTCCGGGTCCACATTGACAACGACGGCCTTGCCCTCGGCCACGACGGCGTCCTGGGAGGCACTTGTCAGTTTGTATTCCATGGTGAGACTGCTCGAGCCGACTCGACTCACCCTCGCCTGGGCGGTCAGTGTGTCCGGGTGATAGACAGGTCTCAGATAGCTGCACTCCGTCTGGGCCAGGATCGGCACGAACTCACCGTTTCCGAAGTCGTCGCCGCGCAACTTTCGAAAATACTCGATTCGGGCTGATTCGAAGTAGCGGAAGAAGACAACGTTGTTGACGTGACCGAAGGCGTCCATCTCGCCCCAGGCCACCGGGATCTGTAAGGATACGGGGTAATGCATAGCGGGGGCGTTTAGGGTGGACGAGGATTTTCCTTGCGTGTTGAGGCGCTACCCGCTTGTCGGGTGACCCCCCACCCACTCCGTGGGTACCCGGGTGAGAGTCCCTCGTACTGGACCTATTGATATCCAGCTTTTCATCGCCGAACTTGTTCATTTCCCGTCTGCGGGTGCCAAACTTTCCTTAAATAGGTCCACTATTCAGCAGAAAATTTGACGCCCGCAGACAAAAAATGTCCTGCGTCCCGCGACGAAAAGCTGAATATCAATAGGTCAAAAAAAAAAGAAAGACCTTCTCAGGTCTTTCTTTCCCATAAATGGTGGGCGGAGAGGGACTCGAACCCCCGACCCCCTCGGTGTAAACGAGATGCTCTAGCCAACTGAGCTATCCGCCCTTATGGTGACCCGGACGAGATTTGAACTCGCGATCTTCGCCTTGAAAGGGCGACGTACTAACCGCTATACCACCGGGCCATATTCTGAATACGTGGTGGGCCCAACAGGATTCGAACCTGTGACCAACTGGTTATGAGCCAGCTGCTCTAACCACTGAGCTATGGGCCCACGTGCGGCTTATTATAGGGAGTGATCTCGGGGAGGTCAATATCTATTTTCGAATCTGTTTCGAAGACTTTTCTTTTAGGAAGCGTAAAGCCTCATGTTCCGATCTCTCAAAGGTCGCTTGGACATAGGAACCATCACGGTTTCAGCTCCGGTTCTTATTTCTATTTCTCTGAGATTTCGCTCGCTGAGTTCTTTGGTGACTCCGATAAAAAGCGTGTTGCCTTCCTTGATCAGGGGCGTGACGCCGAACTCGCTGGCCAAATACTGGGGTAGGAAGTCTTTTTCTCGCTGAGTGACCCGAGTGGTAAGGAAGCTGTAGTCTTGATAGAGAGCTTCAAACGGTCGCTCTGTATTGGAGGCTTGATAGTCCAATTCGGCCGCCAGATTGGCGACGGACGACGGATGAGGGCCCATGACGATGGCGTAACCGAGTAGAGCGAAGATTTTGCCGCTCTTATTCGTGGAGAAGAAAATCCGCAAAGTGTGCTCGATATTGGTCCAGTGTTTGGAGGTGACTCCCGAACGCTGAGCTAGACGCTTGTGCCACAAGTAGGGGTGGGAACGGAATCTGATGTTCTTGAGGAACTTAAAAGCTTCGCCGGCTTGCCCGCTGAGGAGAAAGTACTGCACTTTGAGGAAGTGGAGCTGGTCTCGGATATCCGACTCTTCGTTCGGCGCTAGGATGCCGCCGTACTTCCGGAGCAGTTCCTCGGCAGCGAGAGACTTGACAATGGCCGTGGGATAGTCGCGGCTCATAAAGGCGTCTCGGCTCTCTTCCATGAGCTTTTGGACCAGCCCTACCTTCGGACTCCTGGCGACCTCGGCCGCCACCTTGGTCGCTAAAATGGGATGGGCTCCCGAGCGATAGGCAGAACCGGAGACGACCACCGGCTCTCTTAGCATCTTAGTAAATATTCTGAGGCGAGCCGAGTCGCTGAGCTGAGTGGGGTCTTGCATTTCTGAGTAGTCCGATTCCATCGCCTAAAACATACCCGCTACCACCGATCTCAGTCTGTAACTTAGAACACAATTTGAGTAATATTCAGCGCTTAAACGCTTGTTTTTTGCCGTTCCAGGATGACTTGAGCCAGATCTTTGACCGGGGTCATGACAAGGTCCTCGATGTCAATATCCTGGAGGTATGAATCCTCCCACCGAAAGTCGCGTTCTGTGATCAAACTTTTCAGATTCTCGTACTTCTGGCGGAGCTCTTGGAGGACGTTGACTTTGCAGCGCACACTGACATTCTCCTCAAACTCAAGATGCAATAACACGAGCTTTTCGACCCGGCCGCGCGGGACTAGCGGAACGATCGCTATGGGTCGCCGGTCGCGACTGCCGCGGCCAAGATAGAGCGAGCTGCTTCGTACGGACCACTCTTTGTTTCCCACCAACTTCGCTTCATTGTCGGCTCGCGACGACATAGACCGGGCGATCCCGATCTTGCTGATGGTGCTGACGGTGGACTCGTCGGTGGGCTCGCCCAAAGCGCCGAGTCCTTCGACAGAGTAAGAAGTCGCTCCGGCGACATTCTTGACCACTTGGCGCAAGGCTCGGAGAATGACCGCGTCGCGGTAGGGGATGCTGTCGACCGGCAGCTCCAGTTCCTTGAACGGGGCGAAGGTCACGCCCTCGAACACTTCCTCCAGGCGAGAAATGCCTACGGTGATGGTCTTGGCCTGGTGCTTGATGGCGTCGATCGGACGGCTCAGCTCGTGAATAGCTTTGGAGACCACGGTAATGAACGTGCCGGCCAGCTCTCTTGGAGTGCCCCGAGCCTCGAACTCGATTGCGAACTGGCTGAGCGAGCGAGCGCCCATGAGGTAGCTCATCAATGAGGTGAGTTCGGTGGCCACCTGGACGGAAAGGCTGGAGTTGAAACGGCCTTTGATCAGGTCCTGCTGGAAGCGCTTGGCCAACACCATAACTCGACCCAGAGTCTTGCCCTCCGGAACACCTTCCGGGGTGGTGTAAAACGAAACCGCGGTTGCTCGGGCTTCCCGGAGTCGTTCGGCTCCCTCGTCAATAGCCATGGCGCAGAAGTAGCCCCACAGATGACCGACCACTACGTTCAGGAGGACGGACGCGCACGGGGAAGCCTTCGGAACGTGAATGACGCCCGCTGCATACGGCGCGAAACCATCGAAATCGTTGGTACTGACGACAATCGGAATCGATTTGTGAGACTTGAAGATAGCCACTTCCTTCACGGCGTCTCGCAAAGCGACCTGGCTGAGTCCGGCCGTCAGGACAAGGGTCAACGGTTCGGAGGAAAGGTCGATATGCTTCTTATCTTCGATCTGATCAGTGGCGATCGACTTGTAGCAGAGCTCGGCCAGTTTGATCCGAATCTCGTCGGCGGCGGCCCTGGTCACGCCGCTCCCCACAACGGCCCAGTCTCGACGGGTAGGGGCGTACTCGCGAGCCAGTCGCCTCACCTGAGTCTGCGTTTCTTGGGAGAGCACCGAGCGCATGAGCGCGGGTAGACGGTTCAGCTCTTCGAGCTCCCGGTAAAGAACTTCCTCGGAGAGAAGCTTCAGCCCCTGGGCCAAACGGAAGACCAGCAGATAGCCCGCCACGACCTGGGAGTAGAACGCTTTGGTGGAAGCGACCGACATCTCGATGTCTCGACCGTCGCTGGTGTAGAGGACACCGTCCACCTTGAAAGTGAGGTCGCTGTTACGCCGGTTGACGATCCCCACCACGATGGCGCCTTTTTCCCGGGCCATGTCGATGGTTCGATTGGTGTCGGTTGTGGTGCCGGACTGGGAAATGGCGATGATCAAACAGTCGTCCAGTCGTTCCGTCATTCGATAGCCGGAAAGCTCGGTCGCTTTCAGGGCGTTGACCGCCATTCTTCCGGCGAAAAGTTGCTCCATGAAAACGGCCAC